>Ga0180434_10008435_pt1 | contig 11365 bp, 6 predicted proteins | sample SS_ome_7_FD_132453 | JGI IMG/M metagenome (GOLD analysis project Ga0180434, IMG submission 132453) | Hypersaline lake sediment archaeal communities from the Salton Sea, California, USA - SS_1_D_2 metaG | ecosystem: Environmental > Aquatic > Non-marine Saline and Alkaline > Hypersaline > Sediment... | reverse complement strand
TAGTTGAGATGATTTCCATGCACGATTCGATCGACCGACGCACATTCCTGGCTCGGGCTACGGCCATGACGGCGGCCACGGCCGGCGGGCTGGCGGCGGGGCTACACGTCTCCAGCCGCGCGCTGGCCGCCGATGACGGCAAGTGGGGCGACCTGGTCGGCCGGCTGGTCTACGACGGCCCACCGCCGACGCGCGAGCCGCTGACCGTCGATAAGGATGTCGAGTGCTGCGGCAAGTTCGACATCCGCGACGAGTCGCTGATGGTCGGCTCCGGCGGCGGTCTGGCCAACGTGTATATCTATGTCCGCAGCCGGCGCGTTGAGGTCTGTCAGGAGTTAGAAGAGACGGTCGACGAGCTTGTGCTGCTGGACAACCGCGACTGCATCTTCATGCCGCACTGCATGACGATCTGGTATCCGAGGCAGAAGCTGCACATCGTCAACTCCGACCCGGTGGCCCAGAACGTGGCCTTTTCGCCGCTGGGCGACCTGCCGGCCAATATCGTGCTTCCGCCGCCGCCGGATGCGGCCGCCGAGGCGACGTGGACCTTCCGCCGCCGGCAGAGCAAGCCGGTGCCGATCGCGTGCAACTACCACCCGTGGGAAAGCGCCTACATCTTGCCGCTGGACACGCCGTATGCGACCGTGACGGCCGCCGACGGCACGTTCCGCATCCCGAAGCTGCCGGTCGGGGAGCTGGAATTCCAGGTCTGGCACGAACGGGTCGGCTACCTCGAAACGCCCAGGTGGCAGCGCGGCCGCTTCGAGGTGACCATCAGCCCGGGCGTTACCGAGCTGGGAACCATCACGATCGCCCCGACATGGCTGGAATCGGCATAAGCCGGCCGGTTCGCGAGAGCCTGCGACGGATCACGAAGGAGACAGGGCCGGCCGTCATGACAGAAGTCCCTGCAGCGCCTCCGCTGGACAACGTGGAACTTAGAATGTGGTGCATGGCGTATTTTCGATTCCTCTGCCTGTTGCTGCTTCTCGCCGTGGCCGGCTGCGCGTACGAGCCGCCGGAGTTCCGGCTGAATACCGAAGGACGTGAGCCGGGCTCGATCAGCCCGGCCCAGCGGGAGATGATTGTCGAGGTTCTCACCACGCTTTATGGCACGCCCGACGAGCCGAAGGTGCCGCGCGAGGTGGATCTGCAATTGCCGCTTTTGGAGATGGCTGCCGGTCCCATCCGTAGCGATGAGCATGGCCATCCGTCGGGCTTGTACCGCCAGCATTGCGCGACGTGCCACGGCATCACCGGCGACGGGGTTGGCCCGACCGCGACCGCGCAGCACCCGTATCCCCGCGACTTCCGCAACGCCATTTACAAGTACACTTCGACTGTCGGCGGGGCGAAGCCGCTGCGGGATGATCTCGAACTGACCCTCCATCGCGGTCTGCCGGGCACGGCGATGCCGGCCTTCGAGCGGCTGCCCGACGAGCAGCTCGCCGCGTTGCTGGAATATGTCAAGTACCTGAGCCTCCGTGGCGAGACGGAGCTGTATTTGCTACAATTAGTGGTCGACGAGGACGAATATCCGGTCGAGCCGGAGTGGATTCGCGAGGACGCGGCGCTGCCGGCGGCCGCCTCGTGGAACCTGGCCGAGCAGTTGGCCGTCGCGCCTTCGTCCCGCCCGCCGTTGGAAACGGCCGAGCAGACGAAGGATATCCTCGCCCTGGGACGCGAGCTTTACTTCAGCGAGCAAGGCCGATGCGCCCAGTGCCACGGTCCGGAGGGCAAGGGCGACGGCGAGCAGACGGAATTGTACGACGACTGGAACAAGCCGAAGAAGGGAGCCACGGCGGAGCAAACTCGGGAGTTGGCCGAGCGGTTCCGGCTGCCGATCCAGCGGGTCACCCCGCGGGATTTCACCGCCGGCGTGTTTCGCGGCGGCCAGCGGTCGGTCGACCTTTACTGGCGGGTTCACGTGGGCATCAAAGGCACACCGATGCCCGCCGGCGGCCCCGCCCCCGGCACGGCCGGGGCGCTGCAGCCCGAGGAGATTTGGCAGGTCGTCGCCTTCGTCCGTTCGTTGGCCGACCTGCCGCCGTGAACAAACGGGCCAACACGAGGTCGCCTCCGCATGCCTGGAAATCGGGCAGTTAACTCTTCGCCGATCTTCAACCGTCCGGAACCGCGTCGACCCACTGTCATGACCCACTACGCAACACTCCTGCTCGGAATCGGGGCTGTCGCCTTTGGGCTTGGCGACGGGGGCATGGCTTGCGCGCAGGGGGTGGGCACCGGCGCCGACCGCTTCGAGCTGGCCGAGACGGTGCAGCTCGACCGTGTCGAAAGCACCACCCTGGCCCAACTCGAACGTGCGAAAGCCTACCTGGCCGACCGGCAATGGGACGAGGCCGTCGAAATCTATCGCCGGTTGATGGCCGAAGCCGACGGAAGACTCATCGCCGTCACTCCGCAACGCTATATCGGCCTGCGCGACTACGTCCACCTGCAACTGGCCGCCTTGCCGCCGGAGGCGTTGACGCTCTACCGCCGCCGGGTCGATCCGGTCGCCGGGCAGTGGTATCGCGAGGCGGTCGCCGCCGGCGATCGCGACATGCTCCGCCGCGTGGTCGACGAGGCCTTCGCCAGCCGCTTCGGCGACGACGCCCTGCTGGCCCTCGGCGAGATGGCCCTGGAGTCGGGCGACCATACGGCCGCGCGGGAATATTGGCAGCGGCTGATCCCGATCTTACCTAAGGCGGACACTTCGCCCATGTGGCCCCATTTCCCAGATACCGAAATCGATCTGGCCGCCGTTCGGGCACGCCTGGTGCTGGTGTCGATCCTCGAGGGCTCTCGGGCGAGGGCGGAGGAAGAGCTTGCGCAGTTTACCCGATTGCACGAAACGGCCCGAGGCATGTTCGGCGGCCGGGAGGTGGACTACGCGACCGCCTTGCGGCAACTGCTGGCCGACAGCACGACATGGCCGGAGCCGCCGGCCGAGCCGGGCTGGCCGACGTTCGCCGGTTCGCCACTTCGCAACAAGACGGCCGAGCCGCTTGCCGATGTAGGTAAGGTGGCGTGGCGCGTGGCGTTGCGGTCGGGCGGACCGGACGATGTGGATGAAGCCGACGATCCGGCCCCGTTGAGCTTCCATCCCGCCTGGGTCGACGATCTGGTGCTCGTCGGCGGCGCGGAGCAGATTCATGCCGTTCGGCCGACCACCGGCGAGCCGCCCTGGGAGGGAGCCGGACGCACGATCTACCGTCCACAGATAGACGCCGAGACATCGGACCAGAAAACAGAAAGCTTCACGGCGGGCCCGGCCTATACGCTGAGCGTTGTGGATCGGAAGGTCTACGCCCGATTGGGCGGCTGGGCCGAGGACGACCTGGACGACGGCTCGCCGGCGGCCGGGGCCGGCTACCTGGTCGCGTTGGACCTTCATGCCGAGGGACGCTTGATATGGAAGGTCGCGCCGGAAGAGGGTTGGACGTTTTCCGGCACGCCGGTCTGCGACGGGGCTTCGGTCTTTGTCGGCATGCAGCGGCGCGATGTGCGGCCGCAGGCCTATGTGGCCTGTTTCGACGCTCGCTCGGGCCGGCGGCTGTGGCGCCGGTTTGTCTGTGGCGCGGAGACGCCGCCGCTGAGGTCGGCTGCGTCGATGCCCGGCGGACTGCTGACGCTAAAGCGCGAAACGCTGTACTACAACACGAACCTCGGCGCGGTGGCCGCCTTGTCGGCCCGGGATGGTCGGCTGCTTTGGCTGAGCCTGTATCCGCGGGCGTCGGGCGGCAATCGGCTCAGTCCGGCGCCGCATTGGTGTCGCGGGCCGAACCCCTGTGTGTATGACTGCGGCATGTTGCTGGTCGCCCCGGCCGACAGCCCAAGGATATTCGCCTTCGACGCCTCGACCGGCGGGCGCCTCTGGCAGACCGGCACCGAGCTGGCCGACGCGACCGATCTGCTGGGCGTCGCCGGCGATTGGCTGATCGCGGGCGGCGGGCGGTTGTACTGGGTTGGCCTCAACGGCGAGGACCGTGGGCAAGTGAAGCACGTTTGGCCCGAGAGCCACGAGCGGCCCGGCTATGGGCGCGGCCTGCTCTCCGGCGACGATGTGCTCTGGCCGACCCGCGAGCGGCTGTATGTTTTCGACCAGCAGACGGCGGCGCTCAGGAACGTTTTCGACCTGAAGGCCCACGGCACCGAAGGGGGAAACTTGCTGGTCGTCGACGGGCGTTTGCTGATCGCCACCGGCCGGGAGTTGATTGGCTTGAGTCCCTTTGCCGGTCTGCCGGCAGGGAAGAACGACGATGAGTTGGCCGGAATGAAGACGGCATTGCCGAACCATCGGTGACGGGATGTTCGTGCCGTTTAGGATCGGCTGAAGAATAACTTCCCGATTTTATGGCCCCTGTTTGATTCGATGATCCAACCGTCATTCCCGCGCAGGCGGGAATCCAGATGCGATCCATACTCGCCTGGATTCCCGCCTGCGCGGGAATGACGTCGTAGTTCCCACAACATTGAATACCCGAGACGAAATGAACGTTTCCCCCCTGGAACCTGATCATGCTCGAACACGACGACATCCAAGCCGTTGAGGAACTTGCCGAGGCCTCGCGATCGATCACCGAGCAGCTTGCCCGGGTGATTGTCGGCCAGCAGCAGGTGATCGAGGAGCTTTTGATCGCCATGTTCGCCCGAGGGCATTGCCTGCTGGTCGGCGTGCCGGGGTTGGCCAAGACGCTGTTGATCCGCACGCTGGCCGACACGCTGTCGCTGGAGTTCCGCCGCATCCAGTTCACGCCCGACTTGATGCCCTCGGACATCACCGGCACGGAGGTCATCCAGGAGGACAAGCTTTCGGGCACGCGGGAGTTGCGATTCCTGCCGGGGCCGATTTTCGGCAATGTGATCCTGGCCGACGAGATCAACCGCACGCCGCCGAAGACGCAGGCGGCGTTGCTGGAGGCGATGCAGGAGCACCAGATCACCGCCGGCGGTCAGCGGCACCTGCTGAGCCCGCCGTTTTTCGTGCTGGCCACGCAGAATCCGATCGAGCAGGAAGGCACGTATCCCTTGCCCGAGGCGCAGCTCGACCGGTTCATGTTCAACACGTTCGTCGACTATCCGGAGGAGCAGGAGGAGTTCGATATCGTGCGGCAGACGACGGCCGACCTGAGCGTCGAGGTGGCGCCGACGCTCGACGGGCCGCAAATCCTCCGGCTACAGCGGATCGTGCGTCGCGTGCCGGTGGCCGACCACGTGATCCGCTACGCGCTTAGGCTGGTGCGTTTGACCCGTCCGCAGAAGCCCGACGCCCCGGCGTTTGTGCGGGAGTATGTCCGCTGGGGTGCCGGTCCCCGGGCAAGCCAGTATCTGGTCCTCGGGGCGAAAGCCCGGGCCGTCTTGCAGGGCCGGTATCACGCGGAGCTTGACGACATCCGCGCCGTGGCCGCGCCGGTGATGCGGCATCGGCTTCTGACCAACTTCAACGCCGAGGCCGAGGGGATCAAGCCCGACGACATTGTCCGCCGCCTGGTCAATGTCGCCGACACGCAAGAGCACGAGGCAGTCGCTGGTGGAAAACTCCCGAAAGTATTTAGATCCGCGGGTACTCGCTCGTCTTGAAGGGCTGCACCTGCGTGCCCGGCTTATTGTCGAGGGATACGCCTCGGGCGTGCATCGCAGCCCGTTCCACGGCTTTTCCATCGAATTTGCCGAGCACCGCGAGTACGCCCCAGGCGACGATCTGCGCTATCTCGACTGGAAGGTGTTCGGCCGGACCGACAAATTCTACCTCAAGCAGCACGAGGAGGAGACGAACCTGTCGTGCTACCTGCTTCTAGACATTAGCGAGAGTATGGCCTACCGCGGCCCGGCCGCGCCGATGTCGAAGCTCGACTACGCCCGATCGGCTGCCGCGGCGCTGGCCTACCTGGTGCTCAACCAGCAGGACAGCGCGGGCCTGGTCACCTTCGACCGCGAGATCCGAGCCCTGGTCCGGCCGAGCACCAATCCATCGCACATCAAGCAGCTGGTCCACGTGATGGAGCAGGCCGACGGCACGGAGAAAACGGCCACCGGGCCGATCTTCCACGAGCTGGCCGAACGGTTCCGCCGCCGCGGGATCGTCGTGGTGCTGAGCGACCTGTTCGACGACGTCGACGCGATGCTGACCGGCTTAAGCCATTTCCGCCACCGGCGGCACGAAGTGATTCTGATGCATGTGCTCGACCCGGCGGAGTTGGATTTCCCTTTCGAGCAGGCCACGTTGTTCCGCGGCCTCGAGCAAGGGCCCGAGATGCTGGCCGACCCGCGCGCGCTGCGCAAGGCTTATCTCGACGAATTCGCCGCCTACCGCCGGCAGTTGCAAAGGGGCTGCCGCATGCACGGGATCGATTACGTCGCAATGCGGACGGATGAGTCGTTGGACGTGGTGCTGTCGAGTTACCTCGCCGCGCGGGGTTGAGCGAATGCCGATTTGAAATTTGAAATCCAGTAGTTCCAAGTCCGATCAGTAGATCGTTTAACGGAAGCCGAAGGCGCTGGTGTTTTGAAGGATAAACCGTTACGCAAAACAGCGCCTTCGGCTACCGTTAAACGAAACGTGAAACTAGTGAAATTTGAAATTTGAGATTTGAGATTGGACATTGGTCCTTGGTCATTTCCCCGCTGCAATCCTATGCCGACGTTTCCGCCACTTTTCGGCTTTGGCTTCTCGCACCTGTCGATGCTCGGCTGGTTGGCGGCGGCGGCTGCGCCGATTCTGATTCATCTCTGGAGCCGGCGGAACTACCATGAGGCGCCTTGGGCGGCCATGCGATGGCTCGTGGCCGCGGCGCGACGGCAGCGCCGGCGGCTGCGTTTCGAGCAGTGGCTGCTGCTGGCCGTCCGCACAGGGCTGATCGTGCTGGTTGTGGTGGCGGTGGCGGGGCCGTATACCGACCGACCGCACGTCGGCTTCGACGCCGCCGGCCGAATTCATCGCATGCTGCTTTTGGACGGGTCCTACTCGATGGCTGCCGCGGACGGCGACACCACGCGATTCGCGCGGGCGAAGGCCATTGCCCGGCAGATCGTCGGCCAGGCCCGGCAGGGCGACTGTTTTTCCCTGATCCTGATGGCTTCGCCGCCGGAGGCGGTGGTGAAGATACCCTCGGTCGCCCGGGCGGAGGTGCTCGATACGCTCGACCAGCTCCAGCCGGTCGATACGAGCTTCGACCTGCCCGCCGCATTGCAGGCGGCCGAGAAGACCCTCGAGACGGCCCGGCGCGAGCAGCCCGAGCTTGCCCGGCACGAACTGTACTTCCTCAGTGATATGCAGCAGGCAGGGTGGAGCCCCCGGCTCGCGAAGGGATCTCGCGATGCCTTCCGGAACCGAGCTCGGCGGTTGAGCGCTTCGGCCGCGATGGTGGTGATCGACGTCGGCCAACCGCCGGTCGACAACCTGGCGGTGACGCGACTGGACACGCTCCAGCCGAGCAGTACCGCGCGTCAGCCGGTTCGCTTGCAGGCCACGGTGGAGAACTTCGGGCGTCAGGCTCGCAAGGGCCAGGCGGTCGAGTTGTGGATCGACGGACGTCGGATCGAGCAGCGGCAGGTCGACCTTCCGCCGGGTGCTGAGGCGGCCGTCGAGTTCTCCTACCAGTTCTCCACCGCCGGCGACCATGTGGCCGAGGTCCGCATTGAGGGAGACGACTTGGAGGTCGACAACCGCCGCCGGCTGGTCCTTCCGCTGCGCGAGAAGCTTCGCGTGCTGTGCGTCGACGGCCATCCCTCGGGCAAGCCGTTCGGCGGCGCGGCCGACTATCTGGCGGTGGCCTTGCGGCCGGAATCGAATGGGTTGGCGAACGACGGGATCGACGTCGACACGGTCGCCGAAAGCGCGCTGGTCGAACGCGATCTTGGCGCGTACGATAGCGTCGTGCTTTGCCATGTTGCCCAGTTCACCACCAGCGAAGCCCGAGTGTTGGACGACTACCTGCGCGGCGGCGGCAGCCTGGTCTTCTTCCTGGGGCCGGGAGTGCTCGGCCAGCGGTACAACCGTGAACTGCTCCGGCCGGGGCAGGATGGCATTGCCCTGTTGCCGGCGCGGATCGGCGAGCCGGCGCCGGATGGGGCCTACTTCATCAACCCGCTTCAGTACAAGCATCCGATGGTCGCGGCCTTCCGAGGGCGTCCCCGGGCGGGCCTGACCACCACGCCGATCGGCCGGTACATGAAACTCGAGCTGCCCCGAACCGCGCACGGTCGCGTTGTGTTGGCCGTGGGCAAGGATCCGCTCGTGGTCGAGCAGCCGGTGCATAACGGCCGCGTGGTGCTGGTGGCCACTTCGGCCGATACCTCGTGGAACGCGTTGCCGGTCGGGGCGGCCTATGTGCCACTGGTGCAGGAGCTGATCCGCTGGAGCGTCGGCAGTCGGCAGCATCAGCGCAATGTGCCCGTGGGGCAACCGCTGGTCGTACCGGCGGTGCCCGAGCCGGGCGAGACGTTGGCGACGGTCCAGCTACCCAACGGCCGCACGCGCGAGATTCGCTGTAGGCGCGAGGGCGACCGCGGGATGCTTCGCTTCCAGCAGACGAACGCCGCCGGCCTGTATCGGGTGCGTTTGGGGCCGCCGGTCGAACGCAGCTACACCTTCGCGGTGAACCCCGATACGACCGAAAGCGACCTGGCGCCGATCGCTCCGGAGTCGTTGCGCCGCGACGTCTGGCCCGACGTGCCGCTTCAGTGGCACACCGGCTGGGATGCCCAGAGCAGCCCCGCGCTTGCGCCGGCCGCGTCGACCGCCGGGCTGGTCGGGTCGCTTCTGTACGCGGCTTTGGCGATGTTGCTTTTGGACTCCTTGCTCGCTTGGCGTTTTGGATATCGCACGGAATGAACCGAACCTTGCCAGAATGGATCGCGCGGCTGCTGGGCATCGACGCCAGCCCCGGCGAGGGCGCCGTCTGGAGCCTTCAACACCAATGGGCATGGCCGCCCTGGGCGACGCTGCTGTTCGTGGCGGCAGCCGCGGCGCTGGTGGTTTGGCTCTATCTCCGCGAGGCCGGTCATGCCCGGCGGCGCTACCGCCTTCTGTTGGCGGGGTTTCGGCTGGGCTTGGTCGGTATCCTGCTGCTGATGATCGCCCAAGGGTCGCTGAGTCTGAAGCGGACCGGTCTGCCAAGCGCGGCGCTTCTGGTCGACGATTCGCGGAGCATGACGGTCGTCGACAGGTATGGCAAGGACGTGGGCAAGCCGCTGCGCCGCCGCGTCGGCGCGGTCTTGGGCGAAGACGCCAGGCTGAGCCGCTGGAACCTTGCCCGAACGCTGCTGGCCGAGAATGGGGGAGAATTGGTCGAGGCGTTGGCCTCCGACTATCAACTGCGGACGTACTTCCTCAGCGAGACTCAGACCGGAACCGACGGAGCGGGGAAGCGTTCGATCGACCAGCTCCAGCAGTGGACGCCCGAAGCCGAAAGCAGCCGGCTGGGGGCTGCGGTGCGGATGGTGCTCGACGACCTGCGCGGTACGGCCCCGGCGGCTATCATCCTGCTGAGCGATGGGATCAACACCGACGGCCCGACGCTTGCCGAGGCAACCGAAGTGGCTCGCCAACGCGGGGTGCCTTTGTTCACCGTCGGCCTTGGCAGTGCGGAACCGGCGCGCGACCTGCGGCTGACCGATCTTCTGGTCGACCCGGTGGTCTTCGCCGGCGACGTGGTCCATTTTCGGATACGGGTCGGTAGCTCCGGTTTCCAAGGGCGAACGGCGTCCGTCACGCTTCGTGAGCAGGGCGCCGAGGAGGTGTTGGCGACGACCGACGTCACCATCGGCCCCAACGGCCAGCCGCAAGAGGTCCACTTGCCGTATCGCATTGCCGAGGAGGGGCTGTTTCACTACCAGATCGAGATCGAGCCCCAGCCGGAAGAACAGCAGCTTGCCAACAACCGCCAAGAGGCGACCGTCGAGGCCCGCCGGCAAACAATCCGCGTACTGTTGGCCCAGGCGTATCCGAACTTCGAGTTCCGCTATCTCCGCAATCTGCTGGTGCGCGACGAGACGATCGAGCTGGATACCGTGCTGCAGGAAGCCGACCCGGAACATGCCGCTCAGGACGCCTCGGCCTTGGCGGTGTTTCCCGTCCGCCGCGAGGAGCTGTTCGCCTATGATGTGATCATCCTCGGCGACCTCAATCCGGGCTTGCTGAGCCGGTCGATCTTCGAGCACCTGGCCGACTTCGTCGATCAGCCGCGCAAGGGTGGCGGGTTGGTGCTGATTGCCGGGCCGAAGTATATGCCGGCCGCTTTCCGCGACACGCCGCTGGCTCGTGTCATGCCGTTGGAACTCGACAGCGTCCGCTATCCCGCGCCCGACGAGCCGATCGCCCAGGGCTTCCAGGTGCAGCCGACCGAGCTGGGATTGTCGAGTCCGATGATGCAGCTCGGCGATACGCCGGCCGAGACCGAAGCCATCTGGCAGGGGCTGGCCCCGCTGTACTGGCTGCTGGAGGTGCCCGACCTGAAGCCGGCCGCCCGGGTGCTGGCCGAACATCCGTTCCGGCTGGGACATCATGGGCGTCCGCTTCCGGTGATGTTTTTGCACTATGTCGGCTCGGGCAAGGTCGTCTTCCACGCCACGGACGAAACGTGGCGGTGGCGGCGGCGGGTTGGTGACGTCCATTTCGCGCGGTATTGGGTCCAACTGATCCGCTACCTCGCCCGCTCGCAACTCACCGGTAGCGACGGCACGGCGTCGCTTGTGGCCGACCGCCGGGAGTACGCCCGGGGCGAGTCGGTGCGGTTGCGGCTGCGGTTCCACGACGAGCGGCTGGCGCCCGAGGCCGACGACGGCGCGACGGTTGTCGTCGAGCAGCAGGGCGGCAAGAGCCGGCGGGTGCGGCTGGGCCGGGGGCCGATCCGTCGCGGGGTGTTCGAGGGCATCGTCGCCGACCTGCCCGAAGGCGACTACCACGCCTGGATGGCCATCCCGACGCTCGACGCGCCCGCGCCAGCGGTCGATTTCGTCGTTCGCCCCCCACCGGGCGAGATGGAACAGATCCGGATGGATGCCGATGCCCTGCGAGCCGCGGCCGAGCGTTCCGCCGGGCGATACTACGACGTGTGGTCGGCCGACCGTCTGGCCGACAACCTTCCGCCGGGCCGCCAGGTGCCCATCCAGGCGCTGCCACCCTGGCCTCTCTGGAACCGCTGGCCGGTGCTCGCGTTGTTTGTCGGCCTGTTGATTGGCGAGTGGATCCTCCGGAAACGGGCCGCAATGGTGTAAAATGAGTGGAGGGGGGAGGAGAGGAAGAAACCGCTAATGAACGCTGATAAACGCTAATATACAGAAGAATAGCCGATAACCGTTCCCCGCGAATCACCCCCATCAGCCAAGAGACGTTGAACGTGGACATTGGACATTGAAGATT
>Ga0180434_10008434_pt1 | contig 11366 bp, 10 predicted proteins | sample SS_ome_7_FD_132453 | JGI IMG/M metagenome (GOLD analysis project Ga0180434, IMG submission 132453) | Hypersaline lake sediment archaeal communities from the Salton Sea, California, USA - SS_1_D_2 metaG | ecosystem: Environmental > Aquatic > Non-marine Saline and Alkaline > Hypersaline >... | reverse complement strand
TATGGCTATGATCCCCAGATTTCGGAGAACGAATTGTCGTCGAGCGGAATCTATCGCATCGTCGTACGGAACTGGCGCAAAGAGTCCAGCGAATACAGGCTGACGCTAACCGGACCATAGGTATAACATGCCACGCACCAAAATTGTCTGCACCATCGGGCCGGCCTCCAGCTCGCCCGCGATGATGCGCCAACTCATGCGGGCCGGGATGGATGTGGCGCGCATAAACTTTTCCCACAGCGACCAGGCCACGCATGGCCAAGAGATCGCCACGCTGCGCCAGGTCGCGGAGGAGGAAAAGCAACTGATAGCCGTGATGGCCGACCTGCAAGGGCCCAAGTGGCGCGTGGGCGAGATCGCAGGGCAAGCGATCAAGCTGTGCAAAGGAGACGTGGTGACGCTGACGGCGCGCTCCCACTCTGGCAGAGCGGACGAGATCCCCATACCCCACCCTGAGTTGTTGCGCGACTTGCTCATCGATCAAACGGTGCTGCTGGATGACGGCAACCTGGCGTTGATCGTCGTCGAGCGCACCGGCGAAGAGAGCCTCAAATGCCGCGTCGTCATAGGAGGGCTGCTCACCTCTCACAAGGGGATCAATGTACCCGGGGCGCGGCTCCATCTTCCCACCCTCACGTCCAAGGACCGAGCGGACGCCATGTTCGCGCTGGAACAAGAAGTGGATTACATTGCACTCTCGTTTGTCCGCAGCGCGGGGGATGTGCACGAGTTGCGCGAGTTCATGCAGGGTAAAGCGGATGTTTCCCGGATTGAAACCATCCCCATCATCGCCAAGATCGAAAAGCCCGAGGCGCTCCTGGACTTTGACGAGATCCTGGCCGCGTCGGACGGCATCATGGTGGCGAGAGGCGACCTGGGGGTAGAGACGCCGGCCGAGGAAGTGCCCTTCCACCAGAAGCACATCGTCCAGGCCTGCAATCAAGTCGGCAAACCCGTCATCACCGCCACGCAGATGCTCCAGACGATGATCGAGTACCCGCGCCCAACGCGGGCGGAGGCGTCGGACGTCGTCAACGCCATCCTGGACGGCACGGACGCGGTGATGCTCTCTGGCGAGACGGCGGTGGGGCAGTATCCCATCGAGGCAGCGAGGACGATGGCAAAGATCTGCGCCAATGCCGAGGCCCACCTGCCGGCCGGCCGCCTGCTGTACGAAGAGGCCGACGAACACGAGACGGTCACGGAGGCGATCAGCTCCGCCGCAGTCGAGATCGCTGATGAGGTAAACGCCCGCGCGATCATCACCGCGACGATGTCGGGGACGACGGCCCGCATGGTGGCGCGCCACCGTCCGTCCGTCCCCATCGTGGCCGTCACGCCCAGCCAGGAGACGCGGTTCCGGCTGGCGCTCGTGTGGGGCGTGACGCCCGTGCAGGTATCAGAATTCAAGAGTACCGACGAGATGGTCGGGATGATGGTTCAGGCGGCTTGCGCGAAAGAGGTGGCGACATGGGGCGACCGGGTGGTGCTGACGGCGGGCATCCCCTTTGGCAGGGGCGAAAAGACAAATATGCTCAAAGTCCACGTGATGGGCGAGAGTGAAGAAGCGTGATGCGTAACAGGATTACGGTTCGAACGTCGCTTCTTCGATTGGGATAGGCTCTGGTTCTGAGGTGGGCACGGGTTCGAGTGCCTGGGGGGTGACGCTCTCGCCGCAGTAGGGACAAAGCGACCAGCGCAAGTGGAGCGGGCTGTTACAGGCCGGGCAGGCTCGCTTGAGACGGGTGTGGCAGGCCGGGCAGTATAAATAGTCGCCCCTGACCCGCTGCCCACAACCAGGACAGTTCTCCGGCTCTTCGATCGCTTGCAGCAGGGCTTCTTGTTCCAGGGAACGCTCGTACGCCTCCGCCAGCGTCTCTCGCGGGCGGAGCATCAAATAGACCACAAAGCCGACGACGGGCACGACGATCACCAGCAGTGTGGCGAGGATCCAGGCCAGGATGTCGCGGGAACGGGCGTGGATGTCGCGAAAGGTCCAGATCACCATCCCGCCGAACAAGGCGATGCTGATTCCGCCGCAGACAGTGGACAGGATGGTCAGATAGGTCGGGACGTTCTCCAGAATTCCTTCCATGGATGATGCTCTCCTTCGTTCAAGGTTTCAGGCTTGCTATTATACCATTGGATGATGGGGAGGCAAGTGTTCTGATCGCAGTCTTGTGATGTCAGATTTGGAGATCCTTTACTCAATGCTTGCCTAGAACTACCTAAAGCTCCAAATCATTTGACAATCTCCCATAAATAAGTATAGTAATCCCAATGAGCGACGCACGAGCCGAATACCGGCCCACGATCAAAGATCTGCCCGTCGAAGAGCGCCCACGCGAACGGTTGGTCCGCGCGGGCGAGGGGGCGCTCTCGACGGCCGAGTTGCTGGCGATCATCCTGCGCACGGGCGTGGGCGGTGAAAGCGTCCTGGATATGGCCCGGCGGCTGCTTGCTCAATACGGCGGGCTGCCAGGGCTGGCCCGGGCCAGTTTCGACGAATTGCGGGCCGAGAGGGGGTTGGGACCGGCAAAGACGGCACAGCTCAAGGCGGCGTTGGAGCTGGGGCGGCGCATGCTGCTCGCCACGCCGGAGGAGCGCCTCATCGTGCGCTCTCCGGCAGACGTGGCGCAGCTCTTGATCGCCGAGATGGCGCACCTGGAGCAGGAGCATTTCCGGGTGCTCTACCTGGACACCCGCAACCGGCTGCTCGGATCCGAGACGGTCTACGTGGGCAACCTCAACGCCACGCACATGCGAGTGTGCGAGGTATTCCGGGATGCCATCAAGCGCAACTGTGCGACGATCATCGTCGCCCACAACCATCCTTCAGGCGACCCCACCCCTTCGCCTGAGGACGTAGAAGTGACTCGCCGGTTAATCGAGGCGGGCGATCTGTTGAGCATCGAGGTGCTGGATCACCTGATCGTCGGGCAGCAGCGTTTCGTGAGTATGCGCGAGCGCGGATTGGGCTTTGAGTAATCCATTTCATACGGCGGCGCGATTAGAGAAAAGGAGGAAAAAATGTCACAGAACCTATTGAAAAACGGAGGATTCGAGGCGGATTGGAAAGAGGAAAAGAGCCATCAGTGCCTGGTCGTCCCCACAGATACAGATCAAGATCCATACGAAAAGGCCGTGGGAAACATCTTTACCCCGCCCCACTGGCTGACCTGGTTTCGTCACAAGGCCGGAGAATGGGATCAGCCAGAGGTGCGAGACGCCTGGAAGAGCGGCGACCCCCGGAGGGTACACGGTGGCGAGAAGGGGATGCTCCTGTTCACCTTCTACCGCAAGCACGACGCGGGTTACCTCCAGCAGGTAAACGTCAAACGGGGAACCCAGCTACGCCTGACGGCCTGGGCGCACGCCTGGAGTAACTGGCAGGAAGGCCCGCACCCGGACGACGGAGGTTGGAGCGAGGGAGAAGGCGTGGGTTACAATGCGTTCTTCGGCCTGGAAGGCGAGGTGACAGACGACAACGCGCGCAACTTTACGTTCTACGTGGGCATCGATCCCACCGGTGGCACCAACCCGTTCGCCCCCACAGTGGTCTGGAGTCAAGGAGCGCACATTTACAACGAGTACGCCCAGGTCCCTGCCGTAGAAGCAACGGCTCAGGCCGACACAGTGACGGTATTTCTCCGCAGTAAAACCCTGTGGGCCTTTAAGCACAACGACGCCTACTGGGACGACGCAGAGCTTGTCGCCATCGGAGAAGTCGACGTACCCGACGAGCCAGACAAACCAGAAAGGCCAGACGTAGAGCCAGTTGAGTGGGACTATCCCATCATTGAGAAAGGCAGCAAGTTGGGCGTGCATTCCATCTACTCGAACCGAGTCACCGATTTCACCCAGGCCCTCGTTGATGGTGGGACCCACTTCCCGGTGGTCAAGGCAGTAGACGATCTGGGGTGGCTGGTCGAGGTCAAGCGGATCAGCCCAAATACGATCACTATCGGACGCCTCACTGAGCCGGATGATCATTGCGAGGGCGTTGAAGATGCTTCTTTCAACCTGGAAAAGTATGCCAAGAAACATATCAACGCGATCCTGAAAAAGATCGAGGGCGATCCCCGCCTGAAAGACGCTGTTGATTACTGGGAAGTCTATAACGAACCCGATCCGCCGACCGTAGATGGCCATCGCCGTCTGGCGGAACTGATGATCGTGACGATGGGGATCGCTGAACAACACGATATGAAGATCGCCATTTTCACCTTCAACGCCGGCTGCCCGGAGTGGGATGAGATGAAGGCCGTGGTCGAGACGGGTGTGTTTGGCGTCGCCAGAAAAGGTGGTCATATCCTGACCATCCACGAGGGCGTCTTTGGCACCGACCCTGTCGACAAATGGTTCGGCGCCACGATCCCTGGTTCACCTCGCGTCGAAGGAGCCGGCGCGCTCAACTTCCGGTACCGCTATCTGTACCATCTGATCAAACAAAGGAAAGAGGTCGTGCCCCTGGTCATCTCCGAGTGGTACGGAGGCGCATACGAGAAGGATGGCACTCCCGCCGACGTCGTGGAACAGGTCCGTTGGTGGGACTCGGAGGCCAGGAAAGACTATTACCTCTGGGCTGTCTGTCCATTCACGCTGGGGCCGACCAGAAGCTGGCGAAAGCAAAATTACGAGTTCGCCTACCCCGCGCTGGTTGAGTACATGATCGCCGTTCAGGATCAGCAGAATGCAACGCTCACAAAACCAGCTCCGATCATCGAGGAACCAGAGGAACCCAAAGAGCCAGAGGAACCATGTCGAGGCACTCCCAGAGAACAATACGCTCGCACGTATGTGTTGCTGCCCCCCGGTGCCGACAGTACCTGGGCGAAGGCGGCTGTGGAAGCCACATGGGACACAAACCGCTTTACCATAGGAGGAGGCGCCGACGATGCCGGTATTGGCGATCTGGACAGCCGAACCGTGATCGCCATCAATCCATCCGGCTGGCCATCGGACCTGAAAGAGTTCTTTGATACCTATTACCCCGGGGTGCGCTACATCGCCGTGAAAGCGTCTACCCCGGCACAACTGATCGATCGGCTGCGCTCGCTGGATCTGTAGGATCGGCCAATACTCGATGTCCAACGGACGTTATGTGTCCGCTCCCTCTCCCACCCGGAAAGGAATCGAGCGTCCGCTTCTGATCATCCTGTTGATCGCTCTGGCGGCGATGCTGGCGCTGGACCGTCCCCTGGCTCGCGGGGACGGTCTGGCTTACTTTATGTGGCTGGATTCCATCGCCGGCGACGGCGACATGGACCTGGAAAACCAGACCGAGACGTTCGCCCACGTCAACGCCTACCAGGTCTACCGGGATGAGGAGACAAGGCGCTGGGCATCGGATTTCGCCTACGGCTCGGCGCTCGTGCTGGCGCCAACCTACTGGCTGGCACAATGGGGGGAGCGTTTCGGCTGGCTCTCGGTCAACGCGGATTACTTTATCGGCCTGCAAGGACGGCCTCTGCCCTACAGTTTCTTTGGTATGCTGGGGGTCAACCTCTACGCCCTGGGTGCCGTTCTGCTCTCTTATCTGTGCGCCCGCTTTTTTGTCCGTCCCATCCCCGCCGCCGCGTCGGCCCTGCTCCTCTTTCTCGCCACCCCCACCCTGTACTATGCCACCGTCGAGCCTTTCTACGTCCACATCCCCGCCGCCTTCCTGACGTCACTGACGCTTTACCTGCTGCTCCGCTGGAAAGAAGAGCCACACAATCCCCTCCTGATCCTGGCGGCGGGCCTCGTCGGCGGGCTGGGCACGCTGGTACGTTGGCAGACGGCCCTCATCGTCTGGGCGGTGGCGCTCTGGCTGCCCCTGCACCGCAGGTGGCGAGAGACGGGGCTGTTCGCGTTGGGATTCTGGGCCGTCGCTTGGCACGTGCTGTACACCTGGAATTGGATGTTTGGGCGGCCCCTGGTGCTTTCGGCCGCGGAAAGCGGCTTTTTGAGCCTGCCCGCTCACATTCTCCACGTGCTCTTTTCTGACGGGCGGGGGCTGTTCGTCTGGTCGCCCCTGACGCTACTGGGACTGCTAGGCTGGGTGCTTCTTGCCCGCCGTCGGAAGTGGTTGGCCCTCAGCCTGGGGACGGCTTTTCTGCTGCAAGCTTTTATCAATGGAGGCGTGATCGACTGGTGGGGCGGTTGGTCCTTTGGTATGCGGCGGATGACGGAACTCTACTCGCTCTTTGTCGTCGGGCTGGCTTGTTTGCTAGATCACGCAGAACCCCGATGGCTGAGGACAGGGCTATGGGGAGCGGCTGTGCTGTGCACGTGCTTCAGCCTGCTCTTATTGCTCTCCCACCTGAACTTTATCAACACCGTCCAGGATCAACCCCAGGGCGACCGCGCCACGACCGAGATTCGCTACCAGTTGACCCAGTCCAATTTCGACATTACCTGGCAGGTCATCCGCGAGCACTACGGGCCGTGGGCCTGGAGTCGTCCGGGACCTTGAGTCGGTCATTCCTGCCCGGTTAACTCGACGTCGGCGATCATGGCGTGATAGGCATGCCCGGACGCGTATATCGTGATGGCCCGGATCGTGGTAGGCGCTCGACCATCCTGCGACAACAAGGGAATCAAATTGGGCGAAAGATAAGCATACCAGGTATCCTGGGGGACTTTGATGTGAGGGTTGCGCGTACTACAAGTCTTGCAAACCAAAGGATTCGGCTCCTCAGAAGCGCCCGTGTCTGGTAACCAATAAAAACCCTGGAGCCACTCCCGAACTGCACCGTGCGCATCCTTGTATTCAATACGCACCATGATCGGGCACTCGCTCCCCAAGGTACCACAAACCGGTATACTCTGCTCCTTGATTTTCAAAGCCAGGTGCAATTCCAGCGACGTAAAATCGCGCACGTCATAATTGATCTTTTGTCGGATACTGACTTCAGAGTGGTCGCGGCCATCGCGATAGAAATCCGCCACCCGCCACCCGCCATCGGTGACAATGTCGACACTCCCTGGAGGTGCCTCCTCCTGCTCATTACTCTTGATCCATCCATCTTCTAACGGAGCTTGAAAGTCGCCGTTCACGATCAGGTTGCGAGGTGCAGCTTGACGTTCAATGGATTGTCCATCACCGACGACGGCGCGTTCAGTCGGGCCAAATAACACCGGAGGGCCAGCGTCGCCGATCACTGTGGCCTGCCCATCGCGCACGGTGGCCTCCACCGTCGTATCGTTGACCTTGACCTCGTATTCCCCCTCCGTGAGTATGACCATCCCCTGAGGTGTGCATACCTCTACGAGTGTAGATCTGCCCCCATCACCGGGAACACCGATACGCACCCGTCCGGCCTGTACCTCCAGGGCGATTTTGTGCGGCAAGCGGCTGGCAGGAAAACGTGGTGAGCGTGCCGACGCGAGCCTCACCTCGGTCCCCTCGTAGATTTGGACGGCAGCGATGAACGCTCCATCTGACTGTGGGGTGCGTATCACGAGCCGACCAGAGGTGGAATTGGTCGCAACGATGGTCCGTTCGGGCACCTCGCCCCTATCTTCGGCAACCGAGACTGGCTGGCCTCGACCGGCCCAGGTCACGCTCAAAGGCGCCTGCTGCACCTCAAGAGTCGCCTGCTGCCCGACGGTGGAGTAGAAAATGAACCAACGAATAATCAACGGCGTCGCCACTGTCAAACCGATACATACAAAGAACGATGCCAGCAGAATTACCCAGGCCAACTGTTCTCGGTTTCTTCTCATAAATACCGCACCCGGAAATTGGTGAACTCGGCGGTAGGAGTTCCCCACTCAACGTTCACCCTCCTTACCACGGAGGAAGGAGAGCCACGGTGCAAAAACGCCGCGAACTCATCCAACGACTGGCGCTTGCCCTCAGCGATGGTCTCCACCGCGCCATCCGAGCGATTGGCTACCCAGCCGGTAAGACCCAACTGTTGCGCGGCGCGTATGGTATAGTAGCGGAAATTAACTCCCTGCACGTACCCGTGAACGACAGCATGCAACCGAGCCTCCGGTCCTGACTCTTCTACCATCATGTTACCCTCCCCACATCAGACGCATAAACCGAGGCGCTCGCCTGTCGAAACGGTGCAACCCGGCCTCGCGGGCTTGCTGGACCGCCTGCTCGTATTCCGCTCGCGTGAGGGAGCGGCTGAGCGGCCCCAGTTCAGCAGCCTTGCGGCCTTGTGTGGAGGCCCCCGCCGCCACACGGTAACACGGCCTGTACTGATCCATCACGTTGATGTATGTATCGCGCGAGACCTCCTCGGCCAGGAAGCGCGCGATGTCGGGCGTCCCAGCCAACCCCTCGGGCAGCACCAGATGGCGCACGAGCAATCCTCTCAACGCGATGCCGTCTTCATCCAACACCAGATCTCCCACCTGCCGGTGCATCTCTCTGACGGCAGCCTGGTTGACCGCCGGGTACTGCTTGACTTTGGAATACTTGCGAGCGATTTCTTCGTCGGCGTATTTCATGTCCGGCATGTAAATATCCACCACGCCATCGAGCAACGCCAGCGCCGCGAGCGACTCGTAGCCGCCGGTATTCCAGACCAGAGGCAGCCGCAGCCCGCCCTCGGCGGCGATGAGGAGGGCCGCCAGAATCGGGGCCACTACGTGGGTCGGAGAGACCAGGTTGATATTGTGACAGCCTCGGGCCTGGAGAGCCAACATCATCGAAGCGATCTCTTCCGGCTCCACCTCTTCCCCGCGCCCCAACTGGCTGATGTCATAGTTCTGGCAGTATTGACAGTTCAGGTTGCACCAGGCAAAGAAAATGGTGCCGGAGCCTCGAAAGCCGCGCAGTGGATCCTCCTCCCCCATGTGTGGGCCATAGCTGGACACCAGCGCCCGCACTCCGGTGCGACAGCTTCCCAGCGTCTCGTACCGATCCACGCGACACTCGCGACCACAAAAGTCGCAGTCGTGCAACCGTTCGTAGGCGGCTTGCACACGCTGCTTCAGTTCGCCAGAACGAAGCAAGGCCAGATAAGCAGGTTCAAATGCACTCATTCTCAAAAAGGACGCAGATAAACGCAGATGGCGCAGACTTTTATTGATTTTTTAGGCTGGCGACTTTGAGCCAGCGTATCCAAGAAAAATAGCGCGCATCTGCGTCCACTCACCAGCGCACCGGCACCTTGCGCATCCCTCTCCTGCGGTCGAGGTACTGGATGTAGCCGTTGCGCTGGCCGAATTGATAGACCCGCCAGGTCACCTCGACGTCGCGGCGGCAGTAGGCGATCACCTGATCGAGCTTGCCCTCGCGGAACCAGCGCACCGCCTGCAACCCGTCGGCGCTCTTGCGCTCGCCCAGCGTCGCGGCGGCCACGTCGTCCAGCTTGAGCCGCCACCCCAGGACGTTGTGAATGTCTCGCAACATGTCGACTGTCGGCAGATCCAACAAGGAATTGTCGGTGTAGGCGCGCAAGACTTCATAATCGAACCGGAGTAGATTGTAGCCGACCACCAGATCGGCCCCGCAGAGCGTGGCGATGAGGTTTTCGACGTTCTGTTCCGTGTACGTGCGGTACTCATTCTCGGTGGCGGGAGAGGTCACGGCGACAGCAAACCGCATATCGCGGATGCGGCTCCAGCCTCCCACCTCGTCGGCGGTGTACTGGGTCTCGACGTCAAAGGCGACGATGTTGTGCATCTCGTGTCTCCCATCGGCAGACTGGAAAGCCTGCCCTACGCGCGGGCTAGCGACGAAGTCCGCCGATCATTGGCAACGCCGCCAACAACATCAGCAGCCACAGTCCTGCCCAGACGCCGATCTGTTCTATCCAGACCTGCCAGGGAGATTTGGGGGTCAAGCTCGTCCGCCAGGCGGTCTCCAGGCCGCTGAGGCTCACCTTCAGCGCCTCCTGCACGCCTCCCGCGCAACCGGCGCCATCGGCATACGCCGCCAGCAAGGCGCGAATCCCCTCGGCACCGTATTCCTCGCGGATGAACTGCACCAGGCTACCGCTTTGAGCATAGGCCAGCAAAGCGGTTTGTCGTCCAGGTGAGAACGGATCGCACAGATCCTTCAATGGAATCAGGCGACCCTCCTCGCGGGCCTTTTCGAGCGCCAGGGCATAGTCCGGCTCCGGCAATCGCTCGTTGGCGGTGGCCAACCCCTCGTCCAGCCACTCGGGGACGTAGCGATATCCGGCGGGCGTGACCAACTGATAGGTCAGCAGATGGGTGATCTCGTGCGGGATGAAGCGCTTCATCCGCGACGCATACCCTTGCTCGTGCGGAATGGCGAGGACGATCACGCCCAGCTCGGGACGCGCCTGTCCGCCGGCCCAATCCCGGCCAGTGAGCGCCATCGCCGCTTCCAGGTTCTGCTGCGAGTCATAGATGTAGATGGCGATAGAGGCCGGCACCGGCGCGCGCAATTCCGCATTGATCTCCTCCACACTGGCCTGGGCGATATCAAGCACCGTCTGACCAAAGGCAGGATCGCCCTGCCCTTCGACCCAGTGAACGGTGATGTCTCCAGAGGTGAGTTGCTCCCACTGAAAGCGATTGTCCGTGTACTCAAACTGCTTGGGATCCGTCGTCAGTGTGTTGCCCGCCGCATCCTCGATCTGCCACCAGAAAGAGACGGTGGCGAACGGCGGCAAGGGGGAATCGCGCAGATTGTGTACATACGTGATCTCGCGGGTGAGATCCAGCTCCGGCTCCTCAACCAGGTCCACGGTCTCGGTCCACTCATCCCCCGCGGCGTGGAAGAAGAGATAGACCTGGGTAATCTCGGCCTCTGAGGCGACCTCTAACCTGAACGTGATCCGCTGGGCAAAACGATGCTCTGCCTCGCTCTCAACCACCGTGATGCCAGAAGCCGCGATCAAAGGTCCAAAAGGCCCGCCATACAAGAAAAGCGTCCCCAGGAGTCCCAACGCCAGGCCAAGGCGAATGACGGTTCGCAGTTTATTCACCATATACTTCCATCAACTCGTCGAAAAGCTCGGAGAGATCCCCGTGCAAAAATTCCAACTCCTCCAGAGCGGCCTCCGCCGCGACCTGCGTGGCCTCGCTTTCTGCGGAACAGTAGCCGATCAGGATCTCTCGCGCCTGGTCGCCGCCGATCTGTCCCAAGGCCCACAGCACCGCTCCCTGCACCTCGGCGTCCACATCCTCGGCCAATTCCTCCAGGCTGGAGACAGCTTCAGAGAGTTGCAGTTCACCACAGGCCAACGCAGCTTCGTAGCGCATCTCTGGATTGGGGCTGAAGAGTTCTTGCTGTACGTGGCGACTCCAGCGAGTGTCGGCGCTGCGGCCCATGGAAAAGACAGCGCTGACGCGCAGCTTTTCTTCGGACGAAGCGAACGCCTCCAGGATCGTCTCTACCACCACCTCGTCGCCGACGTAAGCCAGCGATTCCATGGCCCGGCGCCGGACCT
>Ga0180434_10008432_pt1 | contig 11368 bp, 8 predicted proteins | sample SS_ome_7_FD_132453 | JGI IMG/M metagenome (GOLD analysis project Ga0180434, IMG submission 132453) | Hypersaline lake sediment archaeal communities from the Salton Sea, California, USA - SS_1_D_2 metaG | ecosystem: Environmental > Aquatic > Non-marine Saline and Alkaline > Hypersaline > Sediment... | reverse complement strand
TCGTCTTGAGGCTCCATGGCTACCGGGACGAGGAGCGCTTCGCCCTCTCCGACGCGACGTGTACCGCCCTGCAGCTCGCCAACTTCTGGCAGGACGTCGCGCGGGACCGTGCCGCCGGGCGGATCTACCTTCCTCGAGACGAGATGGGCGAACACGGCGTCGCAGCGGCTGATCTCGACGCGGCTGAGGCGAGCGAAGCCTTGCGGAACCTGCTGCGATTCCAGGTCGAGCGGACGCGGGAGGGATTTGCCCGAGGACTCCCGCTGGTCGACCGAGTCCATGGCCGGCTGCGCGTCGAGCTTGCGCTCTTCAGTCGGGGCGGACTCGCTGTCCTCGAGGCGATCGAAGCGCAGGGCTTCGACACGCTCGTGCGGCGCCCGACGGTCTCCGACCGAGCGAAGCGGCGGCTGATCGCGACGACGCTCCTCGGCCTCGCGGCTCGGAGGCGTCGGTGGACCTGAACGCGGCGTACCGCGCCTGCGCGCAGCTGACCCGCCGGGAGGCTCGGAACTTCTACGTCGCCTTCCTCGCACTTCCCAAGCGGCAACGGCTCGCCGTCTACGCGCTGTACGCGTTCTGTCGAAACGCCGATGATGCCGTCGATGCCGTGGACTCGACCGATCCTGCGGGATCGGTCGAGTCACTTACCCAGAAGAGCGCCGAAGGCGCTCTTCTGCCGGAGGCGGGAACTCCGGAGTCGATTACGTTGGACAGCCGCGCTGCGGCTGTCCAGCCGAGTGGATCAGCCCGCGCAGCTGCGGGGCAGGCGAAGACTCCGGACTCGACGTACTGGCGGCGTGTCGCCCTGGACCGGCTGCGGAACCGTCTGACCGCCGCGGCCGAAGGAAGGCCGGAGGACGGCCCTGATCTCGCCCTCGCCGACGCGGTTTCGACCTACGGCGTCGATCCGGACGATCTCGGAGACGTCCTGACCGGGATGGAGATGGACCTAACGCTCCGCCGGGTCGCAACGTTCGAGGAACTCCGAACGTACTGCTTCCACGCGGCTTCGGCGGTCGGTCTCGCGACCCTCCCGATCCTCAACGACGGCGTCCCGCCGACCGACGCGATGCGCGAGGCGGCAATCGACCTCGGCCTCGGGATGCAGTTGGTGAACATCCTCCGCGACGTCGCCGAGGACCTCGAGCGGGATCGGATCTACCTTCCGCAGGACGAGATCGGCGCCTTCGGGACGACGGAGGAGGATCTCCGGGCTGCCGCGGGAGGCGCGGCTGCTTCGGAATCGCTCCGCGCATTCCTCGTCTTCCAGGCGGACCGAGCGGCGGAGACGCTGGCGAAGGGACGTCGCCTCGTCGACCTCCTTCCGAGACGCGGCGGTCGCTGTCCCGCCCTCCTCGCCGCCGTCTACGGGCGGATCCTCGAACGGATCCGCGACGGAGGCTTCGAGATCTCTCGCCGAGCGAGCCTCCCGGCCCCCGAGAAGGTCGGGCTCCTGTTGAGATCCCTGGCAGGTCGATCGTGAACGCTCCGATCGTCGTGGTCGGCGGAGGCTTCGCCGGGATCGCCGCCGCCTGTCGGCTCGCCGGCGACGGGCACCGGGTCGTCCTCCTGGAACGCTCCCCCCGCCTCGGCGGTCGAGCCGCCTCGTTCCGCGATCCCGCATCCGGAGAGACGATCGACTTCGGGCACCACGTCTCGATGCGCTGCTGCACGGCGACCGACGGTTTCCTGCGCCGGATCGGCGCCGGCGATGCGATCGCCTACCAGTCGGAACTCTCGGTTCCGATCCTCTACGACGGCGGGCGGACCGTCCTCCGTGGTGCGCCGGCTCTCCCTGGGCCAATGCACCTGGTCCCCGGGCTTCTTCGGTATCGTGCGCTCTCGTTCGCGGACCGGCTGCGCGTCCTTCGCGGCGGAGCGGCTCTCCTCGTCGACCGCCGTCGCGGTCACTCGTTTGGCGAGTGGCTACGGGCGCACGGGCAGGGTCCTCGGGCACTAGCCCGGCTCTGGGATCCCGTCTGCGTTGCGACGCTGAACGCCCACGTCGATGCCGTTGATCTGCAGCCGGCGCGGAAGGTCTTTCGCGAGGGGTTCTTCTCCCCCGATGGGGCGGGCCTCGGCCTCTTCACACAACCGCTGTCCGCGGTCTTCGACGCGGCTCGGGACTACCTCGAGGCACGAGGCGGAGAGGTCCTTACCGGCTGCGCCGTCCGACGGATTCACGTGCAGGACGGTTGTGCGGTGTCGGTCGAACTCGCCGATCGCGACCGTCTCGAAGCGGAGGCCGTCATCGCGGCCGTGCCGCCGGGGGATCTGGCGTCGATCGCTTCGGAGCCGTCGCTTCGCGCGACGCATGAGGCGGCTTCGAAGCTTGAGTGGGCGCCGATCGTGAACGTCCACCTCTGGTTCGATCGCCCGATCCTCGACGAAGACTTCGCCATCGGTGTCGACGGTCCTCTACAAGCCGTGTTCAACGTCTCGCAGCGCCCCGGCACACACTTGGTCCTGTCCCAAAGCGCGGCATCCGAGTGGGTCGATCGCCGCCATGACGAGGTCGCCGCAGCGCTTCATGCCGACCTCGTCCGGCTCCTTCCGAACGCTAGGACCGCCAGTCTCGAACGGCATCTCGTGATCGCGAACCGCCGGGCGACCTTCGTCCCCGCTCCCGGTTCCGACGGACTCCGCCCGGTATCGAAGACCCCGATCGACGGTCTGTACCTGGCCGGTGATTGGACGGCGACCGGCTGGCCGTCCACGATCGAAGGAGCCATTCGCTCTGGCGTCGTCGCCGCTGCGCGCGTCGAGGTCGATCTCGGGACCGCTTGAAGCGGTCGTCTCGCCCCTCTACGATGTCCGTATTCTGGGAATGCACGTCTCGCATATCGAGACGCGAGGAGACTGAGTGAACACCCTCGAGAAGTGCGTCAAGATCCTAACACTCTTCACCGACGAGACGCCGATCCTCCCCGTCGGGGAGATCGCCGAGATCCTCGAGCTTCCTCGGAGCACCGCCTATCGATACGTCGCTGCGCTCAGGGCGCACGGCCTCGTGGAGGAGTCTCCCGACAAGCGCGGGTACCGGCTCGGTCCCCGCATCCTCGAACTCGCCGCGACGATGTCGCGGAAACCGTTGCGGGATCTGGCCCTACCGTACATGGAGCGGGTCGCTCGGGAGACCGGCGAGACTGTGATCCTCTGCGCCCTGCGCGGGCACGTCGGGGTCTGCCTGGAGAAGGTCGATGGGCACCACGCCCTGCGCGTCGCCCACGAGCTCGGAGACACCTATCCGCTTCACGCCGGTTCGACCGGGAAGGCGATCCTCGCCTTCCTCGAGCCGGAGGTGCAGGACGCGATCATCGCCGACGTTGGGCTCCAGCGGTTCACCGCGACGACGATTACCGACGAGGCGAGGCTAAAGGTCGATCTGGCGAAGGTCCGGCAGCTCAACTTCGCGGAGAGCGAGGGCGAAGCGATCGAGGAGACGCACGGGATCGCCGTTCCGATCTTCGCGCCTTCCGGGGGGATTCTCGCCTCGATCGGCATCTCCGCGCCGACCTACCGCGCCCGTGGCGAGGACCGCGTCCGCCTCATCAAGATCCTCTCCGACGCCGGCCGCAAGATCACTCGAGAGCTCAAAAGGCTAGGAGCGGGGTAGACAGCGGCCAGAAGGGGTAGGCGAGAAGGTCAGACTAGCGTCAGCTGTTCGACTCCACCTTCATCTCGAAGTAGCTCTTGCTGGCTGGAACGTGTTCCCCTAAGCCGAGAGCCTGTACTGCTTCGCGAATCCGTTCTCGCATGTTGCTGACACCCTCGGGTCTGACTGGTGCGCCAATCTCCACGAACTGGCCTAGGCCCTCAACACTATCGAGGTAGACGGGGAGGTCAGCCAGCAAGAACATCTCTCGAACCTTGTCGATGTGGGCTGACACGCGGAAGCCGAGAGCCGAGAGGATTTCGCGCATGGCGGCGGCATCGGAGAGTCCGACATTGACCTCTCGCCGGGAGGTCACGTGAGGGTCAGCTCCGGTCGATGTCTTCAGGGTAAGCTCGTCGCCGCCTTGCTCGCCAACGGACTCGCGGACCCGGAGAGCTATGCTTGCGCTAACCGTTCCGGGGCAGTCGACGTACGTGTCCGACAGGTGGTGGATCCCACGTTGGGCAGCACCAAGCTGGATGAGTCGGTTGCGAACGTGCGCGAAGGAGGATACGCGGATCTTCACCTCAGTCTCGATCAGATCACTCACGGCGGGTTCTTCCCTTCCTTCGCTGACCCGAAGGCGGCTGCAATCTGCTCCTCGAGTTCACGGATCCTCTGCGGATCATAGCCGCGCCTTCCCGCCAGCTCGTTTCTCACGAAGGCCTGGAGATCACCACGAGTGAATCGGTGCTCGTGGCCCTGTTGGCTGTATGCACCAAGGTCATAGTCCGTGATCCAGTGCCTAAGCCTCTCATAGGTCCTTCCGAAAACTCGCGGCAGTTCCGTCAAGGTCAGGAAGTCCCTCCTCTCGGGGCGGAGAATCTTCGAGAGGTCGGGTCGGAGCAGCTCATCGATGATCCTTGACGCAAGAAACTCAACATCCTTGGTCCTCTGGATCGAGACGGGAAGGTTCACGGCCGTAGATTCCTGGAAGAGAGCGCGTGTTGGAGCGTGAATGAGGCGATCGAGCCAATGCGATCTTCGGTTCGCTGACGAATCCGGCGAGTCGCCCACGTCTTGTGGCGATAGCCCCAAGAGGAAGAACGGAATCGCCTCCCAGGTTCTCCCGGAGGAGGCGAGCAGGTAGTTCAGAACCGCGGGATTCACCCAGAATCCGCGATTGATCGCTCGGAGAGGCCCTCTGGAGGTGTAGACGCAAACGTGATCGCTGAGCAGGGAGGTGATGAATGGAGCCGGGACCGGTGCTTGACGAAACGCGAGGCTCGCATCATCGTCGACTGGCAGAGCGGATCGCCAGGCTGAATCCAGAGATCTGACGAAGTGCGTCGACACTCGGGGAGATCTGAGGAAGTGCCCCAACAGAACAGACGCATCATCAAGGTACTTCTTCATCAGGCCGCGTTCACTCCAGTACTCCGCCCGTTCACGCAGCCGAAGACCGGTTCTCTCTACATCGATGAGGTTCCGGAAGCGTCCTCCTCGGGCCTCGATCCTGTCGAGCGCGGAATCGAAGTAGAGAGGGCGATAGGGATGATCAACCGGAGGAGAAGCAGCTGCCGCGCGGTGATCGAACGAAGCTGACACAAGCTGCGTCCATGCGGAGTGCTTGGGAGTCGCTCGGAGCCCGTAGGTCCCCGGCTTAAGGTTCTCGTCCCGCGTGATCCCAGGTCCGTACGTCTCATATACGCTTTGGCCGTAGTACTCCTCAGGAATCACGAAGCCCGATGTCACACCACACTTGAAGTAGTCTAGCTCCCCTTGGCCGTAGAATCGGCCGCAATGCCTATAGAAGTCCTCAGGCCGTTCGAGAGAAAGGAAGGGTGTCCGAAGGAAGGCATCGTCAATCGCGAACGTGGCAGCTTGGCAGAGGTCCTCAACAGGTCGGTCCAGTAGGCCACTGTGAAGAGCACGGCAGGTCTTCCTGGCCATGTCGATGGCCGCGCTCTCAGCCTTCACGCCTGACAGGTGAATGCTGGCTTCGACTACGGCCTCTCCTTGTAGAGTTGCCTCAAGGAGTGCTAGTGACATCGGCAGGGAGAGCTTGAGCACGTTGTCACCGAAACAGGAGGCGTCCATCAAGCGGTAGAGGCCCAACGGCGTTGCGGGGTCATGCTCGTTGCCGGGCAGTCGAGATAGGTCGATGGCGCATCGTGAACCGCCAGCGATCCTGCTGCGCAGCCGGGATGCCTCCGCTTCCGGCATTCCGGCCTCGATGAACCCGACCAAAGCCTTGAGCGAGTCCTGCGCGCTCTGTTCCTGAACCTGGGAGCGTTCGAAGCCCGACCGGCCGACCTCGAGGAGCACAGCATCCCAGAACTCCCGGAACTGCTCAGCGACCTTCGATCCAGCAATCCCGGAAACCACAGTGCGAAGTGAGCCAACTGCGTGCGTCTCCATACTCTGGAGGCCTCCAATCGAAACAGCACATTCTATGCCGCGGTGGCAAGACGGCAAGTGATATGCAATCGCTCAGTGCAATATCCGTGTATCTGTCGTGTGTTCCGAGCAGCAGCACACAATATGTGCTGTTCCCAGAGTTCGTCGGATGACAGACCCCAATAGGCAATTGGCGTGGACCGAAAGCGAATCACTGAGTTCGGTTGACTTGATGCCGATCTCGCGTACTATGCTTTCGTGACACAGTCGAGGAGAGGAGACACAATATGTGTTATCCAACTTCAAGGCGTAACCCCTCAGAGCGACTCATGGATCCATGTGTCATTGTCACGATCTCGAACTTGACTAAGCAGTTCGACGGCCGGAATCCGGTGCTTGCGCTAGGTGGTGTGAACCTGGAAGTACGGAGGGGAGAGTTCGTCTCGATTGTCGGACCATCGGGATGCGGAAAAACGACTCTACTTCGGATCATTGCGGGTCTCGAGGAACCTACTAGCGGATCTGTCCAGTACGTGGACACCGACCCGTCCAGGATTGGGTTCGTCTTCCAGGAGCCGAACCTGATGGCATGGAGAACGGCGATCCGGAACGCTTCACTGATGCTGGAAACCTCCGGCGTCTCGCGTAGTGAGCGCGAGACGCGAGCCTCCCGGGTCCTGGAACAGGTCGGTCTTCTTGAGTTCCGCGATTTCTACCCCGCGGACCTGTCCGGTGGGATGCGACATCGGATTGCGATCGCACGGTCGCTCGCCCACGATCCGGAAATCCTGGTCATGGATGAGCCGTTCGCATCGTTGGATGTTCTCACGCGAAGGCGAATGGCCAAGGAGCTTCTCGCACTCTGGCGGACGACACAGAAGACAATCATCTACGTTACTCACGATTTGCGGGAGGCAGTTCTCCTTTCCCAGAGGGTCACCGTTCTCTCGCCTCGGCCTGGCTCTGTCCAAGAGACCTACGACGTCGATCTACCGGCAGAGCGTGTGGAGCAGGTGGAAGACACGAACGCGTTCATCCAACAGCATCGTAGGCTCCGCAGAGCCGTGGATGCCGGAACGGCGCAGGCCACGCGCTTTCCTGCGTCGACCAAAGACCGGAAGACACGTTCCGATGCTCTCGCCAAGCGTGGATCTCGTCTGGTGATGAAAGTGCTTCAGCACCTCGGCGTGCTGGCTCTGGCTCTGGGGCTCTGGCAGGTCGTGGCCTCGTCCCTCTGGGTCGAGCACTACGTCTTGCCATCCCCGTTCGTCGTCATCGGGGAGTATGTCCGGCTGCTTGGCGGCGGTCTGATCTGGTACCACACGTGGATCACAGCCCAGGAGGCCCTCCTTGGCTTCGCCGCCGGTGTCAGCTTCGGCTTCGTGGGCGGCTACTTCCTATCGAGATCCGAGAAGGCAGAACGGCTGCTCATGCCCTATGTCCTGGCTGCCCAGACTGCTCCGAAGATGGCGTTCGCGCCCCTGCTCATCATCTGGTTCGGCTACGGAATCGTCCCAAAGGTGGTTCTCGCCATGCTCATCGTCTTCTTCCCGATCTTCGTGAACACGATGCTGGGCGTTCACTCCATCAAGAAGGACCAGTGGGAGCTCATGAAGACTGCGCATGGTTCGAGGCTTCAGGTGTTCCTCAAGCTCGAGCTTCCGTCGATCTTGCCGGAACTGTTCGCTGGCCTGAAGACGGGAATTTCCTTCGCAGTTGTGGGGGCCGTTGTCGCGGAGTTTGTCGGCGCCAAGGCGGGTCTCGGATATGAGATCATCTATCATGCCGGATATCTGCACACGTCAACCGTCTTCGCTCTGTTGATCCAGTTGGTTGCGCTCGGCGCCTTCCTCTACGGGCTTGTATGGCTCGGAGAGAGGTACGCCCTCAGATGGAAGACGTCGAACGTGAATGGTTCAGGCGGCACGAGCAAGAAGCAGAGGAGGTAGGAATGTCCAGGACAGGGAGACTGTGGACTACAATTGGGATCGTTGTGGTAGCGTTCGTCGTTCTGCTTGCCCCCTGGAAAGAAGGCTGGATCTGGCAGGGGGAGAAGGAGTTCGAAGGCGGAGAAGTCACCGCCATGATGCCGTACATCAAGAACTCCGAGTGGTGCGGGTTCTACGCGGCTCTCCTCCCCGTTAGCACAAACCCGGGAAGTACGAGTTTCTACGAACAGCAGGGGCTCGACGTAACGATGGAGTACACCTCGGAGGGTGGCTATGGAGCGATCAAGCTGCTTGCCGCAGGACAGGCAGACTTCGCATACGCTGGGGCTGATGCGGTACTGCTTGCTCGCGCGGAGGGACTTCCAGTCGTCGCTGTCTATCAGCCTGAGAAGAACAACCTCTTCGGGCTCCTCGTCCCTACTGACTCGGGAATCACCGAACCGGCCGATCTGGCAGGGAAGACTATCGCAATCATCGGCGTCGGGAGTCCGGCGACGATCGCGGCGAAAACGATCCTCACGACAGCCGGTGTGAACCTTGACGATATCGAGTTCGTGCCGATGGGCGCCGGGATTGTCGGGGGGCTTGCCGAAGGCCAGGCGGATGCTGCTGCCGGATACATCATCCATGAGCTGATCCTGAGAAGCATGGGGATCGAGCACATGGCATGGCATGCGCAAGACTACGCCGAGAACTACGGCGTGACGTCCATCGTTACGACGGAAGAGATGATCGAGAAGCATCCCGATGTCGTTCAGCGCTTTGTAGATGCTACCCATGAAGGCTGGAAGATCGCGGTCGCTGATCCGCAAGGCACGGTTGACGCGTGCATCGAGGCCTTCTACCCCGAGGGTGCGGACTACCGCGATATGGAGGTCGAGTACTGGGAGAGACTCGTGAACGAAGTCTACGAGGCTCCTCGTGCCGATCTCGGAGTGATCTATCCAGAGCTTTGGGCACGAACACACGACGTTCTTCTCGACCTCGGAGTCCTCGATGAGGCTGTCGACGTGGAGCGTGCTTACACCACGAGATTCAAGTCGGCTGACTAGCGGTCTCCGACCGTGAGTCAGCTCTCCCAGGGGCGGGGCCATCCGGCCTCGCCCCGCCGATCTAGATGATCATCGTAAGATGTTCGAGTGTCTCGTTCTCAAGTTCAGCGAAGCCCCATTGGATGACTTCCAACGCTGTCGTCAGTAGACTCAAGGCGTTCGTCGAGCCTCTCCCTGGGTCCGCGGTGTCCCAGACCGCCACCACAAAGGGGTAATCATCCCCGATGTCCGTTCTCTTGCTGCTCTTGGCCCGTTCCCGGAGAAGGGATCTCGCATTATTGATAGTTCCGTACGGCAGCCGGTTCCTATGTGATCGAGCGAACTGAGGGAGCCGTTCCATCAACCCAACCAGATACAAGCCAGCCTTCAGCGCCTCGGTGGGGCTAACGTCTACATCCTGAGCAGTGGCTTCAAGAACAGACATCGGGTTCGTCACGTAGACTGGCGAGGTCCTCGCCCCCAGAGAAGCCGGAGGGTCGAGCGCAGGCGCGTAGGTCAAGAAGTGGGCGTGCTTCTCCCACTTGCTGATGTCATTCCGAATGGCGTTCTCATGCTTTCGGCGGATTGCGGACTGGAGCCACTTGTCTACGAGAAGGATCACGACGTGATCATCCAGCTTCTCGGGCGGTTCTACTAGTTCTCGCGGAAGGGAGTCGGATCCGATGGCCAGATGACGTCCGTAGGATAGAAGCGTGGCCAAGAGAGGCTCGGAGCCGGACAGGAACATCTCCTCGCCGATGGGGGGAGCCCCCACAACCTCGGAAGGAATGCTGTGAATGTACTTCGGTACTTCCAGCTTCGTGCCGCGTTCTGTAGAGTCCAGCAGCCGCGAGGTGTCTATGCAGGTGATCTTGTCAACCTGGTGTCTTTTCGTGTCGACGACGACTCGTCCGACGCTGGCGTGCACGAGCGCCGTCTTAACGCGAATCAGGGCTCGAACTGCGTCAGGTGAGTTCTGCGCCTCGCCTTCACACGGGTGTTCCGGGTCTTGCGTGGGTAGAAACGCTGCGGCGACCTTCTCGATTTCCATTCGAGCTTCGCCGGAACTCAAGAGGTGGCGTCCGATTGCGCAGACTTCCAGAGTGATCCTCTGCGCCCGTGTCTCCGAGGCAGCGAACTCCAGCACGTCCCTCAGGGCTGCGAACTGACAGAGCAGGTAAAGGTTGGGGAGCGCACTGAGAGGTGCGAGTATCCTGATAGCTCTCGCGCAACGAACTGCTTCGGCAGCTTTGCTCCTTCGCGTGAGTATCTGCCAGTTCTGCCCTAGCCCGTTGGGCATGTTCGTAGCTCCGTCACCGTTCCGCCTCCGTGTGTGGATACTTCAACAATCTCTTCGACCCACATCCTGACGACCTTCTCGAGTTCATCCCTTACGTCTACGGGTTCTTGGATCTGCGGAGACGCGTCGTCTCCGTCTCGTGCCTCTGCCTCCTTCTCCGACGAGAAGCGTGAACTCAGGCCTTTCCGAATCCAAACGCAGATCACGTTCCGCCTAGGAAACCCCGAGGGCTTGTCTGGAAAAGGCTCAGCGCCTCCGCTGTACTCCTTCCTCGCAGCGAGATCACTGATGCAATGGATCTCGCACTTCGTGTGTGGGGAGGCACCAGGTTCATGCATAGGCTTTCGCAGAACCAACCAGGGATCCCAGCGTCCTTGCACGTAGAGTGGGCCAGCTGCAGAAGCAGCTGGAGTGAACCCGGGTAGCTCTGCCATGTCCACGAGCTTCGCCCTTTCCCGATCCCTGGGATCTGTCGATTCTGCCATTCGGATGTTTGTGTAGAACACCACGGGCGGCAGCTCGGGATTGTCACTGTCATCCGCGCCTAGCCCTGCCGAGATCGAACGACTGAAGGCGCGCAGTCTTTCATACAGGCGTCGGATGTCGTCTCGATCGGCAACGAGCGTTGTCGGCAGCAACTGCCAGCGGATCGGTGCGAAGTAGTGATCTGATGGGCGAGCGATTCTCAGGAGACTCAGCAGTGACCGAACCTCCTCGTTCGCTCTTTCGTGCGCCAAGTAGTGGTGAAGGTGTTGGTCGGTGATCAGGGGAAGCAGGAGCTCGATGTGTGGTCGCTGATCGAGTACGCGCTCCGTGAGCTGGTTCACGACGCCGTTCAGAAACGTGTTCTCGTTCGAGTAGAGCACCCGATTGAAGATCTCCTCACGCGAGCGCAGGAGGTCAAGGACGTACATGACTCCGAGTTCCGAGAGCACGAACCAATGCCCGAGTGGATTCATCCGGAGTTTCGATTCGTCAGGGGATCGTCCTGCTGCCTCCTCGTTGGTTTCACGGATACTGCGGCCAAGGGTTGTGTCCTGGTATACGATTGTCATGTCTTGAAGCAGATCTCGGAGTCGGAATGACGTCAGCG
>Ga0180434_10008431_pt1 | contig 11368 bp, 11 predicted proteins | sample SS_ome_7_FD_132453 | JGI IMG/M metagenome (GOLD analysis project Ga0180434, IMG submission 132453) | Hypersaline lake sediment archaeal communities from the Salton Sea, California, USA - SS_1_D_2 metaG | ecosystem: Environmental > Aquatic > Non-marine Saline and Alkaline > Hypersaline >... | reverse complement strand
TCTTCGAGCGAGACCGTCGACTGCGATGCGTCGGAGGAGCTCGCCCTGTTCGTCGTCTCCGGGGAGGGCGACGACGATCTGGTCCGGCTCAGAGACTGGGTGGAGCGACATCCGGACCGCGAGGTCGTCGCGCTGACCGACGGGGAGGCACCTGCCTTCGGGACCCATGCAATCGCCTGCGGCGCAGCGGCGTGGCTTCCGTTGTCGGCCGAGCCGGACAGCTTCCGCGCGGCCCTCCGCCAGGTGATCGATCGGTTGGAGCGGGCCGCGCGCGTCGACGCGGAGCAGCAAAGACTGCGCGAGCTCCTCGACCGGGCGCCGATCGGGGTCTTCGAGCTGCGCGACGGTCGGGTGACCCACATCAACGATCATCTCCTCCAACGTCTCGGCTACGGGCGGGAGGAGCTGATCGACAAGGCACCGAAGGAACTCGATCTGATCGCTCCTCAGGACCGCGGCCGCATGCGGCGAGCCGTCGACGACCGGCTCGCGGGCGAGGACGGATCCGAAGCAGCCATCTACCAGTTCACCACCAAGTCCGGCGGCACGTACATCGGAGAGGTTCGAGGCCGCGTCGTGACCACCCCGAACGGGCCGATCCTTCAGGGAACGATTCGCGACATCACGTTGGAGACGCGCCTCAGCCAGTCGCAGCGGATCGTGATCGAGCTTGGCGAGGTGATCCTCGGGGAGTCGGACATCAAGCGAATCCTCCAGCTCGTCCTGGACGCGATCACCGAGTACAGCGGGTTCCGCCGGGCCGTCTTGTCGCTGTACGATCTGTCGATCCCGGCTCCGTTCGAGGGCGAGGTCTTCTCGATCCTCTCCTCCGGGCTGACCCCCGAGGAACGGGAGACGCTCCTCTCTCAGCCGCCGATGACCGTCTCCGAGCGCAAGCTCGTCTTCTCCGATCGATACCGGCTCGGGCCGGCGTACTACATCCCGCACGATGACACGCCATGGAGCGAGGAACGCGGCATCTCGGGGAGCGTATCGGTCGAAGGGTGGCACCCCGATGACTTCCTCTTCCTGCCGCTCCGTGGGACGTCGGGAATCATCGGCAGCATCTCGGTCGACGATCCAATCGACCGGAGCGCTCCGACGGTTTCCTCGATCGAACCCGTCGCTGCGCTCGCCAACTTCGCCGCCTTGGCCGTGGAGCGCGTGTTCAAGATGCGCCGGCTTCAGCAACAGAAGGAGAAGCTCCACGGTCTGTCCCGGTTCGGCGACCAGCTCGCTCGGGTCCACGACGTTCGCTCGTTGTGCGAACTCGCGGTGCAACGCCTTCACACCGACACGGACTACGGCGTCTGCTCCATCTGCATCGCGGACGGCATGCGTCTCGTCCAGGAAGCCGTCGCCGCGAAGGACATCTTCTCACCCGACGAGATTCCCCAGCGCGGGGCCCGATCGCACGTCGACGGCCCCGGGATCACATGCTGGGCATTCCGCAACGTACGATCGGTCATCGTCCCCGACGTGCTGCAGGATGAGCGGTACGACGGCTCGAGGAAGACGATCCGATCGTTCATGGCGGTCCCGATCACCGGGCGAAAGGGGGTGATCGGGGTGATCGACGTGGCCAGCAAGCGGCTCGCCGCGTTCGATGAACAGGACATCGAGGTCGTGTCCGCCCTGGCAAGTCAGATCTCGACGGCGATCTCGGCTCTGCAGCTTCGAGACTCGCTGCTTCGGATCTATTCGTTCGGCCAGCGGTTGGCGACGGCGTCGACGTCCGATCAGGCGATCACCGGCACGCTGGACTTCCTCGTGGAGCAGTTCGACTTCGAATTGAGTTCGATCCTGCTGGCACGAGACGACGGCTCACTGTCCGTGGCCGGGCTGCGCGGACCGTACCACAGCGGGGGGATCGAGGTCGGGAAGAGCTTGCCCTTGGATGCTGGAATCATCGGTTGGGCCGCGTCGAACCGTCAGGCGCTCCTCGTGCCGGACGTCCGGACGGAGCCGCTCTACTACGAGGCGTTCTCCGGCACCCGTTCGGAGCTGGCGGTTCCGGTGCTCTTCGGCGGCAAGCTCCTCGGCGTGCTCAACGTCGAGAGTCAACAAGTCGACTTCTTCGACGACGCGGATCGCCAGCTTCTCGAAGTGATCGCCAACCATCTCGCCATCGCCTTGGCCAACCTGGCTTCCCAGGACATCCTCCGCGAACAGGCGATCCGCGATCCGTTGACCGGGCTATACAACCGCCACTACTTCAACTCGATCGTCGCATCCGAGCTCAGTCGCGCCGACCGATACGGCCGTCCTCTGTCGTTAATGATGATCGACGTCGACGGGTTTCGTTCCGTAAACAACGCATTCGGCCATCTCCGGGGAGACGAGGTGCTGCGCGAGATCGCGCGGATGTTGGAGGGAAGCGTCCGAAGCGCCGACCGGGTCATCCGGTACGGGGGCGACGAGTTCCTCGTCCTCATGCCCGAAACCGACGGGGCGGGGGAGGCGCGCACCGCCTCCAAGCGCCTACGCACGAGGATCCGGCAGATTCCCGCCCAGGTGGGGATCGAGGGTCACACGATCGATCTGAGCATCGGCTTCTACACCCGACCGCCTCGCGACGAGCGCTCGCTGGAGGCGATCCTCGAGGAAGTCGATCGCAGGATGTACGCGGACAAGCGAAGCAAGCACGGCGATGCCTCCGATGACTGACCGCCTGACCGGACTGACCCAGCTCGCAGCCTGCGCCGAGCTCCAGCGAGCGATTCTGGGCGACCGATCGCGATCGATCTGGCCGGTGCCCGCGCTCACGGCGATCGGTCAGAGCGGCGGGCTCGTCCTCGGCTCCTGGGACGGCACGGCGCCCGTTCCGAGGCTCCTCGGAGCCCTCGTCGACCTCGTCGGCGACATCGACGGCTACCCGGCGAGGCACACGGTCTTCCACGGGGTCCATCCGTCGCACCGGAACCGCGGCGTCGGCGGGGACCTGCGGCTCGTGGAGCGCGCGGTTTGTCAACGAGCCGGCGTCGACCTGGTCTTCTGGGCGCTCGACCCGCTCCGCAGCGTCGACGCGCATCTCGCGTTCAACAAGCTGGGAGCGATCGCCACCGAGTACCAGCGAAACCTCTACGGTGAGCTGTCGGACAACGCCAATCGGGGTCTGGCGACCGATCGGCTCCGCGTGGAGTGGTGGCTCGACGCGCCGCGGGTCCGCGCGCTGCTCGACCGAGGGAATCCGGCGGCGCACCTGCGCCTCGGCATCCACCAGATGCACGTGGTAACGGAGACCCGACTCGGTCGCAACGGCGTTCGCGCCCTGACCGGCTATGACGACGCGCCCCACGCCGAGCACGTCCTCGCCGAGATCCCGGCGGACCTCGATCGGCTTCGGGCGTTGGATCCGGCGGTGGCCCGTGATTGGCGGGTCCAGAGCCGATCCGTGTTTGAACTCCTGTTCGACAGGGGATACGTTGCCGTCGGATTCATCCATGAAGGGGGCCGGAGTTTCCACCTGTTCCGGGAGGCGAATCGTCGGATCGCATTGAGAGACACCTGATCGAGTAGCACAAGGGAGGCGACATGCAGCGAGCAGAACTGGCGAAGCGGATCGATCACACCCTCCTCGGACCGACCGTGACCCAACAGGCGATCAAACAGCTGTGTGAGGAGGCGATCCAGTACGGCGTCGCTGCGGCCTGCGTGAATCCGTGCCACGTTCAGCTGGTCTGCGACCAGCTGAAGGGCTCGGGGGTCCGGACCTGCGCTGTCATCGGCTTTCCTCACGGCATGCACACGGCCGAGACGAAGGCGTTCGAGGCGCAGAAGGCGATCGCCTCCGGTGCCGACGAACTCGACATGGTGATCAATGTTGGGGCGCTCAAGGAGGGCGACTACGCGACGGTCCTCGACGACATCCGGGGCGTCTGCATCGCGGCCGGAAAGGCTCCCAAGCCGGTCCGCGTCAAGGTCATCGTGGAGACGGCCTTGCTGACCGAGGAGGAGAAGGTCGCCGGCGCCACGTTGGCCAAGGCGGCGGGAGCACACTACGTCAAGACGTCGACCGGCTTCGGCCCGGGAGGCGCGACCGTGGACGACGTGGCGCTGCTCCGGGCGACCGTGGGGGCCGAGATGGGCGTCAAAGCGGCCGGCGGGATCCGCGACGCCGAGATCGCGATCGCGATGATCGAGGCCGGCGCCGACCGGATCGGGGCCAGCCGCACCGTCGCCATTCTCGAGGGGATCGGCGCATCGTAGGGTCCCGTCGTCGACGCTTGAACCGCCGAGACCGGCTACCTATAGTTACGGCATCCGGGGGGACATGAATGCACTGCCAAATGCGCTCGGCCGACCGAACCTTCTTTGACGGTGAGGCCACCATGGTCGTGGCGCGCAGCCCGCGAGGCGAGTTTGCCATCATGGAGGACCACGCCCCGCTTCTCGCCGTGCTCGATCCCGGCGCGGTCCGGATCCACACGGCCGAAGCGACGCAAGTGTACGCCTGCCAACGCGGAACCCTCCGGACCATCGGAGGCCGGATCACCCTCCTCGTCGAGTCGGCGATCCCCGTCGACGAGATCGACCTGTCCGATCTCGACCGGCGGATCGCGTCGCTCGCAGAGACCGAGGGCCCGTCTCGCGATGACGAGAGGGACCGGCTGACCCGCCTGCGCGCGATCGAGGAGCGCTATGGCTAGCCGGGTCGCCGTCACGGGGGTCGGCCCGCTCACTCCCATCGGGATCGGTCGTTCGGCGTTCTGGGAGAGCTTGAAGGCGGGGCGCTCCGGGGTGCGACGCGTCGAGGACCGGGTCGATCTGACTGGGATCGACGTGAAGATCGCCGCCCCGGTCGACGACTTCGATCCGCACGATTCCATCGATCCGAAGAAGGCCAGGAGGCTCGACCGTGCCACACAGATGGCCCTCGCCGCCGCGTCTCTCGCCCTCCTCGATGCGGGGATCGACCTGTCGGACGTCGACCTCGATCGGTTCGGCGCCGTCGTCGGAACCGGGATCGGCGGAATGGAGACGTACGACGACAGCTTCAGGACCATGCTCGAGCGTGGACCGCGCCGGGTCAGTCCGTTCTTCGTCCCGCGCATGATGCCGAATGCCCTTGCCGGGGAGATCTCGATCGCCCACGGTCTTCGCGGCGCAAGTTTCGGCGTCGTGTCCGCCTGCGCCAGCGGCGCGCACGCGATCGGCCTCGCCGCGGACCTCATCGCCCACGGGCCCCTCGAACGGGCCGTCGCGGGAGGAGCGGAGGCAGTGCTCATCCCGGTGACGTTCGCTGGGTTCACCCGGATGGGAGCCCTATCCAAGCGCAACGAGGAGCCGGAGCGCGCCTCGCGACCGTTCGACGCGGAGCGGGACGGGTTCGTCATGGGCGAAGGGGCCGGCATCCTCCTCCTCGAGGCGTACGACCTCGCGGTCGCGCGCGGCGCCCGTATCTACGCCGAGCTGAGAGGGTTCGGTCTGTCAGCGGACGCCACCCACATCACCGCCCCGGCCGAGGACGGCGCCGGTGCGTCGAGAGCGATGGAGATGGCGATGCGCCGGGCCGGCGTCACCCCGGATGAGGTGAACTACATCAACGCGCATGGGACGTCCACGCTGCCGAACGATCGAGCCGAGACCGTCGCGATCAAGAACAGCTTCGGACCGGCGGCCCGCCGCGTGAAGATCAGCTCGACGAAGTCCCAGGTCGGTCACCTGCTTGGGGCGGCCGGCGCCGTCGAGGCGATCGCCACCGTTCTGACGATGGAGCACGGCTTGATCCCGGCGACGCTCAACTACGAACACCCGGATCCGCAGTGCGATCTCGACTACACGCCGACCTCGGTCGAGAGGCCAGTTCGGATCGCCTTGTCGAACTCGTTCGGGTTCGGCGGTCAGAACGCGTCGCTCCTGTTTGTGCGCGAGGGAAGCACGCACGGCTAGAATTGCCGAATGAAGCGTAGGTCGTTGGTCAGAAAGACGCGGATATCGTCGATCCCGTACTTGAGCATGGCCATCCGCTCGATTCCCAAGCCGAACGCGAATCCCGTGTAGGTCTCCGGGTCGTATCCGACCGCCTCCAGCACGGCCGGGTCGACCATTCCCGCCCCCATGATCTCGAGCCAATGCGCTGCGCCCGGCGCCTTGATGTGTACCTGAACGGACGGCTCGGTGAACGGGAAGTAGTCCCCGGAGAAGAGCATCTCGTATCCCTCGCCGAAGAACTCGTGCGTGAACAACTCGAGGACGTACTTCAAGTGCGCGAGCGAGAGCCCTTCCTCGACCCACAGCAGCTCCACCTGATGGAAGACCGGGGAATGCGTCGCATCCTGCGTGTCGCGTCGATAGCACCGGCCGGGACAGATGATTCGCACCGGTGGCTCGGTCTGTTCCATGACGCGGATCTGAACCGGCGACGTGTGGGGCCGCAGGAGGGTCGACTCGTCGATATAGAAGGTGTCCCAATCGGCGCGCGCCGGATGCTCGACCGGAATGTTCAAGGCATCGAAGTTGTGGTACTCCGTCTCGATCTCCGGACCGGTCGCGACGGAGAATCCCATTCGCAGGAAGATCGTCTCGATCTCCTGTTGGACCCGCGTAAGGGGGTGCACATGCCCGAGCGGCCGGTAGGCGCCGGGCAGCGACATGTCGATCCGCTCCACGTTCAGTCGCTCGGCCAGCCGGGCCGAGCGACTCTCCGACTTCGCTCGGGCGACGGCCTCGTTTGCCGCCTTCTTCAGCCCGTTGAGCAGCTGCCCCGCCTCGCTTCGCTCCGACGGGTCGAGCGTCCCCAGCTTCTTGAACAGCTGAGAGATCCGCCCCTTCCGTCCGAGGAACGTGGCGCGAAGCGCGTCCAGGGACGCTTCGTCCTCGACCGAATCGAGCCGCTCCTCCAAATCGGTCCGCAGCTTCTCGACTTCCGCGCGCAGATCTTCCAAGGTCGGCATCGGTGCGGAGTATACCGGTCGCTTTTTCCGTTGACAAGACGCTTTTCCGCGTATAGTCTAGCCAAAACACATGCGGGAGCCTCCGGCCCGGCCCGCTGAGAGGACGGTTCATTCCGATGGCAGACCCCCGGGATCGCCAGCGCGCCCTGCTGGACCTCATCGATGGAGACGCGTACCTCGCGCTGAACCACGAAGGGTCGGACCCGGCATCCATCCGCTACCTCACCGGCTTCACCGGAGAGGGCGCCCTCCTGCTGTCGAGGCGCGAGGCCGTGCTGCTGACCGACTCGCGGTATACGGAGCAAGCCAAAGGCGAGACGGACGAGCTGTCGATCGTGGACGATCGAGCCTGGCGGACCCGGACCACGGCGGCCGCGATCGCCGAGCGGGGCCTCGATCGCATCGTCTTCCCTTCGTCGCGGGTGAGCTATCAATGGGTCGAGGAGATGAGGGCGCTGGGGGCGTTCACGCTGATCCCCGAGCGGGATCCGGTGTCGACCCTTCGACGAACGAAGTCGCCCGAAGAGATCGACCGGCTCCGCCAGGCGGCCGCGATCGCGGATGAAGCGTTCACCGCACTCATCCCCGAGTTACGACCGGGGATGACCGAGGCGGAGGCGGCGCTTCGATTGGAGATCCTCATTCGCGAGACCGACGCGGAAGGGATCGCGTTCGGCATCAACGCCTCTGCCGGCCCGAACACCGCGCTGAATCACTACAACCCGGCGCTCGCGCCGCAACCGCTCGCCGAAGGGGATCTCCTTCTGTTCGACTTCGGTGCCTGCTGCGGGGGATACCGCTCCGACATGACCCGAACCGTTTGCGTCGGGAAGGCGCCCGACCGGTCGCGGGAGATCTACGGGATCGTGCTCCGCGCCAACCTGGCGGCGATCGATGCGGTGCGAAGCGGGAAGACCGGGGCCGAGATCGATGCGGTGGCGCGCGACCTCATCGCGGCGGCGGGATACGGCGACTACTTCGGACACGGCCTCGGGCACGGGATCGGCCTCGAGGTGCACGAGGCCCCGGGGTTGAGTCCGAAGAACACCGAGCCTCTGGAAACGGGAGCGGTCGTCACGATCGAGCCGGGGATCTACCTGCCTGGCTTCGGCGGGGTTCGCATCGAGGATGACGTCGTGATCGGCGAGGACGGATGCGAGGTGATCACCGGCTTCCCCAAGGACCCGTTGATCGAGGTGGGCCGATGACCCGGCGGCGGCTCTGGAGAACCGCGGTCCCGGTCCTGCTCGCCGGCCTGCTGACGTCCTGCGCCTTGATCGAGGGGGGGCCCGAGGCGCGGTTGGACGTCGCGCCGGTCGTCGTCTACGCGGGCCAGGCGATCGAGCTCGATGCCTCGGCGTCGACCGGCCCGGCGCCGATCGTCTCCTATGCCTGGGACCTCGGCAACGGGACCACCTCCGCCGGCCAGGTCGTCACGGCCACCTACCAAGAGCCGGGGATCTACTTCGTGCGGTTGACCGTGCGAGACTCGGCCGGACGCGCGGACGAGGTCGAGCAACAGATCACCGTCTACCTTCAAAGCGGGACGGTCCTGTTCGAGGAGGACTTCGCGGAGGGACCGGAGGCGCTCGGCCACTGGCCGCTCGATCCGACTTGGGCGACCGACGGGGACGCCACGGTCGACCACATCGCGGCGGAGCCGGGGTACGCTCTGTACATCCACAGTGCGAATGCCCGATGGCATCGACGGTACACCGCCGTCTCGATCCCGCCGCTCCGCGTCGGTCAGAGCGTCGTCATCTCGTGCCGCATCATGACGTTGCAGAACCAGGACGACCACACGTTCCTCTTCTCTCCCGCCCGACGCGATCTCGACTCGATCGCCGGATCCCTGCCGTACTACCTGTTCACGGGAACCGGCGGGGGATCGTTCGTCCGCGAACCATCCGCGTACGGGACCGACGTGCCGCGCCCGATCTCGTTCGTCCCCGAAGTCTACCGTTGGCATACCTACACGTTCGCGTTCCGCTCCGGGGCGTACGAGCTTCGAATCGACGAGGTCCCGCGATACACCGGTCCATTGAGCGCGGATTTCTCCGAGCCGAGCGACTGGATCCTGTTGGTTGGAGAGGAAAGCCTAACCGAGGCCTGCGTGGCGTACTTCGACGACATCGTCGTCTCGGTCGAGGAGTGAGGGGCCGTCGGCAGGCTCCGAAGCGACTGCCCAGCCGGATGGAAGAGGGGGAACCATGATCCTCGGTGTCGTCCTTCTCGGCCTTGTCTGGGTCGCGCTCTCGCGTCGGTTCGACGTTCAGACCGTCTCGCTCGGCGTCGCCGCGGCCCTCGCGGCCCTGGGGGTCCAGCGGGCGTTGATCGGGATGCACGGGCGGCCGGCACGGCACGTCGTCCGACGCCCCCTGCGGCTCCTCTTGTTCTTCGCAACGTTGATCCGACGATTCGTCGTCTCGACCGTCCTGACCACGTGGCTGATCCTGTTCGGGGGGGAGGAGGGGCTGTTCATCGCCCTGCCGATCCGCGTCGAGAACCCGTTCGGCCAGTTCCTGCTGCTCAATTCGATCACCCTGACCCCGTCGACGATCTCGCTGTTGGTCGAGGGAGATCTCCTCTACATCCATTGGCTCCAGAAGCGAGGGGGGCGAGGCGATTGGCGGACGATCAAGGAGTCGCTCGAACGACGCGTCGAGGCGCTCTTCGCTGGAGGCGACGATGGCGATCGCTGAGGCGGGGCTCTCGCTCGCGATCCTGCTGCTCCTGTTCCGCCTGTGGAGAGGCCCGACCGCTTGGGATCGCCTTCTCGCGTACAACTCCGCATCGAACCGTGCGGTCCTGATCCTTGCGGTCGTCTCGGTCGCCTCCGGCGAGCCCGTCTTCCTCGACGTGGCGATCACCTATGCCGCCCTGAGCTTCCTCGGCGTCGTCATTCTGTCCCGGTTCCTCGAGCGGGAGGGGGGGTTCCGATGATCGCGAACGTACTCATCGGACTCGGCCTCGCCCTCGTCCTAATCGGTACGATCGGGATCCTCCGATTCCGCGACGTCTACTCGCGCCTCCAAGCGAGCGGGGTCTCGGACAACGCCGGTCTCGGCTTGGTCCTCGTCGGCCTCATCGTCCACGGCGGATGGGACCGACACGACGCCGCCCTCCTTGTCCTCCTCCTCCTTCTGCTGATCACGAATCCGATCGCGACCCACAGCATCGCGCGCAGCGCGTTCGTCCGGCGACACCCTGGAGAGGAGGAGGAAGGATGATCGCCCGCTACGCCCTGCTCGGCCTCCTCCCGGTGGTCGCCGTGGCCGCCCTGTCCCAGCGCCGTCGCTTGGCGGCGATCATCGGGATGGGACTGTTCAGCATCCTCCTCGCGGTCGTCTATCTGCTCCTCCACGCGCCGGACGTCGCCCTGACCGAGGCGACGATCGGGGTCGCGCTTGTCGCCGCGATCTACGTGTTGGCGATCCGACGCACCGGCCGGCTCACCGTCGTCGCCGATGAGGCGCCCCGCCTTCTCTCACGGGAGGGAGATCGGATCGTCGGCCTCGAGCATGAGATCCTGGAGGGCTTCGCGCGCCATCTCGGTCTGGATCTCTCGATCCAGTTCGTGCCGTACCGCGACGTCGCCGATCTCGTCTCGCGCGGAGAGGCGGACATCGGAGCCGGAGGCCTCGTCCCGGACGAGAATGTGGGCGGACTCGTGACAAAGGCCTATCTCGAGACCGCCCTCTTCACCCTCGGCTCGACGCCCACCCCTGCCGCTTCGGTCCCCCCGGCCGTGCACTACGAAGGATACTTCGACGACCTCGATCCAGAGGCCATCTACCGGTCGACGGATCCCGTGACCCTCGACCTGGCCCGTTTCCTCGCGGTCCGCCGCTCCGACGCGCCCGTCGATTCGATCGTGCGGCATCCCAAGCAATCCGGATACGCCTTTCTGACCAGCGGGCGACGCCGCTCCCTTCACGCCGACCTCGAGGCGTACCTCGACGGGCTTCGGGACAGCGGCCGGCTCGATCGGTTGATTCGGAGGTTCCTCGGATGAAGCGAAGGCCGTTCCACGCAGCGGTGATCGGCGCGGCGGTCTGCCTCGCCGTGCTCGTCCTGCTCGCGTTTCACTCGGCGCCGCCCGAATACGCGCCTCACACCACGTTCGTCGAGCGGCCGGTCGAGGAGACAGGAGCGACCAATCGCGTCGCGAGCGTCTACCTGAACTACCGCCTGTACGATTCGATCCTCGAGATTCTCGTCTTCTTCGTCGCGGTGCTCGGTGTCCGATACTACTTGGGCCGCCGGGAGCGTGCGGCGCTTCCGTCCCTGGCCGAGTCGGAGGTGGTCCGAACCTCGGCCGCGCTGCTGTTCCCGCTGGCGCTCCTTCTCGGCGTCTACCTGGCCGCGCTCGGCCATCTTTCGCCGGGCGGCGGATTCGGTGCCGGCGTGATCATGGCCAGCGGCCTGCTGCTGACGTCGATCGCCGTCGGCATCGAGTCGATCGAGCGACG
>Ga0180434_10008430_pt1 | contig 11370 bp, 2 predicted proteins | sample SS_ome_7_FD_132453 | JGI IMG/M metagenome (GOLD analysis project Ga0180434, IMG submission 132453) | Hypersaline lake sediment archaeal communities from the Salton Sea, California, USA - SS_1_D_2 metaG | ecosystem: Environmental > Aquatic > Non-marine Saline and Alkaline > Hypersaline > Sediment... | reverse complement strand
TACCCTGTTTTTGGGAGGCTGGCACTTCTTATTATATCCACGCTCCGGCCTGATTTCTGCCTTGATAACGAACCTTCTACCTCAGTTTTCCCCTGTTTCTTGTCCCCTCCGTGTGACGCTCACCGACTTGGCAAATCAGATACTACGGATGGCGTGGGTTGGAGTTTTCAAGTATCGGAGGAAATGCAAGGACCAGCCGAGCCGTCATCCTGGCTCCTGCGCGCCGCTTCCACGTCCCGTCAACTGCTCCCAGGCTGCCCGCATCTGAGCGCGCGTCCACGCAAGCGTGCCTGACGTGTCAATGACCACGTCGGCGCGCGCGATTTTCTCCTCCTGGGGAGATTGCGCTTGTACGCGCTGCTCAGCCTCGGCCCGGCTCAGCTCCCGCCCGGCCATTATACGCTGAATTCGCTGCTCTGCCGGGCAGGCCGTCACCCATACGCTGTCACAAGCATCCGCCATCCCCACCTCGATGAGTTTGATCGCCTCGATCACCACGACATTGGATGAAGCGGCGGCCACGCGACGACGGATCGCGCCGAGCGTAGCAGGGTGGACGATGGCTTCCAACTGTGCCATCAATTCGTGATCGTCAAAGACGATGGCGCCCAACTTTTCCCGCTCAATCTCACCGTCCGGTCCCAAGATCTCGGAACCAAAGTTCTCGACAATCCGGGCATAGACGGGAGTGCCGGCCCGCATCACCTCGTGGGCCACTCGGTCGGCGTCAATTACCTCGGCGCCCAGCTCGGCCAGCATCCTCGCGACGGTGGACTTGCCCGTGCTGATGTTGCCTGTGAGGCCGATGAGTAGTGGGCGATGGTTATTCATGCCACATCCGTCCAGGCCGTGAACAGTGCGTCCAGTTCTTCCTTGACCGAGGCGTACTCGGCGCCCAACTCGCGCACTCGCTCGACCGCTTTCTGTTCGCTGGCGATGGCCAGTTGAGCCTCCAACTCTTTCTGGCGCATCTCCAATTGGTGGATTTTCTGTTCGAGCTCGGCCTGGCGGTGGGCCTTTCGCGCTGCCTCACGCTCCGCAACCCTGCGGGCCTCCTGAGCGCGTTTTTCTTCCGTTTCGGTCTCTGTCTCCTGGGCTGCTTGTCTCGATTGCCGCCGCCGCGCCTCCCAATCACAGTATTCCCCGTACCCCCCCTTGAACTCCCACAATTGCCCATCTCCAATCGCCCAAACCCGGGTGGCCAACTTGCGGATCAGATAACGATCGTGGGTCACCATCAACAGCGTGCCCCCAAAGTCAGCGAGCGCCTCCTCCAACACCTCCTGAGAGGAAATGTCGAGATGATTGGTCGGCTCGTCGAGAATCAGAACGTTGGCGTCCTGCAAGATCAGGACGGCCAGCGCGACGCGGGCCTGTTCGCCGCCCGAAAGATCGCCGACGCGTTTGAACGCATCGTCGCCAGAGAACCGGTACCGGCCGAGCAAGTTTCGCGCTTCGCCGGTCCTCAGATCGCTGGCGTCCAGAATGGTGTCGAGGACGGTCTTTTCAGGATCGAGGTCTGCGTGCCCCTGGGCAAAGTATCCCAGGTAGACGCTCGCCCCAATGCGCACGCGCCCGGCGAGCGGCGGAATCTGGCCCAGAATGGTGCGCACGAGCGTGGTCTTGCCCGAGCCATTCGGCCCCAAAAGCGCCACCCGCTGCCCTCGCCGCAACTCGAACTCCTCGGCGGCAAAGAGAGGGGCAGCGGGATCGTAGCCCACCGCGAGATCGTAGAGGCCCAGCACCAGGTCGCCGCTACGAGCCACCTCGCCCAGGTGGAGGCTCAACGGGCGATACTCGCGCGGTTGTTCGAGCCGGACGACGCGCTCCAACCGCTTCAACCGCCCCTTCGCCTCGCGGCTGCGCTGACCGGCGATATTCCGCTGGATAAAATCCTCGGTGCGCGCGATGAATTTTTGTTGCCGTTCGTACTCGATCTGCTGGCGGGCCACTCGCTCCGTCCTCTGGGCGACGTAGGCGCTATAGTTGCCGCGATATTGCTCCAGCCGGCCCCACTGTAGCTCCCACACCCGATCGACGACCCCGTCGAGAAAAGCCCGGTCGTGGGCGACGACGATCACGGCGCCCTTCCACACCCTGTTGAGGTAGTTTTCCAACCACTCGATACCCGCCAGGTCAAGGTGATTCGTCGGCTCATCCAGCAACAGGAGCTCGGCCTCCTCCAGCAACAGGCGAGCCAGCAAAGCGCGCGTTTTCTGTCCCCCGCTGAGTTGGGTCACCGGACGTTGAAAATCATCCTCGTCGAAACCCAGGCCAGAGAGCACCTGCCTGATGCGGTACTCGTACGTATAGCCGCCAGCCAGCTCAAACGCCTCCAAGACCTGGCCATACCGCTGCGTCGCCCGCTCACGAGTAGCCGGGTCCACCATAGCCGCCTCCAGGCGGCGCAACTCGGCGGACTGGGCCAACAGGTCGGCAAAGACGGTTAACATCACCTTCCACAAATTGCCCTCGCCGAGAAACGTGTCGGCCTGCTGGGGGAGATAGGCCACGTGTATCCCTTTCGCCCGATGAATAGCGCCGTTCGTGGGAGCTTCCAGGCCCGCGATCAAATGCAGCAGGGTCGTTTTGCCGGAGCCATTGGGACCGATCAGGGCGATCCTGGCACGATGGGGAACCTCAAACGACAGGCCCTCAAAGACATCGTGAGGGCCGTAGGATTTGGACAGGCTACCAGCCGTCAAGATGGACATGATTTTAGACTGTGATGTATGTTGTCAAGCTCAGTGTCCATCGCCGTTGCTCTTGGGCAGGGGCGCGCGATCGAGTCTCTGCAAAGCGGCGATCACGTCCTCCAAAAGTTCCTCTTGTTCCAGCACGCCCTTTTGGATCAGCGCCTCGGTTCGATGGTTGAGCATCTGGCGATCTTCTGCCGTCAGATCCTTGGCGGTCACGACGATGATGGGAATCGAGCGAGTAGATTCGTCGGCCTTGACCGCCTCCAGCACGGCAAACCCATCCACTTCGGGCATCAAGAGGTCCAGGACGATGATGTGGGGCCGCACCTGCCGGACCAGGGAGATCGCCTCCTGCCCGCTGGCCACCTCGACGACTTCGTACCCCTCTTGACTCTCGATCATGCGCCGCAAAAGCTCGCGATCCTCCGGCTGATCGTCCACCACGAGCACCCGGTGGTGGCCTGCCTCCCGATCCAATCGGTCCAGCGCTGTCAACAGATCCTGCTCCATGATGGGCTTGACCAAATAGTCGGCCGCCCCCAGGCTCATTCCGTGATCCTTATCGCCGATGATAGTGCACATGATGACGGGGATGTCGCGGGTTTCTGGATCGGCCTTGAGTTCCTCGATGACCTGCCAGCCATCCTTTTGCGGCATCATCACATCCAGAGTGATGGCATGAGGCTGGAGACGCTTGGCCTCTTCCACCACATTCGTGGCTTCGGTCAGTCCGGCGACCCGGTAGCCCTGTTTGTACAGGTAACGGCGGAAGAGCGTGATCACTCCTTCATCGTCATCTACACAGAGGATCAGCTTGCTCCCCATCTCCTCGATCGCTTCGGGAGAGAGAGCAAGCATCTCTTCGGCAGGCACCTCCGGCTCCCCTTGCAGAGAAGGCGGCCCATCAATGGGCAGGGCGAAATAGAACGTAGAGCCTTCGCCAACTTCACTCTCGACCCATATCCGTCCCCCGTGAAGTTCGACCAACGAAGTACTGATGGTCAACCCCAAACCCGTGCCGCCATATTTGCGGGAGGGCGAGGCATCCGCCTGGGTGAAAGGTTCAAAAATAACCTCCAGATCCTTGGCGGATATACCCGGCCCACTGTCAGCGACCGAGATGATCACTTCGTCGGGTTCAGCCTCGGCTCCCACGTGAACAAAACCCTCCTCGGTGAATTTGGCCGCGTTGGCGACCAGGTTGAGCAATATCTGGCGGACGCGCCGGGCATCGGCAATGATGAGCGGTAAATCATCCGGGATGGACTGCTGAAGTTCTACCGGCTTATCCTTGACCAATGCGATGGCGGTGGACATCACACCGCTGACGATCTTGCGCAGATCTATTTTCTCGAAACTAAGCTCTATCTTGCCGGCCTCGATCCTGGAAATGTCCAGCATGTCGTTGATCAGACCCAGTAAATGCTGTCCACTGTTATGGATCGCGGTCAGATCCTCTTGCTGTTGCTCGGTGAGCGGGCCGTCAATGCCCTTTAGGACGACGCGAGAGAAGCCGATAATAGAGTTAAGAGGAGTACGAAGCTCGTGGGACATGTTGGCCAGGAACAGAGTTTTGAGACGGTCCACCTCCGCCAATCGCTCACTCGTACGCACTGCCTCTTGAAACAGGCGGGCATTTTCCAGCGCCACGCTCAGGTTGCCGGCGACGAGTTCCGCAAACTCGACATCCACGAGGGGTTGCTCGCCAAATTTCCCGAGACCTATCGCGCCCAATACCTGGTCGCGGGAAATCAGGGGAACATAGATGACTGATTGAGCCTGGGCCTGCCTGGCTACATCAGCCAAGGGGCCGCGAACGTCGGAGGGCATCTCCAGAACGCGGGTGCGACGTCCTCTTATCACCTCGAAGAGAACGGGGTTCATCTCTGGATTCAATTGCTGAAAGTCTTTAGATAGTGGGACGTCGCTGGCGTCGACGGCGTGAACAGCGATCGGGGAAAGCGCCTCCATCCTCGGATCCCAGGTAAAAAGAGCAGAGGGCACTTCCAGACGTTGGGAGACAACCTCCCCGGCCTGATGAAGCAATTCTTCCGGATCCAGCGAAGCAGCTGCTGCCTGAAGCACCTCGTTGATCAGGGCGCGGCGTCTGGCCTCGGTCTGAGTCCCTTCAAACAGGTTAGCGTTCTCGATGGCAGTAGCCAATTGGTCGGCCATCGTCTGCAAAACGGCCACGTCTTCCTCCGAGAAGGCGGCCTCCTCAGTAGACTGGACGTCCAACGCCCCGATCACTCGATCGCGCACTTTCAACGGCAAGGTCATTGCCGAGCGGGTCTTGGGCAGGTCAGGATTGTCGAAGAATACAGCGTCAGCACCGACGTCCAGCGCAATGCGGGGTTCGCCCGCCGCCGTGACGTAACCGACCATGCCGACCTCGCCGACCTTCAGCCGGTGACCTCGATCCAACATGCGGCGACCACCCTCAGAGGAAGCAGCTTGCAAGACAGCGTATTCATCCCATTCGTCCAGGAGAAAGACGCCCGCATGGTAGAAGCCAAAGCGTTCTGAGATAAGATGAACCACCGCATCCAGCAATTGCTCCACATCCAGGATGGCTGTGGCATCGCGGGCGACCTCGGCGGCGGCGGCCAACTGGGCTGCCCTTCGTTGGGTCTCTTCAAACAAGTTCGCGTTCTGCAACGCGATGGCCATCTGGCTGGCGATGGCCGTCAGCAAGTCCCGGTCGTGTTCGTCGTAGAGGCGAGGCGCGACAAGACTCTGGACAGCCACCATCCCCAACACATGGCCGCCAAGAAGCACAGGCACCCCTAACCACGAAAGAGCAGCCGTGCCGATCATCTCAATTCCCAAATCCTCCAGCCGCTCAGACACGTTCTCTCGGATAAGCAACGGTTTCCGGGTTCGAATGACATATTCGGTAAGACCTGTGCCACCCTGACGTGGTTGCCATTGCACCGATTTTCCACCCTCGACAGCCAGAGGGAACGAGACACCTTCCGTCTCAGAATCGTAGAGAGCGATGTAAAAACTGGTGGTGTCCAGCAGGCGGGATACCCCTCGATAGGTCTCTTCCACGACTTGCTCCACGTTGAGCTGGGCGGTGAGCGCCTGACTTAACTCGTTCAGCACGGCCAACTCTTCGGCTCGGATGCGAGCCTCTTCGAACAGGCGAATATTTTGCATCGCCACGGCTACCTGATCGGCGATGGTGAAGAGCAGCAGTTCGTCCTCCTCATCGTAGGCGTAGGGGCGGTTCGACATCACGCTGATTACGCCTATGACCTGCCTGCCCATCAGCATCGGCACTCCCAGCCACGTTGGGTACATTTTGGCCTCTGCCCCCACCATCACCGGCGTCGGCAGGCGATCCTGTTCCCGGTCGTAATCGCGAATCAACAAGGGTTTCCTCTCTCCAACGATGATGGAGGAGAATCCACCCAGAGGACGCCGTTCTGGGCTTCCCCGTACTCCTTCGTCGATACCGATGCGAAAGTCCAGTTCATTGGTTCTTTCATCGTAGAGAGCGATAAAGAAACCGTCAGGTTGGAAGGTGGGGATCAGTTCCTGGTACACGGTCTCCATCAAGTCGTCCAGATTGAGTGTGGCGCTCGTGGCGCTGGTGATGCGGTTGACGACCGCCAGTCGCTCGGCCCGGCTACGGGCCTCCTCGAACGAGCGGATGTTTTGCATGGCCACGGCGATCTGGTCAGCGACAGTCAAAAGCAATAACTCGTCCTCTTCGTCGTAAGCGTGAGGACGGTACGATTGCACACTGATGACTCCCAGTACCTGCCCGCCCGCCATAAGCGGCGCTCCCAGCCAGGATGCAGAGGGTTTACCCGACCCCATCACCGATAACATCGAATGATACTCCGGTTCGTTTTCGAGATCCCGAATGATCAAAGGTTTCTCTTCGGTGACGACAAGGGTGGAGAATCCGCTCAGGGGACGACGCTCTGGCGGTTGCCGCGCCCCCTCGTCAACGTGAAAGCGAAAGTCCATCTCATTCGCTTCCTGGTCGTAAAGGGAGATAAAGAAAGCATCGGGCTGGAAGATGGGCGCGATCTCCTTGTAAACAGTCTCCATCAAGTCGTCCAGATTGAGCGTGGCGACGGCAGCGCTGGCCACACGGTTGACGAGCGCCAACTGCTCGGCGCGGCCGCGGGTCTCTTCGAACAGACGGGCATTCTCAATGGCGGTGGCCGCCTGATTGGCGAAAGCCATCAGTAGGTCCAGATCGGCCTGGTCAAACTCCCCTGCCCCTCCTTGCTTGTCCATGATCACCAGGGTACCCACGACCTGGTCTTTGATGGTCAAGGGAGCTATAATGGCATTATGGCCTGGAAGTTCCCCTGAACGGAAACGCTCGTCTGCGCGGTCATCGCTTTCAAGTTGGTTCGATATGACCGGCTCGTTATGAAGTGCCACCCAACCCGAGAGAGCGTCTTGCAGAGGGTTACGAACGCCAAGAGCAGCGGCCTGGGAGCCAATAGCGGTGACCACTTCATCCTCCTCGTTCTCCCAGTCGACCAGGTTAATGATCCCTCCATCGCCCTGGAGGAGTGTGGTGGCTTGCTGGGTGATGAGGTTGAGAAGTTTATCGAGTTCCAGGGTGCTGGCCACAGCGCTGGCAGTCTCTCCCAGAGCGGCAAGCTGGGCCAAGCGGCTCTGCGTCTCTTCGAACAAGCGGGCGTTCTGTAGGGCAATAGCCGCCTGGCTGGCGATGGCCCTCAGCAAGTCCCGATCGTGTTCGTCGTAGAGACGAGGAGTGGTATAGCTTTGAACGCTTATGACCCCCAGCACCTGGCCACCGAGTATCATCGGCACTCCCAGCCAGCAGCGAGCGAGTTCTCCCACGGCCTCGATCCCTCTCTCTTCGTGCCACTCGCGCATGTTCTCCGGAATGAGCACGCTCGTGCGATTGCGAACGACGTATCCATTCAAGCCCTTGCTGGCAGGTACGACGGTGATCTGCCTATCCATCTCCGACTCGGTGGTGAAAAAGGGAAAAACGATCTCATCTTGCTCCGGTTCGTAGAGGCCGATGGCAAAGTTCTTGGTATCCAGCAGACGAGAGGTGCCCCGGAAAGCCTCCTCAATGACCTGATCCACGTTGAGTTGGGCGGTGAGCGCCTGGGCTAGATCGTTCAACACGGCCAGTTCCTCAGCAAGGCTCTTTGTCTCGGTAAGCGCAGCCTGGGTCTCTCCAAACAGGTAGGCATTCTGCAAAGCAATGGCGGTCTGGTTCGCGATAGCGGTCAACAAATCCCGGTCGTGCTCGTCGTAGAGACGGGGAGTGGTGTAACTCTGGACAGCTATCACGCCCAGCACCCGGTCGCCGATCATCAGGGGTACTCCCAACCAGGAAAGAGCCGTCCGCCCAATCATGTCGATCCCCAACTCTCCCAGCCACTCGGCCACGTTCTCCTCCATCAGCAGCGGTCGCCGAGTGTGAATGATGTACTCAGTGATACCCTTCCCCCCCTGCCGGGTGTTGTAGGTCCTGCGCACCTCTCCCTCTGTGCCGTCAAGAGCGAACGTGATCTCGTTCTCTTCTGGGTTATAAAGCGCGATGTAAAAATTGGTGGTATCCAGCAGACGGGTGGCACCGCGGTAGGCCTCGTCCAACACCTGATCCACGTTGAGTTGGGCGGTGAGCGCCTGGGCCAGCTCGTTCAGCACGGCCAATTCCTCAGCTCGGATGCGGGTCTCTTCGAACAGACGGGCGTTCTGGAGGGCGATGGCTGTCTGGCTGGCGATAGCCGTCAGCAAGTTCTGGTCGCGTTCGTTGTAAAGACCCGACGTCGTGTAACTCTGGACCGTCATCACTCCTAACACCTGACCGCCGATCATCAGAGGCACTCCCAGCCAGGAGAGAGCAGATTTTCCAATCTCCTCATACGGAGGTTCCTGTCCAGATCCTTGAAGACCAACCACGCCAGTTGGCAACAACAACGGTTTCCTGGCTTCGATGACCCGACCCGTCAATCCTTCCCCACCCTTGATGGGGCTCCAATCGAGTTGTACAGAATCCTCTACCAGAGAGAAGTTGATCTCATCCTTTTCTGGATCGTAGAGAGCGATGTAAAAGTTGGTCGTGTCCACCAGGCGGGAAGCGCCCCCATAAGCCGCGTCCAACACCTGCTCTACGTCGAGCTGGGCGGCAAGAGTCTGAGCCAGCTCATTCAACACGGCCAACTCCTCGGCGCGGATACGAGTCTCCTCGAACAACCGCCTGTTCTCAATCGCCGACGACAAGAGCGAAGCGATCTGAAGCAGGAGGTTTCCATCGCGCTGATCGTAGACATTGGATTGCCTGTTGGCCACATTCAGCGTACCAATCGGACGGGCGCCCGAATAAAGAGGGGCGACCATAAACGAACGGATATCCCCCAATTCGCTGCGCTGGCTATCCCGTTCGATAATCAGCCGTCTCTCCCGCACCGCTATCTCCATCTCCGATCCTTCAGCCTGCATCAGAGTACCGGTTGGAGCAGTCCCCGATTCACCATGGAGTGCAAAGATCTCGAAAGTATCGCCCGCAGCGGTGAGCAGGGCCACACTGACGCGATCGGCGACAAAGATTTGACCGGTCATCGCGGCAGCAATTTCTAGAACTTGATCCAGGTTCGCCGCGCGTCCCAGTTGGTCGCTCATCTCGTTGAGCAGCGCCAGACGGTGTGCCTGTGCCTCCGTTTCGTCCAGCGCGGATTGGGTCTCTTCGAACAATCGAGCGCTTTCCAGCGCCAGCGCCACCTGTGTGCTCACTTCCTCCACCAGTTGAATCTCGTCCTCGGTCCAGGGTCGGGCCTCGTCCATCTCCTCCAGCGTGATGGCTCCGATAATCTGATCGCGCAGACGGAGCGGAGCGGCCAGAGTCGAGCGGCTATCTTCTGGTTCGATCATGGTCACAAGCCGTCCCGCGTTCAACGCTTCTCCGGCAGCGGGGTAAAGTTCCGGGCTGGCAGGGGCCACTCCTACCCGGTCATACTCAAAAGCGGGAAGTGACTCCATGCCCTCCCAGGTGGTACGGACGTGATCCCTGTAGGCCACCTGAAGTTCACGCAGCGAACGCTGGCTCGCCTCCAACAAACGGGCGTTCTCGATAGCCAACGCTACCTGATCGGCCATCGTCTGCAAGATTGCCACATCCTCGTCGGTGAATGCCTTTGCTTCGGTGGATTGCACGTCCAGCACACCGATGATGCGGTCGCGCATCCTCAGCGGCAGCGCCATCTCCGAGCGCGTCAGCGGCAGATCGGGGTTGTTGAAAAAGACGGCATCTGCGTCCACGTCCAATGCAATGCGCGGCTTGCCAGTGCCGGCCGTGTAGCCAACGATTCCCATAGGGTCGTTGACCCCTACGGGACGACGACCCACCTCACCGACCCGCAACTTGTGCCCTCGGGCCAGCATCCTCTGCCCGCCCTCCGACGAAGCAGCCCGCAGCACCGCGTACTCCCTGGCGCCGTCCACCAGAAAGATACCCGCGTGGTAGAAGCCAAACTGCCGGGAGATGAGATGCACGGTCTCATCGAACAACTGGTTGACGTCGTGGATGGCGGCAGCGCCGCGCGCCACTTCGGCTGCGGCCTGCAATTGCATCGTGCGGCGCTCCAGAGCGCCCGCGTGTCGTTCCAGCTCTTTGTGCGCCTCTTGCAGTGCCTTCTCCGCCTGTTTGCGCTCGGTAATATCGACGATCACGGCCAGGGTGCCCTGGAAACTGCCATCCCTCGCCGTAAGCGGCGAGGCAGAGACGAGTATATTTAGAGTGCTTCCATCCTTGCGATGCAGCGCCGTCTCATAATAACCGTGAACCCCCTCCTCCCTTTGCTCCGTCCGATCCTGGTAGCTGGCAAACTCCTCCGGAGTCGCCAACAGAGAGAGGTTCATCCCGATCAGCTCGTCTGGTGTGTAACCCAGCATCTCGGCAAAAGCCGGATTGACAAAGATGAAATTCTCCTCCGGGTCCGTAATGCCAATGCCCGTAACCTCCGATTCCGCCACGGCGCGATAGCGTTCATCACTCTCTCGCAGCGCCTCTTCCACTTGCCTGTGTCCGGTGATGTCGTGAGCAATGATAGTGAAAAAGGGCTCAGCCCTTGTCCGCCACATGGAGAGAGTCAGATCCAAGAATAATTCGCTGCCATCTTTTCTCAGCCCCGTTACCTCCAGCGCCTTTTTGGTCAGGCCCGATTTTCCCGTCGAAACCAATCGCTCCATTTCCTCTCGCAAGATTTTTGAGGAGCGTTCGGACAGGATGGAAGTAAGCAGCCTGCCCCGCGTCTCACCAGCCCAATAGCCAAAGATCTCCCTGGCCGCCTCGTTCCAGAAAAAGATATTCTCCTGGCTATCAAAGATGACGATGGCATCGTGCACGGTTTCTGCAATGGCGCGAAAACGTCTCTCACTCTCCTGCAATGCTTCCGCCGTTCGCTCGCGCTCTGTGATGTCTCGCACGACACTGATCCAGGCATCTCGGTCCTGATATCTAATTTCGTTCGTGTGCGCCTCGACCCGCAACCGCTCGCCATCCCTGGTAATATGGGTATACGTGTGAGGTCCGACATCCTCTTTGTCGTCGATATTTCGCTCCACTGTTTCCAACTCGCCTTCATCATGTGGATGAAGCTGGAACGGCGTCATAGCTCGGAATTCATCGAGCGTGTATCCATAGCGGTCTATCGCAGCC
>Ga0180434_10008429_pt1 | contig 11370 bp, 10 predicted proteins | sample SS_ome_7_FD_132453 | JGI IMG/M metagenome (GOLD analysis project Ga0180434, IMG submission 132453) | Hypersaline lake sediment archaeal communities from the Salton Sea, California, USA - SS_1_D_2 metaG | ecosystem: Environmental > Aquatic > Non-marine Saline and Alkaline > Hypersaline >... | reverse complement strand
CCACGGATGATTACGTGGTGAAGAACACCGGGAGCATCGAGTCGCGCTGATCTTGGCATAAATTTCTATTAGCAGGCCTGCATCATCATGTCAAATAATTTACTTATTGATGGACGTCCCCTTGGTTCCCGCGGCGCCAAAGTGCTGCACATCAGCGGCTGATCATGATCAACGGTAGATCAGCGATTCGTTGATCACAAAATCCCGCTTGCGCAGTTCGTCCACGAAGTCGGCGGCCGGCAGCATGGTTTCGATGCCGTCCACGCCTTTTTTCAGGACTTTTCCGTCGGCTACCATCTGGGCCCCGATGGAAAGGGGAATGCCCACATTCTTGCAGTAGGCGCGGTAGCCGCCCCACTTTTCCATGGGGGGATGGCTGGTCACAAAGCGCTGCACCACGTCATAATCCCCGCATCTGCCCGCAACTTCGGCCTGGACCGAGTAGCCCCACACCTCGGTTTGATCGCCCTCGGGCGCGGTCAACAGATAATGGCGCATGAAGTCCGACGGCAAGACGGATCGGCCTTCGAATTCCATCGGTCCGGCGGTGTAGAGGCCGTACTGGAACATGGTGCGCACCAGGTTCATGGCACGCGGCGGGAAGCAGCCGCGGATAAAAACCTTTTTTACACCCGGGATATTTTTGGAGAGCGTCTGGGATTCGCCGTGGGGCACATAGTAGGTGGTCTGGGTGCCGATGGGCTCAGGAAAATGGACGGTGCGGGCGCCGGAAAAGGGCGGGTTGGGCACCAGTTTACCGTCGGCATAGTAGTAGCGGTTTTCCGTGCGGGGATCGAATTCCCACAAAATGACGTGCAGCAGGCCGGGTGAGTGGGCAATGGAGCGGAAAGCGGCGAAGTCGATGTCGATCTGTTCGACACTGTCCAGCCGGTCGGCGCCCAGCTGCGCCAGGATGTTGGTGATGCCCGGTGTGATGCCCACGCCGCCCACAATGGAAACACCGGCCGCCCGGGCTTCGCCGTCCAGGGCCAGCGTCTCCGCGTGGGGGCTGATGAGATCCAGCATGTCCACCCGGGCCTGGATGCCGGCGCGGATGGCGTTTTCACAGTAAATGCGCGGCAGTCCGTTGGCCACCACATCGTAGCCTTTGATCAGGTCCGCCATGTCCGCCACGCTTTCGGCGTTGATTTTGGCGGCTTTCAACCGTCGGTCGTCCAGCTGCTGGATCAGTTTTTCCACCCGGTTCAGATCGATGTCGGCCACCGTGATCTGTTCGAAGTCGCTGGTGTGGACCAGGTCGATGGTGGTTTCGGTGGCCATGGCGCCGACACCCCCCAGTACGATAATTTTTTTCATGTCATCCTTCCATTATGGTTTATGGTTGAAGCGTTGAATCGTTAAATTGTCTTAAAAATTGCGTTTGCTTCTCCGTTGCAACTATTTGCCATTCAACGGTTGATCCCATGCCCTCATACCACCGGATGCCGGGTGCAGAATTCCTGGAATTGAACGCCGGCGCCCATTTCACGCATTGTTTTGAGAAAGCGCAGCGGATCAAGGCACTCCGCCGCGATAACGCCCCGCGGCGCCTCGCTACGCAAGCACATTTTGGCGCCCGCAACGGCCGGCAGCGACACGTAAATGTTGGAGGCGCCGAAGCGATCGAACAGGGCCCGGCGTTCGGCGCCGTCGGCGTACATGCTGATGGGGTAGACCACCTTGTATTCCACTTTTTCTTCACCGCATCGGCCGCTGACCTCGACCGCGGCCCGACCGGCGACGGTCAGGGGCTGGCCCGCACTTTCAGCGGTTTCGGCCAGAAATGTGTCCCCCGGCTTGGGCACCATGGCCAGCAGCACGTCGATGGGCGCCACCTGAACGCCTTTGACGGTGACCGGCGCCGACGAAGCAAAGCCGTTTTTGATCAGCGTGCCGGCATTTTTATCGATGGTGTACTTGAAATCGCAGTACTGGATGCCTTTGCCGATGAAATGCGGCAGGGTAATGGGTTCCTGGTGCTGATGATAGACCAGGGGGATGACCCCCACCGGGTCGGGATAGCGGTAGTCTTCGTACCCGCTGTAAATGGGGTGTTTTGTGTAGCGGCCGTCTTCAAAAATTGTGGGCTCCACCGCATATCCCCACAGAGCTCTGAAGGGCGACCAGGTGGGCTGCCAGGCACTGATGACTTCCTGTGAAGGCGTGGTGGACCTGCGGCCCACGCGGATGCGGATGGCATCCACCGCGTCCAGCTTGTCGGCCAGATAGCGGGCCATCACGTTGATGACTCCCGGCGAAGCGCCGCAGCCGGCGATGGCGGTCAGTCCGGCGGCCTTGAATTCATGGTCAAAGCCAATGGGCTTCTGCTGGATGATCTGCCCCAGCATGTTTTCCCGGGCACAGATGTCCATCAGGCTGGGTTCGCCGAATGAGGTGTCCACGTAGTGGGCTCCCGTTTTCAGCGCCGCCTGCATGACGTTGTCGTTGAAAGCCGTCAGCGTCAGAGTGATGATCACATCCATGCCTTTGGCCGCCTGGACAATGTCATCGACATCACCTGCGTTTACTTTCTGAACGGATACTTTGGAACTGTTGACTTTGGTTTTGACCTTTTGGGCCAGGTCGGTATCGATGTCGCCGAGAATGATCCGGCTGACGTCCGGATCTCTGGCCAGAATTGAGGTACAGGGCCCGCCCTGGGCCCCGGCGCCGATAACGAGAATTTTCATGCGGATTCCTCCTTTGCTGCATTTTATCGTTTCACGGTTTACGTTTCACGGTTCGAGGGCGGATGACCCAAGGAAAAAGCGGATCATAATTTCTCGAAAATCGATCATTTCAATCAATCGCCGGTTGGATTTTGGCGACCTCCTGTTTCATCATGGCCGCAACGGCGTCGTATCGGCTTTGTTCAATTCTGCCGGCAATGGCGGCGACGCTGACGGCGCCCCGAATGCGGCCCCTGGGGTCGTACAGCGGTACGCCGATACCGGTGACCCCGTGGTCGACGACGCCCTCGGTCAGGGCGTAGCCCTTGCGGCGGCACTGCTCGATCAGCTGTTGCATAGCGGCGGTTTCCATACCGCTGTAGGCGCGGATCCGGTCGGCGTTGTATTGTAACAGGCCGTTCATCGCCTCATCGGCCATGAAGGCAAACAGGCACAGGCTGCCGGCGCCCATGCCCAGTGGCCGGCGGGCGCCTACATCCAGCATCACCCGCAGCGGCGCCGACCCTTCCACCCGGTCGATGCAGAGTGAGTCATAACCCTCGCGGACGACCAGATAGGTGGTGTCGCCTGTTTTTCCTGCAATCCGCTCCAGGGCTGGACGGCAGCTGTCCCGGATTAAAAACTGATCGGCGCAGCGGCCGAGTTCAAACAGCGCAAATCCGGGCCGGTAGCGGCGGTTTTCCGGATTGAAGCTCAGCAGGCCTTCCCGGGTCAGTGCCGACAGCATGCGATGCGTGGTGGAGACTTTGAGATCCGCTGCGCGGGCGATGTGCGACAGCGTCAATCCCCGGCGGCCGCCCCGGGAAACGATGCGCAGGAGTAAAACCGCGCGCTGGATGCTTTGAACACCCCGCTGCTGCTGCGCCGGTTTGAAGTCGTTGCCTTGCATCACCTGAATGGCCTCCTTCAGGCTTGGAATGGTTCAGGATGTTTCCGATGAGATGCAAAATGTCTGCTGCCAGATTATCCGGGCGGCGAGTTGATTGTCAAGTAAATAATATCATATTATAAAACTATGTTTCCGCATTGTGGATAAAAAGCACTGAAGCGGTCTGCCGCCCGCCAACGTGTGCGTGCACGAAGAACGGTCAGGGCGGAAGAAAAAGTAGCCGTCGGTTTTACTGGATTCCGGCGTGCGCCGGAATGACAATTTAAAATTCAAAAATCATAATTCAAAATTGATTTCCCCTCGACCCCTTGAATCCTCGCCCCTTTAGAAAATTATTTATTGTTTTCTTTTAAAATATAAATTTTCATGCCCCGTTTGTTAAAGCGAACTCCCTTCGCGCAGCAACAAACGCCGGTTCAGGTTCAGCTGTCGGCGATCGGCATGAAAATTTCGAAGTTTCATACAAGCATCAAAACCATCAGCTCACGGGGACCGTGAACGCCGTAGACGAGTTTGAATTCGATATCGGCGGTTTTGGACGGGCCCGAAATCAGCAGTGCGTTGCCGGGCATGCCCGCTTTCCATTTCTGTTCCGTCATGGCTTCGGCAAGGGAGTTGTATATACGCTCGGCCGGCAGAAGCGCCACATGAACCGGCGGGACCAGGGACAGCAGCCGTGGTTCGGCAGGCGTGGGCCAGACAATAAGCGCGCCCGTGTCGGCAACGGCACCCATGGTGCTGGTTATGCCGGCATCGACCTGGAACAGACGCGCTTTGAACGGTGCCGACGCTGCGGTACAGGGCGTCAGCACCGGCAGGTCGTTGGCATCCGTCTGCCAGGCCATCTTCAGTTCGTCGATCAGGGGATGTCCGCTGCCGCAGGCGATTTCCCGCCAATTTTTTTCAGCGGCGAGGGCCTTGAATGTTTCCGTCCAATGCGTTTTTTCCACCACATGGACTTCGGCATGAACCGCTGTCATCCGCTGCGTCAAATGTTTTATACGCGCCGCCGGGGTGCGTTTCGGCGCCGGCGCCGGCGCTGACGGCGGGTTCTCAGGGGTAACCGACTTCAGGCTTGAACGGATACGGGATAGAATGCGGCGGCGGGATGGGTCATTCATCACCGTCTCCCGTTGCATTCAGCATCGCGTGCAGGGTTCGATCGGCGAAGCGGGGCGCTGTCCGCACATTCGTCCATTGTTTGAGCGGCCCTGCGACGGTCGGCAGCCGGCCGGTTTTGGCCCCCGCTTTGACCGCCGCCTGGTTCAATACCGGGAAAACGTTGGCCAGGGCCCACCCTTTCCACACCGCTGCTTCAGCCATGTTTTTTAAGCGGCCGCCGCCTTGTGCTGAATGCGGCTGCGCCCTTTCGCGGCGGATGCGCCGCAACAGAGCCGGGAGAGGAATTTTGACCGGGCAGACCGCCTCACAGGCGCCGCACAGGCTGGAGGCATCGGCCAATTCACCGGTTTCCTGCACCCCTTCGATCAGCGGCGTGAACACTTGTCCCATCGGGCCGGGGTAGACATGGCCGTAGGCATGGCCGCCGATGCGGGTGTACACCGGACAGTGATTCAGGCAGGTGCCGCAGCGGATGCACATCAGGATCTGGCGCAGCTCCGGATCCGCAAGGATGTGCGAGCGGCGGTTGTCCAGCAGGATCAGATGCACTTCGCGCGGCCCGTCTTTCTCGCCTTTGCGGCGCGGCGCCGTGATCATGTTGACATAGGTGGTGATGATCTGGCCGGTCGCCGAGCCGGTCAACAGACGCAGAAGCGGCGGCACATCGTCAAGGCGGGCGATGACTTTTTCGATCCCCATCAGGGCGATGTGCACCTCGGGCACGCTGGTGCACATGCGGCCGTTGCCTTCGTTTTCCACCAGCACGAGGGTGCCGGTCTCGGCAACAGCCATGTTGACGCCGCTGATTCCCACCCGGGCCTCGGCAAAACGCCGGCGCAGGGTATGGCGGGCGATGGCGGTCAATTCTTCCACGTCCTCGGTGTAGGGGGCGTCCGGGATTTGTTGATGAAGGATTCGCGCCACCTCCTGCCTGTTTTTATGAATCGCCGGCACAATGATGTGTGAAGGCGTTTCCCTGCACAGCTGGATGATAAATTCCCCCAGGTCGGTTTCCACGGCCTCAATGCCGTGGCGGGCCAGAAAAGCATTCAGGTGAATCTCTTCAGACACCATGGATTTGCCCTTAACCAGAAACCGCGCAGCATGCGCACGCACGATGGAGAGAACCGTATCATTGGCTTCGGCCGCGGTTTCGGCCCAGTGCACCTGCATGCCGTTTTCACGGCAGCGGCCTTCCAACTCCTCCAGCAGCCGGGGCAGGCGGTTCAACGCATGCTGCTTGATGGCATGTCCCCGGGATCGCAGCCGCTCCAGTGCCGCTGCATCCGGAAAGGCTTTGTGGCGGTTGTCGATCAGTATGTCCATGGCCGCGCGCAGGTTGCGCCGCAGCCGGCGGTCGGCCAGGGCGGCCTGGACGTTTTTTTTGAAATCAAAGGTCTGCGCGCGGTACATGCGTTCTTTCCCAAAGAAATTGCGCCAGATGCAGGCCGGTGGCCGACGCCCCTTGGTGGGCCAGGGCACCGTTGATGTTCATGAGGCAGCCGCAGTCGCCGGCCAGTACAATCCCGGCGCCGGTGCCGACAATGTCGTCCACTTTATCCCGGACCATGGCCGCGGAGAGGGCCGGCTGCTTGACGGCAAAGGTACCACCGAAGCCGCAGCACTCCTCTTCATTTTTCAAGGGCTTCATTGTGACGTTTTCCAGCTGACGGATGAGGGCTTTGGCATCTTCGGTGACCCCCATTTCCCGCAGGGCATGGCAGGAGCTGTGCCAGGTCACCGCTACCGGCCGGCCGCAATCCGTCAGGCGAATGTGAAGGATGCGCACCAGAAATTCGCTCCATTCATAAACGCGTCCGGCAAAGCGGCGCGCCGCGGTTTCATCGACCGTGCCGGCGAACAGCCGCGGGTAGTGAATTTTCATCATGGCGGCGCAACTGCCGGAGGGCACCACGATAGGGTACGGTGATGTGAAAAGCTTCAGCTGGTGCCGCGCGGCCTGCCTGGCCTGCTGAACATAGCCGGCGTTGTAGGCCGGCTGCCCGCAGCAGGACTGCCGGCGGGGGAAAACCACCTTCACGCCGGCTTTTTCAAGCAGCCGCATGGCCGCCAGCCCGGCCTGCGGAAAAAAAGCGTCGATCAGGCAGGTGGCAAAAAAATAGACGGTGGTCGGCGGATAAATCATTGCTTGATTAACATGCGCTTCCCGGCGTATCGGGAATTTTTTGGCGGCCTTGGCGCCCGGCTGGGCCCGCTGGCAGTTATTTTAGCCGTTCGCATGTCATTGCTCTTTGCCTGAAACTACATTTTCATTGGACCTCTGCTGTGAGAGAATATATGCATGCGCGTGGTATGTCAATCTTGGCGTGGACTTGACGTGGTCATTTAAATTGACTAATATCAATTCTGGAGGTGCTGGAATGAATGTACATATACAGACGATTGCCATCAGCGAATTCAAGACCCACGCATTGAAAATATTAAAATGCCAACGCTCAGGTTTGTTCATCTGACGCCCGTCATCGCCTATCAGTCGACGGTCCTTCCAACACCATTTCATGCGGATCCGGCTGACCAGATCATTGTCGCAACCGCCCGGGAAGAGAGGGCCACCATTCTCACCAAAGACAACCGAATTTTAAAGTACCCGTATGTTGAAAGCCTGTGGTGACATCATGTCTGGTGCGTCCAACAACAAAGCAATGAAGGAACGGGCGCTGGAGATTTTTCAGCGGCAGAAGGCGGCCGGGCGCCGGCAGCCGTTTTTGAGCCTCAAGGAACGCCGCCGCACCCTTTGGAAGCTTGAGAACCTTTTGCTGCAAAACCAGGACGCCATTGCCCATGCCATCCGTCGCGATTTCGGCCACCGCAGTGTGCATGAAACCCGTCTGCTGGAAATCTTTCCCGCGGTTTCCGGCTTGAGCGATGCCCGGCGGCGCCTGCGAAAGTGGATGAAGCCCCGGCGGCGGCATGTATCCCTGCTGTTTCCGGGGGCGGCCAACCGCGTCATCCCCCAGCCCAAAGGCGTGGTGGGGATCGTCAGCCCTTGGAACTATCCATTGCTGCTGGTTCTCGGTCCGCTGACATGTGCCCTGGCGGCCGGCAACCGCTGCATGGTCAAGATGGCCGCGCACTCCCAGGGCCTCTGCCGCCTGCTGCGGGATCTGATCGGCAGGGAAATTGCGGAAGATCTGATCGCCATCCTGCCGGACGTGCCGGGGTCGGATTTTACCGCCCTGCCGTTCGATCATCTGGTTTTCACCGGATCGCCGGCCAGCGGCAAAACCGTGATGGCCGCCGCGGCCCGCCACCTCACGCCGGTCACCCTGGAGCTGGGGGGCAAGTCGCCGGCCATCATACTGGACGATTTCGATTTGAAAAAGGCCGCCCAGCGCATTCTGTATTTCAAGTGCTGCAACGCCGGGCAGACCTGTCTGGCGCCGGATTATCTGTTTTTGCCCGAGGACCGGCTCCAGACCTTTACGGCGGCAGCCCGGGAGGTTGTCGAACGGCTTTACGCCGAACTGGAAACCGACGACTACACCGGCATCATCAGTGAGGCGGCTTTTTCCCGCCTGAGGGGGCTGCTGGAAGATGCACGTGAAAAAGGGGGGCGGCCGATTGGTCTGCTGCCCGATGCCGCGCCGGACGAAAAACAGCGCAAAATACCGCCTACGCTGGTGCTGGATGTAACCGAAGATATGCAGTTGATGCAGTCGGAAATTTTCGGCCCCATTCTGCCGGTCAAGACCTTTCGGGAATTAGATGAAGTCATGGACTACATCAACGCCCGGCCGCACCCCCTGGCGATTTACATGTTCACCAATCACAAGCCGTCCCGGCGCAGACTGCTGTACAACACCCTGTCCGGCGGCGTGTGCATCAACGACTGCGCCGTACATGTGGCCCAGCATGATCTACCCTTCGGCGGCGTGGGCAACAGCGGCATGGGGCAGTATCACGGACGGGAAGGTTTTCTGGAGTTTTCCAAGCTGCGGCCGGTTTTCCGGCAGGCGCCCCTGGCCAGCACGGCCTTTGTCTATCCGCCCTACGGCAGGCGCTTTGATCGTTTTTTTACGCTCATGACCCGTCTGCGCCGCTGGTAAAGCAAGGGGAACGGCGGCAAAGGGCGTGGCGTTTTCCATCTGATCCGGGGCGTTTGATTTCAAATGCAACGACGCGATGGTCGGCCGGTACACTTCCTGTTCAAAGACGTTCTGCAGCAGAAACAGCGCGATGAAGCATACGAAGGCGGCAATGATCGGCGTGATCACCCAGCTGCTGGTGATGCCGCCCAACGTCCGCCAGCGGATGCCGCGTCCGCCCTTGAGCAGGGCAACACCGATGACGGCACCCACAATGGCCTGGGAGCTGGAAACCGGCACCAGCGGTATCGGCGGCAGACCCAGCCGCATCATGAAGTGCTGCAGGCCCTGGGATGCGAAAATAAACAGCACCACGGCATGAGAAAGCACGACCACGAACGCCGCTACCGGTGAGAGCTTGAAAATGCCCGCACCAACCGTCTCCATCACCCGCCTGGAATAGGTGAACACCCCGACGGCAATCGCAATGGCGCCGATAAAAAACAGCTGCTGGGCCGCGCTGAGTCGGATCCAGCCGTTTAGGGAAATGTCCGCGAACGGGGAAACCGGGACGAACACTCCCATTACGTTAGCAATGTTGTTGGCCCCCAGGCTGTAGGATCCGAAAGCGCCCACCACCAACAGCCCATAGCGGGTCAACAGATCCTGGCGGAAAATGCCGGGTTTGAACATTTTGATGAAAAGAACCACTGCTTTGTAAATGAAGACGGCGAAGACGGCCGACAGCACGGGGCAGACCACCCAGGTGCCGACGATTTTCATCAAGGCCCCGTAGTCGGTGGGAGAGCCGCTGAAAAAATTCCAGCCGAGAATGGCGCCGACAATGGCCTGGGAGGTGGAAACGGGGTAGCGGGCCTTGGTCATCAGGTAAACACTGGCGGCGGCGGAAAAGGCCACGATGAATGCTCCGGCGATGGCATTGACCGCCCCCAGTTTGCCCAGCGTGTGGGTTGCGCCGGCCCCGCTGACGACCGCACCAAGGATGAGGAAGGCACTGCACCAGATCGCCGCTGTCTTGAAGCGCAGCATTTTGCTGGCCACGGCCGTGCCGAAAACATTCGAGGCGTCGTTGGCGCCCAGAGACCAGCCCAGAAACAAACCGCTGGACATAAAAATTGCGAACATGCCGTTTCCTTAGAGCGAACGTTTGATAACGTATATGCTCAGCTTGTCGGCCACATCTTCGGCCCGGTCCGCGATTTTGTCGACATGCATTACGAAGTCGCGGAGCTGCAGCTTGTGGCTCAACCGCAGCGCACTGTTTCTGAAGATCGCGCGCTGCAGTCGTGTTGAGATCTTGTCGGACTGCTTTTCCCAGTAGGAAACCTTGTGCATGTGGTCGGCAACGGCATCCGTGTCTTTAAAAAAGGCCCTGGCGGAACGGACCATGGCTTCGACGCTTTCCACGACGCAGGTGATCAGTTCGCGGGCATCGCCGTGCAAAGCGGACGGTATTTCCGGGTATTCGATTTCAAAACGCCACAGCGCACCTTTAAAGCGATCCAGCAGCGCATCCATGTTTTCCAGCAGTTCGAGCACATCGCCCCTGGATTCAGGAATCAGGGTCTGGACGTAGAGCTGTTCTTCCACCGAGCGGCGCTGGGCATCCCCCTGTTTTTCGGTGTGGCGGATGTCTTCAATGGTTTTTTCAAAGGCGGCGGTGTTGCCTTTCAAATAGGCATCGATTCCCAGTTTGAACAACAGCCCTGATTCGCTGACATTGTCCAGAAAATCGTCAATTCGTTTGCCGATTTCGAGTTTTCGTTTCAGTATTCTAAAATCCATGGGGCAATCCCGGGTTTGTCAGGGGACAATTTTGACCATGACGACCTGAATTTTGTCATTGGCTTCCATTGCACGGCTGCAAATCGCAAGCAGGCTGTCCAGACAAATGATGCAGCCCAGCTGCCGCCAGTTGTCCATGGCAGCAGCGTGCAGACGGCGCTTCAGCTCGTCCGCCTCGGCGAGCACCCGCGCTTTTTGATCCAAAAAATGGATGACGTTCCGGCGGACCACCTTCAGCACATCGTCTCCCCGCAGATAGTAAAGCGCACTTTCGTGGATCGGGTGAAACAGAGAGAATACCTCGCGGGTGATGCCCGAGAGGCGATTGGTAATGTCCGTCGGGGTCTGCGGCAGCCGGTATTGAACCGCTTCACAGGCGGCGGTGGCGGCTTGCCCGATCCGTCCCACACTTTGCACCAGTTCCAGCAGATCGCCGCGGATGACCGGAAAATAGGCCCCGCTGCAAAGCAGATCCCAGATTTCCCGACGTTCGTTTTCCAATGAGCGGTGGACGTCGTCCTTTGCCAGCAGCAGGTGCTTCATTTTTTCCACGTCGCCCGCCAGATATGAGACCAGGCTTTCGGATGCGTTGTTCAACCATTGCTTGGTTTTGTCCAGGTGCGATTCCAGCAGAAAAATGACCGCCCTTTCCTTTTTCAGCATCATCGGTCGGTCCTCAAAGGGTTTTTGGGTTGCTTCTCTTATCTAATTGATAATAAATTTATTTTTTGTTTATGTAAATAATGCGCATCGTGCATTTAACCGTCATTATAATCGAGTAGCCGGGCCTTATGAAAAGCATGTAGGTCCATAATTG
>Ga0180434_10008424_pt1 | contig 11374 bp, 8 predicted proteins | sample SS_ome_7_FD_132453 | JGI IMG/M metagenome (GOLD analysis project Ga0180434, IMG submission 132453) | Hypersaline lake sediment archaeal communities from the Salton Sea, California, USA - SS_1_D_2 metaG | ecosystem: Environmental > Aquatic > Non-marine Saline and Alkaline > Hypersaline > Sediment... | reverse complement strand
TAATACATCCTCGACGGTGAGCGGCTCAAAGTAAAGCTTGTCGGAGGTGTCGTAATCGGTCGAGACGGTTTCGGGATTGCAGTTGACCATAATACTTTCGATGTCTTCTTCTTTCAAAGCGTAGGAGGCATGACAGCAGCAATAATCAAACTCGATTCCCTGTCCGATGCGGTTTGGGCCGCCTCCGAGGATAAGAATTTTTCTGTTGGCCGAAGCAACGCTTTCGTTTTCACTTTCATAAGTTGAGTAATAGTAAGGAGTGAAGGCCTCAAATTCTGCACCGCACGTATCCACTGCCTTATATACCGAGTTGATACCCAGTTTTTTTCTTAACCGCCGAAGTGAGTTTTCATCGGTATTAAGAAGTTCGGCAAGTTGATTATCGCTGAAACCAAATCCTTTTGCCTTTAACAAAAGTTCGGCAGAGCAGTTTTTTGCATTGGCCGGTTGTGCGATTTCTTTTTCCAGGTCAACTATTTGTTTAATATTATGGAGAAACCATTTGTCTATTTTTGTAGTTTCATAGAGTTGGTCAATTGATAGACCCTTTTGAAGCGCATACTTGATATAGAAAACCCTTTCTGCGGTGGGCACTCTTAACTTTTGGGCCAGTAAATCGTCAGGTACATCCGATTTTAGGTCTTCCAGGCCGCTTACGCCAATCTCCAGCGACCTGAGACCCTTTTGAAATGATGCTTTGAATGTTCGGTCAATGGCCATTGCCTCGCCGACGGATTTCATAGAGGTGGTCAGAAAAGGTTTAGCTTCGGGAAACTTCTCGAATGTGAAACGAGGAATTTTTACCACACAATAATCAATGGTCGGCTCGAAACAGGCAGGAGTTTTCTTGGTGATGTCATTTGGGATTTCATCCAGAGTATAGCCGACAGCCAGTTTTGCTGCGATTTTTGCTATTGGAAAGCCTGTGGCTTTTGAGGCTAAAGCGGAGCTTCTTGATACTCTCGGATTCATCTCGATAATAACCATTCGTCCGGTGTCGGGATTAACGGCGAACTGGATGTTTGAGCCGCCGGTTTCAACGCCGATTTCCCTGATGCAGGCGATAGCGGCGTCACGCATTTTTTGGTATTCGGTGTCGGTCAATGTTTGTGCGGGCGCGACGGTAATTGAATCTCCGGTGTGAACGCCCATAGGGTCAAAGTTTTCTATTGAGCAGATAATCACTACGTTATCGTTCAGGTCCCTCATTACCTCTAATTCAAATTCTTTCCAGCCGACCAGTAACTCTTCTATTAATATTTCGTTTACCATACTGGCATCAATGCCTTTTATGGTGGCTTTGGTGAATTCTTCTTTGTTGTATGCTACGCCGCCACCGGTGCCGCCCAAGGTGTAACTTGGCCGAATAATCACTGGAAGACCTACTTTTTCAACGACATTAAGGGCCTGCTTTAGTGTGTGTGCCTTTCCGCTTCGGGGCAAATCCAGCCCGATTTTTTCCATCGCCGCCTTAAATAGTTCCCTGTCTTCGGCTTTCCGGATTGCTTCGATGTTTGCTCCTATTACCTCTACATGATGTTTTTCGAGAACGCCTTTTTGTGCGACAGTAACAGTTACATTTAAAGCGGTCTGTCCCCCCAGCGTAGGCAGGATGGCGTCGGGTTTTTCCTTTTCGATTATCTTTTCAACGGCTTCGGGCGTGATTGGCTCAACGTAAATGATATCCGCAGTACCCGGGTCGGTCATGATAGTAGCAGGGTTGGAATTGACAAGCACTATCTTATAGCCGAGCTCACGAAGTGCCTTGCAGGCCTGAGTTCCCGAATAGTCGAACTCGCAGGCCTGCCCGATGATGATAGGGCCGGAGCCAATGATAAGTATCTTTTCGATGTCTGTTCTTTTAGGCATATAATTTGTAAGCTATAAGTTGTAAGTTGTAAGGATTAAGGATTAAGTTTTTTATGTAATCCGTTCAGCATGCGACCAATTTCGTCACATTTCTCGCTAAGAGCATCAAAATCTGCTCTTTTCAAATAACATAAATCCAACGAGAGTAATAAGCTGTATTTTGTTTCTTCTAACGAAGATTCTGCTATGTTAATGAAGTGGGCAAAGTCTTTTTTGCTTTTTCGCTTAAAACCTTCAACAATGTTAGAAGGTATTGAACTTGCGGACCTTCTAAGCTGCGAAACTAAACCGAACTTTTCTTCACCTGGGAACTTTTTTGTAATTTTATATATTTCTAGCACCAATGCGTGTGATTTTTCCCAGATTTTCAAATCTCTAAAAGTCTTCAATCCTTACCTCTTAATCCTTACCCCTTAATCCTTACCCCTTAATCCTTGCCCCTTAATCCTTACCCCTTAATCCTTACCCCTTAATCCTTGACTCCTTTTTTTAATCATATCAACAAACTCATCAAACATATAACGTGCATCGTGAGGTCCCGGGGCGGCTTCGGGGTGAAACTGCACGGCAAAGATGGGCAGTTTTTTATGTTTTATACCTTCAAGGGTGCTGTCATTGAGGTTTATATGAGTGATTTCCAGTTGGTCGGTATTCAAAGAGTCAATGTCAACACAGAAGCCGTGGTTCTGGACGGTTATGTGTACTTTATCGGTTTTTACATCTTTTACGGGATGGTTTCCGCCGTGATGGCCGAATTTAAGTTTATACGTCTTACCCCCCAGCGCTAAGCCTAACATTTGGTGGCCCAAGCAAATACCGAAGATAGGAACTTCGCCTAACAATTCTTTTACCGTTTCGACTACGTAGGGTACGGCTGCCGGGTCGCCGGGGCCGTTGGCAAGTAAGATACCATCCGGTTTAAGGTCAAATATCTGATTTGCCCCGGTCGCCGCCGGGACAACGGTTACTTTGCATCCGTGAAGGGCTAACTGCCGCAGTATATTGTATTTGACGCCTGTATCGACAACCACCACATTGTATTTGCCTTTGTCGTTGTAGAGGTAAATTTGCTCGGAAGTTACATCTTTAACGAGGTCTCTGCCAATCAGACCAGCCGACTCCTTTGCTTTTTTAATCAGGCTCTTATCATCGAAATCTTCAGTGGAAATAACCGCCTTCATAGCTCCTTGTAGTCGGATATGTCTTGTCAAAGCACGTGTGTCAATACCTTCTACGCCGATAATGTTATTTTCCTGAAGGTATTGGTCCAGGCTTTTCTCTGAGCGCCAACTGCTTGGAATTCTACTGTATTCTTTGACGACAAAGCCCTCCACAAATGGCTTTGCTGACTCGATGTCTGCGGAATTTGTTCCGTAGTTACCGATTAAAGGGTAGGTCATAGTAACAATCTGGCCTTTGTAGGAGGGGTCGGTAAGGATTTCCTGATAGCCGGCCATACTGGTATTAAAGACAACCTCTCCACATCGTTCGCCCTTTGTGCCGAAGCAAGAACCTCTGAAAATAGTTCCGTCTTCCAAAGCTAATATTGCCTGCATATTCTTGCCCTGCCTTTCGTTTAGTCAGTGCAGTTTGAGAGATTAAAATGTGACACGGTTGAATTGTCAACTAATTATTACAAGGTTTGCTGGCTATGAAGGGTAATTTTGATAAGCAGGTGCTATATACACAAGAAGTAATTAGAGCACGATTTCTGAATAGGATGTGGGGTCATATTCCAGTATAATTTCCGGTACGAATCCGGCGGGCACTTCGGTAATGCCGGAACGATTGAAGAGCAGGTCGCTGTTGCCGGAGAACGACATTTCTTCATTAGAGTAATTGACTATGGAGCCATTGATTGTTCCGCCGGCGTTGCCAAAAAAGCTGATGCCACTGGCGGCTATGGCGCCGTTGAGTGTTTCAAAGTTGCCGCCAAAAGAGGCCTTAAAGCCCGGAGCCATCAAAAATGTTCCGGTTTCCTGCCTAATCTCTGCAAATTGCGATTCATCAGGAAGCTCACTTACGGGTGAGCTGTCCACGTTGCCTTGGAAGATAATCTGATTTACGCCGGAATCATCTTCATAATCTCCGTTGCCGATGATGATTCCTGTCATGTTTGCGTTTCCGGAAAAGGTTACTATATTTGCTGTTTCGATAAAGACAATGCCTGTTAATGTAACATTACCCGAAAAAGTTGGATTGGTCCCCGCGGGAATTCTGATATTTTCGAGCGTCAGGGCGGCGGTCGTGTCAGTTTCAGTGTCGAAAATGTTCGTCACATAGTGCTCAAAATAACCCGGGTCTGGAACAGGGAACTCAGCTGGCGGGACACCGAATGAAACGTGATTATCTATGGCATCCTGGCCTGTTTCACCGCCTATCGAAGCCTGCCCTCCCTGCAAATCAACAGTGGCGAGGGGGTTGGCAATATGTACGTCGCCGGCTATTTGCGAGTTGCCTGTTATCGACAACGCCAAGAGCTCGTTTTCACTTACGATATAGACGTCTGATTCAACGGAGACATTTACACCGTCGAGTTCTATATTGCCGGCTAATGACAAGGAGCCTTTGGTTGCCACGCCATAGTCAAAAACGTTATGTGCTCTTGTTGTGAATTTATAGTTTACCCTTATTGTGCGGTTTATTGAGCCGTACGTTCCGGTAACGTCAACCTGGATTGTTTCAGCGTCGAGTTGTGTTATTTGGGCGTTAAAACCCTGGCCTTTTGTCGAAATCGAGAGTTACGTTTGGGACGATTACACTTGAGGTGTCATAGCTTGTTGTGATACCGGAAATTCCGCCGACTGCAAATCCGAAGCGCTCTGCAACTTGTGTAAATATCTGGCTTGGCGCCGTATCGCCCGGGATGGAGACGTTGTTTAGCCAAAGGCGGATAATCTCAAGTCCTGATTCGGCACAGGCCTTTGCACCGTTGGCTTTGTGCTGATTGTCGGCAATTTGAACGTTCGTATCGGACAAAGAGGCAATTGAAACGGCAAGTGCAGAAAATATCAGTATGAAAATCATAGAGAGGATGAGCGCTGCGCCTCGATGCTTTCGGCAAAGCATTGTTTTTACGAATTTCATTTTTTCCCCCACCGGTAAAACCCCCACTTCGATGTTTTTTTAAAACTTCTAAGTGCCAATTAAAATATAAGAAATAACCGGCGCAGAGGCAAAAAAGTCGTCCAAATGATGTCAAAGGTATTTTGGTTTTCTTTTAGTGGCTGATAAAAACCGCTCTTAAGAGTCAAGATGTGCCTTATAAGGTGTTTTGCTGTTCGGCGAAATATGAGCTTCGGGCGAACGGCGAGGACATTACCCAGGAAAATCCTAATGAAATTGCTTTTTGTTTCCAGAAGTCAAATTTTTCAGGCCTTACGTATTCGACAACTTCGAGAGAATTTTTTGAGGGTTTAAGATATTGGCCGATTGTGATTCTGTCGCAGCCGACGCCGCGCAAATCTTTTAAGAGCTGCTCGACCTCATTGTCTGTTTCGCCTAATCCGAGCATAATCGAAGATTTGGTCTGGATGTTTTGATAGGTTTGCTTGGCTAATTTGAGCAGGTTTAAGGACTCTGTGTAGTTAGCACCCATTCTGGCAAGCGGGTATAGTGTCGGCACTGTTTCGAGATTGTGAGCGAAGACGAAAGGCAGAGCGTCTGTCAGAATTTTTATGGCCTGGGTTTGACAGCCGCGAAAATCGGGCGTTAGTATTTCAAATTTCATATCGGGGCACTCCGCTCTTACTCTGTTGATGCAGCTGCGGAAATGGCCGGCCCCGCCGTCCGGCAAGTCGTCACGGTCAACGCTGGTAATTACGAGATATTTCAGTCTCATCTGCTTTGCCATCTCGGCCAGCCGCCCTGGCTCGGTTGTCTCGGGCGGCTGCGGTTTGCCTTTGGGTACCGAGCAGAACTTGCAGTTTCGCGTGCATACATTGCCTAAAATCAATACCGTGGCCGTTCCTCTGCCCCAGCATTGGCCTCGATTGGGACAGTTGGCGCTATTGCATATTGTCTCAAGGCCCAAAGACTTTAATGTGCTATCGGTGCGATTATATGTTTTGCCTGCGGGCAGCGGCCTGCGCAGCCAGGGCGGTAATTTACAATGGCCGTTTGAGCTGGAAAAATGTTTTGTGAGCAGTTGGGTTAATTGTTTCTTGACCTGGTTCATTGAATATTGTCTGCCTGTTTCTTTCTGTACTGATGTTATTTCCACCTTGTCGAGGCCGCACGGCGCAATGAAATCGAAAATGCCGAGGTCATTGTGGATGTTTATCGCCATACCGTGACAGGCAATGAATTTTGATACTCGTACACCTATGGAGGCAATCTTTTTTTTCTCGCTGACCCACAGACCGGGGAATCCTTTTTTTCTTTGAGTGCGGACGCCAAATTGCTCGAGCAGCTCTTTTCCTGTCTCTTCGAGTTCTCTAATGTATTCGCTGACGCCGAGTCTTAAATCCCTCAGATTCAGAATCGGGTAAAAGACCAGTTGTCCCGGATTGTGGGCCGTTATGCCGCCGCCTCTTCGGACCTCGGCCACATCGATATTATTTTGTGCCAGAACGTCACGGTCGGCCAGCAGCTTATTTGCGGTTTTGCGGGCACCAAAGGTGATGACGGCAGGGTGCTCAACCATTAGAACGGTGTTTGGTATTTCGCCCAGGCGTCTTTTATCACGCAGTTGATGCTGTTCTTTGAGCACTTGTTCGTACTCGGCAAGGCCGCAATCACGAATTTGCAAAGACTGATTATTTTCCTGGAGGTACATGTAAACTTATTCCGAAGGCGTCTTCCCACGCTTCTTTGAGGACTTCCGAAACGGTCGGATGGGCGAAGCAGACGTCCGTTATTTTTTCTGCGCTGCCGATGAGTGCCCCGGCTGCTGCCAGCATTTCGGTTACGGTCGCCCCGACCATTGTTACGCCCATAATTTCATCGGTTGCCCTGTTTCTGATAACGTGTATCTCGCCGACGTTTTCGTTGTGAGCCACGCTTCTGCCGTTGCTTTTGAACATTGCCTTTCCGACGACGGTGTCAATGCCGGCTTCGGCGCAGGCGGTTTCATTTTTGCCTACCGATGCCACTTCGGGGAAGGTATAGACGGCCCGCGGTATGAGCGAGTAATCACCCATTTTTTCATTGTGGCCGGTCGCATTTGCCGCTGCGACTTCGGCTTCGGCAAATGCGCCGTGGGCCAGATAGGTTGTGCCGATGGCGTCACCGATTGCATAAACGCCGGGGACGCTGGTTTCCATTTTTTCATTGACCGCTATCGCTGGGCCGTTCATTTTTAAGCCAAGAGCGTCAATAGTTTCTTTATCGCAAACGGCTTTTCTGCCAACCGCTACGAGCACTTTTTCTGCTTCCAATACGTTACCACTCTGGAGTGTTACCTTTGCTGAGCCGTTTGCCACGTCAACAGAGGTAACATTTTGGCTGGTTGACGATTCGATGCCGAGCTTTTTTAGTTCTTTGGCCATAATTTTACCGACCCATTCGTCCTCGCTGGGCAGCAGTTGCGAAAGTGCCTCGACGATGGTTACTTTGGTCCCCGCGGCGGCATAGATACAGGCCTGTTCGCATCCGATTACGCCGCCGCCGATGATTACCATTGACTGTGGAATCGCCGGCAGACTAAGCGCTTCTGTACTGCTGATAATAATTTGGCCGTCGAATGCAACAGCCGGCAGCGGCATCGGCGCCGAGCCGGTCGCCAGGATTATACTCTTTGCCTCAATCTCTGTTGGGCCTGAAGTAGTTTGGACTGTTACCCGGCCGGGAGCTGTTACGATACCTCTGCCTTCAAAGATTTTTATCCTGTTGGCCTGTATCAGCCCTGTCAGGCCTTTACGAAATCCGGCCACGATAGCGTCTTTTCTTGCCTGCATTTTGGGCCAGTTTGGTGTTACAGCGGCGATGTCAATGCCCATAAGCGAAGCGTGTTTGGCGAGGGTGAGAAAATGTACCGAGCCGAGAAGGGCCTTGGAGGGGATGCACCCGAGATTGAGACAGACCCCGCCCATCGCATCTTTTTCAACCAAACCGACGGCAGCACCCTTTTGGGCACATCTTATCGCTGCTGCGTATCCGCCCGGCCCGCCGCCGATTACAACACAATCAAAATTCTCTGCCATAACTTTAATCCCTTATTTCTCATTGCATATTGTCCATTAGTTCGAAGCGATAGTATAACAGAAAGCGGTGAAGAACGAAACTTAAGCTTTGTTTTTTTGTGCCGTAACTATGGAAGGGTCGCAAAATTTCTCTATCTGTCAACGCCGATGTCAACAGCCGGGGCCGAATGAGTGATTGCGCCTACGGCGATTCTGTCAATGCCGCAGGCCGCGATGTCGAAAACATTGTCCAGCGTTATTTTGCCTGAGGCCTCCAGCAGCGGCTTTTGACCTTTGCCGCAAATTGCATTTCGCATTTCGACGGCTCGTTTTAGCTGTGAGGACTCCATATTGTCCAGCAGCACAACATCAATGCCGGCAATCTTTAGCACGTCTTCGAGTTGCTCATCGATGTTGTCAACCTCTACGGCAATGAAGTTAATATCTTTTAAGTTTTTTGCTTCGGCTACGGCATTGCTTAATTTTGAGTAGAAGGTTTCGCCAGATTGCGCAAGGTGATTGTCTTTAATCAGCACAGCGTCATAAAGACCGAGTCGGTGGTTGTGCCCGCCGCCGCAGCGAACGGCGTATTTTTCAAGCAGCCGCAGGCCGGGCGTGGTTTTTCGGGTATCGTAAATTTTTGCCTCGGTGCCGGAAACGGCCTGTACGAATTTGTGCGTTGTCGTGGCTATGCCGCTTAGCCGCTGCAGGAAATTGAGCACAACCCGCTCGGCGCTTAGCATAGAGCGCAGCGGCCCTTCGATTTCGGCGATTTTATCATTGGCCCCGGCCGGGGCGCCGTCATTTACGATTACTTTCAGCTTTAGATTCTCGTTGTAACATCTAAAGACCTCTGCGGCGACGTCCATCCCGCATACGATTATATTTTGGCGTGATACGATGTCGGCTTTGGCGGCGGTGTCATCTTTGAACAAAAGCGAAGTGGTAACATCACCTCGGCCGAGGTCCTCTTCAATCGCCAGTTTGATTAAGGGTCGTATTTTTTCAATGTCAGGTTTTTTCATTTTCTGCCTTTATTCCTTACAGCTACTTTTGGGCTTTTTGCGGCTAATCTTTTTTCTTAGGCCCTTTGAATTTTTTCAGTGCCAGGTTTTTTGCTTTTTTTTTCTTTGAATCGAGCAGGACAAGTTCGGGCAGCTCTTTCAACTGGCGAAGCTGGTCGCGCAGGTAAGCAGCCCGTTCGAAATCAAGCTGTTCGGCCGCTTCGAGCATTTCTTTTTCGATTTGGCCTGCTAATTCGACCTTATCATATTCGGTCTGTCCGAAGCGCACCGCTTCGCGGGCGGTCTTCCTTGCCTTTATCTGCTCGGATAAGCTGGAGCGAATTTCCTTACTTATCGTTTCCGGCGTAATGTTATGCTCTTTATTATATTTTAACTGGATTTTACGGCGCCTGTTTGTTTCGTCAATAGCTTTTTGCATCGAATTGGTGACGGTATCGGCATACAACAAGACAGTGGCGTTGATATTGCGTGCGGTTCTGCCTATGGTCTGTATCAGCGAGGTCTGGCTTCGCAAAAATCCTTCCTTGTCGGCATCGAGTATCGCGACGGCTGAAACTTCCGGCAAATCAAGACCTTCACGCAGCAGGTTGACGCCCACCAGCACGTCGAATTGGCCGTGACGCAAATCGTGCAGTATCTCAATCCTTTCGAGCGTGTCGATTTCGCTGTGCAGATAGCGGCATTTGAAACCTTTCTTTGTGATATAACCCGATAAATCCTCAGCAGTTCTTTTAGTCAGGGTTGTAACGAGCGTTCGCTCTTTGGCCTTGACCCGCTTTTCGATTTCGCCCAGCAGGTGCGGGATTTGCCTGCTCGCCGGATGCACCGAGATTTGCGGGTCAATGAGTCCTGTCGGTCTTATGATTTGCTCGACGACCTCATTGTTACATTTTTCCAGCTCGAACGGCCCCGGCGTGGCGGATACGAAAACAACCTTGGCCCACTTGTCCTGAAATTCCTCGAAGCGCAGAGGCCTGTTGTCCAGCGCGCTGGGCAATCTAAAGCCGTGTTCAATCAGTACTTGTTTTCTGCTTCTGTCGCCGGCCCACATCGCCCGCAACTGTGGTATAGTGGCGTGGGATTCGTCTATGAATAACAAAAAGTCCTTCGGGAAATAGTCGAGCAGCGTATATGGCCGGGCACCGGGCGCCAGGCCGGACAGGTGCCTGGTGTAATTTTCTATCCCGCTGCAATAGCCGACCTCCTCCAGCATTTCAATATCATACATCGTTCGGGCCTGCAGTCTTTGGGCCTCGAGCAGTTTGCCCTGCTGCTGGAGCTGCTGCAATCTTGCTTCCAGCTCGGCCTTTATGCTCTCAATAGCGGAAGAAATCTTGTTAGCGGGCATAATGTAGTGCTGAGAGGGATATATGAATACCTGGTTTTCAACGGCCAATGTTTCAGCGGAGATCGGGTTTATATAGCTGATTTTTTCGATTTGGTCGCCGAAAAATTCGAATCGAATCGCAAAAGATTCGTAAGAAGGATGCAGTTCGACCACGTCGCCGCGGACCCTGAATGTTCCTCTTGCAAATTCGACATCGTTTCTGCTGTACTGCAGGTCGGCAAATCGACCGAGCAGTTCGTTTCTGTCGATTGAGTCGCCGATGCGAACGGCCGCTACCGAGGCCTTGTAATCTTCCGGACTGCCTAATCCGAAAATACAGGAGACAGAGGCGACTATTATACAATCGTCTCTTGTGGACAGAGAAGTTGTGGCCGAGAGCCGAAGCCGGTCGAGGTCGTCGTTCTTCGAGGCGTCTTTTTCGATGTAAATGTCACGCTGGGGAATGTAAGCTTCCGGCTGATAATAATCGTAATAGCTGACAAAGTATTCGACGGCGTTTTCAGGGAATAATTCTTTAAATTCCTCATACAACTGGGCGGCCAATGTTTTGTTGTGTGATATGACCAGGACGGGGCGGTTGAACTGGGCTAATACGTTGGCCATTGTGAATGTTTTGCCCGAACCGGTAACGCCCATCAATGTCTGGAACTTTTTACCTGCCTGCAGAGCTTCTGTGAGCCGCTTAATTGCCTGCGGCTGATCGCCGGAAGGCTTAAATTGACTATTGAGTTTGAATGTTGCCATTTGCTACTATTGTAGCCGCAGTTTGCGCATATTTCACGTAAAAACTGGCATTTAGTGTGTTACCGCTTCTTCGAGATGTGCTGCAAATGCAACAAAACATAATTCACAAAAGAACATTCAACCCCTTTTCGATGGCGTAGCGACGGGCCGTTCCTATCTCCTCGGTCGTAGGTCCGCGGTTTAGCTCGGTATGTGTCGAGGCCTTATAGCAGGGTCGATACTGGCCCATTACGTTAATAGCGGTCTCTTGACTAATCTCTTCGGCT
>Ga0180434_10008423_pt1 | contig 11374 bp, 13 predicted proteins | sample SS_ome_7_FD_132453 | JGI IMG/M metagenome (GOLD analysis project Ga0180434, IMG submission 132453) | Hypersaline lake sediment archaeal communities from the Salton Sea, California, USA - SS_1_D_2 metaG | ecosystem: Environmental > Aquatic > Non-marine Saline and Alkaline > Hypersaline >... | reverse complement strand
CTCGGCGACACCGCCCGGGTGCCCTACGGCAGTCGCGCGCCCTCCGAGATCCGCTCGATCGCCGCGGAGGTGGTGGCCTGGCTGCGTTCCCAGCAGGTGTCCACCGTGGTGATGGCCTGCAACACCACCAATGCCCTCGCCCGAGATGTGGCGGAGGGCCAGGCGGGTGTGCCGGTGGTGGGCCTGATCGGTGCGGCGGCGGCCCTGGTGCGGGAGTCCCGCGTCGGCGTGCTGGTCACGCCGGCCACGGTGGCCTCCGGCGCCTACCGGGAAAGCATCGAGGCGCTCCATCCCGGTTCACTGGTGGTGCAGCAGGCCTGCCCGGAATTCGTGCCCCGGATCGAAGCCGGTGATCTCAGCAGCCCGGCCCTGCGTCAGATCGCCCAGCTGTATCTCACGCCCCTGCTGGAGGCGTCGGTGCAATCGGTGATCCTGGGCTGCACCCACTACCCCTTGCTGCAGCCGTTGCTGCAGAGCCTGCTCCCACCCGATGTGCGGCTGATCGATCCGGCGGAAGGGGTGGCGCGCCAGCTCGATGCTCTGCTCGGCACACCCCAGGAGGGTCGACCGGACCACCCCCTGTCCCTCACCTCAACCCGCCTGTGTGTTACAGCCGATCCCGAAGGCTTTGCCTGTCGGGCCACTCCCTGGCTGGGGGAGCGGCCGCTCGTGGAGCTGGTGGAGCTGCGCTGAGCCTTCAGCGTTCATCGGCTCGCTGCCCCTAGGATCGCAGCGCCGAGGGGAGTCATGAGCACCGTTACAGAGTTGCTGCAGCCGGTTGAGCAGGATCTCGAAGCGCTCCTGAGCGATCTGCGCAGTCTGATCGGTGCCGGTCATCCGATCCTGCAGGCAGCGGCTGAACATCTCTTCAGTGCCGGTGGCAAGCGGTTGCGGCCGGGCATCGTCCTGCTGATTTCCCGTGCCCTTTCCCCCAGCGGCGACCTGACGGCGCGCCATCGTCGGCTGGCGGAGATCACGGAGATGATTCATACCGCCTCGTTAGTGCACGACGACGTGGTGGATGAGGCGGCCACCCGCCGGGGTGTGGCCACGGTCCACAGCCGTTTCAACCATCGGGTGGCGGTGTTGGCCGGGGATTTCCTCTTCGCTCAGGCCAGTTGGCACTTGGCCAACCTGGATGACCTCGAGGTGGTGAAACTGCTCAGCCGGGTGATCATGGATCTGGCGGATGGGGAGGTGAAGCAGGGCCTGTTCCGTTACGACACCGGCCAGACTTTCGCGACCTATCTCGAAAAGAGCTACTGCAAAACGGCATCCCTGATTGCCAACAGCGCCAAAGCCGCCGGGGTCTTGAGTGGTGAGAGCCCGGATCACCTACAGGCTCTCTATCACTACGGCCGTCAGCTCGGCCTCGCCTTCCAGGTGGTGGATGACATCCTTGATTTCACCGGCAGCGATCAGCAGCTCGGTAAACCCGCCGCCAGCGATCTGGCCAGTGGCTATCTCACCGCTCCCGTCCTCTATGCCCTGGAAGAGCAGCCCACCCTGGCGGGTCTGATCGAGCGGGAATTCAGTGGTGACGGTGATCTGGAGCAGGCTCTGGAGCTCGTGCGCGCCTCCCGCGCCATCCCGCGCACCCGGGAGCTGGCCGAAACCTTCGCCCGCGAAGCGCGGGAAGCCCTGGCCTGGTTACCCGAGTCGCCCAGTCGGCGGGCCCTGCTCGATCTGCCCGACTTCGTGCTCGGCCGTCTCTACTGATTGGCTGGTGACCTTGCCTCAGGCCCCCGCGAGCAGTCGCAGTTCCCCTTGCACTTGGTCCAGCCGCTGAATCAGGGTCCAAGTCCCCTTGGGCAACTGGTCGAAGGCGATGCCATCCCCTTCGATGTCGCTCTCGAGAATCCACACCCGGCACCCCGCCGCTAGGGCTGCCGTTGCACCGGCGAGGGAGTCTTCCAGGGCCCAGCAGGCCGCTGGATCAACGCCGAGTCGGGCCGCGGCGAGCCGGAAGGGGTCAGCGGCAGGCTTTCCCTGCGGCAGCTCCGGGTCATCCCCCAGCACCCGCGTCTGAATCTGCTTCAGCCAGGGATGGGGCGCACTTTTGCGTTGCACCGCTTCCTTGGCACTGCTGGTGACCAGCGCCATCGGAATCGACAGCTCGGCGCAGCAGCGCACCAATGCTTCTGCCCCAGGCATCGCTGGCGCAGCAGCGAGCAACTGCCGGGAGATCGGTTGCTGCACCGCGAGCAGGTCATCGCTGCTCACCGGGATGGCGCTTGCGGCCAGGAGCCAGGTGGCCACCTGGGCGGCGCAGTCCTGGCGACGCCGTCCCCGCAGCTGAAGCCGTTGGCTTGGGCTGAGCTGGCCGCCGAACTGGGCCGCCGCCCTGGTCCAGGCCTGGCCATGCAAGGGCTCGGTGTCGAGCAGCAGGCCGTCCAGATCAAACAGACAGGCGGCGGGAGCGGGCATGGTCCGCGGGATCGGATGCATTTGAACAAGCGTGTCACCCCGCCCTGTCAGGTGGCCCCGACTGGCTTGAATGCGGCCAATGCTCCATTGATCTCTGTTGATGGCTTCCGATCCCTCCACCACGATCGAGTCGGTGCTGCATGAGCAGCGGGTGTTCGAGCCCCCGGCAGCGCTGGCGGCTGGGGCCCGGATCGGCAGCCTGGAGGCGTATCGCGCCATGGCCGAGGCGGCGTCGGCGGATCCCGATCGCTTCTGGGGTGAGGCAGCCCGACGGGAACTGCATTGGTTCGAGCCCTTTCACACCGTGCTCGATTGGCGGGATCCTCCCTTCGCCCGCTGGTTCGAAGGCGGCACCACCAACCTCTCTTACAACTGCCTGGATCGCCATCTTGCCGGGCCCACAGCGGAGAAAACGGCCCTGATCTGGGAGGGCGAACCGGGCGATGTGCGTCGGTTCAGCTACCGGGAGCTCCATGCCGAGGTGTGCAAGGCCGCCAATGCCCTGAAGGCCATGGGCATCGGCAAGGGGGATCTGGTGGCGCTCTACATGCCGATGGTGCCGGAGGCGGCGATCGCGATGCTGGCCTGCGCCCGCATCGGTGCCCCCCATTCGGTGGTGTTCGGCGGTTTCTCTGCCGAGGCCCTGCGCGATCGCCTCATCGATGGGGAGGCGAAGGCGGTGATCACCGCCGATGGCGGTTTCCGCAAAGACAAGCCGGTGTCGCTGAAGCCTGCCGTCGATGCGGCCCTCGAAGACGGCGCCTGCCCCAGCGTCACGTCAGTTCTGGTGGTGCGGCGCACCGAGCAACCGGTGGTGATGGCGGAGGGTCGCGATCGCTGGTGGCACGAGCTGGTGGAGGGCCAGAGCCCCGAGTGCCCGGCGGAGCCGATGGCCAGCGAAGACCGTTTGTTCGTGCTCTACACCTCCGGTTCCACCGGCAAGCCCAAGGGGGTGGTGCACACCACCGCCGGTTACAACCTCTGGGCCCATCTCACCTTCCAGTGGATCTTCGACATCAAGGACGACGACATCTACTGGTGCACCGCCGATGTGGGCTGGATCACCGGCCACAGCTACATCGTTTATGGCCCCCTCTCCAACGGGGCCACCACCGTCATGTATGAGGGGGCTCCGCGCCCCAGCAAACCCGGTGCCTTCTGGGAGCTGATCCAGAAGCACGGCGTCACGATCTTCTACACGGCCCCCACGGCGATCCGCGCCTTCATGAAGAGCGGTCGCGCCGTGCCCGATCAATACGACATGAGCAGCCTGCGCCTGCTCGGCACGGTCGGTGAGCCGATCAACCCCGAGGCCTGGATGTGGTACCGCGAGGTGATCGGTGGCAACCGCTGCCCGATCGTGGACACCTGGTGGCAGACCGAAACCGGTGGCGTGATGATCAGCCCGTTGCCGGGCGCCACCCCCACCAAGCCCGGCTCTGCCACGCTGCCATTGCCAGGGATTGCTGCCGATGTGGTGGATGCTGAGGGCCGCAGTGTCGGAGCTGATGAAGGCGGCTACCTGGTGGTGCGTCGCCCCTGGCCCGGGATGATGCGCACCGTGCACGGCAACCCCCAGCGCTTCCGTGAGAGCTACTGGGAGCACATCCGCCCCGCCGATGGCTCCTGCATCTACTTCGCCGGTGATGGCGCCCGCCGCGATGCCGATGGTTATTTCTGGGTGATGGGACGGGTCGATGACGTGATCAATGTCTCCGGCCATCGTCTCGGCACCATGGAGATCGAGTCAGCGCTCGTCAGCCACCCCGCCGTTGCTGAAGCGGCGGTGGTCGGCCGTCCCGATCCGCTCAAGGGGGAGGGCATCGTCGCCTTCGTCACCCTGGAGGCCGATCGCGACCCCAGCGAGGCGTTGGTGGCTGAGTTGCGTGCCCATGTGGGCCAGGAGATTGGTCCGATCGCCAAGCCCGATGAGATCCGCTGCAGTGATGCCCTGCCCAAGACCCGCAGCGGCAAGATCATGCGTCGCATCCTCCGTTCTCTGGCGGCCGGAGAGGAGGTGAGCGGCGACACCAGCACCCTGGAGGATCGCTCCGTGCTGGATCGCCTGCGGGCCTGATCACCTCCGAGCCAGCTCGCATGGGGGCTTCAGCGCGCCCAGGCCACCAGGGCTTCAATCAGTTGCCGCAGCCTGCGACTGCGTTTGGGATCATCGGCCCAGTCGCCCAGCAGGCCCTGACGCAGCCCGGCACTGGCGGGCGTCAAGTGATCCCCCTCCATCGGCAGCCAGGTGCTCTGGTCGCCGGGACGGCTCTGGAGGCAGGCGAGCAGCGCCGCGCTTTGATCGAGGCTGTCGGTGCCGAAGCGCACCACCAGGTTGCGGGCCGGCAGGTAGTGGCGTGCGATCAGGCGCAGGGTTTCCTCCGGGCTGGGGCTGAATTCCGTGCTCACCCCCAGGCTCGGTGCCAGGGTGCCGAGCAGGGGGATCGAGCGATCGGCCGCGAAGTTGTTGAAGCTGAGGGCGGCGAGACCGCTGCTGTTGCGACCGCCATCCGGAGCCAGCAGATGCAGTTTGCAGCCGAGGCTGTGGCCGAGCCGGAGCGACGGGGGCAGCTCACCCACTCGCTGGATCAGGGCGCTGCGGCAGCTCCGGAAGGCATCCCAGGCCTGCCTGGCCTGCAGCTGGTGGTCGAAGGCCGGCACGTAGCTCCAGGCATGAATGGCCCAGCCCTGCTGCGCGAGCCCTTCCAGCAAGCGCCGGTAACTGATCTGGGGCGTCGCCGCCAGGTAGCTGCCGCCAATGAACTCCACCAGAGTGCGGGGTTGGGCGGGCCAGAGGCACCAGCATTCGCCCGATCGTCGCCAGCGGCTCATGCCTTGCCCTGAAGCCCCTGGAGGATCCGCAGCGCCTCGTTCACATGGGCGGGGCCATCGAGCAGGTTGTTGAACACATGCCGAATCGTGCCGGATCCATCGATCACGTAGGTGACCCGCGATGGCAGAAGGCCCAGGGTTTTGGGTACGCCGAAGGCGCGGCGCAGGCTCTGGTCGCGATCGCTCAACAAGGGAAAGGGCAGCTGATGCCGCTCGGCGAACCGCCGATGACTGACGATGTCATCCCCGCTCACCCCCCAGACCTCCGCGCCCTGGGCCTGAAGCTCGCTGTAGTTGTCCCGGAATCCGCAGGCCTCGGCGGTGCATCCCGGTGTCTCGTCCTTCGGATAGAAAAACAGCACCAGACAACGGCCCTCCAGGGCGTTGCTGTCCCGCAGCACGCCGTTCTGATCCTCCAGTTGGATGGTTGGGGCTGAATCGCCGACGCCAAGGGCCATGGGGGATTGCACGGATCGGCTCAGCACCCTAAAGGGCGCTGGCGAGCGATTGGAGAATGGGGGCAGTCGAGGCTGAAGGGATGGAGAGCGGGGCTGGCGCATCGCAATTGAATCTGCTCTCGGGCCTCTCTGAAGCGATGCCTGCGGAGCCGATCCCTGCTGCGGAGCCAGAGCCAGATGCTTCCGACGATGGTCCCCGCAGGGCGGATCCGCGCACCCTCCTGATCCTCGACACGGAGACCAGCGGTCTCGACCCCGAGCAGGATCAATGCCTGGAGGTGGGAGCCATTTTGTTTGATGTGCCGGAGCGGGAGGTCTTGGTGCAGCAGTCGTTTCTGCTGCCGGTTGACCACAACCCCGCCCAGGCGATCAACCACATCGCCGCCAGCGCCACCCGCTGTCCCCAGCCCTGGCGCGAGGGGCTGCGCTATCTCCAGGCCCTGATGGACACGGCGGATCTGCTCGTCGCCCATCACGCAGCCTTTGATCGGCAGTGGTTCGGACGGGGCCATCTGCCCGCGGCCCGGGCCGCCTGGCTCTGCACCATGGACGACATCCGCTGGCCCGCCGAGCTGCAGCTGCGCCCCCGGCCTTCGGTGCGCGATCTCGCCCTGGCCCACGGCATTCCGGTCTGGGCCGTACACCGCGCCCTGGCCGACTGCGTGTATATCGCGGAGGTGTTCAAACGCCGCGATGATCTGGAGACCCTGATTCGGCTCGGGCTGGAACCGAGGCTGCTGATGCGCGCCCAGGTGTCGTTTGAGCAGCGTCATCTGGCCCGGGAAGCGGGATTCCGCTGGAACGATCCGGTGGCCGGGGCCTGGACCCGCCGCCTCAGTGCTCGGGAAGCCCAGGCGCTGGATTTTCCGGTGGTTCCCCTGGAGACCTCCGAGCCCCTGGCCTCCTGACGCGGATGCGCGTCAGGATTTGCTTCAGCAGTCCGAAAGGACACCGATGGTTTGCGCCGGATCGCTGTGCCTTGAGCAGCCTGAAGGCATGGTTGTTCAAGTCCCACCTTCACCCTGCAGTCGCCTGCGTCATTGGCAGCAGGTGCGCACCTGGGCCCGGCTGATCCGGGAGGCGGAAGCGCTCTGGCATGTGGACGTGCGCGAGCTGAAGCGCCTCGGTGCCCTGGAGCTGTCGCAGCTGTTGGAGGAGGTGCCTCCGGCACAACGACCGCGGGTCAATCGCTGGTTGCAGCGTTATGCCGTGGCGACGCGGTTGCAGGATCGCGCTTTGGTATCGCAGCAAACAGATCCATGGGAGAAGCATGAATAAAAAAAGCGCAACTTCCCCCTCGCAGGCCGCCAACAGAACCACTCCTTAACCTGACGCTAACGACCGATTCGCTTTCGTTTGGCTACTGATAGGACGCCGATTTCCCTATGGCTTCCCATGAGCTTCGCCAAGAAGGCTCTTCTGTTCTCCTCCGTGCTCGCTCTTGGAGCCGGTGTTTCCGCATCCGCTGCCGATCGTCTCAACGGTGCCGGTGCGACGTTCCCTGCGAACATCTACCAAAAGTGGTTTGCTGAACTGGCCAAAGCCGGTGGCCCCCAGGTGAACTATCAGGCCGTGGGCTCTGGTTCCGGGCGCAAATCCTTCATCGACCAGACCGTCAACTTCGGAGCGTCTGACGACCCGATGAAGACGTCGGATATGGCCAAGGTGAAGCGCGGTGTGGTGCAGATCCCCATGGTGGGTGGCACAATCGCTTTCGGCTACAACAAGCCCGGCTGCAACCTGAAGCTCACCCAGGAGCAGGCTGTGCAGGTCGCCATGGGCAAGATTAACGATTGGAAGCAAGTCGGCTGCTCCGCTGGCCCGATGACCTGGGTGCACCGTTCCGATGGTTCCGGCACAACTGCATCCTTCGCCGAATCGATGCAAGCCTTCTCCAAGACTTGGACCCTCGGTAAAGGCAAGTCCATCAAGTGGCCTTCTGGTGTGGGTGCCAAGGGCAACTCCGGCGTGGCCGGCGTCATCCAAAACAAAGTGGGCGCCATCGGCTATGTGAACCAGTCCTACATCAAGGGCAACGTCAAGGCCGCCGCTCTCCAGAACAAGTCTGGGCAGTATGTCAAACCCAATGCGAAGACCGGCGCCATCGCGCTAAACGGCATCACTCTGGACGCCAACCTCGGCGGCTCCAACCCCAACCCCACCGCCAAGGGTGCCTATCCCATCGCCACCCTCACCTGGGTGCTGGCCTACAAGACCGGCAACGGCAAGAACACCAACGCTCTGCGCAAAACCTTCGATTACATGCTGAGCAACAAAGCTCAGGCCCAGGCCGATGATCTCGGCTACGTGCCCCTGCAGGGTGGAATCCTCAGCAAGGCCCGCGCTGCTGTGAAGAAGGTCGGCAACTGATCGCGGCTCTCCATCGCATCACCGCGGTGGTGACGCGAGATTTGTTGAGAAGGGGTCCGTCAGGGCCCCTTTTTTCTTGGTTGTTAGCAGCCACTTAGGCGACTCTTAATGGCCTCACTTCCTGCCCTTTGCCTGCAGGGCATGTTGTGCTCCATACAGTTGGAACGTACCGACAGACACCTGCCATGGTTGCCGTTCCCTCCCGCGACAGTGCTCGCCGTCGAGACGGCTTCCGAGATCTGCTCGAAGCGAATTATCAGAAACGCAATCTGGTGCATCTCTCGGCCGGCAGCGTGGTGCCCCTCCTGAAAAACAACCTTTGGTTGGTGGTGCGCGGCATGGTGAAGCTGGGCGCTGTGTCGGTGCATGGCGATGAGCTGCTGCTGGGTCTTGCCGGCCCCAATGAGCCCTTCGGTGAGCCCCTGAGCACGGTGGAGGCCTATGAAGCCGTCACTCTCACCGACTGCGATCTGCTCTGTTTAACGATGGCTGAGGTGGACCAGTCACCCGCGCTGGCCACGGCGATGTTGGAGGCGATTGCCGTGCGCTACCGCCAGGCTGAATACCTGTTGTCGCTGCTGGGGTTGCGTCGGGTCGAGGAGCGGGTGCGCGGTTTCCTCGAATTGCTCGCTCAGGATTACGGCCAGGTGTGTGAGGACGGTCTGCGCCTCAATCTGCGCCTGACCCATCAGGAGATGGCCAGTGCCCTCAGCACCACCCGGGTGACCGTGACCCGGGTGATCGGTCTGTTGCGGGATGAAGGCTGGTTGAAGATCGATGATCAGCGTCATCTGGTGATCAGCCATCTGCCCCGGCGTTGACCCTCCAGCAACAAAAAAAGCCCCTCCATGGAGGGGCTTTTTGCTGGGGTGACGATGGAAAGAAATCGGAGCGGCGGGATTTGAACCCACGACCCCCACTACCCCAAAGTGGTGCGCTACCAAGCTGCGCTACGCCCCGTCAGATGCAAGTTATCACAAGGCATTCCCCCCTCGGCTTCCGCTTTGAGTCCGGCGTTGGATGCGCTTCAGCAGCCGTGCGGTGAGCCCGGTGCGGCTGTCGCTGCTGTAGCCCCAGAGGCGCAGCTGGCGCGCCAGCTGACGCAGCTCCGCCAGCGACATCGAGGCGAGTTGCAGCTCCGGCAGGGTGCGCCAGGCGCGGGATTTTAGCGGCAGGCTGGAGCCGCTGCGGCCGTTGCCCAGGCTGATCGTTCCATCGGCGAGCCATTCCGGGATCAGCACCACGAGTACGGCGATCAAGCCATAGAGCTCGACCAGCCCCTTCGGCAGCGGGTGGAGTTGGCGTCGCTGATGAGGATCGGGAGGGGAGGTCACGATCGGCGATCCTGCATGGCCAAGGCGTACCTTGCCAGCAAAGCTCCCGCCCCGTTCCCATTGGTGGTCAGATCTGCAGGGAACCGGAGCTCTCCTGGCCTGCTGGCGTGCGCCACAGCAGCGGCGGCTCCTTGGTGCCGGAAGGCCGCTGGCTGAACACCAGGGCGAACACCAGCACCAGGGTGAGGGCGAGGGTGAGCAGCACCATCCAATCGGGCCAGGGGGACTTCATCAGGCCAGCTGGATCGGAGCGTTGTCGCCCCGCAGCACGCAGTGGTCGATCGACCAGTCGTAATGGCTCCACACCCGGGCGGGAAGTTTGTAGGCCGCGCCTGAGAAGGCTCCAAGAGGCACGCCGGTGGGCATGGCTGAGCAGTAGGGGCGGCTGCCCGGTTTGGCCAGATATTGCTGGTGGTAGGTCTCCGCGGGGTAATAGGTCTGATCCGGGCGGATGTCGGTGGTGATGTGGCCCAGCCCCCGCTCGCTCAGGACCTGCTGATAGGCCTCTTTGCTGGCCTGGGCCAGCTCCAGCTGCTGCGCCGTGGTGGTGAAGATCGCCGAGCGGTATTGACTGCCGCGGTCGTTCCCCTGGCGATCCCCCTGGGTTGGGTCGTGGCATTCCCAGAAGAGCTTGAGCAGATCGCTGAAATCGATCGCTGGCGTGCTCCACACCACGCGCACGATCTCGGCGTGGCCGGTGCGACCGCTGCACACCTGTTGATAGCTGGGCGATGGGCTGGTGCCGCCGGCGTATCCCACCGTGGTGGTGACCACGCCCGGGAGGCGCCAGAACCCCTTTTCTGCGCCCCAGAAGCAACCGCAACCGAACAGGGCTTCTTCCTGGTCGTCCATCAAGGGCGCATGCAGCGGTGTCTTCAACACCGCATGGCGATCAGCGGCGCCGGCATCGGCCGCCGCCGGCTGTCCGGTCAACCAGGAAGGAAGCATGGAGGGGAGGGCAGATCGCTCGACCCTAGGAACCCTGTACCGGCTCCAGCTGAATGTGATTCAACAGGGTGGTGACAAAGGCGAAGAGCAGAAACGGCAGGCTGAGCACCAGGATCAGGCCCACGCCCACCAGGGCGAAGATGGGCCGGCTGGCTCCCATCAAGCCGAGGCCGGCGGCCAGGCTCACGAAGATCACCGCCATCCAGGCCAGGATCTGGAGATAGATGTCGCCGAAGGTGAGGGTGCAGCGCACCGCGAACGGGGTGCCGGGCGTCATGGGCGGCAGGCCATGGGTCGTCTCCAGCTAAGCCGCACCCGGGCCGTCAGGCCACCGCTTCGAGACGTTCCGCAGCCTGTTCCCGCTCCCAGAGGCGTCGGTAGGCGCCGTCCTCCTCCACCAACACGCTGTGATGCCCTTGCTGCACCAGCTGACCGTCTTCGATCACCAGGATCCGATCGCAGGCTGCAGCGGCGGAGAGTTGATGGCTGATCATCAGAATCGTGCGCTGCTGCTGGGCGCGCACCGACGCCAGGATTGCTGCCGCCGTGTTGTTGTCCACGCTGGCCAGGGCATCGTCGAGCACAAGCACCGGCGACGCCATGATCAGAGCCCGCCCCAGGGCGGTGCGCTGCCTCTGGCCGCCGCTCAGGGTGATCCCCCGTTCACCCACCAGGGTGTCGAAGCCATCCGGGAAGCCGCGCACGTCATCCAGCAGGCGCGCTTCCGCTGCCGCCGCCTCCACCGCTTCGAGGGGGGCGGAGGGGTCGCCGTAGCGCAGGTTGTCCGCCAGGGAGCTGGTGAACAGGTACCCCTCCTGGGGCACCAGGGCGATCAGGCTGCGCAGGTCCGTGAGGCGCAGCTGGGTCACGTCGCAACCGTCGATGAACAGCTCCCCCTCCGGCACCGTCACCATGCGGCCGAGGGCCCGGGCCAGGGTGGTTTTGCCGCAGCCCACGGGGCCCACCACCGCCACCAGCTCGCCGGGCTCCACCACAAAGGAGAGG
>Ga0180434_10008422_pt1 | contig 11374 bp, 9 predicted proteins | sample SS_ome_7_FD_132453 | JGI IMG/M metagenome (GOLD analysis project Ga0180434, IMG submission 132453) | Hypersaline lake sediment archaeal communities from the Salton Sea, California, USA - SS_1_D_2 metaG | ecosystem: Environmental > Aquatic > Non-marine Saline and Alkaline > Hypersaline > Sediment... | reverse complement strand
TCAGCCGCGGCAATCCTCTTCTCGCATGATTCGAACTCGCAACCACCACGAGAACAATGAATTGCAGGTCCAACGCGAGCCGGGCCGCGCGAGCGAGCGTCGGGCGGGGATTCGCTGTGAGATGCAGACCTAGCAAGTCGTTTTACAGGAGCGGCCGGCGATCGAGGAAATCGCAGTGGAGAGAACCAGTTAGGATTGTAAAGGAAGTTTATAAAGCAGTTTGACAGTCGGCGCCGCGAGGTCGGCCCGCCCGCGGGAGCCGCCTGGATCCGCACGCCGGCCTGCCAGAAGGGCGGGAGCGCGCCTTGGGACCGGAGGCTCAACGACCGTTCGGGCGCAAGTGGTAGCGCTTGATCTTGGCGAGCAAGCTCGGATAGCTGATCTGCAGCCGCCGGGCGACCGCGGAACGATTCCAGCCATTCGCGTCCAGCGCCCCACGAATGGCCCGCGCCTCGAGGCGTGCGATGCGCTCGCGCAGCGGCGCCGCCTCGGCCGCCGCCGGCTCTTCCGGTGTGGCTTCGGCAGCGAACCCGCTCGGCAGCAGGTCGGGCGTGATCCGCTCGCCATCCTCGCTCAGGGCGACGAGCCGGCGCACGACCTGAATCAACTCGCGGATGTTGCCCCGCCAGGGATGATCGAGCAGGCGCGCCCTCACCTCCCGCGTCAGACCGCGGGGATGGCGCTCCATCTCCCGGCAGGCGATGCGGTAGAAGTGCTCGATCAGCAGTGGGATATCCTCGCGCCGTTCGCGCAGCGGTGGCAGGTCGACGCTGAAGTCATTGAGGCGGTAGAAGAGGTCTTCCAGGAACGTCCCCCGCCGGATCGCCTGGCGCAGATCGACATTGCTGGCGCAGATCAGACGGACGTCGACCGGCTTGCCGCGGGTCGCGCCGACCGGGCGGACCTCGTGAGAATCGACCACGTGCAGCAGTTTTGCCTGCACCGCCAGGCTCGTACGACTGATCTCGTCCAGGAAGAGCGTTCCGCCGCTGGCCTCTTCGAAGAGCCCGCGCTTGCGTTTGTGGGCGCCCGTGAAGGAACCCTGCTCATGGCCGAAGAGCTCGCTCTCGAGCAGCGATTCCGGCAGCGCAGCGCAGTTGACCGTCACGAAGGGGCGCTCGCCACGAATGCTCGCGCGATGGATGCACTGCGCCAGGAGTCCCTTGCCGGTGCCGGTCTCTCCCTGAATCAGAATGCTCGCCGTCGAGTCACCGACGCGTTCGAGATGCTCGAAGACCTGCCGGATCGGCTGATGAGACGTGATATAGGCCGAGAAGGGGCCGTCGCCCCCTCCGGCCCGACGCGCCGTCTTGCCCCGCGCGATCTCCTGCTCGCGGCGAACCTGCATCAGCCCGAGCGTCAGCAGGCCGCCGAGCAGGCTCAGCAGGCGCAGGTCGGCCCCGCCGAACGGCAGCGCGCTCGGGCGTCGCCGGTCCAGGTAGAGCACGCCGTTGCCCGCCGGCAGATCGAGCGGCAGGGCAGCCAGGGCGCGCACGCCGTGAAGCGCTCCGGACGCGTGGGCCGCGAAGGCGGGGTCCTCTTCCAGTTCGGCGGCCAGACAGATGCCCTTTGTTTCGACATCCGGTGCGATCAGTTCCAGGATCCGACGCGCCTCCAACGGATCACAGCGCACCGACGCCACGAGCCGATAGTCGCGTCCCGCCCCTTCGGCCGGGACGGCGACGAACGCGCTCGCGCTGTCGAGTCGCAGCGCCACGAAACGCAACATGTTCTCAAGGCACGCTTCGCCCGGGGCGTCGCCGCTGAAGATCTTGGCCCATTCTCCGATGATGCTCGCCTCGGGCGAGGTCAAGCGCGCCGCCTCGGCGCTGCGCGCCTCGAGCTGCTCGCGCAGCGCATCGATGCGCGCCCGCAAGCTGCGATCGTCAAGCTCCACTGCCGCCTGGTGGGCGCGATTCAGATCGCGCAACCCTTCATCGAGGCGCCCGTGGGCGATCCGCAGCTGCGCCAACACGACGAGCGCCTCCACCATCTCCACTCTCAAGTCGGCCGCCGCGAAGAAGGTCCACGCCTTGTGCGCGAGATCGATCGCCTGCGCCACCTGTGTCGTCGCCGCGATCCCTGCGCCCTCTTCTTCCGGATGCACCTCGAGGGCCCGGGCCAGCGCGAGTTGCGAAAGGGCATGCTCGTAGCGCTCCGGCGTGCGGGCCAGGATCTCGACCGAGCACTGCAGCAACCGCCCCGCAGAGGCCGCCGAGCGCGTCTGGCCGAGGGCCTCGCCGAGCACGCGCAGCGCTGCTCCGGCCTCCGTCGTCGCCGCCAGGCGATCCGCCTCGCGATACGCCTGCACCGCCAGGCGGCGCGCGGTCGCCCCGTCCCCGCCACGCAAGGCGAGCCCTGCCAGGCGCCGCTTCAGCTCGGGGACCAGGTCACCTTCAGGAGCGACTTCGAGCGCCCGGCGCAGGCCGCGCGAGTATCTGGCACGCGCCTGCTCGGTCGCGCCGCGATCCGCGTGCAGGTCCCCGGCGATTTCATCGCACAAGACCCCTTCGCGGCCAAACCCCTGTTCGTCGCAGATCTCGCGCGCCTCTGCGACGAGTTCGGACCCCGCGGTCAGCTGCCCGCGGCGGCGGCGCAGGAGCGCCATGGCGAGCAGCGACTTGACCAGCGAGAAGCTGTTGGCAATCTCGCGGTTGATCCCGATCGCGCGCGCGAGATGGGCTTCCGCCAGCTCCCAGTCGCAGAGCTTCGTGCAGAGGATGCCGAGGTTAACACAGTGCATCGCGACCCGGCCGTAGTTGCCCGCCTCTTCGCTCACCGCCAGGGCCCGGGTCAGGAACTCGCGCGCATCAGCCCATTGGGGGCCGTTCTTGAGCAACACGCCCAGGTTGTTGAGCGCGAGCGCGATCCCTTCGCGATGGTCGATGCGCCGGAAGGAGAAAAGCGCGCTTTCGTAGCACTCGCGGCTGCGTGTCATGTCACCGCGACGCAAGTGGATCGAACCGCGGGCGATCTCGAGAAAACCGATCTCGAGATGCTCATTGGACGGCTTGAGCAACTCGAACGCCTGCTCGCTGGAGGCGAGAGCGGCATCGTAGCGGCCGAGCGCGGTGTAGACGTAGGCCTCGCGCGAAAGCGCCCGGCCGGTCAGAATCGGTTCGCGCTCCTGATCCAGGAACCCGAGCGCCCGCTGGATCTGCGCCAGCGCCGAATCAAGCTCACCCCGCCGATAGTGACAGTCGGTCGCTCGCACCAGGAGCTCGGCGCGCAGGCGTGGATCTCCACTGCGTGCCGACACGCGCGCGAGCGCCTCGCGCAGGGCGTGGAGGGCCGCAGCGGTGTTGTCGGCCGCCAGGTGCACCTCGGCCACACGCCAGAGGCGTTCCACGTCGGGCGGCGCCTCGAGCGGGGCGCCCGTCTGGGGGAGGGGCGTCAGCGGAGAACGGGGACCTCGGGGACTACCTCCTCCACCATGGTTGCGTTCGCGACCTCGCATGGCGGACTCTCAACTGCCGGCGCTCCGGCGACCCGCGACTACCGCAGGATCAACAGAGCCCCGATGAGCGTGATACGAATCAAGACCTCCTCGGGCACCGGTCGACCGACGTCATCCGGGTCGCCTTCGTTGTCGACCGGATCGCCGCCGGAACCATCCCCGCCCGCGCGCCCCAACGGCTCGGTCGCAGCGGCGTCCCAGCTCAGGTCGACCGGGTCGGCACGGCGCTCTGCCGCTTGGCTGAACGGCACGGCCAGAGGCACGACTAGCAGCACGAGGAAGATCACGCATGCGAGTCGCCGCTGGTGTGAAGACGTGCGTGGTACCATGGCAACTCCTCCTCCAAGGACTCGTCGGGCAGGGAGGCGATCGGGCGTCGCTTCGGCTCGGCAGCCGGGAGCCCGGCCGCGACCCGCCCGCAGACGGCCATCCGTCTGTCTATACGTATTTTCGGAGGATTCGGGCGAGTTGTCAAGCGGGGGCGGTGTTGCCCGCCCGCGCTGCCACCCTGCCGCTCGGATCGACGAGCGTTGCGAATCGGGGACTGCTCTGGCATCCTCTTTTCGCTAAGACGCTTAGACGATCGGGCGCAACCCGTCCCGCGCGGGGTGCGAGGGAGTCAGGCATGAGCGCGAAGAGCCATTCCCCTTCAGCTCACCAGGGGGCGCCGCCTCAGGTGTCGCCCGGTGAGCTCCTGGGCCGCTCCGTCGCCGAGCTCGCCGCCCTGCCGGAACTGCGCGGCGAACCGGCCTTCCGCGCGCGCCAGCTCGCCATCTGGCTCTACCGGCGCGGCGCGAGCGAAGCGGCGGCGATGACGGACCTGCCGGGACGGCTGCGCGAACGACTGGCAGCCCGCTACACGATCGGTCGCCTCGCGCCGGTCGCCGAGGCGCGGGCGCGCGACGCTAGCGCGGTCAAGCTCCTGTTGGCGACGCGCGACGGGTTGCGGGTCGAGGCGGTGCTGCTGCGCACGGCACGGCGCGACACGCTGTGCATCTCCTCGCAGATCGGTTGTGCCTATGGCTGCCGCTTCTGCGCCACGGCAGCCATGGGCCTTGCGCGCAACCTGGGACGCGGCGAGATCCTCGCCCAGGTGCTCGCGCTGCAGGCGGAGCGCGCCCGCCTCGGCGGCGAAGGGCTGTTCAACCTCGTCTTCATGGGGATGGGCGAGCCGCTGGCCAACTACGAGGAGCTTGTCGGCGCGATCCGAATCCTGACGGACGACCATGGCGTCGGCATCGGCCGCCGCCGGATCACCGTCAGCACCGTCGGCCTCCCGCACGCCGTGCGCCGCCTGGGGCGCGAAGACCCGGCCGTGCGCTTGGCCCTCTCGCTGAATGCGACCGAAAACGCGACGCGCTCACAACTGATGCCCATCAACCGGCGCTTCCCGATCGAGGCCCTGCTGCCGGCGGTAGCCGATTACCGCGCGCGTACCGGCCAGCGCGTCACGTTCGAGTACGTCCTGCTCGCCGGGGTCAACGATCGCCGCGCCGACGCCGAACGCCTGGCCGCCTGGGCCCGGCGCTACGACTGCAAGGTCAACTTGATCCGCTTCAACCCACACCCGCTCAGCCGACTGCGACCGACGCCACCCGAACGCGTGGAGGCGTTTCGCGAGACGATGCTGCCGATCTCCCCCACGGTTACACTGCGCGAGAGTTTGGGCGAAGAGATCCTGGCAGCCTGCGGGCAGCTCTCGACCGCCTATCCGCCGGAGTGAGGAGGAGGAGGAGGAGGAGGAGGAGGAGGAGCTGGAGGCGCCGCGGGCGCCCCGCCAGCGGCGCCTCCAGCTCCGTAGCCGCCCTGGCCGGCCGCAGCGCCACCACCGCCCATGCCCGGCGAGCCGGCCGCGATCTGCGCCTGGAGCGCCGGGGGCAAGCGCTTCCCGAAGCGCGAGAGCAGGAACGCCCCCCAACCGAACGCGATCGCGAGGCCGATCACGCCCCAGGCGATCAGCAACAGCACGCCGGCCAGCCCGAACCAGACACCGAAGATCGAGCGTGCCAAGGCCGCCAGCAGCCAGGGCAACGAGAGCAGCAGATGACCCAACAGGTAGGCGCGCCCGATGCCGTGTGCCGCCGCCGGAGCGGTCGACGCGTCGCCGCGGGCACTGCCACCGAGCACGGCCGCGGTGACGACGTAGCCGGGCACGGGGAAGATCAAGATCAGAAAGACGACCAGCGGCACGAGCGGGATGCCGACGACGAGCGCCACGAGCGCGAGGATGATCACCACGAGCAGCGGCAGCCCGAGGATCGCATAGACGATACCCGCGCCGACTCCGGCCAGCAGGGATTCCCAGCCCCGCGCCTTGAGCGAAAGCACGGCGTTCGCCCAGCGGCGGCTGCCAAGCCTCACGAGCAGGAGACCGAAGAGCCCGATGAAGATGAAGTGCATCAAGAAGGAGAGCCAGTTGAGCCGGAAGATGAAGATCGGTCGCGAACGAAAGGCGGGAATGAAGTTCATCTCGACCCGATCGGCGATGTTCGCTCCGGGAGATTCGAAGATGCGCCCGCCAATCACGACGGCTTCGCCATGGATCTGGCTCTGGCGACCGGCGCGAATCGATCCGCCGCCGACGGCGACGCAATCGCCGCGTACGACCGCCCCCTCACCCAGCGTCACGTCGCCCCCGATCGAGACGACGTCTCCGCGCACGACCCCATCGACCTGCACCGACCCGAGGATCGCAACGGCGTTGCCGGCGATGATGCGATCGGCGGCTACGATCACGTTCTGCCCGAAGGCGACCTTGTCGCTGGAGATGTAGCGCCCGCCACGCTCCTGAGGCAAGCGCGGTTCGGGGCGCGCCGAACGCGCGGCGGCGCTGTCGGGACCGCTGATGCGAATCCTGACCTCGCCCCGGCGATCGGGAGAGACGCTGAACGTCGGCGATTGCTTGTCGCGCACGACCTTGGTGCTGTCTTCGTCGAGAATGACAATGCGTTGCGCGTCCACCCGGGCGAGCCCGAGCGCCGCCAGAGCGGCGAACAGCCCCAATACGCCCAGCAACCCCGACCGCCGCCAGATTCCGAACGCACGCGGCGTCACGCTATGCGGCATGACTCCAGCTCCTTTCATCACGCTGGTGGAAAGCGCGCCAGCAAAGCCACCCCCCGAGCGCCAATGCGGCCGAGTAGACAATCAGCAAGAAGACCGTCCATTCCGCCAGCGGCGCGGTGACGCGCCCGGCAGCATCCGCTAAGCCAATCGCGGCCGGTTCGAGCGCACGGACGACGTTGGCGAGCAACCCGAGCAGCATCCAGAGATCCTGCGTCGTCTCCCACAGGGCGTGCAAGTCGCTCGAGAAGCGTTGGGCGGCAAAGCTCCCGATCCGCTCGAGCCAACCGGTAAGCGCCACCATCAGGGAGACGCCAAAGGCACTCGCCAGCAACACGGCCGCCGCGCGGCGCAGCGTCGTCTGCAAGCGCGTTTCGCGCAAGCGCCGACGCTGAACGAACTGCGGCTCGAGCGCCGCCAGCACTTCGCGCTCCAGACCGGGCGGCGCGGGCGGCGCGGGCATCGCCCGCAGCCCCTGCATCAGGCGCCGGTATGCCTGCAGGTCACGGCGGCAACCGGCGCAGCGCTGCAGGTGCGCTTCGAGTGCGTGCGCCTGCGCCGCGGGCAGTTCCTCTGCCGCAAAGGCCTGCAGTGCCTGCTGTCGATCGCCGCATTTCATCGCGTCCCTCTGACTGGCGCTGCTGCGCCTTCGCTAGCGCTCGAATGCGTCGGGTCCGAGCCCCTCTTCGGCGAGCAGCTCCTTGAGATGCCGATGCGCGCGATGAAGGCGCGCCTTGACCGTCCCGAGCGGTACGTCCAGGACCTGTGCGATTTCGTCGTAGGCGAGCTGCTGCTGGTAACGCAACTCGACGATCGCGCGGTAGATCGGCGGCAGGCGCTGGACGAGCCGATCGACCTGCTCGGCCAGCGCCACGCCGTCGTATCGCTTCTCCGGACTCGGTCCCCCGGCGACCAGCACGATCGGGGCCCGGTCGTCATCGTCCTGGCTCTCGTCGATCGAGACCGTGCGCGGCCGTTTGCGCCGGTAGCGATCGATGCACAGATTCGTGGCGATACGCAGAATCCAAGTCGAGAATTTTCGCTTCTGATCGTAGGTCTCCAGCGCGCGGTAGACGCGCAAGAACGTCTCCTGAACGACATCGCGCGCCTCCTCGTCGTTGCGGAGCATGCGCCAGGCCAAACGGTGCAGCGCTCCTTGATAGCGTCTGACCAGCTCGGCAAAGGCCCGCTCATCTCCCGCGAGACTGCGCCTCACCAGAGGCAGGTCGTCACCGATCCCGTGCACCGACGACCCTCCCCGGTTTCCGCTTCGCCCCCACATACGCCGGCGGCACCCGCGGGTTGCACCGCCGCCAAGCGTCCAGCGGTCGGTCGCGGGCGCGCGAGCGCATGTCACATCTGAAGCCGCACTAACGTGTTAGCGATTCCTGCGGCGCACCGTAGCCCGCCCCCGCAAGCCGGTCAACCCCTGGACGCGCGCCCGGTCCCGCACGGCCCGTGGCGGCGCGCTTGACACCCCCCGCGCGCCTACCTACCGTTGCGCCTCAGTCGCCCCGCGGAGTCGGGCGCCGCCGCCGGGTGCAGCGGCGGCCGGCGTCTGGGCGACAGCGGCCGCGGCCTGGCACGCGCACGGCTGGGGCGCACGGGACGGCGCCGCGGCACGGGCGCAGAGCAGCCCGAGGCATCGGGCAGGAGGCAAGATGACGACGATCACGCAAGTGCTGGCCCGCGAAGTCCTCGATTCACGGGGCAATCCGACGGTCGAAGTCGAGGTCGCCCTCTCGGGCGGCGTACTCGGCCGCGCCATCGTGCCTTCGGGCGCCTCGACCGGCGAGCATGAGATGCTCGAGCTGCGCGACAACGACCCCCATCGCTACCTCGGGAAAGGCGTGCTGCAGGCGATCGAGAATGTCCAGGAACGCATCGGGCCGGAGCTGCTCGGCGAAGATGCAACCGAACAGCTGATGATCGATCGCATGCTCAATGAGCTCGACGGGACCCCAAACAAATCCGAGCTCGGCGCCAATGCGATTCTCGGCGTCTCGATGGCAGTCGCCCGCGCCGCCGCCGAGACGCTCGAGATGCCGCTCTACCGCTACATCGGCGGCCTCGGGGCGCGCACCCTGCCGGTGCCGATGATGAACGTCCTCAATGGCGGCTCCCATGCCGACAACAACGTCGACATTCAGGAGTTCATGATCATGCCGCTGGGCGCCAAGACGTTCGCCGAAGCGCTGCGCATGGGGGCCGAGGTCTTCCACAGCTTGAAGAAGGTGCTCAAGGGACGCGGCTACGTCACCGCGGTCGGCGACGAAGGGGGCTTCGCCCCGAGTCTGTCGAGTAACGAGGAAGCGCTGGCGGTGATCGTCGAAGCGATCGAGAAGGCCGGCTACGAGCCCGGCTCCCAGGTGGCGCTCGCCCTCGACGTGGCGGCGAGCGAGTTCTACGTCGGCGACAAGTACATGCTCAAGGCCGAGGCGCAGACCGAGTTCACGGCCGAGGAGATGGTCGCCTTCATCGCCGGTCTCTGTGGGAAGTATCCGATCTACTCGGTCGAGGATGGCCTGGCCCAAGACGACTGGCCCGGCTGGAAGCACATGACCGAGCAGCTCGGCGCACAGCTGATGCTCGTCGGCGACGATCTGTTCGTCACCAATGTCGAACGCCTGCGCCGCGGCATCAGCGAGGGCATCTGCAATTCGATCTTGATCAAGCTCAATCAGATCGGCACCGTCAGCGAGACGCTCGATACGATGCGCCTCGCGACCGAGCATAGCTACACCAATGTCGTCTCGCATCGCTCGGGCGAGACCGAAGACACGACGATCGCCGACCTGGCCGTGGCGCTGAATACCGGCTTCATCAAGACGGGTTCGCTGTCGCGCTCCGAGCGCATCGCGAAGTACAACCGCCTGCTGCGGATCGAAGAGGAACTGGGCGAAGAAGCCTATTTCCCCGGCCGCAGCGCCTTCGCGCGCTGGGGGCGCTAGGCGCCGGCCGCAAGGAGACGCCGTCGATGGGCCTCGAGCAGCTCCACCTCTGGCACCGGCGCCGCCAGCGCGCGGCGCAACCCGGTCCGCTGCCTGAGGCGCGAACGCCCGACCCGTCGTCGCCCCCACGGGGGTCGGCGCCGACGCCCGTTCTGCGGCGCATCTGGCGCTCGACGCGCGGCCAGTGGCGACGCTGTGCGCTCCTCGTGCTGGGGCTCTGGTCCGCCTACGCGCTCGTCTTCAGTTCCCATGGCGTGCTCCACTTGAGTGCCTTGCGGCGCGAGGCGACCGCTCTCGAGGCCGAGCAGGAGCGTCTCTTGGCGACGCGCGATTCCCTCGCGCTCGTCCTGGCCGCGGCCGAGGACGATGCCCTGCCGCTGCTCGAGCGGCGCGCGCGCGAGGCGTTCGGCTTCTCACGCGAGAACGAGCGCATCTATCTGGTGCCAGAAGATCCGGCGGATGACCGCTGCGTGGGCGCAGGCTTGCTCCACGGCGGCGAGACCTTCCGCGACCGCGAGGCCGCGGGAGCGGCGGGGAAACCGGTTGACAGTCCCCGAGCCGGCTCGTAGATTGATGGTTTGCCGCTGCAAGGCGGCAGTCACGAGTTGGTGCGGGGTGGAGCAGTCCGGTAGCTCGTTGGGCTCATAACCCAAAGGTCGCTGGTTCGAATCCAGCCCCCGCTAAGCCTAAACAGAACGGGTTGCGGCGATTGGCCGTGACCCGTTCTTGTCTCTGGGGTGGAAACCGCCCCCATTGTCCGTGTTCTGTTCGAACACCATCCTCGGTGACCACCCCCTCGTCATCCCGTTCCGGCAGTGATTCGAGGTGAGGCTGCAACCGGGCCAGGGCCGACCTCATGCCATCCTTGGGCGTGATGTTGTATCGAGAAGACATAGGATGAATGGGAACTTGCGTTCCCGACCGGCATGGGCTGTGCGGGAGCAGAGCACGTGGCAGAAGAGCGGCGGCGACCCGCTGCTCATTGCACAGAGAAGTTGACACTCCTATCTTCTAGGTTGTGGGTCGAGGACTACTGGAGAACCGGCGCAACTTGCTTCTCAATAGGTGGTTGGGAGGATATTCGCCCCAGCGGCGTACGATCGCGGACACGGGTGCCGCGGGCCGGTGCCGCTCCCGCCCCCAATCGCCACGGTAGCAATGGGCTAACGTCCTGGCGCCCGATTGGTTCAGGGTGGATTGCGTGGTCGAACCAGTAGGAATCGAGCCACAACCTATCTTCTACGGCACGACACCCATCACGAACTCATTCAGCGTTCCACGCTGGAAGCTGATCGGCTCGCGGATTGACTCGCCCTTGGCGATGGCGGCGCTACAAACGTAGTAGAACGTGCCGACGCGATTGTCGTCCTGCCGCCGCTTGTTCTTCCAGATCGCGTAGCCGCTTTGCCTCGGATCAGTTGGCCGCCTGCATCGGAGTGCGCACATCGACCCGAGTCCTGCAATTCACCCTCAAGAACTAGCGCTTGGCGCCTGTTCTTGCCTTTGATGTGTGGCTTCGTCTGTCACAGACCTCTCGATTCACTTGCATAAATTAGCGCAAAACGCTAGTTTTCGCTATAGGTTTGCGGATCCTGAATGCAGGGGGGATAGCTGGAATGCCGACGAAACCTGCCATGTCGACCTGGGTGGAGCAGCTTCAATCACTTGGCTGTTACACCTTTACGCGCTCCCGGGCCGAAGCTGAGACCGAGCGATCGTTCGTGGCCGTCCAGACGGCACTGCGAAGGTTGAAGGAGCAACGGAGAATCGTCTCCCCCAGACGCGGATTCTACGTCATCGTTCCGCCAGAGTACCGAGCGACCGGTTCGCCACCAGCAAGCTGGTTCATCGACGAGCTTATGGGCCACCTCGATCAGCCCTACTACGTGGGACTGCTCAGCGC
>Ga0180434_10008421_pt1 | contig 11376 bp, 11 predicted proteins | sample SS_ome_7_FD_132453 | JGI IMG/M metagenome (GOLD analysis project Ga0180434, IMG submission 132453) | Hypersaline lake sediment archaeal communities from the Salton Sea, California, USA - SS_1_D_2 metaG | ecosystem: Environmental > Aquatic > Non-marine Saline and Alkaline > Hypersaline >... | reverse complement strand
GGACCGCCGAATGCGCCTGCGAGATCCTTACGGAACTCGCAACCGCCGATAGGTGGCCTTTCCGGCGTGAGATCTCGAAGGATCTTCAGGAAGAGATAGACCGCTATTGTAGCGGCGAAAATGGTTTTCGCAGGTTGAAGGAAAAGGTTTTCTCACCTGACGCGCAAACCCCCAAACTCCGATGTTACTCGGGTAGTTTATAAGGGTGAGGGATAGGGGGCAAACGCTGGTTAGCGTAGCTACAACATTTAGGGTGGTTCCCGCTGCTTGAAAGTCACGATGAAGTATCGGTCAATCTGCTCAACGTCGCCGTAACGTGCGAGCTTCCGAGCCCAGCTCTTCCTGGCGAGCCTGGTGGGGTGTAGGCTGGTCCTGGAGCCGTTGATCTTGGTGTGACTGGGGCGCGTCCCTACGGACAGCAGCAGGCCCTTGGCAGCGGTTCTGCAGAACTCCTGCAGGACTAGCGCAAGGTCCTCGCGGACGACGTGCTCGAGGACGTCAAAGGCGCTGATGTACTCGACTGCGTTGTCGGGCAGGGGAAGCAACCGCGCGGGGGCCCGGAACCAGACCACTCCTTCGCCCGCCGGCGTCGCGACCAGGTCGGTACCGTAGACGACTGGACACCCGTTATCCGCCATCCACCGGGGGAACTCACCGTTGCCTGTGCCCACGTCGCAAATCGACTGGATGTCCATGGTCTCGATACGGGCAAGTAAGCCCTGAGCGTGGAACGCGCTGCCGTACATGGCGCCGTCGCGCCGGCGGGGAAACCCCTCCTGGTGCATGTAGATGTGCTCGTATTTTGCCCGTTCGGCTTCGCGCTTCATCCCGAGATCGCCCTCAGAGAGGATGCGGTCGATCCATTTGCGGATCGGGATGTTATTGGCGACCTGGTCAAATGTCGCGAAAAACTGCAACTGGTGACGCAGGACCGCGCACAGATAGGCTTCGACGGCCGGTGGCGGTGGCTGCCACGTCTCGATCTGCCCCAGCCTGCTCGGATCCTCGGCGCACTCGAGCGTGACGCCGGCGCCTGTGAACGTCCCGAGACCGAGGGTGGCCACGGGCATGCGCATACCCAGAGCTTCGGTGGCCAGGGTGCTGTTGACCGTGACCAGGGCCCGGCACGATCGCAGCAGATCGTAGACATCAGGGCTATCGTCGATGGTCCAATCGGGCCGCATAGCAGCCTTTAGGTCATCCAGGTGCTCACGCCAGTACCATTTCTTCTTGGGATGCGGCCGCACGCGGACCGGAATGTCCGCAGGTAGATGCTCCGCGCAGAGCGCCAGGACCTGCTGCAGCCGGCAGCGATCAGGGGACTGCAGCGGGAAGTAGTGCCGCATCGGAGCGTCATTGTAGGTCTGCAGGGCGATCAGGATCGGCCCGGTCGGGTCCGGGGCGGCGTCGGGTCCGAAGTTAAATCGCTGGGCGAGGTGCCGACCGAGGCGGCGACGCTCCGCCTCGGTCGGCACTATCTGCCACTCGCGGCCTCGGACCAAATCGGAATGCGTCCAGTATCCGCCGGCATCAACGAACGCCCCGGCGTTCTGAGCGAGCAAGCCATTCTCAACGAACAACACGTTGCCGCTCCAGCGTTTGTACTGCGCGTCCGTCCATTTGACCCCCCAGGTGATGACGTTCCTGTTTTCGCGCATCTGTCGCCGGTATCCGTTCCGCCGGTCGCCCGAAGTCAGTTCGACGCCATTCAGTCTGCACAGCCGCCGCAGGTGGTTGTAGGCCGGCGTGCCTCTCACTGCGGACCCTAGCAGGCAATGCGCTCGGAACCGCGGCGCCGCCTCGTAGGATGCACAATGGATTGGGGTGCACGTTTTCGTCTCGCAGCGGGTCGGTTTACGGTCCGGGTGTCGGCACACAGCGATATTGCCGCGGCATGTCCTGCAGCGGGAGGCGCGCTTGCCCGTGTCGACCATGAACCGGCAAAGTGGGAAACCGACGGCCGCAGGTGGATCGCCCGCCTGCTTCCGGGCATGCAAAGACGCGGCCCGCAGTCTCTCAGCGGTCCGGCGCTTGTGCTCCTCGAGCGAGAACGCGACCACCTGGCCGTCGGCGATGTAGTACGGCTCATGGCCGGTCATCCCGGCCGCAAGCTGATCCAGCGTAATCTGTCCGGCGAGAAACTGCTGGAGCGCCCTGTCGTTGATGGTGTGCAGGTTAATCATGAGCATGCAGCCAGGCAATCCTCCTCTGAATCGTAGGGGCCGCCAACAATATCGGCGTATACCCACATTCCGGCCTCCTCCATGCACTCCGTCGGATAGTCCGCAGGGTCGGCATAGAAACACTCCCCACCAACGTTAAAGCAATTATTACATCCCTCGTCGCAATGATATGCCGCGATACAATACCAGCCCACCGGCAATGCACTCGGAGACGGCGACGGGCTGGGCGACGGGCTCGGCGATGGCGATGGGCTCGGGCTCGGACTGGGCGACGGACTCGGCGATGGGCTCGGGCTCGGACTGGGAGATGGGCTCGGGCTCGGCGACGGACTCGGCGATGGGCTCGGGCTGGGGGACGGGCTCGGCGACGGCGACGGGCTGGGACTGGGCGACGGACTGGGACTAGGACTCGGAGACGGGCTCGGAGACGGAGACGGACTGGGACTCGGTGACGGCGACGGGCTCGGGCTCGGACTGGGAGATGGGCTCGGGCTCGGCGACGGAGACGGACTGGGACTCGGTGACGGCGACGGGCTCGGCGACGGACTCGGACTAGGGCTCGGACTCGGAGACGGGCTCGGTGACGGACTCGGACTCGGTGACGGACTCGGACTCGGTGACGGCGACGGACTGGGACTCGGCGACGGAGACGGACTGGGGCTCGGCGACGGACTCGGACTCGGTGACGGCGACGGGCTGGGACTGGGTGACGGCGACGGGCTGGGACTCGGCGACGGAGACGGACTGGGGCTCGGCGACGGAGACGGACTGGGGCTCGGCGACGGAGACGGACTGGGGCTCGGTGACGGGCTCGGGGACGGACTGGGACTCGGGCTCGGACTCGGCGACGGGCTCGGGGATTCGCAACAGCACTCATCCATGAGCACGCCGCTGTCAAGGGCGAGGAGCACCCCGGAAGATGTCGCCTGCAAAGGCACGGCAGCTATTCCTCCGGACACAGTTGTGCTGTGGTAATCACGACGTTGCTCTCGGCGCTCACATTGTACTGCCAGCCATTCACCCAGATAATCGTTCGCTGCTTCTTCCGGAATGTCCTGTCGCCGGGGCTGTAGGTGACGTCGTATATGATCTCCTCGGTCCAGGTCTTGCCCTTGGGTAGATAGATGTCGCCAAAAACGCGCTGGATGATACCCTCGTCCGCGTCGATTTCGCCCAAGACGAATCGATGCGTAGACTGCCCATCGTTGGGGTCTGCCGAGGCAAGGTAGCTGATAGGTTGGGGCGGAGTAGCAGTCTTCGAAATACTGGCCGAGTCAGCCGAGCCGTCATGATTGTAGATCACAGTGAGGACGAACATGTCGCCATCCGAAACCGCCACATGGTCGTAGTCGTCGACCGTGATCGCGCCGGAGTTCTGCCAAACCTTGCCGCCTTGGACGCCAACTTTCGCTACGCCCAGCTCGTCGTCATTATCCCAGCACAACTTGAATGGCCAGCGCATGTGATCCAGCGCGGCCTGCGGATCGGTGCCGATGAGAATCTTGTCCAGATCGTAGCGGATCCACACAGATCTGTCGCCCGGCCGGATCCCCCGAATCCATTTCGAGATCTGAGCCAGGTCGGCAGCGGCCGCCGGTCGGCCGCGTCGAAAAAAACCAGCAAACCAGGACATTGTTACGCCTCCGTCCAATCGTCGTCGACTTTACGGAAGCGGTCCACGTGCACGCCCGTCACCTGTGGACTACTACCGGGGGCGAGGCGGTCTTCGTACCCGTCTTGCACGTAGCCCTCGGGGGTATCGGCGTGGTAGTCATCCAGTCCGGCCTTGTCGACCGGCGTCTCGTAAATCTTGTACCAGGTGTTGCGGTAGTAAAGCGTCCAGGACCCGAAACCCTTGCGGCGGTAGCGCCACTCCGGCACAGCGCCCTGGGCGACGAGTTTTGCGACTGCTTCTCGGATGACCGCCATTACACCAGGTACCCCGTCATCTTATCGACCTTTGCGGCAGTGTTTTCGGTGTGGCGCGCAATCGCACGCAGCTGGGCGAGCACGCCGTCACTGCCATCCATGCCGCCACTCGCACCGCCGGGCAGCGACATCGACCCGATCCCAGCCTGCGGCATCCGCACGGCCGGGGCCTGCATAACGACAGGCACGTGCACGGCCGGCATCGGAGGGAGCTGGGGGATATCGAACTGGACCGGCACTCTGACCGGCTTGGGCCGCGGGATGTCGATCACCGGCGAGTCGGCCTGGACGGGCACTTTGACCGGTTCGGGCTGCGGGATCCGCACGGTCCCGCCCTCGGCCTCGACAGGAACACGCACCGGATCAGGCTGCCGGACATCGATCACGGGAGAGTCGGCCTGGACCGGAACACGGATCGGATCCGGCTGCCGGACATCGATTACCGGCGAGTCCGCTTCGACAGGCACACGCACCGGATCAGGCTGCCGGACATCGATTACCGGTGAGTCCGCTTCGACAGGCACACGGATCGGATCCGGCTCCGGGAGCTCCGGGACTTCGGGCATGTCCCACTCGAAACCGGCCGTGGCGAGGACCTCCTGGACCTGGGGCGAAAGATCGGGGCGCGCGGCTGCCTGCTGCTTCTGGAGCTGCGTCTGAAGGTCTTCCAGGGCGGCAGCGAGCATATCTCCCAGATTGACATCGAGCTTGTTATCGGGCGCCTTCGCCAGTGCGGCTGCGATGTCCGCACGGATTTTGAGCTCTTCCTTCTGCGCGGCTGCCAGGTCCCGGGCGAACGCTTTAGCCTGGTCTGCCCGGTTTGCCTGGAGATTGAGGATGTCGTCGCGCTGTGCGCCAATCTGTTTCTTCGCGCCGGCGGCTTTGGCTTTTGCCGCGGCTGCTTTCTTTCTGATTTCATCCGCCTCGATGAGGGCCTTGCCGCGCTTGGTGATGCGGAGTCCGCGAGCCTGTCGGTCGCGTGCGTTCTTGAGCTGGCGCTCGAGCTGGTCCTGCCGCTTCTTCTTGTCATCGGCCTTGCGCGCGTCGGCTTTGCGCTGAGCGCGCGGCCGCAGGAACTGCTCCCACGCGTCCTTGGCTTTCTTGGCGAGGTCTTTGGCGGCTTTCTCGGCGTCCTGCTGGATCTTCCGTTGTGCCGCGATCTTGTCGCGGTTGACTGCGATCTGCGCATCGATGATGGCGATGCCGCGATCGTGATCTTCCCGGGCTTCCTGTTTCGCGAGCTGGTCCAGCGCGTCTTTCCGCTGGTCGTGAAGGCGGCCGCGCCGCTTGACCTCGGCATCGACAGCCCGCTGCAACTCGTCTGCAACCTTGTTGCGGGCCTTCTGCGCGGCCTTTGCAGTGGCGGTGCCGGGCGTGCCCGGGGCGGTGGTTTCCTTGCCGGTCTTCGCCCGGGCCGCCTGCATCTCTTCGAGGCCCGGCGCGGCTATATCGATCATCTGCCGTGTCTGCTCGCGGAGTTGCTTGGCATAGTCACCGACGCCGTGTTTCTCGGCGACATTATCGGTGAACTCGTCGTAGGCCTGCCAGATGCCTTTCAGCATGCCCACAAACCCGGCCCCCAGATCCGCGTACGCCCCCGTAGCGCCGACCTTTTTGCTAGCCGCTGCTAGGTCAATGATGCCGTCATGCAGTCCCGCAACTTGCCCGATAACTTTGCCGACCTGCCAGCCTGTGAAGCCTGTGATGCCTGCCGACGTCAGAGCGACAAGCCCCCTCTGTAAAGTCGCCACGGACGCCCCCAGCAAGCCTAGCCGGGTGGTCTGCACGGCCATGGTGCCGGTGGTCACTGTGGTCGCTGCACCGGCCGCGACCTGCTCAGCGGTGTAGGCGGCGAGTCCTGCACGGAGCGTGACAACAGCACCGTGCATAGCCTTCATGGTCGTCACCCCCACATAGGTCATTCCCAATTTTGCGAGCGCGTCGCGGTTCCGGTGGACGAACCCCGCCAGCCCGGTGAGGACCTCCCAGAGCTGCTGGAGTGCATCCCGGGCATCTTCGCCCCACGCTTCAAGCTGTCCGGAGGCCCGGAGTTTCTGCAGCGTGGCGAGGAGATCCTCGACCGCGTCGTCGAGTGCGGGCAGTGCGCCTTCCCCAACTTCGCGCCGGACAGCTTCCCAGTTATCGCGCAGCGTGCTGAGTCGGCCGGCAGAGGTCTGGGCGACGCGTTCGGTCATGCCCTCGTAACGACGCATCGCGTTCACAACAACGCCCCAGACGTCTGCGGAGTTCGCGTTCGCCTTCTGGAGGTCTTCGATCTTGCTGCGGACGTTTCCCGACACGATGCCGAGCTCTTGCAGGCGCATAAGCGCCTCGCCGACCGGTCGGTTGCTGCCGATCCCGTCGTACAGGCGGCCGAACCACATTGCCAGCTCTTCAATGGGCTTGTTTGAGGCGGCCGCGGCGTCGCCTATCATGCGCAGACCAGCGGGCGTGTTGAGCGCGCCTTTGGTGAGCGTTTCGAGCGTCCTCGATGCCCGCACGATCCCAGGCAACTGGAACGGAGTGCTTGCCGCGAAGTCCTCGAGGTCGGCCAGATGCCGCTTCGCCTCTTCGGTGCTGTCCAAGAGCACTGCGAACTGCGTCTCGAACGTCTCCATCTCGATCGCGGGTGCGAAGATCGCACGCGCCGCCATGCCCGCGACCCCTGCCGCGATGGCGTTCTGCAGGTTCACCACACTTCCGGCCACCCGGCGGAAATGGCCGACGGTGGCGTCGGCAAAGCCGCTGACCGCGCCGCCCGCGGTGCGCAGCACCGGCGACAGCTGGTTGCGGCCGGTGAGCAGGACCTCGATTGTTTTGCGCGTATCGGCCATGTGTTACTTACTGTCCGACTTGCATGTCCGTGTCGCTGGTTGCGAGTTTGATGCCAAGCAGCTGTACCAGGTCGTGGAGGACGTTGGCCCGTTTTGTGTCGATCGACAGTTTCCGGTCGCCCTCCTCCCAGGTCGCAGTGACGCACCGCGAAGCCACGATCCGCATCGACCCGTCCGGTTGCGGGATGAACTCGGTCTTTGTGCGACAGCCGAAGCCGCACAAAGCCAAAACTGCGAGCAACAGCATGTGTCTCATTGACTCCCCCACGTAACGGTCCCGCCGCTGGCCGCTTCGAGCTGCAGCGCCCCGATATCGATGTAGGTCGTGGCGCCCGTGCCTGGTATCGCGCTCGGCGTCCCGGCCGCTTTCATCTCATCGCCGGGCGTCCAGTCGGTTATCGCAGCGGCCACGCCTCCCGTCTCGTCATTGCCGTCAGTAGGGTCCGTATGCAACCCTAACGACCCGTCCGCGACCGAATCGATCACATAACACCCCGCTACGAAATGTGCCGTGTCTCCCGTGTTAGTGATCCTGATGACCTCATTCACCGAGAACACCGCCGAGAACCCCGCCGTGGCAGACGTCAGATCATACGGCGGCCCAGCATGGTCCGCGCAGGCCAGATCCGTCCAGGACGTGATGGTCAACTCCGGATCGCTGGTCAACGTGTTCGGGCCCTTCGCGACATTAGACACGTCCGTCGAGTTGCCGTAAAAAACGTTGTAATCAACAAAATGAGACGACCGCCAGTCGTCTCCGCTGCTCAAAGCCGTCCCGCACGAACGAAAAATACAGTTAACGATTTGGTTGCCTTTCACCGTCGTGCCATTCCCAACCCCCGTCACGCAGTTAAAAATCGTGCAGTTCACAAATCGCTCGGTGACCTTAGTGTTTGTGACACTCGCACCGGTCGTGCAGGTGTCGAACATGCAGCCGATGAACAACGCGTAGCTGTTTGCAACGTCGCAGCCGGTTGCCGAGTCGTGGAAATAACAGCCGAGGAAGATCGGCGCATTATTGGACACCAGGCAGCCGTCGCCCGCCGGAGACACAAACTCGCAACCGGTCCACGCCGAGGCAACCCCGCCTACGACGGCGCCGGCCCTATTGGCCGTCGTGCTGGTGTTGATGCACCGCACATCGGTCACAACGCACGACAAACCGACATTGAATAGATACGTGTCTGTGCCCGTAATGGTCAGGTGCTCCACGCGCCAGTAATCGTCCACCGTGAATTGCCAGCCCTGCGTGTCGAGCACCGGCCTGTCAGAGCTCCCCCAGGTGTCCGCGAGGTCCCCGTGAGTCGTGTCGTAGCCCGAGACTGTGACCCGAGCAGTAACGTCACCGTCGAGACTTGTGAAGACATCTGCCCCGAACGTGTAAGTGCCGTCAGACTTGACGTGGAACGTCATACCAGGCTGGGCCTCCTCGATGACCGCATCCACCAACGGAACCGCCCCCCCAATCGCAATCGTCCGGTTGGCGCCCGTATCATTCGTCGCCCGGTCGACGGTTATCTCGTTCGTGCTGACGTAGCTTGCAACCTCATACCACTCACCGTCGTCGTCAAGATACAATCCGTTCCCGACCATTGCGCTCGTAAACCCCCCCGTGGCGCTGGTCAGGGTAGTACTGGTATTTGTAGCCACATCAGTCAGCTCGAGCTCAGGGGCGGCCTGCTGGCTGTAATCCGTGCCGCCGGAAACATAGAAACCGCCCCCGTAGGTTGCGCTGACCGGGGCGGCATTCGCGTTGATATCCCATTCCGCGGTTGCGGAGATCGCAGCCTGCGCAGCTGGCATCCCAGCGCAGAAAACAAACAGACACGCAAAAAGCAACAGCGAACGTTTCATGGCGCCTCCTTAACTTTGATCACCTCAACGATGCGACCCCACTGTGCTACGCTCTGCGTGATCCCCCCTGTCCTGGGGTTGATGTAAAGCACTCCATAGCGCTCGTGCACGATCGCCAGCACCGCGAACCGGGCAGCGCCCTGCTCGACGATCAGCACGTCCGGCGAATACCCCATATCCTGCAGCGTGCTCGCCAGCCGCAGCACCGTGTTGTCGACCTGGTCGGCCTGGCCAGGAGTTGTCCAACAGAGCAGCATCAGTACCAGCAAAATCGTCTTCATAGCCCTCAATCCTTAGCAAAAAACACCGTCAAAACTGCGTACGTGCACGTCGCGGCACTGTCAACATTCGCGCGGACATACGTCCCGGCCGCCCATGTCACGTCGCTCCAATCTGCAATATCAGCATCGGAGGCAGACACAGCTGTCGTGATTGTCGGCTCCTTGCCCTCCCCCGGCATCGCATCGCCGTTGTCTGGCGGGAAATTACCCAGGACATCCCCCCACAAATCAACGACGATACTGCCGCTCGGTTGACAGGTGAACTCCCAGCCAGTCAGCGTCACGCCGTACCCCAGCCGCGTCCAGCCTTTCGCGCCTGTCGTGATCGCGCTACCGCCGCCGTCAAACACGAATTGCAGCGTCCCGGTCCCGCACTTGCTGTCGACATAGGCCTTCACGGCTTGCTCGCTTGGGACGGCGTCATCGCTGTCACCGGCGAACGTATCATCCGTCGAGAATTCATTGATCGCCGTACCCGACGCCAGCGAGAGATTCCCGCCAATCACGACGCCGTCATCGTTGTCGACGCGATACGCCCCAACACACAGCAGACCTATCACACTCGCGGCAATGAGTCCATACACGAATCGTTTCATAACACTCATCCTATCGCAATCATTCCACGCCGGGCTCGACGCCCTGCTGGCCGGTGACCTCTTCCTGTCCCGCAAATCTCGGCCGGGCTCTCATGCCAGCGAAAACAGCGGCCCTCAAATTCTCAAGCATGGTCAGCTCAGCGTTCGGTTTCTTGGCGAGTTCCACTTTCAGCTGATCGATGTTCAGCGATCCGGTTCTGCTCTGCTCGAACTCGCCGACACCTTCCTCGGCCGACGTCTTCGACCGGAACGTCTCATACTGCACGACGCCCTCGCCCGTCGTCAGGTCGATGGTAACCTCTGAAACCGCCGTGAAATGCCCACTAACGTTCTCCAGCCCCTCCGTCTTCGCGGCGACTGCCGCCAGGCACACCACCAGCCCCGCCGCCGCCAAACCAATCAATGCTCGCTTCATCATCGTTCCGCCTCCTACCATTTCATGTTTTCAGCCTGCACAACGCCGACCCAGTTAACCGTGCAATTTGCGATACCTGTCACATCCAGTTTGAGATAGTCAGAGGCATCATCTGCGCTCGCCTGACAGTCAGCCCCCGCATCCGATTCGTGGATGACGGTTTTGGTTACCGACCCCACCAGCGCGGTGGTGCCTGCAACGTTAGCGACGCATCCCTCGAGGCGATACCTCCACATGTCCCCAACAGCACCACCCGCTCCAGCCACTTGCGTCCCGCTCAGAAACACCGTAAACCCCATGCTCTCATCAGATTCCAACACAACGGTCCCAATTCCGCCAATCAACATTTCCACGTTTGCCGTCGCATCTGTCGTCTGTGCCCTGAGGACGATGAGCGAATACTGCGCATCACCTATCTCATTAAACTGCCCGGCGCTGAAGGCAAGTTCCGCACGTCTACTTGCCTCCGCTTGCTGCCCACCGGGGACAGTGCCAAAGTCATTTTTTGCGTCATTGTATGCACCACCGGACACGGTACAATACGCGTCCAAGGCGGCATTATCCCTTCCGCCGGCGACAGTGCAATGAGCCTTATCCGCACGATTGTCCTCTCCTCCCCCGACAGTCGCATAGTTATCGCTTGCCTCGTTGTCTTTCCCCCCGCTGATCGTGGCACAAGTACCGGACGCGACAAGTGTGGCTGCATCACGACTAGTCTGCAGATCAACAGCATTCTCACCGCGCGCGTTCCCGGCAGTAGCGCCTTCGTTCGCCGGCTCAATATCGTAGGTGTGGTCCGTGCCCTGGACTGTGCCTCCCGAACCGCCCGCGACCGCGGAGACGTCCTCCCACGCAGCCCCGGTGTAGCGACGCCAGCCGGGGATCCCGGATCCTGTGTTTGTGCCGTCGTCGAGATAGACATCGTTCGCGGCCGGGCCGCTCGGCGCCGCGCTGCGCTCGGTTACGTTGAGCGGCGGGGTGGTCGCGTCGTCGGCGATCGTTATCTGACCGTTGCTTGTGGCCCCGGCGAAGGTCGCGGTGCCGGTCGTGGTCAGCCCTTCATCGCCAAACGAGATGTTCCCGCTTGAGTCGGTGATCGAACCGTCGGCCAGCGTGAGCGTGCCGAAGGTGGACCCGGTCGCACCCGCGACCGTCCCGGTGGTCGTCAGCCCTTCATCGCCGAACGAGATGTTCCCGCTTGAGTCGGTGATCGAACCGTCGGCCAGCGTGAGCGTGCCGAAGGTGGACCCGGTCGCACCCGCGACCGTCCCGGTGGTCGTCAGC
>Ga0180434_10008419_pt1 | contig 11379 bp, 8 predicted proteins | sample SS_ome_7_FD_132453 | JGI IMG/M metagenome (GOLD analysis project Ga0180434, IMG submission 132453) | Hypersaline lake sediment archaeal communities from the Salton Sea, California, USA - SS_1_D_2 metaG | ecosystem: Environmental > Aquatic > Non-marine Saline and Alkaline > Hypersaline > Sediment... | reverse complement strand
GGCATGAAGGATGTGGGAACGGAATACCAGCTGGGCCGCACCGCCGTGATCGAGTTGATCACCCAGCGTCTTTTTCAAACATCACGTTCCGATGCCCAGCAGTGGCAATTGACGGTGGCCCATGTCATGGAGGAAAACATGCGCATGGGCGCCATGCACCGCGAACGTTATCTCAAGCGGGACTTCAAGTGGGCCCGGAAATGCGGCATTCCCACCGACGAAGCCAACTTTAGCGGGGCCAGGGAGTATGTCGCCCAACAAATGAACGATGCACAGTTCGTCGATGTCATGCAGCACGCGGCGAAGCTGCGCAAGGAAGGGCTCAAGTACGAGGATTTGTCCGGCAAAGACCGGCGTGCGGCCGACAAGGGCGCGTGGCACATCAAGGTGGCGGTGGCCATGGGCGTCTTTGTGGTCGTGTGCTTTTTGACCGAATGCATTCCCCTTCCCGGCGTGGCCTTCTGCATCGGTCTGATTCTGGTGTCCACCGGGGTTCTGGGCCGGGAAGAAGTGGCCATGCTTTACTGGAGCGATGCGTGCTGGTTCATCATGGGCAGTCTCATGTTTGCGGCCGCCTTCGTTAAAACCGGGGTGGACAAACGCATCTGTCTCCTGATGTTCCGCAAGCTGGCCGTGCCCAACGTCCGCTGGATTACACTGATTTTTTTCATCATCATCACGCCGCTGGCGGCCTTTATATCGGACCATGCCCTGGCGGCTATGTTTCTCCCTATCGGTATGCTGCTGTATCAGAACAGCCTGTCTCCGGAAGTGCCCGACGATCCCGAACTGGCCAAGATGCTGATGATCACCATCGCCATGGCCTGCAATCTCGGCGGCCCCGGCGCACCCTCCGGCGGGGCGCGCAACGTGATTATGATGACCTATCTGAATGACATGTTCGGTTTTGACATCGGTTATTTCCAGTGGGTTACCTATTGTTTTCCGTTTGTGATCCTGATGGTGCCGCTGGGTTGGCTGCTGGTGAACGGCCGCTTTAAACCCCGCATCACCTCCCTGGCGCCGGCGATGGATCATTTAAAATATGAAATCAGCAAAATGGGGCCCTGGAACCGTCAGCAGATTGCCGCGTTGATCATTTTTCTGGTAATGGTGTTCGGCTGGTTCACTGAAAAGTCGTTTTACCAGATGGGCATTTATCCGATCCGACTGGGCATCGGTGTGATCGCCGTGGGCGGTGCGGTGGCCTATCTGTTGGCCGGGGTCGTCAACTGGCGCGACTATCAGGATAAGGTGGACTGGGGTGTGGTCTGGCTGTATGCAGGCGCGATCATCTTCGGGCGCACCCTGGACAGCACCGGTGCGGCCTACTGGCTGGCGCGGTCGGCCATAGATCTGCTGACCCCGCTGGGCATCGACGCGGGGCTGCCGCTGATGGCGGTGTCAAACGGCTTGACCGCCATTATCACCAATTTGATGGCCGACGGTCCGGCGGCGGCCGCTGTGGGTCCGATCGCGCTCAATCTCGCCGGTCTGGCCCATCCCGGCAGCACGTATCTGCCGTTTATGGCCATGTCCACGGCCATCGCATCTTCCTTTGCCTACTGTCTGATTATCGGTACACCGCCCAATGCCATCGTTTATGCCAGCGGCTACCTGGAGCCCAGAGACTATCTGCGGGTGGGGCTGCCCATCTGGGTGGTAGTGAATATCGTGCTGCTGCTGCTGACGGCGGTTTACTGGAACCTGCGGGGCTTCAGTGGTCTGCCCGGCTTTTAATGCGGCTTCGAGGGTTCAAGGGATCGAGGGTTGTCAGGTTTGTTAGGATCGTTGGGTTCGCTTTTTATAGACGAATCAGGACCAAACCGCCGTGCACGCGCACGTGTCCGTTCACGGGGGGCCGCTAAGGGCTAATCGCCAACAGCTAAACGCTAACCGCCAATGGCTGACGGCAGAGGCAAAAAAAACATGTCGTTTCACAAAAGGGAAGAAGGGATGTCGGCATCCGGGCAGGAAAAAAACAGGGCCGTCATTTATCGAGACGGCCGGCTGTTCATCAGCAAAACCCTGCAGCGCCGCTTGTTTTTTCGTCTGACGCTGATTGTACTGGCGTACGGCGTCTGGGTCAAAATTCGTCCGTTTCTGGCGGAAGTTCTGCCGGCTTTGGGACAGATTTTTTAAGCCTGGTGAAAGGCGGCGGTCGATGACGACAAAGGACGGGAAATCTTATGCTGAAATTTTATTTTACGGCCCTCGCCGCACTTTTGTACAGTCCGCGCCGCTTTTTCGAACAGCTGCCGCTGGACATGGGTCTTAAACGACCCGCATGGTATCTTATGGCATCCAGTCTTGTGTTTGCGGCGGCATCCGGGGCGTGGTCGACCGCGGCGGCGCCCATGGCCCGCAGCACCATTTTCTGGGTCAATGCCGTGGGTATGACCCTTGTTTCAGCGCTGCTGGGCCACGGGCTGATTTATGTGGTCAAGGGGGGCGCATGGACCGCTTTCAACCGGGTGTTCAGTGTATATGCCTTTTCAACCGGCACCACCCTGCTCGGGGCCTGGGTCCCCTGGTTTGTGTTTGTGACGGAGCCCTGGAAGTGGTGGCTGATCTGCATCGGCATGACCCGGGTCTGTCGTCTGACCATCGCCCAGGCGGCGGTGGTTATCGGCGTGTCCATCGGCCTTATCGTGTTTTCGGTGCAGTTGATACTGGGCTTTTTATCCGGCCCTTCCTTATAGACGGCGGTGCGGCGCATGCAAGCAAACACGACAACCCTAAATGGAGGCGCATCCCATGCCTGGAAAAATAAGAGTGCTGATGGTCGACGATGAGACCCAGTTCAGGGAGACCACCAGAAAAATATTAAACAAAAAAGGATTCGACACGCTGCTGGCCGCAGACGGTCGGGACGCCCTCGGTCAGCTGAATGCCAATCCGGATGTTGTCGTGCTGGACATCCGCATGCCGGGGATGGACGGCCATGCGGTGCTGCAGGAAATCGGCCGCCTCCAGCCTGAAATACCGGTAATCATGCTGACCGGCCACGGCGACCTTGGCTCCGCGCGACAGGCGCTGGCGGAAGGCGCCTTTGACTATCTCAGCAAACCCTGTGACGCGGATGTGTTGGCCGGCAAAATCCGGGAGGCCTTTGAACATCGAAAGCGTCCGTTTCCGGCGGAGGAAAAACGGGTGCTGGGGGTGATGGTGCCCATCCAGGAATACACCGTCATCGACCGCAAACGAACGATCGGCGATGCCATCGCGCATCTCAGAGATTCTTTTGCACAGCAGGCGGCCACCAGCCGCATACTGGAAACGGGCCATCGGTCGATTCTGGTGAAAGACGCCGCCGCCGGCATCGTCGGCGTGCTGGCCATTATTGATCTGCTGGCCCTGATCATGCCGCGCTATTTGTCGGCGCCCAAGCCGTCCATGGCGGACAGCATTCAATATTCACCCCTGTTCTGGAAAGGCATGTTCACCAAGACGGTCAAGGAAATGAGCGCCCTAATAATTGAAGATGTCATGGCGCCGGTGCCGCTGCGTATCGAAGCGACGGCATCCCTGATGGAGACCGCTTATCTGATGCATCGCCACAAGGCCAGACGGCTGTTGGTGGTGCTGGCGGGGAAAACAGTGGGCGTGATCAGAGAACAGGATTTATTTTTTGAGATGGAAAAGATCCTAAGAACCTGAAACAGGAGGACGCATGGCGCGTATATCGGAAGCGAAGAAAACAACGTCCCATTGGACCTGGGAAAACCACCCGGGCTACAAGCCTGTTTTGTTTATTATCGCCGCTATCGTGTTTACCGCCATCGTGCTGGCACCGCCCCCGCAGAGCATGCTCAAGATGGTGACGGAAAAAAATCCAGCGGGCTATCAAACGGCCGCCGGCTGTCAGACCATTGCCGACACGGTCAACAAGAAGCTCAGGCCCGGCGCTTTTGCCGAGCACGAGGATGGCACACCGCAGAATGATCATCACAAAGAGACCCTGCTGACCGCAAAACAGGTGGCCAACCTGGCCAAGGTGACAGTGGCGATCCTTTTTCTGGCGGCGTTTTTGTGGGGAACGGAAGCCCTGCCGCTGGGGGCGACGGACATCATGGTGGGCGTTTTGCTTTACCTGTTCGCCGTGCTGCCCATGAATGAAATCAGCCAGGCCTACATGAAAGACGCCGTCTTTTTTATTTTCGGCATTCTGGCGGTGGCCGTGGGGGTGGCCAAGACCGGCCTGGACAAGCGCATCGGCCTGATTTTGTTAAGCCGCATCAAAAGCACCCGGGCCTTTGCCTTTGTTTTTCTGCCCATGCTGGCCATGTCCGCCGGCTTTTTGTCGGAACACGCCCTGGTGGCGCTGCTCATACCGGTGTTGATGGGTGTTTACAAGGTCACCTGTCGGATGTATGGTGTGGAGAAGGATCGGGCTTTGGCGGTGTTTCTGCTGCTGGGGGTCTGCTTCGCCGCCAACCACGGCGGGCCGGGTTCGCCGGCGGCCGGCGGCCGCAATGCCATCATGGCCGGCTATCTGATGGAATACGGCATGCCGATATCCTTTCTGGAGTGGATGAAGTGTGGTATGCCGTTTGTGCCCCTGATGGCGGTCATCATCGGTGGATTCATGTATATCCGGCTCAAACCCAAATTCGTGGTCAAAGACATCAACCCCAGCGAGGTGCTCAAAGCCGAAGTGGCGCGCATGCCCAAATTCGGCGGCGCCGAGGCCCTGATGACAGCCATTCTGGTGCTTTTGGTGGCGGCCTGGATTATCATCGGTGAACACGCGGGCCTGGGCGGGCCTACGCTCTATGCGGTCTTTGCCATGTTTGTGTTTCGCATTCTGCGCTGGGAGGACATCCAGGAAGGGGTGGCCTTTGACGTGGTGGGTCTGTATGCGGCCGCCTGTGCTATGGGGGTCGCCCTGAAATTTTCCGGCGGCGCCCTGTGGCTGGCGCAGAGTTTTGTCGGCCTGCTGCCGGACTTTTTGACCAGAGGCGACGGTCTGATCATCGGCGTGAGCCTGCTGACCGGCACGATGACCAATTTCATGAGCGATGGGGCGACGGTGGCCGCCCTGGGGCCCATCGTCCTGCCCATGGCCACCCTGGCCGAGGTCAGTGTGATCAAGGTCGGCCTGGTAACATCTTTTTCCTCGTCTTTTGCCAACTTTCTGGTGGTGGGGACACCCAACAATGCCATCTGCTTCGGCATGGGCCGCGACCCGGAAACCGGCGAACGGCTGCTGGATGTGATGGATTTTATCAAATTCGGTATTCCGGTGACCCTGCTGGCCTGGCTGGTGTTGTGGTTCTGGACGGTGCTCGGCTACTGGAAGCTGATTTCCTGGGGGTAAATGCATTCCATGAAACATGGACCATCCAAGAAAAAATTGTTTCGCCAGCTGCGGCTGAAAATTATCACCGTTACCCTGGTGCTGTCGATTACCCCACTCGTTTTCCTGGGCGGGCTGATCTATTATCAATTCGCCCAGGTGGCGGTGGAGCAGTGCAAAAACCAGCTGCAGCAGCTTTCCAACAGCCAGAGCAATGCCATAGATGTGTTTTTGCGCGAGCGCACCAACATCTTGACGACCATCGTAAGCACGCATTCCCTGGAGGAGCTGGGTCGGCAGGAAAATCTGGCGCGTCTGTTCGAGATCCTGGTGCAGAGGACGCGCGGTCTGGGGTTGATCGATCTGGGGGTGATCAATGATCAGGGCGCACACCTGGCCTACGTGGGACCCTACGCCCTGAAAGGTCTGAACTATTATCAGCAGCCGTGGTTCAGTGCGGTCATGGGCAAGGGGGTTTATGTCAGTGATGTGTTTCTGGGCTACCGGCAGCTGCCCCATTTCATCATCGCCGTCCGCGGCCATCACAAGGGCCGGGCCTGGATTTTGCGGGCCACCATCGACAGTGAAGTGTTCAACAGCCTGGTGCGCACCGCACACATCGGCCAATCCGGGGATGCGTTTATCGTCAACCGCGAGGGCACCTTTCAGACCCAGCCCCGCTTTCAGGGCAAGCTGCTGGAAAAGACCTATCTGGACATGAAGCGTTTCGGCGAGGATACGACCGTGCTCAAACGCGTCAAGGAAGACGGCAAAACCGCCTATTACGCCGGCGCCTGGCTGAAGAACAATCAATGGCTGTTCGTCACCAGCCAGCAGAGGGTCGAAGAGGCCGGCGGTCTGGTGGAAGCCAGGAATATGGAAATCGTCGTCGTGGTGGCCGGCTGCCTGGCCATCCTGGTGGCCACCGTCCTGGTGGCCACCATGACGGTGCGACATCTGGAAGCCGCCGACCATGAAATGGATAAGCTGAATGCCCAGCTGATTCAATCCGACAAACTGGCGGCCCTGGGAAAGATGGCCGCCGGCATCGCCCACGAGATCAACAACCCTTTGGCCGTGATCGGCGAAAAGGCCGGGTGGATGAAGGATCTTTTGGCGGACGAGGCCTTTCAGAACAGCGAAAGCTTTGAGGAATACCAAACCTCCGTCGAAAAAATCGAAGCCCACGTGGAGCGGGCGCGCAAAATCACCCACAACATGCTGGGCTTTGCCAGACGCATGGAGCCTCATCTGGACAGTGTGGAAATCAATCAGAGCATTGATCAGGTGATCGATTTTCTGGAAAACCACGCCCGTACCAACAACATCGAGATTCAGACCGATTTTCAGGAAAACATTCCGGTGATCGCCAGTGATCAATCCCAGCTGCAGCAGGTTTTTTTAAATTTGATTACCAACGCCATCGATGCCATTGAAAAGGACGGCCTGATTGAAATCCGCACCCGCTGCAATAAAAATATGATCGAGATCATGATAAAAGACGACGGTCCCGGCATCGCCAAGGACATACAGACCAAGATTTTCGATCCCTTTATCACCACCAAATCGGGCGGCAAGGGGACGGGCCTTGGCTTGTCGGTGAGCTACAGCATTGTTGAGAAGATGGGCGGGACGATCCGTTTTGAAAACCGCCAAGATACCAGCGGCGCCATTTTTTATGTCAACCTTCCGGTGATTCTGCCGGAAAAATCATAGCAAGGAGGCCCCAGCATGGACACCTTTCGCATTCTGGTTGTGGATGACGAAATCGACTTTCTGGATACCATTATCAAGCGCCTCAAAAAACGGCAGTTGGATGTCACCGGTGTTGAAAGCGGTGAAGAGGCGCTGAAGCTGATCAAGAAGCAGCTTTTCGATGTGGTGCTGCTGGACATAAAGATGCCGGGTGGAATGGACGGCATTGAGACCCTGAGAGAAATAAAGAAAATACGGCCGCTGACCGAAGTGGTGCTTCTCACCGGACACGCTTCCATTGAAACCAGCATCGAGGGCATGAAGCTCGGAGCTTTTGACTATCTGCTCAAACCGATCAAGCTGGAAGATCTGCTGCTGAAGCTGGCGGCGGCCTTTGAAAAAAAGGACAGCCATGACCAGAAGATCCGCAGCGCCAAGATCAAAGAGCTGCTGCGGTATCCCAGCAAGGTTTTCGACCAGATCAAGGAAAACGACCGCTGACCGCTGATACCTGTTGCCTGCCTTTACAGTCTGGAAAAATACTTGACAATGCCGCGCGGCACCGCTTGCATCGTTCGGCAGCGCGATGATGTTGGATGTGGTTTAGGAAAAAAAGACATTGAAATAATTGCACTTTAATTTTTACCACCCCCACGGTCGCTGTTGGCCTCCTTCCCTTCTTTGGCATCATGCTTGCAGATATTCAGGATGACGGCAACCACTACCAAGCAGCCATGCATGGCAACCACAGGAGGGAAAAAATGAAAAGAACAACCATCATCGCACTGTCCCTGGCGGTTTTTCTGGTTTTTGGCGTCAGCATGCAAGCGTCGGCCAAGGAAGTGCTGCGCTACAGCGGTTCCAATCAGATCTACCACGCATGCGATCGGGAAATGATCAGCGCCTTTTCCGAGGCCAGCGGTGTTGTGGTCGATGTCAACACCGCTTCTTCGGGCGCGGCGGTGTACCGGTTGATGAACGGCTACAGCGATATTGCCAGCACCGCCCGAGAGCTATACCGGACCCATGCGGAATATGGTTTTTATCAAGTGGCGTTCTGCAGGGATCCGCTGGCCGTGATTACGCGCCCCGAGTGCGGCGTCGAAAGTCTGACCGAAGAACAGCTGCGGGCGATTTTCAGCGGCGACATCAAAAACTGGAAGGCGGTCGGGGGCGCCGATCTCCCCATTCGGGTGATTGTTCCCGGCAGCGAAACCGCGGCCAACAAGAACTTCAGACGCCAGGTCATGAAGCTGGCCGAAATCCGCTACGATTTCATGACCTATGATTCCACAATGGCCATCGAGGCCGTGCAGTTTTTTCCCTGTGGAGCGATTTCCTTTATCGCCCAGGGCGATGTGGAGCATGAACCGGGCATCGTAACGATCAAGGTCAACGGCATTGGTCCGCATGCGGCGGCCTATCCGTATTTCCAGATATTTTACTATGTGTCCCGCGGAAAGCCCACCGGAGCGGTCGAGGCCTTTATCGACTTTTCCTTCTCGGAAGCCGGGCAGCACATCATGCGCAAAAACGGCATGATTCCCCTGGCAAGGCCTTAAACGTTGCATGCCGGCTCCGTTAGACGGACGCCGCTCGAACCGGCGGCGGCCGTCGATTGAACCAACCTTTTGCATTGGGGCCCTCGAGCCCCTTCTTTTTCAACCCGGTTGAAGAAGATTCCGTGGCCTATTCATCGCTTTGGTTGATCGCATGCAGGCAGCCGATTTTTCCATCAAGGGCAAGCGGGTGTTTGTTTTCATCCCCATCGTGGCCCTGCTGTTTCTGACCGCCGCTTTTGTCATCGGCATGTGGTCGGCTGAGGACATCAAGACCACGGTGCTGAACCAGTTCAACGACGAACAACTGGTGATTGCACGCCACATTTCGTTTTTAATAGAAAGAGAAGTCGGCCTGCTGGAAAGGGAGCTGCTGCTGTTTGCGGACACGGCGCCCCTGGATTGGCTGGAATCGCCGGTTTTTCAAAAGGCGGTGTTCAACACCTTTTCAAGGGTCGCCGCCAGCGGTGTCAGCGCCGTCGAAATCATGGACTTCAAGCGGCGGATCACCCGTATGGACTACCCCGGCAAACCGCCGGTCATCCGCCCGCTTGATGCGGCCGCCGCCGATAACCGCCGGCGATCAGGATTGGCGCCCGGGGCGGTTCAAATCTCGCCGGTGCAGGTCGCCGATGCCGTGATCACCCTGAAGATGGCGACGCCGCTGAGAAATCAGTCGACGCAGGCGGCCGCTTTCCATGTCAACGTTTTCCAGCTGCTGTCCTCATTTCTGGACGGGGTGCGCTCCGGCAAAACCGGTTATGCGTGGATCATCAATGACGCCGGTCATTTTCTTTATCACCCCATGCTGGAATTCGTCGGCCGGGACGCCTTTCAAATTCGTAATGAAAAAGATCCTTCCCTGTCCTACGGCATCATTAATTTTATTCAGAAGGAAAAAATGATGGCGGGGATGAGTGGAACCGATTCTTATGTTTCCGGCTGGCACCGGGGTCAGCGTGGATTCATTCAGAAGCTGATCGCCTATTACCCTGTCAACCTTGCTTCCGCCGACAGCCTGCGCTGGTCGGTCGCAGTGGTGGCGCCGATTTCGGAGATCGAAACGGATGTTCAGAATGCCTGTTCAAAGCAGACCGCCATGCAGAGTCTCATCATGGTGGGGATTATCATTGTGGGAAGCGTCACGATTTTTTTTGAAAGGCGCCTGCATCAGCTTCTGCAAAAAGAAGTTGACTGGCACACCGAAGCCTTTCGCAAATCTGAGATGAAATACCGTGCGCTGGTGGAAAGTGCGGAAGATTTTATTTTTACGGTGGATCTCAACGGCCGGCTGCAGTCGCTGAACAACTTTACCGCCCGTTTTTTCGGCGGCCGTCCGTCGCACTACCTGGGCAAGCCACTGGAGGCACTGTTTCCGCCGCGAACGGCACGGCGCCAGCTGGATCTGGTTCAGGCGGTGCAGCGCCATGGCAAAAGCGTCAAGGACGAATATGATATCCGGCTCAATGGGGATCGGTTCTGGATCAGCGCGAATTATATGCCGTTGAAAACGGAAGCCGAAAATGTATCTGCTGTGTTGTGCATTGCACGCGACATCACGGATCGCAAAAAACTTGAAATCCAGCTGGTCAACGCAGAAAAATTGGCCTCGCTGGGCACCATGGCCGCCGGGGTGGCCCATGAAATCAACAATCCGCTGGGGATCATGCTGGGTTTCACCGACATTCTGCTGCGCAAGACACCCCCGGAAAGCCAGGTATGGACGGATTTGAAAACCATTGAACGTCAGGGGCTGCACTGCAAGGAAATTATTGAAAACCTGCTGTGCTTCGTGCGCATCGAAAAACAGCCGTCCGAAACCACCGACATCAACAGCTGCATTCAGGAGACGCTGAACATTTTAAGGCACTGGCTGGAAAAAAGCCGGATTCGGCTGCATGTGTGCCTGGACCATGATCCGCCTTGGGTCAAAATCGATCGCCGCCAGATGCAGCAGGTTTTGCTGAATTTGATCCACAACGCCATCGGTGCCATGCCCAACGGCGGCGAGCTGATTGTAACGACGGAATTAGATCGGAAGTCCGATAAGGGGGTCGTCACCATCACTGACAACGGACACGGCATCAAAGACGAGGATATGGATCATATTTATGAGCCGTTTTTCACCACGAAGCCCGAGGGCAAAGGCACCGGACTGGGGTTGTTTGTAACATACGGCATCGTCACCAGCTACGGCGGCGGGATTGAGTGCATCAGCCGTACCGCCGCCGCCGACCGGGAAGAATCCGGAACGACGTTTGCGGTGAGGCTGCCGGCGGCGGGGGAGCCGATATGACGGAAAAAATACTGATCGTCGACGATGAAAAGGACATGCTCGTTCTGCTGCAGCGGATCATCGAGGAAGAAACCGCCTATGCGGTGCGCAGCGAAACCGATCCCATGCGGGCTTTGGAGCGCTTTAAACAGCAGCCTTGCGACCTGGTGGTCACCGACATGAAGATGCCCCGGATGAACGGCATTCAGCTGCTGCAGGCCCTGAAGAAAATCAGCCCGTCGGTGGGCGTGATTCTCCTGACGGCTTACGGAACGATCGACAGCGCAGTTGAAGCGATCCGGAAAGGGGCGTATGATTACATCACCAAGCCGTTCCAGCGCGAACGCATTCTGTTGACCATCGGCAAAGCCATGGAACTTCGAAAGATTCTGCACGAGAATCAGGCCCTGCGGCAGGCCCTGGCCCTTAACAAAGGACTGCCGCCGCTGGTGGGCCAGTCCCCGGCCGTCAAGCGAATCATCCGGCATGTGCAGCAGGTGGCGCCCACCATGGCCACGGTTTTGATTACCGGTGCCAGCGGAACCGGCAAG
>Ga0180434_10008418_pt1 | contig 11381 bp, 11 predicted proteins | sample SS_ome_7_FD_132453 | JGI IMG/M metagenome (GOLD analysis project Ga0180434, IMG submission 132453) | Hypersaline lake sediment archaeal communities from the Salton Sea, California, USA - SS_1_D_2 metaG | ecosystem: Environmental > Aquatic > Non-marine Saline and Alkaline > Hypersaline >... | reverse complement strand
TGAGTTTTGAGGCCCAGCTGCCGTTCCATGGAGTGAGGGAGGGCTTTGCGGTCTTCTGAAAGAGATCCCAACGGCCCCTGTTGTTCTGCTCACGAGTCCTTTCAAAAATCTAAATTGTTACAATAAAGGATTAAGCGGTTCAGCCACAGCCGAAATCGATTGTATTTTCAGCCGAGCTGGGCATAGCGGAGGGTTATGAACACCAATTCGGAAGCCAGGGTGAACAATGATTGAACATGACGAGTTTGGACCGGAAAAGATGCTATCCGTCTACGACCCCAAGACGCGGATGACGGGGGTGGTTGTGATCGATAATACGGCGCTCGGCCCCGGAAAAGGCGGCATCCGTATGACACCTACGGTCGATATGAAAGAGGTCGGCAGCATGGCCCGCGCAATGACTTGGAAATGTGCGCTTGCCGAGTTGCCCTTTGGCGGTGCCAAGGCGGGCATCATTGCAAATTCAAAGGGAATTAGCACGGGCACGAAGAAGGATCTGGTTGAAGCTTTTGCGAAGGCTCTGAAAATCATCTGTCCGGAGTTATATGTGGCTGCCCCTGACATGTATATGGGTGAGCAGGAGATGGCCTGGTTCGCCGAAGCCAACGGAAACCTGCGTTCGTGCACGGGAAAGCCGGAGGATATGGGCGGATTGCCGCATGAACTGGGGGGAACCGGCTTCGGCGTTTTCCATGCGACGTGCGTGGCGGCGGAGCGGATCGGGTTAAATCTAAGCGAGGCAACCTTTGCCGTGGAGGGGTTCGGAAATGTCGGAAAACCGGTGGCCAAATATCTTTCTCAAGCCGGCGCGAAATTTGTAGCCGTTTCCGACAGCCAGGGAACCATTTATCAGCGCGATGGACTTTCTTATGAAAAACTGATGGAGATAAAGGACCGTACCGGATCCGTCATCAATTACGGCCGGGAAGGCGGCGGGGAAGTCTGCGACAAGCGATCCTGTGACCGAATCCTGGATGTGGAGGCTGATATTTTGATCCCGGCAGCGAGACCGGATTTAATCGGTTATGCGGATGTGGAAAGACTTCATTTCAAACTGATCGTAGAGGGGAGCAATATTCCCATGTCATTTAACGTGGAAAATATGTGTCACAAAAAGGGGATCACCGTTGTACCGGATTTTGTGGCCAACGCCGGTGGCGTCATCAGCTCCTACGTGGAATACATCGGTGGCGACGGGGATCAGTCCTTTGAAATGATTGAAAAGAAGATCGTCAAGAATACGGACGCCGTGCTTCAAGAATCCATAAAACGGAAGCGGATGCCTCGAAAATGTGCTTTGAATCTCGCGAAAAACAGAGTGAAGGAAAAAGGACCGTTTGTCGGGATTTGACATCTCCTGCAATTAAATGATTGAGTCCTTCGATGTTTACGGTGCTAAAGCAACCTTATTTCACAGCATCAAAGCTTAATACCCACATGCACCACTGCAATGTCATTTGTCAGGCTTCGATGGGTAACTTTCGAAAAACCGATACGCTTCAGGATGCGTGTCAACTCGTCGGGTGAGGGAAACATCCGAATGGATTCGGCAAGATAGGTGTAAGCTTGTCGGGAACCGACGATCAGGCTTCCCAGGAACGGCATGACATGGAAGGAGTAAAGGTCATACAGCCATCGAAATGGGGGTGACGTGGGTTTGGAGAATTCGAGACACATCAGTTTGCCGCCGGGTTTCAAGATCCGGTGCATCTCTTGGAATCCCTTTTCCATGTGAGTCACATTCCGTATGCCAAAACCCACCATCGTCGCATCGCACATCTCGTCGGGAAACGGCATCGCTTCGGCATCGCCCTGGACGTAAAAGACGCTTCCGCCGAAAGGGGATCCCATCACCTTCGCTCTGCCCGCCCCCATCATTCGTCGATTGATATCATACAAAATTACCTGGCCGGATGATTGGACCTCGCCGGCTGCCAAAATGGAAAGATCGCCGGTGCCGCCGCACACATCGATCACACAATCTCCCTCCCTCAATCTCAGCATCCTGACGGCCGTCCGCTTCCAAGAACGGTGGATGCCCAGGCTGAGGAGCGTATTCATCAAATCGTATTTGGCGGCAACCGTGTTAAAATGCCTGAGCACAGAGTCGGCCTTTTTCTTCTTCGGGGGGCGCTGAAATCCGGCATGGACGCCTTTTTCCGTGCGGATCTTGCCGCTCAGGGTTTCTTTTATACGAAGATCACAGTGAGCCATAGATGATTTTTGAGAACGTCTCAGCGTCGGGTCTTTTTCGTCTATGCGTTGTTATACTCAGGCCTTTTGCCGGGTGTTTTCAGCCTTGGCCAAAAGATACAACAGAATACCCAACACAAAAAGCCCGCCAATAAGCAATCCGAAGGTGATGGCATCTTTTTCTTCGATACTGGCAACAAACAGCTTTCGAATAAAGGCCACCAGTGCGAGCTCAACAAATATGCGCACGTGCAACCTTCCTCCCCGGAGATGCTCCACCTGCGTGTGCAGCAGCTCAATCATCATCCAGAGAATTAAGAGCGAGCCCAGTGCCTTGATGACCCCCCTTTCCAAGCCGGTCGTGAACACAAGTACCACATCGTGTACCAAGAGGCTGGCGACCCCCACAGCCATGACGAGGAGTCCGATCATGAGGACCAGGTTAAGACCGTGAAGCAACCGCTCGGACCACTGAATGAGTGCGGACTCAACCCGTTGGGAAACAAACACCTTCTTGAGCTCCGCATCCCGATAAGAGCTGGTCATTACATCCAGGTTGATGTCCAAGACCTTGTTTAAGGTATCCAGAAGCTCATGCCTTCGGTCGGCATCTGCGACCAGCTCCGTCACTCGGCGATGACAGAAATTCCGGATGTGGTTCATGGATGCGTTCACGTAATGCCCTTTGAGCCCGATTTTGACGTGAACCTTACCAATTTTTATGAGCTTTACCAAATAACGATTGTCATAGCGGGCCGTGAGCAGATCCTGCAACCATTTCTTGATCGTTTCCGCCCGACGTTTCCTCGCCGCTTCGGTTTTAAAGAAGGAAGCGGTATAACGATCTTTCATCAGGTAACTGTAGAAATCGGCAGCAAACTCATCAGCGGATGGAAGTAGGATGTCCGCGAGGTCCTTCAAATTGTCTTCATCCAGACGCGTTAATTCGTAATTCTTTCGAATTTCATCAATACTTTCCATTCGGCGCCTCCGGTGGGTCTTGTTTTTTCTGCCCTCAACCTCTCAGCCGGGTCCCGGTCAGGAATATCCGGACGGGTCTTTGCTCCCCACAATTCGATCTAAAATCCGAGTGACTTCATCTTTGGGTAAAAGTTGACTTTGAAGGGCGATCTCTCTCACGGTTTTTCCCGTATCATAGGCCTTTTTTGCCAGGGAAGCCGCCCTGTCATAACCGATGGCCGGCACCAGCGCCGTTGCCAGGGCAAGGCTCTGTTCCAGATTTTCAAAGCATTTTTCCCTGTTTGCCGAGATTCCTCTGACACATTTTTCCGCCAGTGCCGTCACCGCTTTCCACAATAAATCGATGGACTGCAATAGATTCAAGGTGATGACAGGCAACATGACATTCAGTTCAAAATTCCCCGCCTGACCCGACACAGTAATGGCGGTATCATTCCCAATCACCTGAGCAGCCACCTGCAATACGGCTTCCGGAATCACGGGATTGATTTTTCCGGGCATGATGGAGGAACCCGGCTGAAGGGCGGGAATCCCGATTTCTCCCAGCCCGCAGCGGGGGCCCGATGCGAGCCATCGAATATCATTGGCAATTTTCGTGAGGCTGACCGCGAAGGTTTTGAGTGCTCCGCTGGTCTCGACGGCCGCATCCCGGGCTGCCTGCGATTCAAAGTGGTTTTCGGCCTCTTTGAAAGGACAATCCAGTTCCTCGGCAATGCCGGCGATCACCTTTCTTGCAAAATCAGGATGGGTATTCAGCCCGGTACCCACAGCGGTTCCCCCCAGGGCGAGTTCGGAGAGGTGAATTTCCGTCCTTTTGATTCGATTTATGCCAAGTTCAACCTGCCTGGCATAACCGCTGAATTCATCACCGAGCATCACGGGGACCGCGTCCTGAAGGTGGGTCCTACCGATTTTTTTGATTTCCTTGAACGCCTCGGATTTTGCCTTCAGCTCCATCTGAAGCAATTTCATGGAAGGGAGCAGATGAGACCGAATTTCGTGTAGGGCGGCGATGTGGATGCCGGACGGGATCACATCATTGCTGGACTGGCCCAGGTTTACATGATCATTGGGATGGACCGGCGATTTTCCGCCTCGCTTACCGGTGAGGATCTCATTGGCTCTGCCGGCAATGACTTCGTTGACGTTCATGTTTGTCGAGGTGCCGGAGCCGGTCTGAAAAATGTCCACCACAAATTGATCATCGAGATTTCCGGCCACCACGTCTTCAGCAGCTGCAATGACGGCCTGTGCGATCTGAGAATTCATCAATTCCAGCTCAACGTTCACGCGGGCCGCATGTTTCTTGATCCTGCCCAGCGCCTTTATGAATGGCGGGGGAAATGTGATCCCGCTGATGGTGAAGTTTTCCACAGCCCGCTGGGTCTGGGCGCCGTAGTAAGCGTTCTGAGGCACCCGAACTTTTCCCATGGAGTCTTGTTCTTCTCTGTATTTCATTTGCATTTCGTCCGTTGCTATGTCATGTCTCCTCAGTGAATCGGGGTCGCCGATCTGTTTCTTTCTCTTGCTTGCTCCGTAGTAGTTTTCTAAAAGATTTCGATGTCTTTCTCTGATGCGTTACCCTCTGCTCTCCAAGGCTTCATACTCGCAGCCCATCAGCCCGCAATACTGCCCCACATATTCGGCCTTGGGCCTGTAAAGAGCCGGTTTTTCCTGCGCTTCCGCGAATTTTTCTTCAATGATGTGGCTGCACCAGCCGGCTACCCTGCTGATGGCAAATATGGGTGTCATGAGGTCTCCGGGGATGCCCATGATATGATAAACAGGGGCGCTATAAAAATCCACATTGGGTTGGATGTCCGCCTTCCCTCTTTTCGCAAATTCTTCGAGGCCTGCCTTCTCGATCTGACTCGATAGCTCATGCCATCGTTCTCGGCCCGTTTTCTTTCCCAGTCGAGCGGCCATATCCTTTAGAAACCTCGCCCTGGGATCCATGGTCTTGTAGACCGCATGTCCCATGCCCATGATTCTCTCGCCACCGTCCAGTCTGTTCCGTACCCAACCGGGGATGTTTTTTTCCGACTCGAGACTCAAGAGCATTTTCATCACCTGAGCATTGGCGCCCCCGTGTAAGCTTCCGGAGAGGGCACCGAGTCCTCCGGTTACACCGGCATACATGTGCGCCCTTGTGGAAACCACTTCGCGGCAGGCAAATGTGGACGCGTTAAAGGTGTGGTCGGCGTGTAGGATCAGACAGGTGTCCAGGTCATGCGCCATCTCCTCATCCGGTTTTTGTCCATGGAGCAGCCACAGAAAGTTGGCAGCGTGTGGAAGGGAATCGTCCGGTGACAGCGGTTCCAGCCCGTTCCTTATCCGGTGCCAACCGGCCACCACAACCGGCAAACGCCCAATCAGCCGCGTCGCCATCCTGAAATTGGCCGCTCTCGTTTCATCCTGAAGATCCGGGTCGACCGTGGCCAACATGGGGACCGTTGCCTGAAGCACATCCATGGGATTCGAATCCTTGGGCCATTTTTTGAAACATTCGTAAATATGCCGGGGAACCTCTCTGGCTGCCGTCACCTGGGTCATGAAGGCGGTCAGTTCTTTTTTAAGGGGCAGCGAACCATTCAGGAGCAGATACGCCACCTCCATAAAGGATGCGCTTTGAGCGAGTTCCTCAATTCGATATCCCCGGTAAATGAGAACACCCTTCTCACCGTCTATGAAACTCACCTTGGTGTCCGCGACGGTTACCCCTCGCAGGCCCACGTTCTTAACATTTACCGTCTCGGCCACAGTGTCCTCCGTATAGATCGAGTTGAGATTTTTCTCCAAGGTTTTCCGGGGGAAGACGGGCATGCGAGGCGTATGACTGTCCGCTTCGACCAGATGATTCTCCAGTATCTTTTCGTCAGATTTTTGGCTTCACTTTCCGTCCGAATTGTTCCAGAGATGAAAACTTCGCCGGTTCAAACTCGAGAGAAATTTTCAGCGGCAAAATCCCAGTTGACCAAGTGCGCCAAAAACGCCTCGATGTAAGCTTTCCGGCGGTTTTGGTAGTCCAGATAGTAGGCGTGCTCCCACACATCGATGGTGAGAAGCGGTGTCTGCTCATGGACCAGCGGTGTATCCGCGTTGCCGGTCTTCACCACTTTGAGCTTTGTTCCATCCTTTACCAGCCATGCCCAGCCGCTGGCGAATTGTGTGGCTGCCGCGGTCGCGAATTCCTCCTTGAAGTTCTCGAAATTCCCAAAAGCCGAGGCGATTTCTCCAGCAAGTAATCCGGTAGGCGTTCCCCCCCCGTTTGGTTTCATGCTTTTCCAGTAAAAGGTGTGGTTCCATACCTGTGCCGCATTGTTGAAGACCGCAACCTTTGAGGCGTCGCCCGCGCTGGTCTTTATAATCTTTTCAAGGGAGTATTCGGCCAAGCCTGTGCCCTTAATAAAGCCATTGATGTTGTTCACATAACCGCGATGATGCTTTCCGTAATGAAAGCTCATGGTGCGGCTGGAAATGTAAGGCTCCAGCGAATCTGAAGCGTAGGGAAGCGACGGAAGTTCGATGGCGGCGGATCCCTTGGAAATGACTGGAAAGCCCAGCACCGTTCCGGCGAGCGCAGCTGAGCCGACCATCGCGGTGGAAAGAAATTCACGACGGTTCATGCGATTTGATTTAATTTTGTTTTTCATGAGTCATCCTCCTTATTTTTGAACATACAATTCTCCGAAATGGAATGGAAACAGCCAAGTCGGACGCGTCACCCGCTCAAGATGGATTCGCCGGAGATCCAAGCGCGCAGGTCCGTGAAAATATGCTTACCCCAATGCGCAAAGAGCTTGAAAATGAATCTGCTGAACCACAGTCACCGGCATTCTTTTAGGGCACAGCATCTGATATAACCACTGTGAACGCATCGAAATCCCTGCCGCCTTTGGGCTGGCCATAACGTTTTTGACTCCAAATAACAAAGAACTACTCCCAAAGAGAAGGGAGATTTTAACGACCCGAAATTGGCATATCATGAGGGGTTTTTGCTTCCGGGCGCTCAGATTGGAATATGCCCGGGTGCTTAAGTTTGATATAGTAATTTGCAGACAGTCTTCCGTCAACAAAACTCGGTAAAGAAAACCGAATGCAAGGGGGGCGAAGACCGATGGGGGCTGGAACCGTCAGGGGAACCCCTCAAATCGATCGGACGTTTATACACCTGCAACCCGGAGAATAAAGATGGTTTATCCCTTTACCAAGGGGAGGGCACAAAAGATCCTCAAGAAGAAACGGCAAATTCTGGGAAGGGGATTATGCTATGCGGAAAAAATCCTATTCATTCATGAAGCTGAGGAAAGCTCGGAAAGGATGCTGAGGCGCGGTCGCGACCCTTTGAAGTTGTGTCCTGACCGCGTTGCCATGCAGGATGCGACGGCCCAAATGGCCATGTTACAGTTCATGCAAACGGGATGCGGCAAAACGCAGGTGCCTGCAACGATCCACTGTGATCACCTCATTCGGGCCGGCGCGGGGATGAAGGCGGATTTGAAGAAAGCGCTTGCCGCGAACCGGGACATCTATGACTTTCTCTCCTCAGCCGCTGCAAATTACGGTGTCGGGTTTTGGGGTCCCGGCTCCGGAATTATTCACCAGGTTCTTTTTGAGAACTACGTAATCCCAGGCGGCGTGATGATCGGCAGCGATTCCCATACGCCCAATGCCGGCGGCCTGGGTATGATCGCCATCGGGGTCGGCGGTGCCGATGTGGCCGAAGTGATGGCGGGCCTTGCATGGGAGACCACAAGCCCTTATGTGGTGGGTGTGGATCTTTCCGGATGCCTGAACGGATGGGCTTCCGCCAAGGATGTGATCCTCGAAATGCTCGGCATGCTGACCGTTAAGGGAGGGACGGGGAAAATATTTGAATACTTCGGAGAGGGTGCAAAAAATCTCTCGGCGACGCAAAAGGCAACCATCACCAACATGGGCGCGGAGCTGGGCGCCACGGCCTCCGTCTTTGTTTATGACGAATCGATGGATGCCTATTTGAAGAATGTGGGCCGGCACGAAGATGCAGAATGGGCCGCTTCCGTCGCCGACATATTGACTCAAGACGAGATATGCTTGACGGAACCTGAACGGGTCTATGATGAAATCGTAGAGGTCGATCTGGGAAAGATAGTGCCTGCCCACGCCGGCCCATTTAGCCCGGATAAGGTGATCCGGGTCGCAGACTTTAAGGCCACGGCAAAAAAAGAGCGCTGGCCGGAGCGCATATCCGCCGTGCTTCTCGGTTCGTGCACGAATTCATCCTACTCCGATCTCTGCGCGGCATCCCGGGTTTTGGAGCAGGCCCGTCATCATGGACTCAAGGTGCGGGTGCCTTTCATCCTGTCACCCGGTTCCCAACAAGTGTATGAAACCATCGCACGAGACGGCGTTCTCGATGAGCTGGTCAACGCCGGGGCAACGGTCCTCACCGCTTCTTGCGGTCCGTGTATCGGCCAGTGGGACCGAAAAGATGTCGAAAAAGGCGTCCCTAACTGTGTTTTTACCACATTTAACAGAAACTTCCGCGGCAGAAACGACGGCAATTCGGAAACCCGAGCGTTTTTGACATCGCCCGCTTTGGCAGCGGCCCTCGCTCTGTCCGGGGACGCCGGATTCAACCCCGAGACCGACACGTTGACGGGAAGGAACGGCGTTCAATTCAAGCTCACGGCTCCGACTCCCCCTACGCTTCCGGAAAAAGGCCTGGTGGATGAAAAGTGTGCTTTTCTGCCTCCTTCCCGCGAAGACGCCAAAATCCAAGTCAAAATGGATCCGAATTCAGAGCGGCTCGAACGGCTTCATCCGTTTGAGGCGTGGGATGGACGGGATTTTTTGGACTTGCCCGTATTGGTTAAAACCAAAGGGAAGACCACCACGGATCATATTTCACCCGGCGGAAAGTGGCTGCAGTTCAGAGGCCATCTGACCCATATCTCTCAAAACATGCTGGAGGGCGCTGTGAACGCCTTTACCGGCGAAACAGGACATGGGACGAATGTGATCACACGGGAAACCGGGAAGAGGTTCGCTGAGTTGGCCGTATTCTATAAGGAAAACGCCGGCGGATTTGTGATCCTGGGGGATGAGAACTATGGGGAAGGCTCCAGCCGAGAGCATGCCGCCATGAGTCCCAGATTTATGGGGGCCAAGGTGGTTGTGGCGCGTTCATTTGCCCGAATCCACGAGGCCAACCTCAAAAAGCAGGGAATTTTACCGCTGGTTTTCATGGACCCCAATGAGTATGCCGAAATCGGGGAATCTGATCGAATGAGCTTCGTGGATCTACAAGCGCTTCAGCCCGGAAAACCGGTGAAATGCGTGGTGAGCAAAGAAGACGGCTCCAGGAAGGCACTCATGCTCACCCATACGCTCACGGAGGAGCAGATTGGGTGGTTCAAAGCCGGTTCGGCACTCAATGCCCTGCGAGAGAATTATAAAAATTGACAGACAACCGAACGTATCAATGGGGACTTAGGATCCTCTTCGCGTGTAGAGAATCCCCAGGCTGAATGGATCGTCATGGGCTTCGTTCATGGCTTGCTTCAGATCGGAAGGGCTATGGTTTTCAGGCAGGGGATGGGTCCATTCCTTGAGGTGGTCCCAAGTCTCAAACTGCTTATCAAATGTTACGCAGGGGCTGTAGAGGTGGGAAAAGGAAGCGCTTCTTTTGCCGTCAACGCCGCCAGCGCCCGGGCGTGTTCGGACAAACTCAACACCTTCGACCCGGCCGTCACCCACGATTCTGGGGGAGAGCATGAGCCCATTGATCCGGATTCTTTCTTTCATGCCGTAAAACCGGCAGCTAAGACAAAAACCCTCTTGCCCACAATCGGACGCTGACCGGCGCACACATCCATCATGAAAGTGAGGCCGGGCAGGCACCCTGACAGGGCACATTGATGTTCATGTAATAGAAATCTTCCGGCTCTACAGAGTCAATGACTCGATCGACCCTCGTTCCCTCGCGACTTGCAAATTTCCCCATGCGAAAAATACTCCTTATTGTCCGGGCTTCTTTTCTATCTCCCTCTTGATGGTATTGATGTACTTGGTAACCGGAATTTCCTTGGGGCACACGCGGGTGCACTCGAAGTGGTTGACACACCCCCATACCCCGTTCGGATAGTCCACCTGCTTTAGACGCTCCAGGTAATTTTCGTCACGGGAATCGAAAATATACCTGAACGCCCATACAAGGGGCGCAGGTCCCAGGAAGTCCTCATTTTCATTAATAACCGGACAGGCCCCTGTGCAACAGGCACAGAGAATACAGCGAATCGCCACTTCGACTTTTTTGCTCGCTTCGGGTGACTGTATCCGCTCCCCATCGAGAGAGGCTGTTGAGGAGATCAAATAGGGCCGCAGGTGTCTCACTTTTTCGAAAAATGGCTCCAGATCTACAACCAGATCTTTAAGAACTTTATAGGAGGGCAGCGGTTCCAGGATGATCTGCGATTCTTCATAGTCCTTTACCAGTTTCTGACAGGCAAGCGCGCAACGCCCATTGATTTTCATGGCATCCGAACCGCAGACCCCATGACCGCATGACATGCGATAGGCAAGCGTGCCATCCTGTTCCCATTTTATACGGTTCAGACAGTCCAATATGCGATCGGTGGGTTCAGCAGTTAGGGTATAATCCCGAAAGTAGGGTTCGCCGTCCACCTCGGGATCGAATCGGTATATCTTGAAGTGCCTTTCCATATCAGTATACTCTCGGTTTGGGTTCGAACCGGGTAATGGTTACCGGCTTGTAGGACAAACGAAGACCCCTTTGGGTCTTTCGAACCAGTGTATGCTTGAGCCAGTTCTTATCATCCCTTTCCGGGTGGTCTTCTCGAAAATGAGCCCCTCTGCTTTCCTTTCTTGCCACTGCAGACACCAACATCGTATGAGCCAGCGTGAGCAGCGATTCCAATTCACAAGCTTCCAACAGATCGGTGTTGAAACGATGTCCTTTGTCATCTATTGTGACATTTTCATATCGACGAATTAAATCCTGAATCACTTCAAGTGCCCGGTCCAGAGATTCCTTGTGCCGGAATACCGAACAGGATTCTGTCATGACCTTTTGCATCTCGTTTCGCAGTACCCATGGCCTTTCACGCATTTTTATATGCTTCCGATCCTCAAGCCGCTGAACACGTCTGTCCGCAGGATGTTCCCGAAGGGCCGTCCAAGGGAAATCGGAAAGATCCTTCAGC
>Ga0180434_10008417_pt1 | contig 11381 bp, 6 predicted proteins | sample SS_ome_7_FD_132453 | JGI IMG/M metagenome (GOLD analysis project Ga0180434, IMG submission 132453) | Hypersaline lake sediment archaeal communities from the Salton Sea, California, USA - SS_1_D_2 metaG | ecosystem: Environmental > Aquatic > Non-marine Saline and Alkaline > Hypersaline > Sediment... | reverse complement strand
TTTATCGAGTCTAACGTTCTTGATCAGTTTAATAAAATCGATCCGGAAACGGATGTTCCTTCACAACCCCGATGGGACAGCCCTAAAGAAGTTAAGTATTATTATTCCCTGTCAAAAAATGAATCGCCGAGTGAAAAATTCCAAGTCTCCGTTGCATGGCTCACAACGGACATAAAGGACGCCTTTGAGGTCCTGGCACTCTCACTGCTTTCTCAAATTCTTCTCGGGAACTCCGGATCTCCGCTTCGGAAAAAATTAATCGAATCAAAGCTCGGAACGGCGCTCAGCAGCGGAACAGGATTTGATTCCGACCTCAGGGACACCTTCTTTGCCTGTGGCTTAAAGGATGTCAAGGAAGAAAACATAAAGACGATAGAAGCGATTATTTTTGATGTTATGAACGAGCTTTGTCAAAAAGGCATTGATCCTAAACTGATCGATTCCGCCATCCACCAAGTGGAATTCCGGAGAAAAGAGATTACCAACACACCTTATCCCTATGGCATCAAACTGCTACTGGCATTTTCAAGTGCATGGTTTCATGGCGGCAGCCCGGAAGACATTCTACTCCTGGATCAAATTCTCTCCAAAATAAATAAGGACATTTCAAAGGGCGGTTTTTTTGAACGTAAAATTAAAGAATACTTCATTGACAATCCGCATAGGATTACCCTGACACTTGCCCCGGACCAGCACATGGAAGAAAAAAGAAATGAGGAAACCGCCAGGGAACTTTCCCTGATCCGTAAAAACATGACTCCGGAAGATATTGATAAAATTAAACGTGACGCATCTGCTCTCGAAACACTTCAGGAAACGGACGAGGAGCCATCCTGTCTTCCCACACTTGACATACAGGATATTCCACCGGAGATTCAGACGGTGAAAAAATCCGAATTATATAACAGCCCGCCGGCCGCGTTCTACCCCCAGCCGACATCCGGCATAATGTATTTCTCCGCCGCTGTCGGTATAGGCGATCTACCCGATGAATACCTCCGGCTTATTCCCTTTTTCTGCACGGCCCTCCCCCGTGTCGGCACAACCATTCACGACTACACCGAAATAGCCCGGCTTGTTGATCTTCATACCGGCGGTATAGGCCTTTCCGCCCATGCCAGAACCCGCTTCAATGATTCCGCATGCATTCCCTTTGTCACACTTAACGGCAAGTGTCTTGCCAGGAAACAGGACAACATGTTCGACCTCATTCATGAGTTTGTGAACAAGTTCAGTTTTACGAACCTTAAGCGCTTAAAAAGCATCCTGCTCGAATACCAGGCCGGTATGGAATCCATGATTGTCCAAAACGGTCACCGACTGGCCATCTCCCTTGCATCCAGAAATTTTTCACCTGCCATGCATGTTAATGAAGTCTGGTATGGTGTACACCAGCTTAAAACCATAAAAGACATAACCGCCGTACTCACAGATGATGAACATTCCGATCAGGCACTTCACAAGCTGGCGGGCGATCTTGAATCCATTGCGGGGATCTTGTTGGTGCCGGATAATATGCGCACGGCATTTATCGCCGAAGACAAGGTTCTTGAACGCATTTCCTCTTCCGGGAGTCGATTGATAAAGGACATGTCAACCCGGCATTCATCAAAAGAATTCACCGCACCGGTCATAGAAACCGGTCACACCATACCGAAAGAGGGGTGGAGTGCATCAACCAGTGTATCTTTTGTTGCCGCCGCGCTGAAAACCGCCACCCTGGGCCACCCGGATGCCCCGGCCCTTGCAGTTATCGCAAAGATGATGCGATCCCTCTACCTTCATCGCGAAATTCGTGAAAAAGGAGGCGCCTACGGAGGGTTCTCAACCTACAGCCCGGAAACCGGCATGTTTTGCCTTGCGTCTTACAGAGATCCGCATATTAGCAGAACGTTGACTACGTTTGCGGGTGCCAGGGAGTTTATCATATCCGGGGATTACAGCAACGAGGATGTTAAAGAAGCCGTTCTTCAGGTGTGTTCGGAAATTGACAGCCCGGACTCTCCCGGGATGTCGGCTCAAAAAGCATTTTACAGGGATATTATCGGTCTTACGGATGAGGCAAGAAAAAAACACAAAGAGCAGTTGCTCAACGTGACGCCCGAAACAATAAAGACGGCCGCTGAAAAATATTTCAGCAGCGGCATGTCCGAGCAGGCCACCGCCGTGATATCCAGCGAAGAGAAGTTGAAAAAGGCTAACCCTGAGTTTAACCTGGAATTGAACACGATTTAAGATTCAGGCTTTTTTGCACATCATTCGAACCTTACTTGACATTTTTCTAACACCGTTATAATAACAGTGTTATATTAACAGTGTTATTGTATTAACTATTTGTTTTATATAAAGATAAATTGATCATGCCAAGAACCGCCCGTTCATACCAGGAAGTGGAGTTGAACAAAAAAAAGATTCTTGACACGGCGCTGGAACTCATCGTTAAAGACGGGTTCCAGAATCTCAGCATGCGCAGACTTGCCTCCCGTCTAAATATAACCGCCACCACCATATACAACTATTTTTCAAATAAGGATGAAATCAATCTCATGATAAGAATGCATGGGTTTGATATGCTTTACCGGAAATTCAAACAGTGTGTTGATGAGCACCAAGACCCATATGAACGGCTCGAGGCGATGATTCGCTCTTATTTCGACTTCGGCACGGGCATTCCCAACTACTATGATATAATGTTCAACCTGCACACGCCTAAATATTTGGATTACGTTGAAACGGAACTGGAACCCGTTGCCCGAATTGAAAAAGAGGCGTCATTACGCACCTATGACATTACCCGAAAGGCAATCGCCGATCTGAATAAAAACGGGATTGCTCGAAGTGATGATGAAGTAATGTTGCTGACGATCCAGTTGTGGTGTGACGCCCACGGTATCATCAGTCTCTATAACAGCAAGCTGTTCCAGGAAATTAACGACAACCCCAGGAAGTTGATCAATCAACTGATTGATGTTGTTATTAAGCGTATTGCAACTTAGCTTTTTGTAAGCAGACCCGTTGCCGGATGTCGGCAAATCGGGCGGTCGGCGGCGTTTACTTCGGAAAAAGGGGGATTGACATGCTGGTTTACACCAACACTGCTCCGCGGCGGAAAAAAGGGGCCGCGGATCTGGCGGTTTACTTTCTTCTCAGGATGATGGCCGCAAGTTTTCGATGGAGACGGGGATTAAAAAAATACCTGAAAAGCGATGAGGGCTGGCTCAACTTTTCTGTGGGGATCCGGACGGAAAGCAACTCCATCGAAAACGCCATCGTATTTAATAACGGCCGCGTATCCGTTATCCGGGGGATTCCTTCGAATGTAGATGTCACCATGGTCTTTATTTCAGCCAAAGCGCTTCGCAAGCTTCTGACAGCCCCCACAACCGAACAGGTGTATATGCTGTTGAAAAGCGAGATGCGAACCGAAGGCAAACAAACCTATCTGCTCCTGTTTCTTTTTCTCGTTTCAGTTCTTCTGCACCGGCAGCAAATCCGGAATCTTAAAAAGGAGCATAAAAAAGCCAATGAAACCGCCCTCCTTGAGTGCCCGAATCATCGTAAAGAATTAAGCGAAGCACTCTCAAAACGCCGAACCCAGAGAATGAAGGCCGAGGCTATCGATCCCGGTGTAAACTATCTCTCCGATCCGTATCTCTCCGATTACAGCTTAGACCACTTTCCACGCTTGAAACTGTTTCTTGATCAGCATTTTGAAACCAAGGCCGAAGTGTGTATAGAGATGCCTTACCTTCTTACCCGGTGGCATAAAACAAACGGGTTCGACAGGAAAAAAGACGGCACGCCCTGGGTGCCGGAAATGCGCCGGGCCCGGGCCTTTAAGTATATTATGGAACATCGGCAGCCGGTTATCCGCAAAGGCGACCTTGTTGCCGGAACCACAACCTCCAAAGCGGTGGGTGCGCTTCCCTACGTGGACGCTGCGGGAACTTATCTTTGGCCGGAGCTGTTTACCGTTCCCCACCGGATGCTTTTCCCATATGACATCTCTTTCGAAGATGCCTGGACGCTCCACCATGAAATTTTCCCCTACTGGGCAGAAAAAAATTTCAGGGAACGGGTTAGGGAAAAACATAACGATCCGCTGTCACAAAAAATCGATGAGCGCTTTGCTGTGTATTTCACTTTCAAATCGTCCGCCTTTTCGCATATTATTCCCGACTTTCCCCGTATTCTGCGCCTGGGAACCACCGGAATTATAGCAGAAATCCGAAGAGACATGGCGCAGGACCCGGGAACCCACGGGCGCAACACCGTAAGAGAGGCCATGATCACCGCCCTTGAAGGCCTGGCCCGGTATTCTCGAAATCTTGCGGTGCAGGCGGAAACGGAAGCCAAGCGGGAGCCGGATCCCCATCGCAGGAAAGAGTTAAAACGGATTGCCGCTATCTGCAGTCGCGTGGTCGAATATCCCGCCCAAACCTTTGACGAGGCTGTCAATGCCATCTGGATCACAATGGTAGGCGCCCACATCGAAAATACAAATGCCGGGCTGTCCCTGGGAAGATTGGACCAGTGGCTTCAGCCCTATTTTGAGAGCGATCTTGAAAAAATCGAAAGCCGGAAGGAACGTGACACCTACATAAAGCATGTTATCGAGCTTGTGGGCTGTTTTTTCCTCCGGTGCACGGATCATCTTCCCTGCATGCCTTATATCGCAACCATTTATTTCGGAGGCAGTTCTTCGGATCAGGCGATTACGCTGGGAGGGCTTACACCCGAGGGAAACGATGCCGTGAACGATATGACCTATATCTTCCTGAAAGTGACCGAGATGCTGTCCATTCGCGATCCCAACATGAATGCGCGATACCACCCGAACATCAACAGCGACACCTACCTCAAGCGCCTTTGTGAAGTCAATCTGATCACGGCGGCAACGCCGTCAATGCATAATGATGACATCATTATGAGATCCCTTAAACAACTAAATTACGAAACACGGGACCTCTATGACTGGGCCGCCGTCGGCTGCGTGGAACCGACGATCCCGGGCAAACACGCCGGTCATACCAACTTTCAGTTGATGAACATGGTGGCCGCCCTGGAGATGGCTCTCAACAACGGCACACATCCTCTCATGAGATGGAAATTGGGGCCGGACACCGGCAGGGTTGAACATGGAGACTTTGAAACCTTTGACCAGTTCTTTGACGCCTTCATCGCTCAGTTTTCTTTTTTAATTGACCAGTCAATCCAGTTAAACAACTGGTATGCGGAGGAGCACCAGTATGTTCGTCCCACGCCATATCTGTCGGCACTTACCGAAGGCTGCAGTAAAAAGGGAATGGACATTACCAGGGGCGGCGCAAAATACAACAGCTCCGGTACTGCCATAATCGGCCTGGCGGATGTAACGGACTCTTTAATGGTTATTAAAAAACTTGTTTTCGAAGAAAAAAAGATTTCATTCGCCCGACTTAAAACCGCCGTGGATACGGACTTTGCCCTTGATGCTGAACTCCATGCCATGGCTACCCGAAAAGTGCCGTTCTTTGGGTCCGGAAGCGATGAGGCCCTGTCCATGGCCAACCGGATCACAAAATTTGTCCACGACTACTACTCCGCCATACCCCACTATCGTGGAGGTAAATACACGGTGGGATTCTGGACAATGTCGCAGCATGTCGCCTTTGGGACCCTGACAGGCGCCTTGCCGTCCGGAAGGAAATCAGGCATGCCGTTTACCCCCGGATTGACCCCGGAGCCCAATGCGTCGCCAAACCTACTGGACAATATGCGTGATGTCGCCAGGCTCGATCCCGAAAACCTGACCAACAACATTGCCTTCAACGTCAAAGTGGTCCCCTCGGCGAACGATACGCATTCCAAGGCGCTTTCCGACATGTTTTCCTATGCTAAAACATATTTCACCATGGGTGGGATGCAGATGCAGATGAATGTCGTAACATCGGATACGCTTCGGGATGCCATGGCTCACCCGGAACATTATCGAAACTTGATCGTAAGGATTTCCGGCTATAACGCTTATTTTGTCACCCTTCACCGGGACCTTCAACTGGAACTGATTAACCGGGCCGAATACGGAACCTGAAACCGGCGCCATCACATAAGGAGGCAAAATGGCCAATCCCAATTTCATCAGAACAATTATCAAGAAAACCTTTTACCAACGATTCTTCTGGGCCCGGGTTTCAAATTATCCGGTAATAGGCCGCCTTATAGAATACCTTCTTTTTGAAGATGATGATATCATGTATCTGCCCAGGGATAATTCAATCCCCGTAAATACGTCTCTCGGTCAAAAAGAAGACATGGTCATGCCTTCACAGGTCTTGGAGCACTTTATCCGTGAGGCCAACTATCACTGGATCATGAACACTTGTATATGCAGGGATTCTTCTTCCTGTAAAGATTATCCCATTGATCTCGGTTGCATTTTCCTGGGGGAAGCCGCCATGGGGATCAATCCGAAATGGGGTCGAAAAGCCACCATGGAAGAAACCCTGGCACATGCTGCCAGGTGCAGGGAGGCAGGGCTGGTTCACCTTATCGGCAGAAATAAGCTTGACGCCGTCTGGCTGAATGTGGGTCCGGGGAAAAAGCTGTTGACGGTCTGTAACTGCTGCCCTTGCTGCTGTTTGTGGAAAGTTTTGCCGGTCATAAAACCCAGTATCAACTCAAGCGTGAATAAAATGCCCGGTGTTTCGGTGTCGGTCACCGACGAATGTGTGGGTTGCGGAACTTGCGCGGAGAATGTATGTTTCGTGGATGCCATCCGGATCGTGAATGACAGGGCCGCCATAAGCAGCGAATGCAGGGGATGCGGCCACTGTGTTTCGGTCTGCCCGGCGGATGCCATCCAGCTCACCACGGACGGCGCTTATAATATAGGGCAGACGGTTGACATGATTGAAAACCTGGTTGATGTCAGGTAAGAATGCCCCTCATCTGTTTTGATATTGCTTCGGAAAGAGCGCCTCTCTCCTCCGCCACTTTAAGTGTATAGAGTCCCAGTGTTTTGTATAAATGGGTAAATTCGGACGCTTTTTCTGCGATCTCCCTTATATGCTCGTTAACGGTTTCCACATCGCCCCTTACAATAGGGCCGGTTAATGCATTGGCAATACCGGCCTTCTCTATATTTGACAACGTACCTTCTATCAGGGGGCCGAGCACGGTATACGCCTCTTCAGGTGGTATGCCGGAGGCTTCAATGAGCTTGAACGCCATGCCCTGCAGGGTGACAAAAAAATTCGACGCGACCACCGCCGATGCGTGGTAAAGTGTCTTGGCGTCGGTCTTGATCGTAAAGCTGTTCGCTTCAAGACCCTTCGCAATTTCTGTTGCCTTTTCAACCGCACGGGGGTCTCCTTCCACGGCGATATTTATACCGGCAAATGGATTGACGTCCCTGGTTACTGTTGCAAAGCTTTGAAGGGGGTGCATGGATCCTGTCGATACGGATAGCGATTCCGGAACGGAAAATATCGTGGATGGAAGAGAGCCGCTGCAATGAAGAACAATGGCCTGTTCTTTAAAACCATTTTTTTCCGCTATATCCTTAAATGTCCTGCCGATGGCATCGTCGGGAGTGGTAATAAACACAATGTCGGCGGAAGCCGTGACCTTCCATGGATCTGCTTCAAACCTGTTTGCACCTGTCATCCGGGCAACGTGTTCAGCTGAAGCGAGTGTGCGGCTGGAAAACCCCTCCGGTTGATACCCTATGTCAGCCAGCTGTCCGGCAAGAGCAGAACCCAGTTTGCCGCATCCCACAACCGCAAATGAAATTTTCATGCCCGACTCCTAATAACAATGCTCTTCTTTCGGGAACTCTCCGGACTGCACTTCAGATACATATGTCTTCAGCGCCTGCCGGGCACGGTCTCCAAGTTTGGCATACTGTTTGACAAACTTGGGGAGATGCCTGTCATGAAGCCCCAAGAGGTCATGCAGCACAAGAATTTGCCCGTCACAATCCGGACCGGCACCTATGCCTATCGTTGGAATGGAAATGGATTCGGTTATTTTTTTTGAGATATCAGCCGGTATGCCTTCAAGGACAACGGAGAAGGCGCCGGCCGCTTCCACTTTCCGTGCGTCGGCCAGCAGCCGGTCTTCATCTCTTTGTACTTTATACCCGCCCATTTGATGCACAGATTGCGGTGTAAGGCCGATGTGTGCCTGGACCGGTATGGACGCACGAGAGATGGCACCAATGGTGTCCGCCACATCCGCTCCGCCCTCCAGCTTTACCGCAGCCGCACCGGCTTCTTTAATGAATCGGCCCGCATTGGCGATAGCGTCCTTTATATCAGCCTGGTAGGACATAAAAGGCATATCGCCCACTATCATGGCGTGTTCCGATGCTTTTGCCACGAGGCGGGTATGATAAATCATTTCATCCATGGTAACAGGAAGCGTGCTGTCTTCCCCCTGAACCACCATTCCAAGTGAATCACCGATAAGGATCATATGGATGCCCGACTCGTCCACCATGCGGGCAAACGGATAGTCATAGGCGGTCATGGCTGCAATCTTTTCACCTTTTTGCTTCATCTGGAATAGTTTCGTGACGGTAATTTTTGATTTCATTGGACATTCCTTCATGAACGGTTGGCAGGACATTAACCCTTTATTTTTACATAATAATTTATAAATCACCCGAATTAATGTCAAGCAAAACATTGATATTGACTTTAACGAGCTGAATGGGATATTATTTTTGATTTATGTAACATATTGATAATATTAAAAGACAAACGGGCAGGCAGAATAAAATGATACAGTTGATCAGGGGGTTTAAAGATATCCTGCCGGATGACATACATCAATGGCAGCACATCGAACAAACCGCCCGCAATCTGTTCGAAAGTTTCGGCTTTACCGAAATCAGGCCGGCTCTTCTTGAAAAAACCGATCTTTTCAAAAGGAGTATTGGTGAAGATACGGATATTGTGGGTAAGGAAATGTATACCTTTGCCGATCGAAAGGGCGACAGTGTCACCCTGCGTCCTGAGGCCACAGCCTCTGTTGTAAGATCCTATATTCAGCACAAGATGTATGCGCAGGACCCGGTGAGGAAGCTTTATACCATAGGTCCCATGTTCCGCCGGGAACGGCCGCAAAAAGGCCGATATCGCCAGTTCTATCAAATCAACGCAGAGGCGTTCGGCATTGAGTCACCGCTTATGGATGCTCAGCTCATATTCATGCTGGTGAAACTTTTTGAGCAATTGTCTATAGATGATACCACCGCCCACATTAACTCCCTGGGCTGCCCCGAATGCCGCCCCGGTTTTAAAAAAATACTCGCCGGCTATCTGGAATCCAAAAAGGAAGCCCTTTGTGAAAACTGCCGGAGCAGGATGACCCGCAATCCCCTGAGAGTTCTCGACTGCAAAGTACCGTCCTGCCGCAAGGCCCTGGATGCCCCTCCTGAGATGACAAGCTACTTGTGCGGTGAATGCGACCGGCACTTCACCAGAGTCAAAACCGCCTTAAATGACTACAATATCCCATTTAAACTGGATAAAAACCTGGTCCGGGGATTAGACTATTACTCCCGAACCACGTTTGAAATTCAAACCCTGTCCTTGGGTGCTCAAAGCGCCATCGCAGGGGGAGGCAGATATGACGGCCTGGTGGAAATGCTCGGCGGGCCGCCGCATCCTGCCATCGGGTTTGCCATCGGCTTTGACAGGCTGGTGGAGTTATTCACCCAGCAACCGGGAGACAAGGTGAAAGGGCCCGATGTTTTTCTGGCACCGCTGGGTGAGACATGCGAGGCCATGGCCGGAAAATGGGCAGCGGAACTCAGCCTCTCGGGTATTCGAACCGAAATTGACTTTTCCGGTAAAAGCTTGAAAAGTCTCATGAAGCGTGCAAATCGGCTTCAAGCCGGCCATGTGCTGATCGCAGGTGAAGACGAGATCGAAAACGGTTCGGCGATACTCAGAAATTTACATACAAAAGAGCAGGTCGACATACCACTCGCCGATCTTTCGGAAACGATTAAAATGAAAATAAAGCTTTAATAATAAGACTAGGCGATGAAAAAGGAGCCATTCCATTGACGGACAAACTAGGACGCATGAGAAGAACGCATCACTTGAATGAACTTACGGAAAGTGATATCGGAAAAGAGGTTGTGCTTGCCGGCTGGGTTCAGAGACGAAGGGATCACGGCGGTGTCATTTTCGTAGACCTGAGGGATCGACACGGCATTACTCAGATCGTATTCAATCCCGAAGAAAACCCGGATATTCACGACAAGGCCCATACGATACGGAGCGAATTTGTACTGGGAGTCAGGGGCAGGGTCGAGAGCAGGCCGGAAGGCATGGTCAATCCAAAACTGAACACCGGTGCCGTCGAGGTGTTGATACATGAGTTGAAAATTCTAAACAGAGCGGAGACGCCTCCATTCCTGATTGAGGACACCGTGGATGTGTCCGAAAATATCCGCCTCAAAAACCGCCATCTGGACCTTCGCAGACCGGGTCTCCAAAAAAATATTATTACCCGGCACAAAGCATCCGCGGTGGTCAGAAATTACCTGAACGCGAATGGCTTTGTTGATATCGAGACCCCTTTTCTCACAAAAAGCACGCCCGAAGGTGCACGAGACTTTCTTGTACCGTCCCGTGTCAACCAGGGCGCATTCTTCGCCCTTCCCCAGTCTCCCCAGCTTTTCAAGCAGCTCTTGATGATCGCCGGGTTCGACCGGTATTATCAGATTGTAAAATGCTTCAGGGACGAGGACCTTCGGGCCGACCGCCAGCCTGAGTTCACGCAGATAGATATGGAAATGTCGTATGTCGGGGAGGAAGATGTCATGGCCATATCCGAAGGTCTTGTTTCCAGCCTCTTTAAAGAAATCCTCGGCATAGAGCTTACCCTCCCCTTCCGGCGTCTGCCCTACGGCGAAGCAATGGGAACATACGGAATAGACAAACCTGATTTAAGATTCGGCCTGGAGCTGAAAGATATTTCCGACATTGTAAAGGGTTCCGGATTTCAGGTGTTTGCCAATGTGGTTAAAAAAGGCGGCATTGTAAAAGCCCTGAACGCCAAAGGCTGTATTGACCTGTCAAGAAAAGACATAGACGACCTCACTGAATTCGTTGCCGTTTACAAAGCCAAAGGGCTTGCCTGGATCAAGGTAAAAGAAGATTCATGGCAATCGCCCATTGCCAAGTTCTTTACGGATGATGAAAAGAGCGCATTGGCTGAACGAATCGCAATGACCCCGGGAGACCTTGTTTTTTTCGTGGCAGACCAGCCTAAAATAACCAATGAAGCACTGGGTCATCTGCGCCACCATCTGGGCCATAAGCTCGGCCTGATAAATGAGAATGACTACAGGTTTGTCTGGGTGACCCGGTTTCCGATGCTGG
>Ga0180434_10008413_pt1 | contig 11383 bp, 5 predicted proteins | sample SS_ome_7_FD_132453 | JGI IMG/M metagenome (GOLD analysis project Ga0180434, IMG submission 132453) | Hypersaline lake sediment archaeal communities from the Salton Sea, California, USA - SS_1_D_2 metaG | ecosystem: Environmental > Aquatic > Non-marine Saline and Alkaline > Hypersaline > Sediment... | reverse complement strand
CGGGCCACGGCGTCGGCGTCGGCCACGTTGCACTGGTAGTATCGGGCGGTCAGGCCCTTCTCGGCGAAGCGGGCCAGCGTCTTGGTGATCTCGCTCGACTTGGCCTTCTCGTCGTCCTCCGCGGGAACCGGCGAGCTGCCGACCAGGGCCATCCGCACCCCCGTCTGCTCGGCCACGGCCAGCACGCACTCCGCCGTGATCCCCTTGGCGCCGCCGGTGACCAGGATCACGTCGTCGCTCGTCCAGGCGATCTCCCGCTCGGCGTAGGTGGCCGGGTCGGAAAGCCGCAGCCGGGGGATCCGGCGGGTCAGTCCGTCGTCGTATCCGACCGCCGCGAAGCCCTCCGAGGTGCCCAGCTCGATGGCGACCTTCTCGGCCACGGCGGTCGCGTCGGCCTCGGGGGCGAAGTCGACGACGCGGACCTTCAGGTCGTCCCGCTCCAGGTGCAGGCTGGCCGCCACGGCCTTGGCACACATCGCGTCCACGTCGGCCTCGGGGCGGCCGGCGCCGAAGTCGCCGCCGGCGAACTGCACGAACGCCACGCTCGCCGACCGGCTCCGCTCTTTGGCCCGGGGGACGGCAACCATCGAGCGGAGCCGGTGGATCATGCGCTCCAGTCGCTGCGACGCCGACTCGTCGGCTTTCCGGCCACGCGGCAGAATGGCCACGAGTGTGCGGTAGTTCCCCTCGACGGGCCCTTCGTCCGGCATGCCGTCGAAGCCCCGGCAGACCACCCGGGCCCCGGCCAGCCGGTCGCGGAGGGCCTCGGCCACGTCCTGCTCTGCGTCCTCGGAGAGCACCAGCACCTTCTCGCCGGTCCAGTCGTCGATCGAAGCTTCCGCCTCGGCCTCGGGCGACTCCTCCACGTGGTCGACCACGAAATTGCGGACCCAGGTGGGGAGCGTGTTGGCCGCGGGCTTGGGGGCGCCGGGGCCGCTGGTTTCCACGGGCTGGGCCAGCGCCGCTAGGTTGTCGGCCACTTCTTGCAGCGTGGCGTTGGCGAACTGGCTCGGGTCGAGCTCGCCGGCGATTCCCAGGCGCTTGGCCACCGAGGCGATCAGCTCGGCCGCCTTGATCGAGTCGAGGTTCAGGTCGTCGATCAGCCGCATCTCCAGCGACATGCTCTCGGGCGGAAAGCCGGTGAGCTGCTCGATCGCCTCCAGCAGCATTTCGGGGATCGAGGCCTCGGCCGCGTCGGCCTTCGCCTCGCCGCCGGCCGACTCGGCCGCGGCAACCGCCGCCGGAGCCGCCGCGGGAACCGTTGCGGAGCCCGCGGGGACTACCGCGTCGGCAACCGCTGCCGGGGAAACCGCGTCGCCCCGGGCCACCGGCTGAGCCGCGACGCCAGCCGACGAAGTCTCCATGTCGGCCCGAACCACCGCCGCCAGGAACGGGCCGCGTCGGGCCACGTAGTCGCAGAGCGCTTCCGGCGAAACGCCGGCCTGCTGGGCGATCCTCGCCTCCAACGCGCCGCTCGACTTGCTCGCAACGGGCACCTCGACGCCGTCGACCCGGAACGGCCGCTCGCAGGGGTTCTCGATGAACCGCCGCTCGCCGGCCGGCACGAACTCGCGCACCAGACGGTTTTCGTAGAGCCCCGAGAAGTCGATCGCCGCACCCCGGGCGAACAGACAACCGACCAGCGTGTTCAGATCGCGGTCGCAGCCGGGCTTCGACTCCACCGGCAGGCACGCCGGCCCGTCGGCCCCGCAGATCGATCCCACCAACCCGGAAAGCACTCGGCCCGGGCCCACCTCGACGAACACGTCGCACTGGCCGTACATGGCCGCCACCATGGCGATGAAGTGGACCTGGGAGACGACCTGATCGGCGAAATGGTCGGCCAGCCCCAGCCCCTCGGCCACCTGGGAGCCGTCGGTCGAGGTGAACAGCTTGGTTCGCGTGGCCGGGAGGGCCTCGGGAAGCGACGCGTCGTCGCGCAGGCGCTGGGCCGCGTCGGCCACGTGCCCGCTGTGGAACGCGTTCGACACCGGCAGCACCTTCGCCCGAATCCCCTCGCCCGACGCCCGCTCGACGATCGCCTCGACCGCCGGCGCATCGCCCGAAATCACCGTCTGCGTGAAGCTGTTGAGGTTGGCGACCACCACGTCGCCGTCGGCCTCGCGAACGAGTCGGGTGGCCACTTCCGGCGGGCAGCCCAGCGAGGCCATGGCGCCGGGGTGATCGGCCCGAGCGGCCATCGCCCGGCCGCGAACGGCGGCCAAACGGAGCAGGGCCTCTTCGTCGAACGCCCCCGCCGCACAGAAGGCCGACAGCTCGCCCAGGCTGTGGCCGCCCACCGCGGCCGGGTCGATGCCCAGTCGCTCCAGGTACCTCCGCCACAGCAGCGAGGCCAGGCAGATGGCCGGCTGGGCGACCTCGGTCCGCTTCAGCTCCTCGGTCCAATCGGCGAGCTGCTCGCCGTCCGCCGCCCGGTCCACCGGCCGGTACATCCGCTCCTTGATTCCCTCCAGGCCGTACTCCCGCAGCCACGCGGCCGCCCGGTCGACCAGCTCCCGCGCCCAATCGAATCGCTCGACCAGCGTGCGGGCCATGTTCAGCACCTGGGAGCCCTGGCCCGGGAACAGGAAGGCCACCTGGGCCCGGTTCACCTCGTTGCCGATCCAGATCGACCGATCCGGAGTCGTGGTGATCTGACCGGGGCACGGCGGACGCTCCACCAACATCTGCTTGAGGGCGTCGAGCTTCTCGGCCAGCTCGCTCGGCTTGCCGGCCACCACGGCCGCCCGCACCGGGCACGACGAATCGAGCTGGCCGGCCAGCTTCGCCGCCAGATCGACCATCTCGGCGTAGCTGATGCCGTCGGCCAGACGGAGCACCGCGTCGACCCGCTCGATCAGCGCGCCGGGCGAGCCGGCGGCGACCACGAACAGCTCCGTCGCTTGGCCGGAAACCAGGAGGGCCCGCTCGTCGATTTCCGGGGCAAGCTGCGGGGCCGGGGCGTCGCCCGACTCCAGGGTCACGTGGCAGTTGATCCCGCCGAAGCCCGCCGCCGACACGCCCACGCGGAAGGTCTCGGAGGCCGAACGGACCACGCCCTGCATGACCGGGTACAACGCCTTGGCCGCCTCGTCAAACACCGGATGGGGCTCGCTGCAATCGGCCACCGGGGTGAGCACGCGCCGATTGGCCCCCATGATCGCCTTGATCAGCCCGCCCACTCCGGCGGCCGCCTTGGTGTGCCCGACAGTCGATTTGAGCGAGGTCACCCCGCAGGTCCGCGGCTTGCTTGCCTCGTCGCCCTGCATGGCCATTGCGATGCCGGTCAGCTCCACGGCGTCGCCCACCGAGGTGCCCGTCCCGTGACCTTCCACGAACGTCAGGTCCTGCGGCCCGTACTCGGCCCGCTCGTAGGCCCGGCGAATCGCCCGGGCTTGGCCCTCGGCCTTCGGGGCGGTGATCGTCCGGCTCCCGTCCGAAGCGATGCCCCAGCCACGCAGCACGGCGTACACGTAGTCGCCGTCGTTGCGGGCGTCTTCCAGCCGCTTGAGCACGACGAACCCGCACCCCTCGCCCGGCTTGAACCCGCTGGCCCGCCGGTCGTAAACGTGCAGGTCGTCCTTCGCCAGCGCCCCGGCCTTGGAGAAGCCGATCAGCTCGAACGTGTCGAGGCTGACGTCGACGCCGCCGGCCAGGGCCACGTCGAGGGTGCCGTCGTCGAGCGCCTTGGCCGCGGTGGCCACGGCGATCAGCGACGACGAGCAGGCCCCGTCGACCGTGTAGCCGCCGCCGTGGAGCCCGAGATAGCCGCAGATCCGCCCGGAAATCGTGTTCGACAGCCCGCCGGCCAACGTGTCCTCCGTGGTCGGAGGGAAGACCGACTTGAAATACTGCTCGGTGGTCGCCGCGAGCTGGGCGGTCATCTCGGGCGAGAGGCCTTTCGACTCAGCCGCCGCCCGAATCGCCCGCTCGATGAACGGCCAGCGGAGCCGCATGGTGTTGGCTCGGGTGTGCTCGCCGGTCAGCGTGTTGCCCAGAATCACGCCGGCCCGCTCCTTGGCCAGACCATCGGCCCGGGCGTATCCGGCGTCGTCCAACGCGGTCAGGGCCACCTCCAGCGCCAGCCAGTGGACGATGTCGCTGGCCTCGAAGATGGGCTTGGGGATGCCGCGGCCCACCCAGTCGAAGTCGAAGCCGTCGATCACGGCGGCCTCGCGGGCGTAGGTCTTGTCGGGCGTGGAGGGGTCGCCGGCGTAGTATTCGTCCAAGGGCAGGCGTTCGGCGGGGAGCCGGCGGAACTGGCGGCGCTGGGCCAACGCGTTCTCCCAGAACTCCCGGAGCGTTGCCGCCCCTGGATACCGGCAACCGAGCCCGATCACGGCGATGGCTGGTGTTTCGTTCATTCTCCCGTCCCCCTAGCGGCGATAAGCGAGCGGTCGTTGGCGGCGATCGGCTGGCTTGGTCTCGCTTCCCCTTCCCACCCTGGTTACCCAGTCGACGCTCCGATCCTGCGCGGCAATGGGGAGCATTGCGGTTCGCATTCTGCGGCGTGGGTTCGATGGAGCGTCGTGATGCATGGGCTTGTCCCTTCGGCAAGTCAGCCACTGTTGTCATAATTGCGAAACGCCGCCCCCGTCCGTCACGGTTTCACCCGGCCGAGATGAGCACGCTCGATCCGCGAAAACGGCGGACGGCACGCCCCGCCGCCCGACGGCGTAAGCCTATTCCTAGAAAACACTTGTGCCTTACACTCGCACATTCGTCGACCGCCCTCGGCCGACGCTGATTTCGAGCCGTGACACCCCCGCGCTCGGCAGTACAGTTCCCACCCAAAAGTGCCATTGCACAGAGAAACAGGGCCGCTTGCGTGCGTTGCGACCTGCGAGCAGGGCGGAGCAGGGCGGAGCAGGGCGGAGCAGGGCGGAGTAGGGCGGAGTAGGGGTTCCGGGGGCGTGCCCCGGGGGACGCCGTCGATCTGGAAGCGTTGGCGCTGGAGATGATGCGGCACGACCGCGTGCTTTGCATCCTCAATCGGAAGCGGCGTGCCGTCCGGCTCGCGAAGACCCTGGCGGAAGAGAAGGTCGACGGACTGCTGCACTTGTCGACGAACATGTGCCCCGCCCACCGCGCCGCGGTGCTCGCCGTTGTCAACCGGCGTTTGTCAAACGGCTTGCCCGTGCGTCTGGTGGCCACGCAATGCGTGGAGGCGGGCGTCGACCTCGACTTCCCCGTGGTTTACCGAGCCCTGGGGCCGCCGGAGGCGATCGCCCACGGGGTCGGTGCAGGTGACCAGGGCGTCGCCCGCCGCGTGCGGGCGCGGATTGAAACCTCAAGAAGCCGGGGCATGCCCCTCGACTTGCAGATTGCGCGGGGCGGGGCGGCGCGGGACGGGGCACTCGCGCGTCGGTGCAAGCACCCGCCCTACGCGCTTGCGCGCCGTGGGAGGAGACGCGGATGGCCCAAACAGCCCTGATGGAAACAAGCCCCCCTCATTCCCAACCCTTCTCCCGCAAGCGGGTAAGGGGTTTTAGGGGCTTCATTTCATGCCCAAGGCCGCCTTGATCATCATGCAAACGCCCCATACGGTGCCGAGGATCATGGCCAGCGAGACGACCCAGAGGACGGGCTGCAACGTCTGGGACTCCTGGTGGGCCGGGAACATCCAGCCGATCAAGGCCAGCAGCAGCACGCCGCCCCCGGCCGATCCGGCCGTCGTGGCCAATCCCTCCAGCAGCATACGAAGCCGGGGGTGCAGCGTCGGCTCCTTCTTCGGTTGATCTCCGTCCCCACGGCCCCGTATCCCGAGCGACATCCACGCCGATAGTCCGAAGGCCGGCTGCGTATCTTTCGCTTTCTTCTTGTCGCTCATTGTGGACGATCCGCCTTGACGAGCCGACGCAGAACAACTCCAGCCTCTCTCGACGCCTCCCGCCTCGGTCGGCCCTCAGCGGGCCGAGTTCAATCACCTCCCCCGCCGGATGCCGTGAACTCCAGCCGGCCGCCGAGCATCCGGCACCAGGTGTCCAAGTCACTCAACTCCGCCTTGGCCCGCTCGTCGGCGTCGACGAGCACCAGCCGCCGCGGGGCGACCAGGGCCGCCACGTGCTCGACGTCGAACGCCTCGAGCAGGCCGAAGCAGAACAGCTCCGGCTTCTCGTTGACGCCCCAGCTCTCCTCGATTACCTGCTTCAGGCTGCCCAGCGGGTTGTGTAATTCTACCGCGCCGACCGCCTTCGGTTCCAGAGCGGCGGCCACCAGGGCGAACGTGCTCGACCGCGGCCCCAGGGCGACGAGCGCGGCCGGGCCCTCGTGCTCCGCGGCCGACCACCGGGCAACCGCCGCCACCTGGCTCGCCTGGAGGCCCAACGGCCGCTCGCCCACCGCCGCGACCAGCAGGGCATAGAGGAAGTCGCGCTCCCGGATCTTCGACTCGCCGAAATAGAACGGATCGACGGCCAGCACGCGATAGCCCGCGCCCAACAGCCGGGCGGCGTCGGCCGCGGCGCCCTGGCGCCCCTCGTCGGCCACGAGGATCGCCGTCTTCTGCGGGCCGCCTTGGACCAGCTCGACCGCGGGCACGGTCCAGGCGGCGCCCATCTGGAGCTTCCAGTAGGTGGCCTTGACGCCCGACCTCTCCTCCTTGCCGAACGGGATCGCGTGCACCTCGTACGGCTTCGCCCGGACCCGCTCCGAAAGCTGCGCCCGCCGCGACGCTTGCCACTTCGCGGCCGCGTCCTTCTCGCCGGGCCGGGCCGGCTCGCGGGGCAGGTCTTTCGCCAGGCGGAGGGCCAGCGTGTTGAAATCCTCGTTCTTCTCGGGCAGCGCGACGTGCAGCTCCTCCTCGCTCTTCACCTCGTCGTCCGACGGGATCTCCGTGGCGTCGAACGCCTGGTCGCCGGGGTAGAAGAAGTCGCCCAGCATGCGGTAAAGCTGCTGCCGGTTGTCGACCTCGTAGTTGTGCTTGCCCGGCGGATCGTCGTTGACGTGCGACCGCAGCGCGTCTTCCCGGCCGTAGAGGCGGAAGATGGGCTGGGCCGCGTCCAAAAGCGGCTGCAGGGCGTATTCCCCCTCGAAGCAGCAGCTATCGTGCAGGTTGTAGGTCAACAGGGTGGGGCGCGGGGCCATCATCGCCGTCAGGTGCGTGTAGTCGCAGACGGTGGCCAGGTCGTTCGGCGTCTGCTCCGAATCGCCCAGGTCCTTGGTGTGGTAGGCCCGGGTGCGGAAGCTCGAATAGCCGGCCACCGGGTCGGTCAGCTTCACCCGGGTGTCGAGCGAGCTGATGATGATCGTCTGCCACCCGCCGCCCGAGAGCCCCGTGACGGCCACGCGTTCCGGGTCGGCGTTTTCCAGGCCCACGAGGATATCGAGCCCTCGCTTCATGGCCAGATAGAAGGGGGCCAGGCCGCTCGTGCCGCAGAGGTCGATCTGGTTCATGCGGTAGTGAGTGAAGCCGGGCGTCTTGAGCTGCCCCATGCCCAGCCATTCGAGGTTCAACGCGAGCATGCCCCGCTTGGCCTGGTTGATCGAGCGGATTTGCTTCGGTGGATATTGCTTGCCCAGGGCCGTGTGTCCGTTGACGTTCAACACGGCGGGCACCTTGCCGGCGAGCTTCTCCGGCGCGTAGAGCAGGGCGGGGATCCACAGGCCGGGCAGGGCCTCGTAGCGGAGCTTCTTGATGCGATACCCCGGGCCGCCCTCGATCGTGTCGAGCCACTCGACCCGCGTCTCCGCGTCGCGCCACTTCGTCGCCCCGCCGCGATAGACGATCCCTTCGAGCACGTCGCGGCGAATCCGGTCGGCGATCTTCTCCCATTCGGCCACCGAGTTCACTTCCGGCATGGGCGGCACCCGGGCGTCGCAGTACTGCTGGACCTCCGCCCAGGGGAGCTGGGAGCCGACGATCTCGTGCTCCAGAAGGCCCTGTACATCGGACGGCGCCGCGGCCGGAAGCGACCGACACGCCGCCAGAGCCAGCGCAAGCAACAGCAACGTCGCGGAGAACGGGGGGCGCGTCATGACGTGTCTCCTCGGGGCGTGGTCCGCGGACAGAGCAAGCACCGACTACCGTATCACGCCGGTCGGGCTCGGGCAAGCATCGGCGGCGCCGAGCCGGGTCTCCCGTGCGCAGGGCGTTCTCGGGTGCCGGGGGCGTGCACCGCCGCCGAAATGCGGTATCATGGGAACCTGGAGTGCAAGCCGTCAGCGGTCAGCTTTCAGCCCTCAGCCTGGACTGCCTGGGGCCGGCCGAGAAATGGCCTCCGCGTTTTCGTACTCGTCACGCTCCGCGTGACGCCCCCCTCGCGCGAAGCGTAAAGAACACGGGGAAGCCATCTCTCGGCCGGTCCCTGGGGAGCGGGTGGTCCCCGCAGGTCTGACTGCTGAAAGCTGACGGCTGATTGCCGCGGCCTTGCTTTCGTGGAGTTTTCCGCGTTATCCGCAGAAGCTTGAGATGCGTGTCCACCGATCGGCGACGTCGTTGGCTTCGACCACCCCAGGTGCTTTGAATGGAGGAGCCGGCTGATGAAATCTCCCTGCGTCCCCCACGCGATCGGCACGACGGCTCTGGTTGCCGCTGTCGCGGCCGTTTCGACGACCGTGGGCCACGCCCAGGTGTTCGAGCTCGATCTGAACGGCACGCTGCAAGGGCGGGCCGACGGGCGCCCGATCGCGGCCGAGTTGGGGCCCGGGGCCACGCTGGGCAAGCCGGACGAGGGCGGGGGCGTCGAGCCCGGCGACCAGGGACCCGCCGTCACCGTGCCCGTGCCCGACGGGCTCTGGCGCTCGACCGGGACCCTCGCGTGCTGGTTTCGGCCTTCCCGCACGATCCGCTTCGTTTCCGACCCGAAGGCGAAGCCCGGGCGTGTGTCGTTGATCGATTGCCCCGTATTGCGGGCCGATCTCGCGGAGGAGCGGAGGCATCCGATTCTGCGGCTGACCGTCGCGGCCGCGGGCGCCTATCAGCCGAAGGGGACCATCTTCTGGAGCCATCTGAAGGGCGGCCAGTGGTACCACCTCACGCTGGCCTGGGACGCCGCCGCAGGCCGGCTGGAGGCGTACCTGAACGGCGTCCTCCAGCAGCAGCCGCGATTGCGGGAGGCCGGTCGTTCGTGGGAGACGCCGGCCGGGCACTCCGGCCCGTTGCGATTGGGCGGAAGCCTCGCGGGAGCCGAGCCGCCGGCCAAGATCGCCATTCGCTCCGTCGTCCTGTATCCGAGCTTTCTCGACGAAGGGGCGATCGCCGCCATGCTGGAAGCGCAGGACGTCCCCGCGCTCGAAGGGGAAGGCCGAACCGACTACGCCGGCTCGCTCGATCTGGCGCCGTACCGGCTCACCCCGGTCTACGAGGCCGACTTCACCAAGCCGCTCGACGTCGTGCACGAGGACGAGCTGTTCGAGGGAGACCGCCGAGCGCGCCGGCCGGAAGGGGAGGATTGGGTGTTCGAAGGCCCCGGACGGGCGTGGACCGACGGGGGCCGGCTCCACGTCGAGAGCTTCAAGCCGCAAGAGGCCGGCCACGTCGTCCTCTGGAGCACGCGCGTCTTCCCCGACGACTTCCTGCTGGAGTTCGGCATGTCGCCCGAGGATTCGGAGAACGGGCTGAACATCGTCTTCCTGGGGGCCACGTCGCGGGAGGGCGGCGGCATCTTCGACCGCGATCTGCCCCGCCGCGGCGGCGTGTTCAAGAACTACCACTCCGGCGCCCTCAACTCGTACCACGTCTCGTACTGGGCCTGTGCGGGCGCTGGCGACGGCGTGCCGAGACGAACGGCCAACGTCCGCAAGAACCACGGCTTCTATCTGGTCGGCTGCGGCATCGACCGCATCGCCGGCGAGGGGCCGGGTCCGCACCGGGTGCGCGTGCTCAAGGTCGGGGGGAAGCTCCGGGTCGAAACGCGAGGGCGGGTCGCCGCCGCCTTCGACGACGACGGCTCCACGTACGGCCCCGTCTGGGGAAGCGGCGCGATCGGGCTTCGCCAAATGGGCCACACCCATCAGGCCAGCTACACGCACTTCCGGGTGTGGAAGGTCGAGCCGCGCGACGCCGGGCGCTGACCGCCTCGCCCCCCAGCGCCGGCGCCCATCGTTGCGACTTCTATCGGCTGGCGCGGTTTTGCCCGCTGTAGCGACCGGCACCGATCCTGCGTCCCACGTCGCCTTCTGCTTTCTGGGCAGTCTGCGTGGCCTCCGGCAGCGGCCGGCAAGCCGGGAGGCCGGGCTTGCCGATTCTTCCATAACAGCGCAGGCTCGTTTGCGGCGCCGTGCTGCGGACAGCGATCGTGCGACACGAGGAGTGCGAGGCACCAGCGATGCTCAAGAAGGGATTGCTCGTTTTCGTCCCATTGCTTGCGGCGGCCGGCCCGATCGCCCTGTTCTCCGCGCCCGACTGGTGGTCCCGGGTTGCCGCCTCCGTGTCCCCGTCCGCATCCGCTTCGAGCGAGGGCCGGCCGTCGGCGTGGGGCGCAAGCGCCTCGTCCGGCGGCACCGACGCGCCGGCCGACCCGACGGCCCCCGGCTCGCTCGGCGACGTGCCCATGTACGACCTGGCCGACGTGTTCCGCTTCGACCTGAGCCCCGACTGGGTGGTGAGTCGCTGGCCGCGCGTCTCGGCCGGGCTGGCCTACCTCGGGCTCCAGGGATACCGCGTGCCGCTGGTGACCGGGACCGCCGAAGACGACGTGGCCGGGGCGCTGACCTACTACTTCAATCCCCGGCAGCAGCTCCAGCGGATGACCTTCCAGGGGACCACGGGCAACGCCGCCCGACTGGTCAGCCACGTCACCTCGCGCTTCGGGCTGGCGCGGCGCAGGATCAACGACGCGGGCGTGTTCCTCTACGTCATTCCGGCCCCGGACGGTCGGGCGAAGAGCTTCCTTTGGATTCGCCCCGCCCCGGTGGTCAAGGCGGAGGATCCCCACCGCCGGTTCGAAGTGGCCATGGTGCTGGAGCGGCCCGAGGAGCGCTAGGGCGCGCATCTCGCCGAGTGTCCTTGTTCGCGGAGCGAATCACGACTCTCTCGGCGCCTACTCCTTGGCCGTTTTCCCGCCTTCCGGCTTGGCTTTGGCCGTTTTCCCGCCCTCCGGCTTGGCCTTGGGGGGTCTCCCGCCGTCCGGCTTGGCCTTGGCCCGGCTTTCCAGGGCGGGGAACTCGTACTCGAACTCCTTCCAGACCATGGGGCGCCGGTGGATGGGCTCGATGCGCAGCATCACTTCGCCGTTCTGGAAGATGCGGACCGTGCCGTTCGACTCGCTGACCGTGACGGCCACGGCCTTGGTGGCGCGGCTGATGGCCGCGGCGGCCCAATGGCGGGCGCCCAGCCCCTTGGAGAGGGTGATCGTGCCGGCCGACGCGTCCAGATAGCGACAGGACGCCTCGACCGTGCCGTCGGCCGAGACCACGAACGCCCCGTCCATTTGGGCGATCT
>Ga0180434_10008410_pt1 | contig 11387 bp, 7 predicted proteins | sample SS_ome_7_FD_132453 | JGI IMG/M metagenome (GOLD analysis project Ga0180434, IMG submission 132453) | Hypersaline lake sediment archaeal communities from the Salton Sea, California, USA - SS_1_D_2 metaG | ecosystem: Environmental > Aquatic > Non-marine Saline and Alkaline > Hypersaline > Sediment... | reverse complement strand
AAGTCGTCGGTTGCCTGCAAGAGAGCGTCAACGAGCGCTTGGGCACGCTCGGGGTCCATATCGTGGGCCAATTCGGCGGCAGTCCGTTCGGCCGCCGCGGCGACAACCCGCGGGTCGGCATCGACAACGACCACCGGCACGCCCTGCCGCAGATGGGCGGCCGCGATGCCGATGCCCATCGTTCCGCCGCCGATGATGCCGACCGAAGAGAATCGGTCGCCGGCCGCGGCGTGATCGGCTTTCCCGCCGCCGTATCGGGCGAGCAAGGTTTCGACGTGCCGCCATGCGGCGGCTCCTGATGCATGATTCTCGGGTCCATCCTGATCGCACACGGTGAAGGCCTTCCTCTACCCTAAAGTTGAATAGCCCTGACGAGTCTTGACGAACAAAACGGGGAAGCTAGCTGTCACTTCCGCGCAGGCGGAAATCTAGCGGAGTGTGGATGCCGGCTGGATGCCCGCCTGCGCGGCTGTGACGCCGGCCGGAAACCCGGAACTACCTCGCGGGCACATCGTCCCAAGATCATTTGCCGTGCAAAGACCAATACCAAACAGGACGGATTACAAATCCGTGCCGCGGCGGCCAAATAGGCGACTGGGAGGTTCACTCAGCCGGTCGGCGGCACATCCGGCGGGGTCGGATCAGAATCGTCAGCGGCGGCCGGCCGCAAGCCGGCCATGGCCTGGCTGAGTTGGCCGAGCATGTCCGCATCACTCATGCGGTCGTTTCCGATCACCTCGACCATGGTCGAAAGCGCGCTGTTCGCAGCGGCGGCCGGTTGGTGCTTGGGATCGGCCGCCGCCAGTGCGGTCATCCCTTTCAGCGCCGCATGCAGATGCTGCTTCAGGCGGCGGCGCGAGACCCGCGGTTTGCGACTCTCCCGAGCAATCGCCTCTTGAGCAAAGCCGGTCAAAGCCGTGGTCATCGGCGCGACGTCGATCTGCCCGGCCTGGCGGTAATCCAGCGCGCCAAGGGCCTCGGCTGCGGCGCCGCGGGTCGACAGCGGAACCGACTTGTCGGCCACCACGACCGCCAACGCGGCGACCGCCTGGGCCTTGTCGCCGGGGTTTCCGAGGAATTCGAGGACGTTGGCCGCTCGCGCCTTCATCCAGGCATGCCCGACGGCCGACCCGGCCGCGTCGGATTCAGCGTTGAGCACCTCGACCATGGCCGCCACGACGGCCTTCACGGCGTCGTTCGACTCGATAGCCCCAAGCTCTGCATGGCGAAGGACGCCAACCAATGCGGCCACCTTCACGGCATCGAGTTGTTGAGAATCGTTGAGCGTTCGCAGCAAGACCGGCAGTGCGGTCGACCAAGGTTTCGGCGGGACGCTGGGGGTCGGCTCGATTTGGTTCAACTCGCCGATCATCAACATGGCGTTGATCCGCACGGCCGGATGAAAGCATTGCCCGGGCGGATACGGCTTCGCCAGATTCTCCATGTAGCTCAGTGCCAGCGCGTTGAGATAGTCATGGACCTGGTTGGTCTTACTGGGCCGCTTCAGATCGCGGGAAAGGTCGTTGCGGAACTTGGTCAGTTGGTCCCGATTCTCCACGCGCGACCACCGGGCCAACGCGTAGAGCTTGTAATACGCGTCGAAAAGCTTCTGCTCGCCGGGCTTGAATTGGCCGTCTCGGAGAATTTCGCCAACCTTGTAAAGGCTTCCTTTCTGCCGCTGATCGACAGCCAGCTCCCGGTAGTTCCCCGAAGCCGCCGCTTCGGCCCGGACACCGGAACCGCCTTGGGCCAGAACGGGCCGATCGGCCCCAATGGCCGGGCTCAGCAGAGCGGCCATCACCGCCAGAACCATCCATCGCGGAAACCGCCCGCGGTCCGTGGGAGTATGCATGGGAGAAGTGTTGCGTCGGGGATAGCCAATAAAGGTTACGGGCAAGCGTTCCCGGAGAACGGCCCACTACAGCGGGGCAGTGCTTTGCAGAACCCTCACACTTACAGGCTACCAACGGTCGCGTGGGCGTGTCAAGCAGTGCCCCCACCACGAGGGCGGGTTATTTCAGCCCAATCGGTGCGGGCCGAGGGCCGTTTTCTCGCCTTGACTCGTTTTCGTGATCCTGCAAGACTGTGGCGGTGGATGCAGCGCGCGGATGCTTGGAAGCAGCGTCCGGCGGTGGAGACCGCGCCGCGTCGCCCACGCGACGAGGACGGCATGGATCGAGGAACGATCGCGATAGGAGACCGCAAGGATGTGGCGAACAGACGGGCTGGTGTTATTGGCGTTGATCCTCTCGGCGACGATCGGCTGCGGAGGCCCCGAAGGGACAACGGGTCCTCAAGCGACAAATTCTCCGGCCGATGGCTCAGTGTCGGCCGATTCTCTAGCGGCTGCCGACCAGCCCGCAACGGACCCGGCCGTGGCGGCTGTAGGCGAATTCCTCGAGGCCGTCCGCACCGGCGACGACCGGAAGGCGGCCATGATGCTCACCGCGACGGCCCGCAAGAAGACGGCCGAAATGCAGCTCGAAGTAGCCCCCCCCGGTAGCGATACGGCCCAGTATACCGTCGGCGAGGTGCAGTACATCGATGCCGCTGGAGCCCGGGTCCGCAGCACCTGGAGCGACCTGGACCTGAACGGCCAGCGGCAGAGCGACGAGATCCAATGGATGGTCCGTCGCGAGTCGGAAGGCTGGCGGATCGCCGGCGTAGCGGCCGAGGTTTTCGCGGGCGAGCCACCGTTGCTTCTGGATTTCGAGAAGCCCGGGGAGATGGTCCAGAAGCAGAAATGGCTGCAGGAAGAGATGCGGCGCCGGGCATTGCAGGAAAATTCTCAGGCCCGCCGCCCAGAAAATTCTGGAGATTTGGGCCCGCGGTAAGGCTGCGAAAACAGGGCGATTTCAAGGATTTTTGCGGCATAGTGCCGACTCCCCGTATTCACGCCGGTCGGGTTGGGCCGTGTTTCGCGACGAAACGGCGGTGGCGCTGTTAGCTATAAGCCATTCAGCAACCTTTGGTTGCGTCGTTCATAGGAGGAGGGCTGGTTGCGGAGCCCTCCTTCTTTTTTGCTGCGCGGACCGGCAGGGCAGCTAGGTGTTTCTAGTTTTTTTCGTTTATTTCGCGCATTATTCCTACAGTGCCAAAATACCCCAGGGCGTATAAATCGCCGTAACCCCCGTTGACACTTGACGCGACCATGTTATTTTATCGGTCTAGGTTGTGTGTTTAGTATTGTCGAGAAGTTTGGTACGCAGCGCGTCAACAGGGCCGCGAGGCGGCCGAACCCGCGATGGTAGCACCGCTACCTAGAGAGCTTTCCGGCTATTGGCCGTCGAGGCCGGGGGGTAGAGCGATTGACGGCGCAAGTGCGAGTCCCTTTACGTTACGGTACCTGTTAAGTTGGAGGTTTCTCGAATGAATCGCGCCTACTTGTTTGGTTTCGCAATCCTGCTTGCGATCCTCGGAGTTGTCCTGACGGGCGCTCCGCAGCAGGCAGTGGCCGCCGGCGGTTGTGCTCCCGCCGTGTGCGAGGCTGCGGCCGATGTTTGTGCGCCGGTCTGCGAGCCCGCTTGTTGTGAGACGAAGCGCTGTGGTCTGATCGATCGGATCCGCGCTCGTCGCGCTGCTCGGAAGTGCTGCGAGCCGACCTGCTGCGAGCCGGTCGCCGCCTGTGAGCCCGTCTGTGCGGCCCCGGCCGCCTGCGAGCCGGTCTGTGAGCCCGCCTGCTGCGAGCCCGCCTGTTGCGAGCCGAAGCGTTGTGGCCTGATCGAGCGGATCCGCGCTCGTCGCGCTGCTCGGAAGTGCTGTGAGCCCGCTTGCTGCGAGCCCGCTTGCTGCGAGCCGACCTGCTGCGAGCCGGTCGCCGCCTGTGAGCCCGTCTGTGCGGCCCCGGCCGCCTGCGAGCCGGTCTGTGAGCCCGCCTGTTGCGAGCCGAAGCGTTGTGGCCTGATCGAGCGGATCCGCGCTCGTCGTGCCGCTCGGAAGTGCTGCGAGCCGACCTGCTGTGCTCCGGTCGAGTGCTGCGCGCCGGTCGAGTGCTGCGCGCCGGCTGGCGTGGCTGCTCCGGCTGAAGCGCCGGTTGCCCCGGCGGCTCCGGCCGCCCCGGTTGCCCCCGAAGCTCCGTCCGCCTAGGACGGCGTTTGGGCGAACCGTGAAACCGGTCGCGGTCGGCTCCCTGGCGAGTCGGCCCTCCGACCGCGATTGACCTGCCCCAGTGCCTGCCCTGTTGGCCCTGGGGTTGTTGGTTCGAAGAGAAGAGCCGGTTCCACGCTTGGAGCCGGCTTTTTTCATGCGCATATCGCGGTTCCAATCGCCGTGGCTCCAAGTCCGGTACGGAATCTCCCTCCGACTGGCATTGGAGCGGCCCGGCGGTGTGTGGTATAAGAGACGCTTGTGCCTCGCGACCGTTTCGGCGACGACCCGCCCCAGGCACCGCAAACCCCCTCACCGACGAGCAGGGAGCCCGACCATGGAAGGTTGGCAGACCCAAGCCACCACGGCCTCCGCGACCGACCTATCGCTGGGGTGCCATCTTTCGGTCATCTTGCCGGCCTTCAACGAACGGGACGCGATCGAGGGCGTGCTCGAGGAGGTCGTGCAGACGCTGGCCGATTTGCCCTTGCGCTCGGAGGTTCTGGTCGTCGATGACGCCTCGACCGACGAAACCGCCGCGCTGGCCGAGCAGTTCGCCCGATCGTGCTGGCAGACGCCCGTGCGGGTAATCCGGTGTCCGCAGCGCCGCGGGGCCGGCGCCGCGCGAAAGGTCGGCATCCGCCACGCCCTGGGCGAGACGATCGTCATGCTCGACGCCGACGGCAGCTATCCGGCCGCGTCGATCCCCGATCTGTTGGCCTGGCTGCCCGCCTACGACCAGGTCAACGGCGCTCGGACCAGCGAACAGGGCACGCTACCCTGGCTGCGGCGGCCGGCCAAATGGTTGATCCGCAAGCTGGCCTGCTACCTGACCGGCCACAATATCCCCGACTTGAACACCGGGTTGAAGGCCTTCAAACGCGACGAGATGCGGCACTGGCTCTGGGTCGTGCCCGACGGGTTCAGTTGCGTTACCACCATGACACTGGCCTTCCTGACCAACGGCTACGCGGTCAAATACGTGCCGACGCCCTATCGGCCGCGGATCGGCCACAGCAAGTTCCACCCGATCAAAGACACGCTCTCCTACCTGAGCACCGTTCTGCGGATGGTCCTGTATTTCCGCCCGCTGAAGGTCTTCCTTCCGCTGGCCGGGCTGATGATCGCGGCCGGCTTGGCGAAGAGTGTCGCCAGTTATGCCTGGACTGGGAGTATGCAAGAGTCCGATATTGTGGTGATGGTGGCCGGTTTTATGACGTGCATGCTGGGACTGCTGGCCGAAGTGATCGTTGCCCACCACCGCCGCTAGCGCGATTTCGATTGCCCCGGTTGCCGGGAGGGCGAGGCTCCTGACGAGCCGCACGAACAGGCCCGAAAACGGCGCACCGGGAGGCTCGCCTTTGCCTATTGCCGATCATCCGGAGGATCGGACCATGTTTGACGATACCAGCATCCCGCCGGGGGCCTGCACCGGCCCGTTCGTCGTTCCAGGAACCGGTTTTGTCCCGGTCGTCACCCCAGCCGCCTCGACCGCAAGGCACGTCCCCCCAGCCGGGCACCTCCTTCGCGACCCGGCCTTGCGTGGGCATTATGCCGCAGCCGCCGTCGCGGCCATTCCGCGGCTGCTCGGCGCGATCGACCGCAACCCCTATAGCCCGACCTACGGCTGTCTTGACCGGCAATATTGGCATTACCGGACCGCCAGTTTCCCCTCCGGCATGTACCAGGAAGGGGCCCTGCCGCTGGCGCTGGCCTTCGCGACGAACATGCCCGGCAACCGCTGGTTCGGCCACGCCCGGGTGCGGCAGTTGGCCGTCGCCGCGATCCGGTTCGCCGCGGCCGGCTCCCACGCCGACGGCTCGTGCGACGACTACTACCCCTACGAGCGTGCCCTGGGCGCCGCCGTCTTCTCGCTGCAGGCCGCCGCTCGGGCGTATCAGCTCCTTGAACTCGACGACTCGTCTGTCCTCCGGTGGCTCCGGCAGCGAGCCGATTGGCTGATCGAGCACGACGAATCCGGCCGCCTGGCCAACCACCACGCCCTGGCCGCGCTGGGGCTGCTGCGGGTCGGCCAGATCACACGCCTACCGCGCTACAGCGGCGCGGCCCGGCAATGCCTCCACCGCGTGCTCGCCTGGCAAAACGACGAGGGCTGGTTCGAGGAATATGGCGGAGCCGACCCGGGCTACCAGACCGTTACGATCGACTGCCTCGCGAAGATCCGCCGCCTCACCGGCGATATCCGACTCGACGAGCCGCTCCGCCGGGCGGTGGCCTTTGCCCGATGGTTCCTCCATCCCGACGACAGCTACGGCGGCGAATACGGCAGCCGCGGCACCTACCACTGCTATCCGCACGGGTTCGAGCTGCTCGCCGGCAATAACGCCGACGCCGCCGACCTGGCCGACGGGTTCCTCCGCGCGTTGGCCTCCGGCAAACAGGCTGCCTTCGACGACGACCGGATGTTCATCCACCGGCTCGGCAACCTCATGGAAGCCTATGTCGACTGGTCGCCGCGTCGGCCGGCTGCTGAGGACGGTCCGCCGACCGAGACCTCTTGTTATCTCCCCCAGGCCGGCATGCTCGTGCATCGCGGGGGCAACGCGCACACACTCATCTCGGCCGCACGGGGCGGCGTGTTCAAGCATTTCGACGCCGCGGTGGCGCCCGTGACTGACACGGGCCTGGTCGTCGAGACCAGCAGCGGACGCATCGCTACCTCGCAGATGCATACCCACGGCCGCCAGATCGAGCTGCACGACCAGCCCGAGCCGCCGACCGACGGCCCCGGTCAGCCTTGCCCAAGGGTCATCGAGATCGGCGGCCCGCTACACTGGTGCCGGCACGAGACGGTCACACCGATGCGTCAGGCCGTATTCCACGCAAGCATGACGATCGTTGGCCGATGGTGCCGCGACCTGGTCCGCCGCGTCCTCCAGCGGCGCCTGATCACCGGCCGGCTCGCTTGCGGCATCCGGCTAAGCCGCCGCTTCGAGTTCCTGTCCGCCGGTGAAGGGAAGGATGGACCAACGCTTCGCGTGACCGACACCATCACGCTGACCGACCCGAGCATACGCATTGCCCGGATGAGCTTCGGAAGCGACCACGAGGCGGCTTATGTGGCCGCCACCGGTGTTTATCAAGAGAGCGTGCTCGGGCTATGGATCGACCTACAGCCCTATGTCGACGAGCTAAACGCCAACCGCCGCGTGGTCGTCGTCCGCGAACTGTAGCGTTTCGACAAGCGGAAACTGCGGTTATTCGTTTATTGCTTCTCAAGTATTCAATGTTGTAGCAATACAAGCTCGACGCCCAAGCGAGTGGGTATTGGTACCGAAATGAGGACCCACTCGCTGGCGCGTCGAGCTTGTATTGCCCGGAAATCACGCCGACAACGGCACCGGATCGCTGTGTTGTTCGCAGCGCAATCCGTCGCGGCTACGCGGTGGCGTCGCTGTAGCACTTTTGGGCGAAGTCCCAGTTGACCACGTCCCAGAAGCCTTCGGCAAATCGGTTCCGCTCGTTGCGGTAGTCGATGTAGTAGGCGTGCTCCCAGACGTCGAGCGTCAGCACTGGCTCTTTGCCGTCTTTCAGCGGCGTGCCGGCGTTGCTCATCGGAAGGATTTCGAGCTTCCCCTGCTTGTCGCTGGCCAACCACGCCCAGCCGGAGCCGAACAGCGTGGTTGCCAATTGAGCGAACTGCTCTTGGAACTGCTTCAGGCTGCCGAAATCGCGCTCGATCGCGTCGGCCAACGCGCCCTTGGGCTGGCCGCCGCCGTCGGAGGGCGACATGCAGTTCCAGAAGAAGCTGTGGTTCCAGGCCTGCGCGGCGTTGTTGAACACCCCGCCTTCCGCTTGGACAACCAGTTCGCGCAGCGGCATTTCAGCCTCCGGCTTGCCTTCGACCAGGCCGTTGAGCTTCGTGAAGTAGCCGGCATGATGCTTTTCATAGTGGTAGAACATCTGCTCCTTCGAGATGTACGGAGCCAGCGCGTCTTCCGCGTAAGGAAGCTTGGGTTGTTCGAAACTCATGGTCTTCGTCTCTCCTTCTAAACATTGCGAGGCCGATTTTGTGGCGACACGGCTCTCCGCGGCCGAAGCTTGCCCGGGCAGAAGCAGCCCGGCGCCCGCCGCAATTGAGCCGGCGAGGAATTCGCGTCGTTGCATAGGGGGTTCCTTTCCTGCGAGAGGGAGCCACCAGTTGCGTAATCGTAGAACCGCCCCGCGGCCTAGGCAAGCAATTTCTCGCTCCGCTCCCCTGGAAAGAATGACGCAAGCCATTGCCTGCATTGGAATTCCGCTCTGCAGGCCTCTTTCCGCAAGCCACCGTTTTCCCACGGATTCGTTTGTCCAAGTGGGTTGGCAAGGCACGCCGTTTCTACGCCACCGCGGGCCGTTGGCGTTGGCCACGCCGCCCAACGGCTTCATCGGCGAGGCCGTCGCTTTCGGCCCCACCCGCTGACGAAAGCCCACCGTCGGACGTTGACGTCCCTGTCCGAGATCGCTTTCTCGCAAGCAACTTGCGTGCTGCCGCCAGGAGGGCTATATTATCGTGAAGTTTCTCGGCCGGAGGGTACGCGAATGGTTAGCAGCCTGACTCGAAATCAGGTGCCGGGCAACCGGTTGAGGGTTCGAGTCCCTTGCCCTCCGCTAGCGTAAGGTATTGAATAGCAAGGGCTTCCATCGGTATTTCGATGGAAGCCCTTGCCTCATTTGCGGGGGGCCTACTTGAGGGAGTGTTACCAAAAGTGTTCCCGAATCGGTACATCGGCCCCTTCTCCCACGGTTTCTGAGCTCTCCTGCGGCCCGCCCCTGTCGCCTCCAACGCGGCGACGGTGCTCGCGCCATAGCTCGTCGGCAACGTCATCGGCATTCTGGGCAACGTAATACTTCAGGGTGGTCTCGATCGACCGGTGCCGCATCAACAACTGCAGCGTGGCGGGCTTGACCCCGCAAGGGGGCATTCGCCCCAAGCCCGGGATACCTTACCCGGGTGCCCAGGGCCTCTGCGTTCGAGCCGCTCCGCACGGAGGTATTGACCATCGGGCTTCTGGCAGACAGGGGTGCCCAGAAGATCGAATGTCATCCCGTCGGCTTCCGTACCGCTGGCACGCCAACGCCGTTTTCGGTAGAGTATTCCGCAGAGGAGGTCTAATGATGCCCGACCAGACCAGGATCGCCATACACATTGGGAAGAAACATCAGCAAGTGCTTCTTCAACGGCAGCTATTCATCCATTCCAGCATTTGCCAGATCATCCGAGAAACGCCGCTGCGTCAGCCCATCGAGCTTTCACGGAGCGACAGGGACTGTGCAAGGCTGCATAGCGTTCGACGCCAATCACACGGAAGACGAGCAAAGGGAACGCCTGCTGGATCGAATCTTCCTGAAAATCCAGAATGGCGCCTACTGCGCAGGAAGGTGCGGGACGTAAACAACCGCAGGGATTCCCATTAGCAGCCGCGGGAATTGAAAAATGTCCTACCTCAGCTTTTTTGCCTTGGCCCTGTTGGCCGTCGAACCGCTCGGCCCTGGCGATCATTTTCGCACCGTCGCCGTGGACGGTCGGGAGCGATCGTACTCGGTGCATGTCCCGCCGAACTACGACGCCACGAAGCCAACGCCCGTGGTCCTCGCCTTTCATGGTGCGGCAACGAACGGGCCGGTGATGATGATCTCCAGCGACCTGAGCACCAAGGCGGACGAGGCGGGATTCCTTGTGGTCTACCCCAACGGCAGCGGCAAGGGGAACTTGATGCTGGTGTGGAACTCCGGCGGCCTGCGCGCCCCACATGCCAAGAGGCTGCCCGACGATGTCGCTTTCGTCGAGAGACTCTTGGATGATCTGGCGACGGTCGTCCATGTCGATCCGAAGCGGGTCTACGCCACCGGCATGTCCAACGGCGGCATGATGTGCTACCGGCTGGCGGCGGAGTTGTCCGACCGGATCGCCGCCATCGCTCCGGTCAGCGGCACGATGGCCGTGGACAGTTGGCGTCCGAAGCGGCCTGTGGCCGTCATCCATTTCCACGGGACGGAGGATAAGCTGGTTCCCTACAACGGCCCGGACAAGAAGATCGAAAAGGTCATGAGCTTTCGGTCGGTTGGGGAAACCATCCGCATGGCGGCAAGGTTCAACGGCTGTCCGCGGAAGCCGGACATTCGCCGAGTGCCGAACACCCACGACGACAACACGGCCGTGACAAAGACCGCCTTCGGGCCGGGCAGGGAAGGCGCTGAGGTAATCCTCTACACGATTGAGGGCGGCGGCCACACGTGGCCCGGCAGACCATGGCCTGTGCCCTGGCTTGGCAAAACGACCCGAGACATTTCCGCCAACGACCTGATCTGGGAGTTTTTCCAGAAGCATCCGATGAAGTAGGGGCATGCCGACGAACGGCAACACGTCAACGAAGCCACGATCGACTCGGGTGGCCGGGACGCTTTTCCGGAGAATGGCCTCCACCTGCAACACGCGTGTTCGGAAAAGGTGCCCCCCGTGGTGAAGCCACAAGAGGAACTCCAGGACGTCTCCGTCGGTTCGCGGGAAATCCTCTCGTTGCTGGGCGACACGGACACCTCTTCCGAACGAGCTTCTCCGCTAGTGGTAACGCGGGTTCCGGAAAAGTGTCCGTGCCACCGCTACATCCGACATTGGCGATCAGACACGCAAAAAGGCGGCATCGCCGGCACGACAAACCTGCCCTCCGCGCGGCGGGGCAAATGCGGTATAATGCGCCATTTCGCCGACCTCAGCCACGCGGAGCTTGCCCGGTTATGCGACGAATCCTGGTCACCAGCGCCCTGCCCTACGCCAACGGCCATATCCACATCGGCCACCTCGTGGAGTACCTGCAGACCGACATTTGGGTCCGGTTCCAGAAGCTGCGGGGCAACCGGTGCCTGTACATGTGTGCCGACGACACCCACGGCACGGCCGTGATGATCCGCGCCCGGCAGGAGGGCATCGCCGAGGACGAGCTGATCGGCAAGATGCAGCAGGCCCACGTCCGCGACTTCAGCGGCTTCGGCATCGAGTTCGACAACTACGGCAGCACCCACAGCCCGGAAAACCGCCGGCTCTGCGAGGAGATTTGGGCGTCGATCCGCAAGGCGGGTCTCGTGCATCAACAGGAGGTGACCCAGCTGTTTGACACCGAGGCCGGCACCTTCCTGGCCGACCGGTTCGTCAAGGGCACCTGCCCGAAGTGCGGCGCCGAGAACCAGTACGGCGATAGTTGCGACAAGTGCGGCGCCCATTACAGCCCGGCCGATCTGGTCAACCCGGTGAGCACCCTCAGCGGCACCACGCCGGAAGTGCGCAGCGCCGACCACCTGTT
>Ga0180434_10008409_pt1 | contig 11388 bp, 15 predicted proteins | sample SS_ome_7_FD_132453 | JGI IMG/M metagenome (GOLD analysis project Ga0180434, IMG submission 132453) | Hypersaline lake sediment archaeal communities from the Salton Sea, California, USA - SS_1_D_2 metaG | ecosystem: Environmental > Aquatic > Non-marine Saline and Alkaline > Hypersaline >... | reverse complement strand
GAGGTACAGGTTGATGTGCTGTCTGATGAGGATATCATCAAGGTGATTAAGGCATGTAGAGACGGGCGAGATTTTATCGAGTTGCAATCTGAGAGAGCTGAGGTCCTGGAGTATTGTAAGGAGCATGGAATCAATAGCGAGAATTTTGGTGATGTGGAAGAGGCGGAGGAACCAAAAAAGAAACGGAAGGAAGTCAATGACAAACAAAACAGGTTCAATACACGAACGTTTAGCGTTCTGAACAGCAAGGATGAACAGAAGGATTGGATAATTGAGGATTTACTCAAAGAAAGGTCAATACATCTTTATGCTGGTGAAGAGAGCTCGTTCAAGACAGGGTTAGTGATTGCATCCTGTTTGATTGCATCACAAGAAAAAACAGTCCTTGGGAAAAAAGTGTCAAGACCGTATAAAATGTTGTTGCTCGATAAGGAGAACGGTGAATCAGATACAGCGTTGACAATTAACCAAATCATGAAAGGCATGGGTATCAAGAAAAAAAATGTGGAGAAGTGTTTCTTTGTAGATACACTGACGAAGTTTAACTTCACTGATGAATGGATACAGTTGCTTAGAGATGAAATCATCAGAGGGAAGTATGATGTTGTTGTGTTTGATAATTTGAGCTGTATGGCTGACGGCATCAATGACATGACCGATATATCAAAGATACATGGCATGCTTAAACCACTGACTGAAGAGCTGAATGTTTCGTTCATTGTTATTGCTCATCCCAGGAAAGGAAGGGGAGACAGACCCGATGAGATTGCTGGGAGTAGATATCTCAGAGGGATGTCTGATGTGGTTTTGATTTTCAAACATCACAACGAAAAAAGAAAGGCTGACCCAACACAAGTATTTTCCATCAAACATCATAGGACAAAGAAGGGTTTGGGAATTGATGACATCTACTATGAAGTTGTTGGTGCAGAATGTTGTCCTTTGACAATACAGTTGAAAAAAACAGACGATGGAATTACAGCTCTAGAAGGTGAAAAACAAATCTGGAAGTGGATGAAACAAACTGGTGAGTTCAAAACAAAAGACATGCTCAAAGCGTTCTCATATGGCAGAACTCATCTTTACAAGATATGTACAAAACACATAAACAAGGGGTATCTTGAATTAATCAGTAAGGGACACTACAAAATAACAAATAAAGGGATGTTCACGGATGAAAACTAAATATTACTTCGAGAAAATAGAGAATGTTCACGGATGTTCACAGGATGTTCATAAACATCTTTTCTCCTTATGTTCCAAAAATAATGTATTTAATGTATTCAAAAACGTGGTCAATACTGGTACAGTACCCTACATAACTGTGGATATATCCATCCCGCTCGGGGTGGATATACCACAGTATAGGAGTAGTGTACAGTATGTTGACATAGGATGTTCACAGAAATCTTTTCTATATAGTGAACATGTGAACATCATGAAAAATAGTCAATTTTACTTCGAGAAAATGATGTTCACAGAGAAGTCCAAAAAATCGATAATGTTCACGGACGTGTTTTCTCCTTATAAAACGTCAATAATGTTCACGGGAAATAACCACTTGCGAATACATCATGAACATTACACTCTAAAGAGTGTAATAACTAGTTATTGTCAAGTTAATTTGGAATTGCGTACTCCATATAATAGCCTAGTTATTCCAACTATTCCAACTATTCCAAAAAAAAAATCTGAGAATAAGTATTCCTACCGAGCCTACAATGCGTTAGCAGTAGTGTACACGTATATACAACTTCACACCGTCAGGTGTGAACTGTATAGTGTACAGCTACAACGATGTATTGGTTGGTATTTAGTTATTCCAAAACTTTTGTATATAGGGAAACTTTGGAATTTGGAATATCTATCGTGTTTCTCGAAGAAAATCATGTCAAAAACAATTTTGGAATATCTATACTTTTTAGTGAATTTTGAACGAAAAAACATAGCTTTTCTCGAAGGGAATGAATTCCAAAATGGATTTTGGAATAACGATTCTAATAATAAGTATTACACTCTTAAGAGTGTAATAACCAGAGGTGATATCTGTTGTTAACATGTTACGTAGGTGATGAGAAAGTTTGGGCGATGTACCAGACAAATAGAAAACTGGATTATCGTGATGAGTTCGATAACGAAATGATTCTTGTGAAATGTACCAAAAAGGTGGACTACTTCCGCCATTATCCTGGAGTCATTGTTCCGTATGAATCTGAGCCAGAGACAGAGGAACATTTGAAAGGCAAACTGTTCGTCCATGATTTCTTCAATCGGTTCCATCCACGAACAGACATTGAGGTCTATTCAAAAGAGGCAAAACGTAGAGCGGATGTGTTGGTTCCTGAATTAAATATGGTTGTTGAGGTGCAATGTTCTCCGATAAGGGAGGAAGACCTGAAGGCTCGAACAAAAGATTGGAATCGAACTGGATATAATGTGTTGTGGTTATTTGGAAAAAATTATCGAAATGCCAATATATACTTGGATGAGATTTCAACAGTGGAACGCCACATCATGGCAAAAACACATCAACTTCATTATCTGATGCTTGATTATAATTGCCTCCTGAGAGTTAAGCTGAGAATCGATAAAGATAAGAGAAAGATTCGGGACCTTGTCTTTGACCAAGAGAAGATTGATGACTTTGTTATATTTGTTGAACGTACTGCGGTAATCGAGTACAAGCTGAAAATCGATAAGATGTACGCATTGGAGCTTAAGCCTCGAGCAATATCAGAAGGCTTCTCTCATACTGTTAGTGATGGGTATGTGATTCTCCGAGGAGGAAAAGAGGTGTCATACACGTATTACACCATAACTGATTCAGAGATTTCTGTGTAGACGATAATTGCTTAAATTGATGCACTGTTAAACTGAATAATGCGCTGTAAACATTGTCAAAAGGATACTGGGTGTGCCCTTGATATCTGTGTGGAATGTTTCGTAGATTCTCTTGTACTGTCTGGGGATTCTGACGAGTAGTATCCGATATGGATGACTCCACAGTCCGTAGGTAATTGATGCGTTATTTCTCATACCTTGGTTGACCCGTCTATACACGCTAAAGCGTGAATGCTCAGAAAGTCGAAAATTCTGGGCTAAGGACGCAGGGGGTCGTGCGTTAAATAAGGAAATATAATATTTAACGTCAATTCAATCTTAAGATAAAGTCTTGCATAGAGATAGAGAAATCAAAATCCAAAACTTGATTCTCATATTGGTATGCATGAGAAAATGAGAATTACACTCTTAAGAGTGTACTGGCGGTTACTTTGGGTTACTTTTGAAAACGTTAAGGTTGTGGTGCAAACTTAACGTTTACTTTGCGGAAAAGAGTGGGCATGCCATAGTACAGGGGATAGTGGAAGCTTCATGGAAGGTATGTGGAAGGTATGTGGAAGGTATGTGGAAGGTATGTGGAAGGTAAAAAGGAAGCCATCCAGTCAAGTAGACTCTGTCAGGAAGACCACATGACCAGATGGCTGAAATGGCATCAATAACAAGGTATTTAACTTTTAAAGAATATCATTATTATACAAATTAAATTATATAGGATATCAATTAAATAGCATATTATTTATATTCGGAATGTATAAATACCAAGAACGACATAGTAATTAGTGATTATTATGTCAGGAAGACCAGAAGTCTATCAAGTGAGCGAACAGAACCAGAAGTTGATTGACGAGTTCTGTGCGTTCCACCAAAAAGCAAGAGGCAGAAGCAAAAGTACCGTAAGGACCTATCGAGCATCACTCAGGAAGTTGGGAGCGTTTTTAGAAAATAAATCATTCAGTGATGCAACAAAGAAGGACCTTATGGTGTTTTTTCAAGTAAGTGAATTCAATCCTGTGTCGAGAAACAACTATGGTGCACGTATCCAGGCGTTCTATCGTTGGTTGGAGGACTTGAGCAAGCGGAAGATACCAGAGAGGATGGAGTGGTTCGAGTATGCATCAAAAGAGGAGAAGCAACGGAACGAGGATATCCATCAGCTTGAAGGGCAGATGATTGAACGTGATGAATACATGAAAATCATCGAACATGTCAAAGACAACTTAGGCATGGAGCAAGCAATGTGGGAAGTCTTCTATCTCACTGGTGGGCGAAACTCAGAGATTGCAAAGCTTCGAATCAAGGATGTCAAGCTCGAGACACAAGAGATAATCCTGTGGAAGTCAAAGACGCAGCACAGAAAAATAACATTCCCAGAGGAACCGTACTATTTGATTCGGTGGCTAGGCAACCATCCAAAAAAACTTGACCCAGAAGCTAACCTATGGGTATCATTGACGAATCAATGGTTCGGGTCTGCTATCACTACACCTCAGACCGTTCTGTACAGATTCAAGAAGGCATGTGAACGAGCTGGGATTGACCATAAAGGACGGAAGTTGACTCCTCATTGTTTCCGTAAGACCAGAGCTACCATCTATTGGTCTGATGTCAATGAAGAGGGATATCACAAGTGGGATGTCAGTGAGGTAGCGTATATCTTTGGTTGGTCATTGGAGACCGCTGAAAAAAGACGGCACGAATACCAAAGGAACAACGTTGGAAACGAAATACATGAGAAGCTGACGAAAACAAAACAGAAGCATGTCAAAACCTATGATGTCATTGAGACTGAGCTTGAGGAACGCAACAAGGACAAAGAGAGGATTGATGCGCTTGAAAAGCAGATTCAGATTTTACTTGATACGAAGTTCAAGCAAGAATTGTACAATGGTGGTGTTCCTGTTGATGATGTCATAGAATCAAGTACCACAGCCAAACAACAGAACAAAGAGATTCGTTCGATGGACGCAAAGGACAAGCTTGCAGCATGGCGAGCTAAACAGAAGAAAGGGGAATGATTCCTCTTTTATTTTTTTATTGGCTTCCTAGTGGTTTCTATCTTCTTAAGATGTTCTAAAATCGATTTCTCGTTTTTTTTCTCCCTTACCATTCTAGAGGGATTGTTGTGCGTAAAAGAGCTTCTCATTCCTTTTTCTTTTAGTTCTGGATGATGTAAGGTCAAGAAGACATGGTTATCAATGACCGTTATCAACTTCCTCTCCTTCATTCGTCTCAATGAACGTGAATAGCTAGCTCGGAATGATGCATCACGCTCAACACCCAAGTCAAGAGCAACAACTTTGGACAATGACTGTTTCTTCCATGGTTCTCCCATGTGACTCGATTCCAAGCGCATGATAATAGCCCATTGGGTAGCACTGAGTTTGTGAAACGGTTTTAATTTTTTGGATTTTGCCATTGGTACATATATGGTTAACATATTTTAAAAAGTTAACCGTTTATATAATCAATAGATATGGACAGTATGGACAGAAAATTGAACTTTGGTCACGTTGGTCAAAACGGTCTGTGACCAAAACTTTACCCAGGTTAAAGTCCATTTGACTATAAATTACAAAATTGTTCGTTTTTGTCACACACCAAGCTTCCCTTTAAAATGAGCTCCAAATTGACCCTCCCTATTTTGTAACAATAAGAAGAGAGCGTCACCAATATCTAACGTAAGGTTGTTAGATATTTGACTGATAAGTAGAATGGAGATTCAGGGGATTTTTCCTCCTGGCGGTTTGTATAACGTTTTTTGAGCGGAGATTTACCCTTTAGTTTTCACCACATAACTTTAGGGTGTTGATGTTTTTTGATGATGTCATTACCGAGAACCATCAGCTCCAAATGTGTTCATGATGGCATTTTACCTATAGTTTGGACTATAACTTTAGGTTGCACAAACTGATAAGATTTCATAAAATAGAGCAAGAGCTAAAAATGATGACATCGTTCAAATGATGGTGAGGCATATGAACAAATATTTTCTTTTGTACATCAGCACAAATCTCATATTGGCTATCATGATGTTTTGGGTTGCTATTGGATTGAGTGATTCGAATGACTTGGGAGTCAATGGTATTTGTGACCCAACATACCAGGAAGTGATGGAATTCATTGCTGAGGACCAAACAAATGACTTGTTGTACAGCGAGGCATGCCAATGTGTGAATTTTGCTCAGCTGGTCAATAACAATGCGGAGGAGGAAGGAATTCACTGTGGGACGGTCTTCATAAAATTCGTTGGTGATTGTGGACATACGGTGGTTTGTTTCAACACAACGGACTGTGGAGTCATCTTCGTTGAGCCACAGACGGATGCGGTCCTGGAAGCTATAGAAGTAGGGAAGGATTATCATGACTGCAATGGAGCATTGTTTGCGGATATTGACCAGACCATCAGTGAGATTGTTATCTATTGGTAAGTGACCCTGGAAAAGGAATGAGCTCTATGGTACTAAAACGGGTCATAAAATGATGATAATGGTATTCTTTTAATGGTATTGGTCCTGGGCTCATGATGTTTTTTGAGAATCGCCTGACAGGTTGTGGTTTTAGATTAAAATTGAGGAAACCATGGTAGGTCATCAGGACGTGATTTCCCTATCATGGTTGGCTTTTTAACGGGCGTGAGGTATTTATTCTTTTAGGTAGCGTTCTATTGCTCTGAGGTCACGTAGAGATTTCCTGTAGCGCTCCTCGTTTGTCCTGGGGTCATTGAGGATTAAGATTAACTTTTGACGGATGTGTTCTAGGGCTTCGTAGTTGATGCCGTCATCTTCTATTGTAGGAGCTGGCGGTTTCTTGGAAAAATCGAGGACGGAGCGATTGGTTGAGCGGTCAACTACCTGGAAGACATCTTTGTTGCCATATTGAGCGTCATCCATGGTCAGGGCTCGTTCGTAGTATGCATCGCCTCCAGCACGCTTGTCGAGGACATCTTCTAGAACATCCATGTCATGTTCGGGATGATGGCTCCAAATATCGACATCATCTACAGCACGTCTATAGGACGGAAGTTGTTTGGTGAGTGCTCTGGAGCCTGTGATAGCTCGATGGGAATTCCGCACTTTCTTGTAGGCGATGTTCTTGATGGTGTTCTTGGTGAGAGGCTTGCCTCTCTTCCTGGGTTCCTTACGGTCATAACGAGTTGGCATGCCTACTGGTGGAGCTGGCATGTACGCATCAAAGAATACGGGCTTGAGCCGTACAGGTTTGAAGTTGGGACGCATAGGTCATCATTGTTTAGGTCTGACGTAGAAGTACACGAGACCAATGATAGTCATGATGGCTGAGATTATCATTACGATACCGATGATGTTGAAAACTTGGTCACCAGTGGAGGTCACGTTGACTACGTTGTAGTATGTTTTATTGTCTAAACTTGAAGTGACAGAACCTAGTTTGTAGTAGGTCAGACGGAATGATATATTTCTCGATGATGATACAGTTCCACCGATACCTCGATGTACAGTGCCAGCGTCAACTTGGTACGTGTTGTTGCTGAGGAACGAGCCATTGATGCTTCCAGGAGCTTGGACTGTCCACCATCCTTTAGCGCCACCATATTTTCCGTAAGCTTCAAGGGTACAGAGTTGGTACGTTGATGTGCTGTTCCTGTACGTTGATACGATAGGAAGAAACTCGGTGGTGTTGGTATCATTGATGGATACGTTACCTGTGGATACCGCAACGTTGTTAACCGCTGGAGCGGTCACAGGCATTGAGCCCATAGCGACTAGGAAGGCGAATATTCCGACAGCCAGAATGATGAGCGCAACGATGATGCTCATGATGACTTCTGGGTCCATGAATTTAAGTTTCATATTTTTTGATTCTCCATAAAAGGGGAAAGAAGTGAGGGAAACCGTCCCTCATCGTTTTAGGTCTAGTATCGAGGTCTCATGTAACTGTAGACAAGACCGATGATTGTCATGATTGCACCAATGACGAGGACAACGCCAACGATATTGAAGACGGAATCTCCTGTCTCGGACACGTTAACGATAGCGTTATATGTCTTGTTTTGGAGCGTTGATGTGGTAGCGCTTGGAGTAGTCGTTGGGATGTTTTGAATGGTCACAAAGAACGCAAAAACTCCGACTCCTAAGATAATCAAAGCTACAACAACACTCATGATGACTTCAGGGTCCATGAATTTATACTTCATTCGATTTTCACCTCCGTTTCGTTGTGACCCATAAATTATCATTTCTAGTTCTTAAAACTCAATTGATAACAATCAGTATGGAGTGAAAATCGTCAACAGGAGGAACGGCATTATATAATCGTCATGTGTTTCTTCGAGAAAGTGGTTTTGTACATGGAGGTGTGGGGTTTTTGATGGAAAAATGATGTTCTAGAAGTCATCTTCGTTTGTGACTTCTACGCATTCGTAGTCTTGCTGGATGCGTTCAAGTTCGAACTCTTTGAATATAGGGTCCTTGTTCTGGAGAATGAGCTCCATGTTGGCGATTCTGGTTTCCATGGAGATGAGACGGGATAGGGACCTGTTGAGCTTGGTGAAACAACGGCAGATGTTTTTGTTCATGTAGTACAGGGATTGCATAAGCTCTTCATGATGCTGTTGGCGTTTTCCAAGCATAGTATCACGTTGGGGAGCGACTGGCTGTTTAAAAGTGAAGGTGTTGCGCCAGTCAGACAAGCACCCTACTCTCTCCACCATCAAGTGAGACTAATGGATGATGTGCGCTCTATATAGCCGAAGGTGTGGTTGATGGACCAAGGGGACACGCATGATGGGTGTGGTCTCGGTGAATCCAGCGGTGATGCGCCTGGCGAGTTCATTGTCTGCGAACATAGTAAGTATAACGCTGATATCGTATTTTAAGATTTCAATTATGCATTGTATATAAGCATTTTTGAACATTTAGGTGTTCTAAAGGAGAGAAAATGTAAATCAAAAGGTATTTTAAGGGATTATTCGTTCATAATATGGATTTTACAATGCCGTTTTGTTGGTGGGGTTTCATATTCGCCTCACTCCGCCAACATATTTTTATTGTTCCTCTCCTATACGGGGTTGAAACAATCAAACCGTTCGGGTGAAGGTGCCACATGGATGTGATATCGTGAAAAGAACGGAAGTAGAACTATTTTTGAGGAAGAAAGTTAGATTACACCTGAAAACAAATTTTGGTGTGAATGGAACAATAGAGGAAGTTTTTGATGATTGCATGCGGTTCAAGACTGCACAGGCTGAGTCATTGATTTCATTGGACCAAGTGGCAAGTATAACGGAACTGCGGTGATACGCATGTCATCGAAGTTGTCATTGTGCGCTGAAGAGCGTGAGACAGTTTTGTCATGGACGGATGAGGAAAGGGATGTTGTTTTTGTGTATAGTTCGCAACAGCCTATGATTCGGAAGTTGCTGAAGAACCCGTTGTTCGAAGTTACTGACCAGAGGTTCAATGAAGATTATACGTGTCATCCGAATCCGATATCGATTGAAGGGACGTTGCCCTTGCGAGCGTTGACCATCAGGAAGAAGTTCGTTAAGCTTACGGCAGAACAGGTTGAAGAACGAGCGGAACGGCTGAAGGAAGCTCGAAAAGTCAGTAACGGCTGAGGGATTTCTGATGAAAAAGAAGTTCAGGAGTTGGAGGTTCAAGGAGCCAGCGTTGGAATTGATTCGTGAGGCTGATGGGATTTTGATGGGATATAGACAGCAAGGGTATCAGGTGACGTTGAGACAGTTGTATTATCGGTTGGTTTCGAAGAACCTCATTGAAAACAATGATAGGAGTTACGAACGGCTGAGGAAGACGATGACGAAGGCTCGCTATGCTGGTTTGATTGATTGGGGAGTGTTTGTTGATAGAGCGAGGCAGTCGTACAAGGCAGAGTCATATGATGATGTGAAGGACTATCTGGATAATGTTGCAATTGATTATCGATTGGATAGATGGGAAGGTCAGGAATATTATGTGGAAGTGGTGACCGAGAAGGACGCATTGACCTCGGTGCTTGGTCCGTTGGCTAACAAGTGGGATGTTTGTTGGAATGTCAACAGAGGATATGGAAGTACAACTAGGTATTACCAGATGGCACAGAGGTTGATGAGTCATAAATCACCGATGATTTTGTATTTTGGTGACCATGACCCTAGTGGAAAGCATATGATGAGAGATACCGAGAAACGTTTGAAGGAATTCGGGTGTAATGTTGAGATTGATGTGATTGCTTTAACAATGGACCAAGTCAAGAAGTATAAGCCGTTGCCGAATAACGTGAAGCTGTCGGATAAAAGGAGCGGTGAATATATTCGCAAGTATGGACGCTCATGTTGGGAAGTGGATGCACTCGAGCCTCCTGTACTGAAGGAGGTGTTTGAGGAGGGAATCAAGAAGTACCTGGATGTTGAGCTGTTTGAGGAAGTGAAGCAACGAGAAGAGGATGACATGGAAGCGCTTCAGGAGTTCCTGGATGATTATGTGGAGGAATGATGATGGAAAAGCATGTCATGAGGAAGATGGACGAGGTGTACATGAACATGGCGGTGTCCATAGGAGTGGAACATGAGTTTGACCGAGACAAGCTGTACTACCTGAATGGGATGTACAGGGGATTCAGGAAGGGGATGGTGTTCCTGGAAGATTATAAGGATGGGAAAATACGGAAGATACCAGTGGCTGAGGTGTATTCGATTTTGGAGGACAGGTATCCGCCATGGAGGAGGAAATGATTTTATGAAATATCGGAAGAAATATAAATTCCGACAGGATAATAATCGTGAACGTGAAGGGGAATGCGTTCCCATGTTGTCTCTCCTCACCTCACAAATATTGTAACAAGACCTTTGAAGGTGAGACAACTTGGAAAAATGTGCAATAGTATCAACTGCTTTTGAGAGAAAGGTTATTTTGTATCTGTTGACATGGAGTGATTGTATAATTCGGTCAATCCTGTTGGCACATAATTTTTGTTATCAAGTGAGCTATAAATATGATGAAAGACCGTTGGTGACTCCTAAAGAAATTGTTCATGGTGATGTTTTATGAGCAAAGAATCAAAAATTACTTTTGTAGAAGGAGACCAGATAAGGGTCCTTCGTGGCGTTATCGTCAAAGAGGAAGCAGATTACATCATAGTACAGAGGAGAGATGGAGTTCACCGAATCAATAGGAAGTTTATCACTACTATTGTGGAGGAGGATGATGAGTGGTGATGAGCGAATATCAGTTCCTTAAAGAAGGTCCTGTTAGGGAGTTGAGTGAAGATGAAATCGTTGCGTTTCTGGAGGTTTTCAAAAAGTTAGCTAAAAATAAAAGGAACGAATGGAAAAAAGAGTTACATCCAGAATTCAAGAAGCAGATTGCAAAATGGAATGATGAGAACAAGGAACGGAAGGCGGAGAACAAAAAGGTCATGGAACAGGACCAAGAGGAGGAGGCAGAGGAGGTACAGGTTGATGTGCTGTCTGATGAGGATATCATCAAGGTGATTAAGGCATGTAGAGACGGGCGAGATTTTATCGAGTTGCAATCTGAGAGAGCTGAGGTCCTGGAGTATTGTAAGGAG
>Ga0180434_10008408_pt1 | contig 11388 bp, 11 predicted proteins | sample SS_ome_7_FD_132453 | JGI IMG/M metagenome (GOLD analysis project Ga0180434, IMG submission 132453) | Hypersaline lake sediment archaeal communities from the Salton Sea, California, USA - SS_1_D_2 metaG | ecosystem: Environmental > Aquatic > Non-marine Saline and Alkaline > Hypersaline >... | reverse complement strand
TAAAAATCTTTCCGTAAGGACCCCTGTAATAAAAGTGCAAGATTTAACCGGCTCCGTCGACATGTCCGGTAAATCGATAAAAACGTCCGGGATGCATTTTACGCTGGGCAAAGAATCCTGTGAATTAAGCTTCGAAATATCGCACCCCGCCGGTAAGTTTTCGTCGAACTTTGAGATCCACTCCCCGAATTTAAATCTCAGCGCAAGCATCGGGAAAGAAGATGGCATTTACAGAATTAAGGAAATAAACGGCCGCTTTCTTACCTCGTCTTTCGAATTTATAGGTGAACTGGAAAGTCTGAAAGTACCCGGACTTTCCCTTTACGGAAAAGCGAACATTGACATAAAAGATGTCGCTTATTTCGCGCCGGAGGAACTTAAACGAACAATGGAAATTCTGAAGCCCGCCGGCAAGGCCGTAGGTTCGCTTTATTTTAAAGGAAACCTCAAAAATCCGTCCGGTTGGGAGGTAGGCATAAAGTTCGAAGCCGAACATATAAATCTATGGAACTTTAAATTCAGCGATTGCCATACCGACATGCGCCTTAAGGACGGGGTAGTTCTTGTTCCTCTTATAAGCGCTTATCCATACAACGGCGTTTTTGTATCGTCATTTCAAATTGATCTAAACGATAATTCCATGCCTTATGAAGCGGATTGCAAACTAAGCGGAATAAACATCGCTGATATGCTTGAGGGGACCAAACTTGGCAGAAATAATCTACAGGGATTTCTCTCTTCGGAATTTGCGATTCATGGAAGCGCAAAATCGCTTTCTTCAATGCGGGGCTCCGGCAGGATATCCGTGCGTGATGCCAATCTCGGTCCGATGCCGGTTTTAACTCCGCTGATCGGAAATCTTTATGGCTACCTGCGACATATTTTTCCCGAACTCAATCGCATAGATATTACAAGGGGTTCATGTAATTTTATGATCGCGGACAGAAAAATATCGACCGAGAATCTGGTGCTTATGGGAGATGTGATCGGTATTTATGCACGCGGCTATATGGATTTTGACAAAAATTTAAATTTTGATATTGAAAACGAACTTATAAAACCGGAAGGCACTTCGGATACCGACTGGCAGACAACCGTCCGGGGAATGGTGATAAATTTCGGGAAGTTCATAAGCAAGTCCCGACTCGGCGGCACGCTTGAGGATCCGAAATGGTCCTTTGAGTACATGAGTGGAATAAAAAATATTCTTGGCGGCGGATTGGATAAGATTCTTAAAGGTGTTTTTTCAGAATAGATTTCGCTTTTTTTAATGCTTTTGCGCGGTGGCTTATTTTGTTTTTAAGCCGCGCGTTCATTTCAGCAAATGTCCTGCGGCGGCCGTTCGGCGTAAACAAAGGATCATAACCGAATCCGTTTTTCCCTTTTCGGTAAAATCCGATAGATCCTTTGCATTTTCCACAGGCAGTGCCCAGGAGGTTTCCCCGCCTTGCGATAGCAATAAAACAGACAAAATTAGCAGTTCTTTTTTCTTTCGGAAAATTTTTCATGAGCCTGAGAAGTTTAGCGTTGTTTTCCGGGTCTTTGGCCTTGGCGCGGGCAAATCGCGAAGACCGGACACCGGGTTTTCCATCCAGCACCTCAACCTCGAGACCCGAGTCATCAGCCAGAACGACATCGGCGACATAGTGGGAAAATGTAAGCGCCTTTTTTATGGCATTTTGCCTGAAGGTCCTGCCGTCCTCAATAACGCGCGGGATCTGTATCTTTAAATCGGGTATGCCCAGCACCTCCACCTTGAGGGATTTCAGGATTTCCTCAAGTTCTTTTTTTTTATTTTTATTTGCGGTGGCAATTATAAGTTTTTTCATTTTCACAACTTTAACTTTAATAGTTTTTTTTGTGTCAGAAAAATTTTTTTCATTTCTTTTTTCGCGAGTTCGATCAACCTGTTCATCCGGGTTATGGAAAACGGCTCCCCCTCGGCTGTCCCCTGTATCTCAACGAGACTGCCCTTCCCCGTCATTACGATATTCATATCGACATCCGCTATTCTATCCTCCTCATATGCAAGATCCACGAACTCCTCGCCATCAACAATACCGACACTTACGGCGCAAAGATAATCGGAAAGCGGGATCCTGTCAAAAGCTTTTTCTTCCTTAAGCTTTTTCAAGGCAAGAGCCAGAGCTATAAAACAGCCTGTGATGCTGGCGCAGCGCGTGCCGCCGTCAGCCTGAATGACATCGGCATCCATCCAGATCGTTCTTTCTCCCAATTTTTTTAGGTCGCAGACGGAACGCATCGAGCGGCCTATCAGCCGCTGAATCTCCTGGGTTCTTCCGCCGAGTTTACCCCTGGAGGCATCCCTCACAACCCTTGTCTTGCATGAACGGGGAAGCATGCCGTATTCCGCGGTCACCCACCCGGTTCCCTTGCCCTTTAAAAACTTGGGAACGCCGGGCTCGACGGAGGCGGTACATACGATTTTCGTATTTTCTATCTCAAAAAGGCACGAACCCTCGGCAAATTTCATGAAATGCGGGGTTATTTTTATCTTTCTCAGCTCCTCCCGTTTTCTGCCATCCTGTCTTTTCATCTGTAGATGTCCCCTCCCCGTGAATCTATTCCAACAACCAACGGAAAATTCTTGACCCTCAATACGTAGACGGCTTCCGGGCCCAGATGACCAAACGCGACGAGCTTTGAAAATTTCACCCTTTTGGCAAGATACGCCCCCGCCCCGCCCACGGCAAGAAAATAAATCGCTTTGTGTTTTTTTATCAGGTCCCTGACACGGGCCGTCCGCCTCCCCTTTCCTATCATCGCGCCAAGGCCTTTTCTCAAAAGAAACGGCGTAAAGCCGTCCATACGGGAGCTGGTCGTAGGTCCACATGAACCAAAGAATCCGTCCTCTCGTTTTGGCGTGGGCCCGGTATAGTATATCACTGCATCCTTGAGATCAAAGGGCAGCCTCTTTTTCTCCGTTATCAAATGCGCGAGTTTTTTGTGCGCCGCGTCCCGCACCGTATATATCGTGCCGGATAGAAGCACTTCTTCACCGCATTTTAGCTGCTTACGCACGGATTTTATTAAGGGTGTTGTTATTTTTCGCATAATTTTTCTAATCGCTATATACTTTTACCCGCACTCCTTGTTGCGTGGCAGCCGATGTTAACCGCAACGGGCAGACCCCCTATATGCGTGGGGTATTCCAGTATTCTTACCCCAAGGCACGTTGTCGTCGCACCGAATCCCATCGGCCCTATGCCTAATTTGTTTACGCCTTTTAATATCGCATTTTCAAGTTTTCGCAGATGTCTTTTCGGGTTGGGCCTGCTAATAGACAGTGTTAAGGCCTTCTTGGCCAAAAAAGGGGCCTTATCAAACATCCCGCCGAGCCCTATTCCAAGTATGTACGGAGGACAGGCGTCCGGACCGGCCTCCCCTACGACCTCTAAAACAAAGGATATTATTTCTTTTTCTCCTTCGGTCGGCTTCAGCATTTTCAGGGCACTTTTGTTTTCGCTGCCGACGCCCTTTGGAAGAACGGTTATATTCAGCTTATCCCCTTTTACTATTTCGGTATGGATCATAGACGGTGTATTTGTAGCGGTATTTTCTCTCAGGAGCGGGCTTTTTACAACGGATTTTCTTAAAAAGGCGTCTTTATATGCCCTCATCACGCCCCTGTTAACGGCTTCGGTTAAGCCCCCGCCGGTAATCCTGACGTCCTGACCTAATTCGACATAGACAGAAACAAACCCCGTATCCTGACAAATGGCTCTTTTTTCCTTTTTTGCGATCCGGGCGTTTTCAAGCAGGATACCCAGTATGCGCTTCGAGGTTTTATGCGTTTCTACCCTGCGTGCCTTTTTAAGTGCACGAAGTATATCGGGTCGCAGCAATGTATTGGCTCTTACACAAAGTTTCCGAACCGTATATTCGATCTTGCTTGCGCTTATTTTTTTCATGTGCATATTTAAAAAACGACCTTCTTCGCTTCTATGTGTTTTCCCAAAAACACCCGGGCAAGTTTCTCAAAATTCTTCGTGTCGTCACTGGCAAAAAATTTCGCCGCGGCGCGTTTGGTGTTGTTGCATAGCTTGTTCTTTTCAAGCAGACGCTTTGTGCACTTCGCCACTGCCGCAGAAGAATCTACTAATTTTACGTTTTTTCCCGCGACCCTTTGTATCGCGTTCCTTAAAAGCGGATAATGGGTACATCCCAAAATCAGCGTATCGATCTTTTTATCCAGCACCGGCCGGAGATACATTTTCGCGATTCTCAAAGTAATATCGTTGTCGAGCCACTTATTTTCCACCAGCGAAACAAATAGCGGACAGGCCCTTTGGGCAACAAAGCACCGGCTGTCAGCGGATCTTATCCTATTCTTGTAGGTGTTGCTCGATACCGTCGCCTCTGTGCCAATTACACCTATGCGCTTTGTTTTAGTCGCTTTAAGCGCCTCTTCCACGCCCGGCGCTATTACGCCGAGAATAGGAACCCGGAACGAACGCTTGAGCGAACCCAGACTCAAGCTTGAGGCGGTATTGCACGCGACTATAACGAGTTTTACCCTGAATCGAAGCAGGAAATTTACTATCTCTTTCGAAAAACGTGTGACTGTTTCCCGCGACTTGTTGCCGTAAGGAACCCTCGCCGTATCGCCGAAGTATATTATTTTTTCATCCGGCAAAAGGCGCGACACCTTATCTACGACGGTTAAGCCGCCCGTTCCGGAATCAAATATACCGATGGGTCTGGTGTTCACCGTGAAAAACCGTCGGTTCTCTCGTACTCTTTCTTATACTTCACGATAGAGCGGGAAACGGCGCTCGCGATCTTATCCCTGAAGGATGTCTGTTTTAGATTGGATTCTTCCCGTCTATTTGTCAAAAATCCGGCCTCTATCAAAACGGCCGGCATTATGGCGCCCCTTAATACGGCAAAACGCGCCCCTTTCACGCCTCTATTGTGCATGCCCAGGCTGTCCGAGGTTATATTGCAAATGTAATAAGCGAGATCCTTTGATTGCCGCCTGTTTTCGGTAAGAGTCATGTCCCATACGGTCGTCATCGAAGATTTCTCCTCACTTATATCGCTTTCTTCAAATTCCAACGACGCGTTTTCTGCGGCCGCTAAAGCCCGCGCATTATCATCAGTCGCCTCGGAAAGATAGTACACCTCAAATCCGCTGGCGCGTCGGTGCCTTGAAGCATTGGCATGCACACTGATAAATAGGTCGGCATCTTTATTTTTGGCAATTTTCGCCCTTTCGTAAAGTGGTACAAAAACATCTTTATCCCTTGTCAGGTAAACCCTGATACCTTCCGCTTCAAGACGCTTCTTTAGTCTCTTGGAGATATCAAGAACCACCTCTTTTTCCCTCGTTCCGTATCTTCCTATGGCCCCGGGGTCCTTTCCGCCGTGTCCGGGGTCAATTACCACGGTCCTTATGGCATAGCACCCGGGTGAGAAAACAGGCTTTTCCGGTAATTTAAAAATTTTCTCCGATATAAATGCGGCCGATTCAACGGGTATATAGGCGGATCCCCCTCTATATTCCACGGGGTACTGCAAAGTTATTGCCTGGCCATTTACAAGAATAAAATTGGAATTCGGTCTCATGACAATGCTTGTTTCGCCCTTTTGGAGTTCTATCCTCTGCGAGACGAGATCCCAATTCAGGTCCAGATTGTAGTAATTGGAAAATCTCAAAAGCGGTATATATTGAACATTGTTAAACGCCGTAGCCTGACTGTAAATCGGGGCATCCGGCACCCTCACAAATTCGTGCTGATAGGTGCAGCCGGAAAAGAGAAGAATAGCGGTTATTATTAAACTCGCAATTTTTCTGGTGTTCATCGGTAACGCATACTATACCATAATAATACCCAATCCTCAAGATAAAACCGGAATTCCATCTTTGCCATTGCCGCGAAAGCACACCTTTCTGCCCCGCAGCGGCCCCCGTGACTCTCCCTGCCTTCCTGCCTCAGACTGAGCTGCCAAAAAGGTAAGGCGCGGTCTTGATTGTTGAAAAATTTTTACTTTACTTTATTCATACCCGTCTTTTCTTTCGCGTGCAAATCGCAGTAATTCAACGAGAAGATTTTAGGCTAATCTTTTAGGCTGAGTTTTTGAGAGGAAGCGCCGGGTTAGAAATGCAAAAGTAGGCCCGTGCGGCATTGATTTACCGGTACTATCAGGGTATACTTGTATTAGAGAGGCTGAAGAGGCCTTATTCGTTTTTTGACAGTTTCCGTTGTTTCCGAAAGGGTAAACCATTTCGAAAGAGTGGGACACAACGCCACGGGCCTACACCAGCTGCGAATAGCTGGAGAGGTAGCCGGGTTGCCGAAGACACAATAGTAAATGCCGGGTTTGCCCGGCATTTTTCATTTTGACTCTCTTCTTTCGGGGGTAGGGCTTGCCTTTTCCGAAGGGGTGAGTGAGATGAAAATTTATAAAACGCCGAGACGTAAAACACTTTTCATTTGGTTTTTGGCGGCTGCTTTTTTGCTGGCGTTTTGCCTGTGGGCTCCGGAGGCAAATGCCGTCCCGCGTCAAATCTCTAAAACACTAACGACAACCATACGCGTTTTGCCGGCGGAAACGGCATTGAATATCAGCCCGGACAAAATAAAAGAAAATAAAGACGACTTAATAGTCGAAAGAGTTGTAGCAAACGGAGAAGAAATAATCCTCATAACTAAGGTTTCGGGATGAGCCTTATGTCCACCCCTTCCCTTATATCTTTGTCTTTTTTAAGTTCGATTTCAATGGTTTCTTTTTCCGCGGTGTATCCTTCGGGAAGGCTCTCTTTATCAATCGTTACCGCGACTTTTCCGGACGGTAGGTTTCGCAATATGTAATTACCCGCCTCGTCGGTTACGGCAGAGCATCCGGCGCAGGTAATTTTCACGCCCTTGGCGGACTCGGTTTCGTCAAACTTCTTATTTTCGTTAAGGTCCATGTATGCCCTGCCTGTTATAACCCTGAGCGCGTAAAATATAAATTCCTCGTTCTTGGTTGTACCCTCTTTCGCAATAACCTGACGCGTGGGGGGTCCGTACGGCAAAAGGTCCTTCGGAAGACTTTGTCTATCCACTGTTATCGTGTGCTGGCCCGGAATTACGTTATACATGTTAAAACATCCGAATGAATCGGTAAAAGCCGTCGTTTCGTCTTCGAGCCGCACGAAAAGGTTCGGCAGGGCCTGGTCGGATTCGTCAAAGACACCGTTTCTGTTTAGGTCATTAAACGCAAATCCCTTGATGACTGTTTTCGGTAAGACTCCGAAGTTGACTTTTACGCTTTCCATTTTTTTCACCTCGACATCAACGTTCACGGCCGTGGTCGGACTGTAATTCTCCGGGATCGAGGTCATGTCCAGATAGATTTTTCTCACACCCTGCGTTACGTTCCTGATCCTGTAAAAACCGCTGCGGCTTGTCGTTCCTGATTTCTTTTTGTCTGCAAAAATTCTGACCCCTTCGATCGGAGGTTCGCCCTTGTCCATTATTCCGTTTCTGTTTAAGTCCTTGAAGACAAATCCCCTCACCGCGCCGTACCCCTGCCAGGCAACCTGCGTGTCCCACGATATGCTTGCCCCAACTATAATGGCTGTCTCGTTTCTGTCCAGCTCCCGGTTCGCGGAGCCCTTTACTTTTTCGAAGCCGCCCCGCATGAAACAGTCAATAAAGGGAAATGGTTTGTATTTCACTTCCGCATTCAGCCCGACTTTGTCCTCGCCCAATATTGAACTCAACTTGTCCACGTTGATGTGGGTGTCTTTTTGATAATTGAAGGTCACGCCGATTGTGACCGGAAGTTTTCCTACTTTTGAGTTGTAACTGGCGCTTGTGTTTAATCGTCTCGGCTCGGTCGCGTAATCCCGCACCGGCCATCGCCTGAGGTTCCATTTTTCACTTACGTTCAGCGAAAGGCCCGCCAGCGGCTTTACGGTGCATCCCATCATAAGGGTTTTATCAAGATATGTCGACTCGCCATTTGTGTAACTTATATACCTGGAGGGCGTATATCGGAGATAGGCATATATGTCTTTCAGCAAAAAAATATTTTTTAGGTTTTGTTCGAATTCATACCTCTCCCCCGCACTCACGGTCGGAAACTGTTGAGCTTTGTGGTCCTGTTGAAAAAATGAAAGACGGAATCTCGTATTGGTGAGCGGGCTGAAAAGCTGGGAATTGAATTCAAAATCCTTGTTCGTGGCCTTCAGATAGTCAAGGTTTGGATTAAGCTTATTTCTATATACATCAAAAACCGTGGAAAAGGTAAGGATCCTCAACGGCTTGAAGGTCAGGTTGCTGTATAATCCCTTCTTCCCCCTGAACGGCGTATTCCCGGTCACATTCAGATAATCAGCCGTTACATCCCTGAAAATCGACTTAAAGGTCAGCTTGGAAATAGCAAGCTTGATGGAAGTAATTAAGGCTGTTCTTTGTTTATTGTTTTTAGCAAGTTCGGCCTGCACGTCAAGATATTCCGCTATCGCGTATTTTGCACCGACACTGCTCAAATATGCGGCCACGCTTTCTTTTTTCGCGGTTGAGATGTCAGAATCCATGAATGTTCCGAAAAATGATATATTTTTTGTCGGCGACATTTCCGCCCGCATACCGTAGAATCTGTTAAACATCTGTCCGTAGGGATAGAGTCGGGAAGCCCACAGATAGTGGCCCGTAGCGCCCATAACAACATCATATTTGATTTTATCAAATTTTTGGCCGGAACCAAAACGCACCCCCTGATAGTGTGTGCTCGGCATTGTCACTTCGGAAAAATAACCGTCTATGTCACCTGCCTCTGCCTTGAAATAATCGTTTTCCAGTTTGAAATTAACAAAGTCCGTATCCCTTGCCATGCCCTCACGGTCCTGCCTGAAAAGATATCTGTAATCCCCTTCGAAGAATCCGTAGGGGGTATCGCCGGAGCCGAAAAACCTGTGCATCTGGTTGCTTGAGGTCCACCGGTAAGGATTGTAAGCGGACCTTGACTCGTATTGCGAAAGATTGTATGAATATCCCAGTTTTATGGACTTGCTTTCTTCGCCGGATTTTATCTTTTCGATAGCGTCCGTTGTTTTTTTAAATCCCCTGTACTTTACGGTAATCCTTATCGTAATCACCTGGCCGGCATCCCATATGTGCACGAACGTATAGCCGACCTTTCCGGAGGTAACAGAGAGCTCGCTATTGGTAATCATCGAGAGAGAGGCTACCTGTGGAGAAACGACAAGAAATTTCGTTACACTGGTGAAGCCCACGATAGAGGCTGTCTGGGGTAGCTCAAGGTCCAGGACCGAATTGTTGGCTAGAATTTCCTGCTTTGTGTATATGAGAGGTGGTGACTCAGAGCTATCGGCAGCAAACGAGGAGGCCGAAAACACGCATACCGCACACAGATAAACACATCCGGCGTAGAATATCCTGTGCAATTTTATTTTCATCCATCAGCTATTGATTGTCCGAGTCTTGATGTCTATTTTTTTGCCGTCTAAATATCCCGTTCCAGCGAAATAGACTCCTGTTTTATGACAGGAACCGTACCCTCGCCCATGTCAACGGTCAAAATCAAGTCGTAGTCGCCTTTCGGCAACGAACCAAACCATTTGATCGCGTCCTCCCTTACATCGCCGGGAAGTGTACCTACATCTTTTTTCGAATCGGCGTTTCCGTAAAGAGTACCATCTTTATCCATTATGCTAAGCGTACCCTTAAATCTTATGAAGGCGTTTCCTTCATTTTTGAACTTGTATTCGGCAAGAAGCGGTTCATTCTTTTTCGGCTTGATAATTTTGAAATACGGCACCGAACCTATTTTATTGGTTTTCCCCCTGGTCTCCTGGTATACAACGGTGCCTATTCTGCCGACAAGCTTTATACCCATTGCCTTGAACTTGTCTTCTTCTTCCATGCCGGAAGCATTGAAAAATATTACCGCGTAATGACCGCCCATGGCGTCCTTCGGAGTGGTTATATTGTAACTGAAATCAAGCGCTCCGTTCGCCGGGACCAAAGCCTCCTTGGGCGCAATATCAATCCAGTCGGAGCAGGAAAGAAATGTCGTGCCGGGTTTTTTAAAAACCCTCTCTCCTTCTTTATCGTATGTCCAGTCGGCCATGGTCACCCGGACGGATATCGGGACCTCGCCTTTATTTTTTACCTGTATGACCCCGCTATCCGTAGTACCGGGATCGGATATTATGTTTATGTGCGGCTTGTCAACGCCTATGGAAATGGCGCTTGCTTCGCGCACAAATAAAAATCCTGTCAGCGCAACAGATAAAAGAATGAAGCCCGATTTTTTAATGGCACTGTTTTGATTCATTTGTTCCTCCTATTCGATTAATGTAAATATTATCTTCGTTAGATAATCTCCCGATTGGGTGCGCGGAGGCAAGGCCAGCTTGAATCTAAGTTCAACGTCGATTCCATTGGCACCTTCTCCTGCCGGCGCCGAATACACGATTCTCTCAACGGTAAAATCGTTCTCGTTCGTTACAAGCGTCCCTATACCGGTCGTGTTGGCGCCATACCACCAAAAATGGTCACTGGCTATTGTTTCGGACGGATTGTTAACGTGGGCGAGTGGCGATTCCAGGCGGATACGCAGCCTCCAGGGGATACCCTGATCACTGGTGCATTTCACCATAACACCCTTTGACGGCACGTTATCCCTGACCTCGTTTGGGGCCATAAGTCCGAAATCGAGCGTCTGCTGGTCTGTTTCAATATTAAATATCGCTTCCGCGGTCACGGGTAAAAAAAATAAAAAGGCAAATATTGACAATAACGCTATTGATCTGATCATTCTTCGTGCATCGTCACTATGACAACTGTGCTGTATGTTCCCGCCGGCTGGGCTCCCGGAACATCCACAAACATGGTAAACGCAAGTTGAACGGGTGTCTCAGTAATATATTCATCCATTCCGGCCATATAAAAATTTTCGGGTGTGAGGCTCGTTTCACCGCTATCTGTTACCTGGCCCGTTCCGGCCGTGGCGGCGGCTTTCCACTTTAGTTGGGAAATAGGAATCTCATACTCACCGGAGGAAAAAGGTGATTCCGCATTCACCGAAACCGACCATGCGTTATTGTTGTTGGTTACACAGGATATGCCTATGGTTTTCTCGGACGATTTTGTACCGGGGTCAACGGTTCCAAAATCAAGCATTGTCGCCTGAAGCGTGATCTTAAAAACTGACCTGACAGAAACAGTAGCCATTAGGGGGGTATCTTGCTGTGAGGCCTCAGAAGTGATAAACGCGGGAAAAATAAGGAGAGAAAAAACAACCAATACACGAACAACTTTCAGCATACTTCAGCTTCCCTTCCAAGGTTATATGCTGATAGTATACCATGAAACACCCGATTGTCAACACTATCTCCTTGCGAGTGGT
>Ga0180434_10008405_pt1 | contig 11393 bp, 8 predicted proteins | sample SS_ome_7_FD_132453 | JGI IMG/M metagenome (GOLD analysis project Ga0180434, IMG submission 132453) | Hypersaline lake sediment archaeal communities from the Salton Sea, California, USA - SS_1_D_2 metaG | ecosystem: Environmental > Aquatic > Non-marine Saline and Alkaline > Hypersaline > Sediment... | reverse complement strand
TGCTGTTGAATAATTTCTGGAAAAATTTTAAGCTTTACGAGTTGAAACGTTGAATCAGTGAGGAAGGTTATACATGGCGGATCTTTATTTTTATGTGTGGGAATTTGTGACGAGCGTGACGATTATTATCCTGGTGGCGGCATATATAATCAACGACCAGTTAAAAATCAGGTATGAAAAGCTTGGCGAAAAAGAAAAAAATGCCAAACTGCATCGCTTAGGTGTCCGGATGAGAATCGCGCTGGGGACAATGGCAACCCTGGGAGGGGCGGCCTGGTTCTATTATATTCAAACCCACACCCTTTTCATCACCAAGGAGCTTGAGGGACCCCACAATTATTACCCGGCAATTATCATGAGCGTTATCGGCTTGATCGTTCTCGCCACCGGAATCAAAAAGCGTTATCAAGTCAACTAAAAGTTAATGAAATAAAAAAACCGGCGATCGCCGTTAAGCGATCCGCCGGTTTTTTATATATAAAACTCAACGCTATGAGTGTCGGCCTTGTGACTAGCCTTCACTGATCTTTTCGGTAAGCTCGGGCATGAACTCGAGGATATCGGCCACAACACCCACATCGGCAACCTGAAAGATAGGCGCCTTGGGGTTCTTGTTAACGGCAACCATAAACGGATTGCCTTTAATGCCGCCCAGGTGCTGGAATGAACCGCTGATACCCATGGCCATATACACTTTCGGTTTCACGGTCTGGCCCGACGTTCCCACCTGACGTGACTTTTCCAGCCACTTGGAGTCAACAATGGGCCTTGAGCAGGATACATCGGCACCCATGGCATCGGCAAGTTCCTGTGCGACTTCAATGTTGTCCTCATCTTCGATGCCGCGTCCGATGGACACCAGCACCTCAGACTTGGTAATGTCGACATCGCCGACTTCGGCTTCAACTATTTCGAGGTACTTTCGACCAACCGTCAAATCACCGGCATCACCTGATTTATCAACCACGGAGCCCCCTGCGGATTTGCTCTCGTCCGGCTGAAATGCACCGGGGCGAACATTAATCACCGCGCCGGAAGCGATATTGCAGGTTATGTGGGTGCTCACCGCCCCGCCGTATTCCTGTCTCACGATCTTCAGATTATCGCCGTCAATGCCTTCAAAGTCAACCGCGTCGGCAACAAACGCCGAGTCCATTTTAATGGACAGCCCGGGGCTGAGGTCCATACCGAAGGTATCATGGGGCACCAGCACGATGCTGTCTCCCGGAAGAATGTTAACCAGTGCTTTTCGAATGACTTCCGCATTCGGGTATGCCATTAGGTCGCTGTCAATTTTCCACACGTCACTGTATGAAGCGGCAACGTCGTTGCACACCGCATCACAGTCAGTGCCGGAACCGGCGACAACCGCCGTTACCGAAGCGCCGGCATCAATTTTTTTAGCGGCGGCGACCAATTCAAGAGCCGAATCATCGGCAACTCCACCTTTATATGTAATATATGCAAAAATCTGGCCCATTATTTCAGTCCTCCTTTGGCTTTAAGGTATTCAATCAGTTTCCCAATGATCTCTTCGGTGCTGCCCTCAAGCATTTCAGCACCTTCACCAAGCTCAGGAACAAAGTAATCCACAAGTTTGACATCGGCGCCTGCCGCACCGACAGCGCCCGCATCGACTCCCAGGTCCGACGCGCCCTGGACCGGAATTTCCACTGATGCAACTTTCCTGATTCCGCGGATTCCGACATAACGGGGTTCGTTGATACCGGTCTGAATGGAAAGAACGCAGGGCATATCGATCTCATTCATTTCCTGATTCCCCCCTTCAATTTCACGGCCGACCTTCAACTTTTTGTCGTCAATCACTTCAATTTTATTAACCAGTGATGCGTATGGGAGATCCATCATGGCCGCCATCATGCCGCCCACCTGGCCGGCTCCTGCATCGGCCTGCGCGCCGGTCATGATCAGGTCGTAATTTCCTTTTTCAGCCGCTGCTTTAAGAATGGTGGCAATACCTTTTCCATCCGAGCCGTTAAATGCATCATCGGAAAGAAGAAGACCATTATTTGCGCCCATTGCCATTTCTCTTCTGAGCACTTCTTCCGACTCATCATCGCCGACCGTCACGACGGTAACACTTCCGCCGACCTTGTCAACGATCTGAATCGCTTCCTCCACCGCGTAGTTGTCCCACTCGTTTACCGAGTATACAAGGTCGTCACGCTCGATGTCCGTACCGTCGCTATTGACCTCGATCTCATTTTCCGCGGTGTCAGGCACCCTTTTTACACATACTAAAATTTCCATATTCATCCTCCCAGTTTAATATTTTATAACCAGCATACAGGTGATATCGAACTCCTCCATTTTTACCTGCAGTATTTAGATGCTATGCTACTTGACAATATGGCGGTCAATCAACTCCACCAAATCAATGGCCTCCATCTTCCCTTCCAGGCCGGCCACCTTTATTGCATCCTCCATGTTCACCAGGCAGAACGGGCAGGCAGTGACAATGACATTGGCACCGGCGTCCGCAGCCATATTGGCCCTTAACACACCCATTCTTTCTTCTTCTTCCGGTTCATAGAACAGCATAAGGCCGCCGCCGCCGCAACAGAATGAGCGGTCCCTGCTTTTGAGCATTTCAACCGTCCGGATGCCCTCTATGGCATTGAGCGCTTCCCTGGGATCCTCGTAAAGCCCGTTATGGCGTCCGAGGTAGCATGGATCATGGTAGGTGTAGACCTTTGATTCGTCTTCAATCCTCCCTAAGCGAAGGCTTCCGTCTTTTATGCTCCGGGTGACCACCTGGCTGATATGCTCGACCGGCGGAAGACCGTTGTAATCATTTTTTAAGGCGTTGTACGCATGGGGGTCGGCGGTGACAATCCGGCTTGCGCCCGAATCCATTATCGCATCCGTATTCTGGCCTTTAAGGTCCTGGAACAGCATTTCCTCGCCAAACCGCCTGATTTCGTTTCCGCTGTCTTTTTCCGCTTTCCCCAGCACGCCGAAATCAACACCTGCGGCTGTCAGCACCCGGGCGGTTGCCTGGGCAATGCCCTGCATCCTGTCATCAAAGGATGAGATGCTGTCCACAAAATAGAGAACATCTGCGGTTGCGCCTTTTTCAAGAACTTTCACACTGCACGTCTCGGCAAACTCCTTGTCCTTTGCCCAGTCCGCACGTTTTTTCTCCATCTTGCCCCACGGATTTCCACGTTTTTCAACCGCGCTCAACGGCTTCTGCAGGGACTGGGGAACCATCCCCTCATCCACCATGCCGCGCCTCAGGTCGACTATTTTATCAATATACTCGATGCCGAGGGGGCACTCCTCTTCACAGGCGCCGCATGTGGTGCAGGACCAGATTTCATCCTCTTCATAAATATCGCCGATCAGAGGCCGGCTTTTCAAAAACGGGCCGTTCAGGGGATAGTTGTTAAACACCTTGTCACGGCCTTTTATGGAAATAAACCTCGGGCTTAACGGACGCGAAACCGCATTTGCCGGACACTGATCCGAACACCTGCCGCAATCCGCACAGGAATAAAAGTCGAGAATATGCTTCCAGGTAAAGTCTTCCAGCTTTTTAACGCCAAACGATTCAAGGTCATCAAGCTCTTCGTCTGAGACACCGTGTTTGACCGGCTTGATATTTCCTTTTTTCACTCTCATGAAAAAGACGTTAAAAAATGACGTGATAACATGGAAGTGCTTTCCAAGGGGCAGGAAGCAGAGGAAGAAGAAAAACGTAAAATCATGGATATAGTAAGACGCAATATGCAGCACCTGAAGCGTATCAATGGATGCATTCAGAATGATGTATTTCAGAAACCATACCAGTGTGAGGGGTGCCAGAAACTCCGGCGGCACTCCCTTTTGAACCTGGGCGGCAACATAGGACGCTTCAAAAAGGCTTTCGGTAATCATCAGCGTGGCAATAACACCAAGAACAAACACCGCCTCTCCGGTGTGGTCATGGCCGTATTTCTCCGGGACATCATAGCGTTCCGGACGTAAAACACCCCGCCGATATGCCGCGAGAATACAGGCAATCAATACGCCGGTGGCGGCATAGTCTTTTATTATATTGTAGATATGCCCCAGGGTTCCATCCATGCCCGGCAGCACGAACCCCTCTTTGAGGCCGATGATAACCAGCGACGTGGACCTTATCGCCAGAGCAAGAAACCCGAAAAATATAATGATATGAAGAACCCCTGCCACCATGTACCTGGGCTGGCGCCACTGGGCAAGCCAGATTTTTAACACATTCATCACCCGGCTCGGTATATGATCAAAACGATAGTCAGGCGCTGCTTTGACAAGGGGTGCTATTCGTTTTGCCATGATATAGGTGAACAGACCGACGCCTACAACGGGCAAAAGAAAGGAAATAATCACGGTCGGAAAAAATCCGATGAAAAAATTTGACGGAGCAATTAAAACGGGTTCCATTTTAAACTTTTCCTTTATTTCTTATAGTGTATGGCGAGGGCGATAAATGAATGCTCATTCATTGCCCTCAAATGCAAATAGTCCTTTTACATTCTTTTTACCGGCAATGCAACCGATTTATCCTCCGAAAGAGGCCTCGTCAATATCAATGGCCGCGCTGTTTGATGCCAGGATGGCTTCCATTTTACCAAGCGTGACGGGAAGCACCGTATTCATGAAGTATTCGGCGGACTTTAACAGGCCCTTGTAAAAATCAGCATCCTTTTTGCTTTTTTCGACCTTGGGCGCAGCAGCAGCGGCCCGCCACAGGAGCATCCATGCCATGACCGCATCACCCACAGCCTCCATAAACGGATGGGCATGTGCAAACGCGCTGAGCACTTTTTCGGACATGGCTGTTTTTCCCATGTGCATCGCCACTTCACCGAGTTTGTTGATGACGGCTTCGGTCTTTGCCGCAAACTCATCAAGCCCCGCTTCTTTTGCCTGTGCAACGGTCTTCTGCATTTCCCCCAAAAGATTCATGAACAACTTGCCTTTTTTCATTCCAAGCTTTCTTCCAAGAAGATCCATTGCCTGGATGCCGTTGGTTCCTTCATAAATCATGGTGATCCGGCAGTCCCTCAGAAGCTGTTCCACCGGATATTCCTTTATATATCCGTAACCGCCATACACCTGCATGGCGTGACTGCACATTTCAAACGACCGGTCCGTAACATATCCTTTTGCTATTGGTGTCAGCACCTCCACCAGGCCATGCCATTTTTCCTTGTCCTCGTCATTGTCGGAAGTGTTTGCCAAGTCTTCGCAGAGGGCGACATAGTAAAGAATACTTCTCATGCCTTCAACATATGCCTTCATCGTAAGCAGCTGGCGTCGCACATCCGGATGGTTGATAATCGTAACAGACGGGGCATCTTTATCCATCATCTGGAGGAGGTTCTTACCCTGCACTCGTTCTTTTGCATAGTTCAACGCATAAAGATAGGCCGCGCTGGCACATGAAAACCCCTGGAATCCCACCAAGAGACGCGCCTCATTCATCATCAGAAACATGGCCCGCATGCCCTTGTTCTCTTCACCAAGGAGTGTTCCGATGCAGTTTCCGCTACCACCGAGTGCAAGGGACGCCGTGGAGTTGCCGTGAATGCCCATTTTTTCTTCGATGCCGGTACATACCACATCATTGAATTCACCAAGGCTGCCATCATCATTTACCCGGTACTTGGGCACCAGGAAAAGGGAAATGCCTTTTGTTCCGGCCGGCGCGCCTTCAATACGAGCGAGCACCGGATGAACAATATTTTCGGCAAGGTCATGCTCTCCGCCGGAGATGAATATCTTATTCCCCGTAATCGAGTAAGTGCCGTCGTCATTTTTTACCGCCGTTGTTTCCAGCGCCCCGACATCGGATCCTGCTCCGGGTTCGGTGAGCAGCATGGTTCCGGTCCATTCACCGGTATACATCTTTTTAAGAAAAAGTCGTTTCTGCTCTTCGGTTCCAAACTCTTCCACAAGCTTTCCGGCACCGTGGGTCAAGCCGGGATACATCATGAAGGAAAAGTTTGCCCCAAGAAAATAATCGCTTGCCGCCATGGAGACGACCCGGGGCATACCCTGGCCGCCGTATTCAAGATCTTCAGGCATGGCCAGCCATTCACCTTCTTTGAAAAGTTTCCATGCTTTATGGAATTCTTCGGGAACCGTGACCTTTCCCTTGTCAAATGTCGCGCCGGTTTCATCCCCGATTTTCTGCGTGGGTAAAATTTCCTTGACGGCAAGATTTCTCGCTTCGGAAACGATCAAATCAACTGTTTTTTTGTTGAATTCCTCATACTTTTCATTTTTGCTCAGCTCTTCTACATTAAACTGTTCGTGCAGGACAAAGTCCACATCCCTGCGATCTGCAATTACTTGTGCCATACCATCTTCTCCTTATGCTATGTATGTTGGTTCGCTATTTTAAAATAATTCTTAACCTTTTCATCCGGTTTGCAGGTATTGCCGGGTTCCGTTGCTCCCGATACCCGCAAAATATAGATCCACCAAAGGGTCCGCCATGGATGCAAGATCATATCTCCCGCCCGCATGAACCCATGTATTAATCACCTCGTCCACTGCGCCGAGAATGTATCTTTTTACGAGGCTGACGTACAGGTCTTTACGGATACTGCCCTCTTCCTGTCCCTGCTCAATCAGCTCGCCCACCATTTCCAGATACATTTTCGTGATCTCTTTTATCTGCTTTTCGATGTGCCTCGTCTGTCTTGCTTCGGCCTGGAACACCACGGCCATATTCTTGTCGTTCTGAAACTCCGTAAGGTGCCTCCTGATCAGATTTTTCAGCTTATCGACGGCATTGCCGGCCTTTTCCACTTCTTCCCTGAATCCGGCAAAAACCTGTTTGGTTTTGTATTCAAAAAACTGCAAAAGGATGTCATCCTTATTTTTAAAATACAGGTAGATGGTTCCGCCGGCCACCCCGGCTTCTTTGGCAATCTGTGATATGGTGGAATAGAAAAAGCCCTGCTCAGCAAACACTTTGATGGCGGCTTCCAGGATCTTATGGTATTTGTCGTTCTTTTTCAGGTCGGTTTTTGTGCGTTCAGGCTCCATGTCAACTCTCTTTCTAGAATGAATGAATGTTCATTCATTTAACAGAGAGCCCGAGTATAAGTCAAGGGGAAATTTAATGAGCTTATGAATTCAGATGAACCTTAACCTGGCGCAGGGGGACCGTCCATTCGTTGTTGTTGCAAATATCAATACAAACACTGGATACCGCTCTTTTCAGAATCTCGTAGTCGGGTGCGGCCGCCCCGTAAAAGTCAGCTAAAATTTCAAGGTCAAGGGAGCTTGGACCCGCAACCTTAAACTGAACCGTTATTTTTTTAGTCACCGGGTCATATCCCATGTCCGCCAACCCTTTTGGTATATTTTTTTCAAATATTTCTGGAAGTTGTGAAGTAATTGCCGCCCTGTGGGCATAATCAATTCGGAACGTTACCCACAAGCGGAAACCTGAAGACAGATTCACCGGCGACTGGGCCAGAAAACCCAGCGTGCGCCAACTCACCACAGCGCCGCCAAGGAGCTCCAGCCTCACGGTCTCAGGTGTCTGTGCAATGACTCTGCCGTGGGTACCATTGGAAAGGACAACCCAGTCCCCATGCTCGCAGGGAAACCAGGGTTCATTCTCATCCAGCGGGCGGGAGCGGAGATCCAGGAGATCTTTCAGCGGAAGGCGCAGCATTCCGCCGGAAAGCGACCGGTTCAGCATCTGCGTATAAAGGTTTATGGCCTGCACCTCGTACGGAATGCCTCGAATAACAATCAGTTCACCTTCCCTTACCGGCCCTATGTTCAGCATGAGTTTTGCCTGCTGCCAGGCAAGGGGGACAGCCTGTTTTGACGCCCAGCCGATCCCGATAAGAAACACCGCACAAATGGACAACAGCACCCAGTCCCCGGAAAAATAAAGGACGGCAAGGAGAGCAAACATGGAAAACAGCATCCCGCACAGATAATACAGAACATCGAACAAGCGGGCATAAAACGACCGCTTCTCGTGGTGAATGGGACTGTACTTTCGAATGGGCTTGTGCAGATAGAAAAAGATCAGCCATATGCATATAAACGCAAGAAAGGATAAAAGAAGGTTTCTTCCCCTGCTTTTAAAGAATATCTGCATAATTTCTTTTACGGATTCGGAAAAGCTCTTTCTTGCGCTGAGCTTCAACTCGAGTCTGCTTTTTGCGATATTCATCCGTGTGGTGATTTCATTCTGCCGGTTCACCCACTGCTTTTTCATGTCATTTAATTTTTTCACCAACGGCGCTTTTTCAGCATAACCGAGGATATCATCAATATGGTCGATTGCGTTTTTTATCTTCAGCAGTTGAAGCTCATAGGTTTCAATATCGCTTCGATGTTTTTCTATTTCCCTCGGGCCGGTGGTCAGTTTCTTCAACTCCCTGAACGCCGGACTCAGCAACTCCTTCAACTCTTTTTTTAAATCCATCCCGGTTTTCTTTTCTTCATCCACACTTCCGGTTTCCACGTTGGTGGCAAGCTGGCTGAAGGTCGTTTCCAGGTCATTTCTTTTCAGGCTCAGGCGCGTAATTTTTTCCCGCAACTCCTTTTCTCTGCCAAGCCCGCTGGTGCCCTGCAGGATGTCCTGCGCCTTTTCTATCTCGTCAGATACCTGGTCAATGGACTGCAGCAGCATCGCCAGATTGACAATTCTTCCTTTTAGATAGTCTTCATTGCTGAACGGCTCCCGGGCATCCGCCATGGAAACAGCGAGACAACCGAGGCAAAACAGAAGTATCAATCGTATGTAATGTTTCATTTTCAGCTTGACCTCATCGGCTCAGGGCGTAACCTTATTTGGAAAAAAGGCGCTTGCCTTGTTCAATATATTGTAATAAATAGAAATATAATGTTTTTTTGACCATTTACAGCCCTTTGTCAAGCGATTTTGTCATTTGTCCCGATTTCTCTATGGACTCTTGACACTTTCATCCCGCATAGATAAATGACAATCATGTCATCATTTAAAGAGATAGATCTTTCCCGTGTAAAAACCCACAAGGCGGCGGACAGGAAATCCCTGGTTCATGCGTCCGTGGAAGCCGTACCCCCAGAAAAGGGAATGACCTTTCGCGAATTTCTGGACCGTCTTCCGGGCCTGTTAAAAGCCGACGACCTTAAATCCATAGCCGACGATGTCATCAGGGCAAAACAGAAAAGCAAACCGGTTATCGCCATGCTGGGGGGCCATGTGATTAAAACCGGATGCAGCCCGGTGCTCATTGATCTTTTAAAACGAGGGTTCATCACCCACGTTGCATCAAATGGTGCCGCAGCAATTCACGACACGGAGCTTGCCCGTTTCGGGACGACATCCGAAGACGTTGCCGACAGTCTCGGGGACGGATCATTTGGAATGGCGGAAGATACGGCGGCGCTGGTGAATCGCGCGGCGCAGAATGCTTCCAAGGGCGGCAAGGGGTTCGGTGAAGCTGTCGGGGAAGAGCTGTTAAAAGAGAACCCCCCGTTTATCGATCGAGCCCTCGTCGCATGCGCCCATCAGCTGGCCGTGCCGTATACGCTTCATGTCGCTTTGGGAACGGATATTGTTCACCAGCATCCATCCGCTGACGGAGGCGCAATTGGCGATGCGTCTCTGCGCGACTTCAGAATTTTTGCATCATCTGTTTCCGAGATCGGCAACGGCGGTGTCGTCCTCAATTTGGGGAGTGCGGTGATCATGCCCGAGGTATTTTTAAAAGCGCTTTCCGTCTCCCGTAATCTGGGTCATGACGTAAAAAACTTCACCACCGCGAATTTTGACATCATTCAGCATTACCGGCCCGATGTCAACGTGGTCCGCAGGCCGGTTGTGCCGGGAGGAAACGGATACGCCATTACAGGGCACCATGAAATAATGATCCCGCTGCTTGCAGCCGCAATATACGAGGGGAGCGACTGATGACCCACTTAAAGAACAGGCCCGTTACGCAGGATGTATTTTCCAAAAGCAGTATTCTCGTCATCGGTGATGTTATGCTGGATCGATATCAATGGGGTGAAGTAACGCGTATCTCCCCCGAAGCACCGGTGCCTGTTGTGAAGGTGATGTCAAAAAACGAGGTTCCCGGCGGCGCCGGCAATGTGGCGTTAAACCTTGCCGGGCTGGGGTGCCCGGTGTGCCTTATCGGTCTCTGCGGAAATGATGCGGAAGGCGAGCGCCTGAAAGAGATCTTGAACAAAAAAGGGATCAACACGGCACTTCAGGTGGATGAAGGAAGGTCAACCACAACAAAAACCAGGGTAATGGCAAACAACCAGCAGCTGCTAAGACTCGATGAAGAAAAAACCGAACAGCCGGCACCGGGCGTCCTGAAATGCATTCTAGACCGGTTTAAAGAAAAGCTCCCGTCCCACCGTGCAGTGGTCATGTCCGACTACGGAAAAGGTGTGTTAAGCTCACCTGAAACGTGTGAACAAATTATCACCATGTGCAAAGCCGCCGACATACCCGTTATCGTCGATCCCAAAGGACGGGACTGGGACCGGTACAGACATGCGACGGGGGTCACGCCGAACACCGCTGAATTGGAACTTGTTTCAGGGACGGAAACAGGTGGAAGTCAGAAGGCCCTGGTGTCGCGTGCCCGGGCCATACGGGAAACCTATGACCTCGAACTGATACTGGTCACAAGGGGCCCTGATGGAATGTGCCTTATTATAGACGATGAACCCGAGGATATTATCCCGGCGGAGAGCCGCGAAGTCTTTGATGTGTCGGGAGCCGGCGATACGGTCATTGCAACATTTGCGGCCTCACTTGGGGCCGGGCTTAGTGTTTCCGACGCGGCAAGGATTGCCAACACGGCCGCCGGCATTGTCGTGGCAAAAATCGGCACACAGCCCGTTACCTTTTTCGAGCTGGACATGGCTCTAAAAAAAATAAGCGGGGACGGATCCGGCACCAACAGCCCCAAACTGTTTGACCTTGATGCAGCGCTCCACCAGGCCCGGGCCTGGCGGGAAAACGGTGATAAAATCGTCTTTACAAACGGATGCTTTGATCTCCTGCACCCGGGGCACATTGATCTTCTGAACCGGGCAAGATCCTTTGGCCACCGCCTTATTGTGGGCCTGAATACGGACAGCTCCGTTAAACGGCTTAAAGGCGCCAGGCGCCCCATTCTTAACGAAAACGACCGGGCGGCCATATTGAGCGCCCTTGAAAGCGTCAACATGGTGGTGATGTTCGACCAGGATACACCCAGCGAACTCATTTCCGCACTGAAACCCGATGTCCTGGTAAAAGGATCCGATTATAAGCCGGAAGACGTCGTGGGACGTGACATAGTGGAAGCCTACGGCGGAGAAATCAGGCTTGTCGAACTCCTTGACGGATACAGTACAACGGGCCTTGTGGACAGGATTCCGGG
>Ga0180434_10008404_pt1 | contig 11394 bp, 8 predicted proteins | sample SS_ome_7_FD_132453 | JGI IMG/M metagenome (GOLD analysis project Ga0180434, IMG submission 132453) | Hypersaline lake sediment archaeal communities from the Salton Sea, California, USA - SS_1_D_2 metaG | ecosystem: Environmental > Aquatic > Non-marine Saline and Alkaline > Hypersaline > Sediment... | reverse complement strand
CGGTATCTTCCTCAAACGAAAGGATACCTACTACGATGAGTGAGTTTTTGATTTCGCCTGGACTGATTATGGTAGCGGGCGCCCTGTTCATACCACTACTCAGAGGTGGTTTGCGCACCCTTGCACTATTGGGCCTGCCGATACTGACACTGCTTGCCGTGTGGCTGCTGCCTGCAGATGCCTCATGGCAGGTCAACTTTCTTTCATATACCCTGGAGCCGATTCGTTCATCGGTCGAGGGACGCCTGTTTGCCACCGTATTTGCCATCATGGCTTTTGCCGGTGGTTTATACGCCTGTCGTCATGCAAGCACCTCGGAATTAACTGCTGCATTTATCTATGCCGGCTCTGCCATCGGCGTTACTTTTGCCGGTGATCTGCTGACCTTGTTTTTTTTCTGGGAAATCATGGCCCTGGGATCTACTGTGGTCATCTGGTCTGCCAGAACCCAGTCCTCTTACCATGCGGGCATGCGTTACCTCATCATTCATTTACTGGGAGGAGTGACCCTGATGGCCGGTATCGTGGCATACATCATGGAAACCGGCTCCGTGGAATTCACCTCAATGGAAACCGACAGTATCGGAACCTGGTTGATCCTGATTGGCTTCCTGGTCAACGCCGGCGCACCTCCACTGTCAGCCTGGATAGCAGATGCCTATCCTGAAGCAAGCCCCAGCGGTATGGTGTTCCTGTCTGCTTTTACCACCAAGACAGCGGTATTTGCACTGCTTGTCGGTTTTCCGGGTGCAGACATTCTCATACCCGTCGGCCTGTACATGGTTTTTTACGGCATCACCTACGCGCTGCTTGAAAACGATATGCGCCGCATACTTGCCTATTCCATCGTCAACCAGGTGGGTTTCATGGTGACAGCCATCGGTATTGGCACTGAAATGGCTCTTAATGGGGCAGCCGCACATGCCTTCGCGCACATTATTTACAAGGCCTTGCTGCTAATGTCGGCTGGCAGCGTGTTGTTGATGACAGGCAAGCGCAAGTGCACTGATCTTGGTGGTCTGTTTCAAAGCATGCCCGTCACTGCGATCAATGGCATCGTTGGAGCACTGGCGATCTCGTCCTTCCCCTTCACTTCAGGTTTTGTCACCAAGTCGCTTGAGACTTCAGCTGCTGCCAATGAGGGTATGCTGCTCGTCTGGATGTTATTGGTGGCCGCTTCAGCTGGCGTATTCCTGCATGCAGGCATCAAGTTTCCGTGGTTTGTTTTTTTCCAGAAAGACTCCGGGCTGCGCCCACCTGACCCACCAACCAATCTGCGTTATGCCATGTGGCTGTTTTCATTCCTGTGTATCGCTATAGGCCTGCTGCCCAATACCTTGTATGCAATTCTGCCCTATCCGGTCGATTACCAGCCATACACGGTCCATCACCTGGTGACCCAGTTCCAGTTACTGCTCTTCGCGGGATTCGCCTTCTTCGTCATGCTCAAGCAGATGCGACGCACGTTGACCATCAGTCTTGACTTTGACTGGTTTTACCGGAAGTTTTTCAAAGAGATCGGTAATGAGTTCACCATACAGTCCAGCGCAGCGCGTGAGGCACGCGAGCAGCAGGCAATAGCCCTGGTGAATCAGTTGATTGACAGGGTTTATCGACACCATGGTCCGCAAGGTATTCTGGCACGCGCCTGGCCCACAGGCAGTATGGTATTATGGGTGGCAGTACTGCTTGGACTATTGTTAGTATTGTTCTACCTTTGAATATCAAGATACCCGAAGTCACCGTTCAGTCTGGCCGACCCTCGAGCAAAATCTCAATCAGTGATGCTGCCAGAGAGGATGTCCATAGAGCCTACCTGGAATCCCAGCGCCAGCGTTTCAAGGCTGAAATCGTACGTCTGACAAAAGGCGAAATGCTTGAGCTGCTGCGCTCGAAATCCAAGGCCGGCGACACTGCGCAAGCATTGGCCTTTCTGATGAGTTACGTCTATGCCTGGCACTGGCTGCAAATCAACATTCATGATGATTATCGTACAGAAGTCCTGAAAGCCTTTACCAAGGGAGCACAGGCCTTTTTGATCAATATGCTGCTTGAAAGCTCTAGTGCCAAACAATTCATCGCACGTTATATTGAATTCTGGCAGCAATACCAGGGTAGCCCTCAACGCCAGCAACAGCATTGTCTGCAACTGCTGGAGTATTATGGTGATGTCGACACCATGACTGTTAACGTCATCTTGATCTGGCAGTCCATGGGGCTTTTAAACAAAAGCTTTGCTGAAGGCTACAAGGACCTGGCCCAGGATGAAAAATCACGCTATGCGGGCATGCTCGGCGATCAGGACCTGGAACGACTCAAGCTGATTGATGAGTTACCCGACGTAAAACTGGAATCCGGATATGCAAAGATGGGAATCATTCCCGCCATGGGCTGCCCACAGACCTGCCGCCACTGCATGTTTATCTTTCGTCCGTTGATGAAAAATACCGACAAGCCCGATACCATTTTCAAACTGGTCGATTCACTAACGGCATCCGTGCTGTTTACCGGTGGTGATTTAAGTAAACATCTTGATCATTTCTATCATGCTATCGAAAGCATGCCGCACATTAATACCTTCGCGATATTACTCAATGGCGATTTTGCTGACAGCCGTGAGGCAACTCAGCTGGTTCTCAACAACATGGCCAGGGCTGTAAGGCGTCGTAATCCAGGCTGGGCAAAAGCCCGCGTGTTGCTGCAGATAAGTTTTGATGAATTCCATCAGGAAGTTATTGTCAACAAGCAGGGAAAACTGGAAGAACGCATTCCTGTGACCAAGATTGCCAACATCGTCGAAGCGGCTCCAAAATATTCGGATGAAATACAGCTTGCGCTGTTACATAAACAAGTACACCTGAACTTCTCCATGGAGCTGTTTCAGAAAGGTGTGTTTTCTCGCCTCACCAGTGAACTTGGCCGTCGCGGGCACCAGGTTCAAGTGTTGTCCTCCTCACCTTCCAGGCGACTTAAACGCAATCCTCTAAACCCTGAGAAACCGGCCCAGTTGATCAAGGATGCCACTTTTGTATTAGCAAAACATCCACAAGCGCAGATTTTGTTAACAAGTTCGACGATTGATTCTTACGGTCGAGCCAACATGATGGAACTTCATGAAGCAGTCAATGAACGCGATCTTCTGGCGCAAATGTTACAAGGCAAAGGTACTGATGGCGAAACCTTTGATATGGATATGATGCTATGGTTTAACGGTTGGGCCACACTGTTTTCAGCTGTCCATATCTGCCTCGGCAATGTACTGGAAGAAGGTATTGATACCATTCGCCAGCGTCAGGCCAAAGACCCGCTAACCCGGGCAATGCATAGTTTTGACTTAAAGCTGCTGGATTATTACCGGGAACTGCGGGATGATTTTGAAAATATCATCGAGTCTTCAACCAGCCCACATCACCTGTTTCATACCATCACTGAAGACGCTGAGATGCGCCTGCACATGACAAGGCGCTTACTACAACAGCAAGAGCCGGCAGACTGTTAATGTGGCATGGTTTTATTCTGTTCATAAATAAAACCCTGTAAATTCAGCTTGTCTTCACCTTTCATGCGCGGCAGATCAAATTCCACACCATGAAAAAACCAAGACTTGCGTACCGCCAGTTTGTTATGTGTTCTGGGTCTCACCTGCCTGATAATGGCATGCATGGTAATGTCGTATTCCTGTCCATCGCTACCGAGCCGAAACCGCAAAGCAACACGATCTCCCGGTTTGCCCATTGAAGCTGGTATATCCAGTCCTGCTCCACTGAGGCTGATGTTAGACATTTTGCCCCTATAAAGCTTTACTGCTCCTGTAGTTTCGTTTTTGACTGCAAGATTCAGATACTCCAGTGTAGGAACCCTGGGCCATACTCTCATATCAGTTTGTGAAAATGACTTTGGAATTTCGATAGAAACAATCTGATGAGGTCTTGTGGAAACATGAACAATGGTCGCACGAAAACCCAGTATTTTATCTTCCTGAAACAAACGACCATCAAGTATCGCGCCCTTTTTTACCACAGATGGATGATCTGTCTGGGTCAGGCTGACGAGCAGGCATTGCGATGGAATCATGCCCAGAATCACCGCCTGGGAATAATCAGCAGCCTCCCCTGCAGATGGTTTTAATTCCAGCCGATCCCCAATGGCAATATTTTCCAGAATCTGTTTAGTCGCTTTATGCATGATTCAATATTTCCCGCATATAGCGCTTGATATTTTCCCGCGCCTTTTGCTCACAATGCTCGTTGAAATAATTCGAATTGTAAATTTTATCCCTGCCCAGCATGTCGTGATAAAAATTGATGGTGACATCGATGAAATGTTCATTCGACAGGTGAGAATATTCTTTTCTCAAGTCGTCGACATCTCGCACAAAACTATCCCAGTCTTCTCCCATCGTGCTTAGGTCTATATCCTGAATACAGCATTCGTCAAAGTTTAATGGCGCATCAATATGACGGGTTGACAGGATGAGTGCTGAAGTTTTTTTTATCAGTTGCTCTGGCAAATGGTTGTTTGCCAATGACTCAAACAGCTGTTTGCTTTTTTCTTCATTATCGTTTGCGGATGGATCCAGTATCAGGTCATGAAACCAGATAGCCAGGCTCACGGCTGCAATATCCGCAAGACTATCCTCAATCCGTTCCAATTGCTTCAGGCAGAACAGAATATGACGCTGTGAATGATAAAATCGATGGGGTTCGCTATATCCTCTGGTTATCTGGCCCCAGACATCTGCCACATGAGTGTCATCAGGCTGCAGGGATACCCTGTTCCATAAATGAAAAAATGCGGCCTTGCTGCTTTCCCATTGTTGCTGAACCATTATCATCTCACCCATGGTAGTCACTCATCATTTAAACCTGTACGACGCGACTTGTGACCTTCGCCATGAAAGTACAACATCAGGAAAACTTGAGTAACCATTCCATATTACGTTATTTTTATTAAATTTTACGGCCACTTGCTTCCAGCACGACCGCTAAGTGACCATACTACACAAATTTCACATTGGAGTAATCAATGCAACTGGGAATGATTGGGCTGGGACGCATGGGAGCCAACATGGTGACCCGCCTGCTAAGGGATGGTCATGAATGTGTGGTCTACGACACCAACGCTGAAACGGTTAACTCCCTGGCAGAGGATGGCGCCATACCCGCGGACAACCTTGCCGACTTGTGCCGCCAGTTAAAGGCTCCACGCAACATATGGATCATGGTTCCTGCCGCCATCGTAGAACGTGTCATTCATGAACTTATCCCCTTGCTGGAACCCGGCGATACTCTTATTGACGGTGGCAATTCAAATTACCGCGACGACATCACCCATGCCGAACAACTAAAACAGCATGACATTCATTTTATCGACTGTGGTACCAGTGGTGGTGTGTTGGGACTCGAACGCGGCTACTGCCTGATGATCGGCGGTGAAACCGAACTGGTTAAACAGCTTGATCCGATATTTAAAAGTCTTGCACCCGGCTCTGATGAAGCCGATGCTTCTCCTGCACAACAGGGATACCTGCATTGCGGTCCCAGCGGCGCCGGACATTTTGTAAAAATGGTACACAACGGCATTGAATATGCTTTGATGGCCGCCTATGCCGAGGGTTTCAACCTGCTCAGGCATGCCAATGCCGGTAGGCAGGATACTGCTGAAGATGCCGAAACTGCCCCCATGGAGAATGCGGAATTTTATCAATACGACTTCAATCTGGCTGATATTGCCGAACTGTGGCGCAAGGGTAGTGTGATCTCTTCCTGGTTACTTGACCTGACTGCCAATGCCCTCAAAGATGATGTTGAATTATCCGCTTTTGGTGGCAAGGTATCCGACTCCGGCGAAGGGCGCTGGACCAGCCTGGCTGCGATTGAAACAGGCACACCAACTCCGCTGTTAACAACCGCATTGTATGAACGTTTTACATCCAGAAACGAAGCGGATTACGCCAACAAACTGTTATCGGCGATGCGTTTCCAGTTTGGCGGCCACCACGAAAAACGGGATTGAAGTCATGTCATTGCAGCAGACTAACTTTTCACAAGCTTCCAAAGCTCCGCCTAATGTCATGATCATTTTCGGTTCGACCGGTGATCTCACCAGCCGCAAACTGATACCCGCCCTGTTTCACCTGTTCGATGCAGACCTGCTACCCGACTCTTTTGCCGTTGTTGGTATTGGCCGAAAACCATTTGATGACCAGAGTTATTGTGAGCACCTGGGGCAAAAAATACGCGAATACGTCGGTAGCAGTTTTAACCAGACAATCTGGGAAAAACTGGCGCAGCGTATTCATTACTTACAAGGCGATATCGATCAGCCATCTACCTATAACGCGCTCAACCAGTTACTGAATACCATCGACCAGCAAAGGCTGACCGAAAACAATTACCTGTTTTACCTTGCGGTACCACCCAGCCTGTTTGGAAGTATCACGGATCAATTATCCAGTGCCGGCCTGCTACAGCAAGCCGAAAATAACTGGCGCCGGGTCATTATTGAAAAACCCTTCGGGCATGACATGGAATCAGCCAGAAAACTCAACAGACGATTACATCAGCACCTGACTGAAGAGCAGATATACCGCATAGACCATTATCTGGGCAAAGAAACCGTGCAGAATATCATGGTGTTCCGCTTTGCCAACGGTTTTATCGAACCTCTATGGAATCGTCAGCACATCGACCATATCCAGATAACCGTTGCAGAATCAGTGGGCGTGGAAAGTCGCGGTCGCTATTACGAAGAAGCCGGTGCATTAAGAGACATGGTGCCTAACCATTTGCTGGTACTGCTGGGTTTCCTGGCCATGGAACCTCCTAATTCATTCGATGCCCATGCAGTGCGCGATGAAATCAACAAGGTACTGGATTCCATTCAACCGCTGACACCCGAACAGGTCTTGCAGCATGCAGTTCGCGGACAATACGCGCAAGGCGTAATGCCTGATGGTAAAACAGTGAAGGGTTATCGTCAGTCGCCCGGGGTAAAACCTGACTCCACCACGGAAACCTATGCCGCTTTAAGACTTAAAATGGATAACTGGCGCTGGGCAGGCGTCCCCTTTTATCTGCGCACCGGTAAGGCGATGCCAGAAAAATATACAGAAGTCGCTATCCAGTTTAAAAATGCGCCGCGAAACATGTTCAAAAATACCGACACTGAAAGCATGAAAGCTGACATGCTGGTGTTACGCATTCAGCCTAATGAAGGCATTCAGATGAGTTTTGGTGCAAAAGTTCCGGGACCGACCATGCGTGTTGAAACCGTTAATATGGATTTCAGTTATGTGGATTATTTTGGCAACAAGCCTGCCACTGGCTATGAAACCCTGATCTATGATTGCATGAATGGTGATGCCACGCTGTTCAAACATGCAGATACCGTTGAGAAAGGCTGGGAAATCGTCCAATCGGTTCTGGATGTATGGCAAGCATTACCACCAAGGGATTTTCCAAACTATGAAGCGGGCACCTGGGGCCCCCATGCTGCTGAAGAACTGCTGACAAATGATGGCCGTCGCTGGCGAAAAATCAATCCAGATAACGGCTGACGTCAAAGCGCATCAGCTAGCGCATTGCGGGGCTTTTTCTTCAGTGTCAGTAATCCGGCCATCGTAATCAGCACAGCTCCCAGTAAAAAGCGTTCAGCTGGGACTTCATGCCAGAACAGATAACCATATATCCCGCCAAAGATAACCGAGAAGTAGGTTAATGGCGCTATTGTTCCTGCATTGGAAACACTGTAGGCACGCGTCAGGGCAAGCTGCCCCAGGGTGCCAACAAAACCAATAGCAATCATCAGCCAGATACCGTTCATGGTTGGTGTTTTCCAGTTCCATACGGCCGGAAAAAAGGATACCAGGGTACCGACAAAGGCAAAATAAAATACCACGCGCATATTCGGTTCGGTTTTCGAGAGGCGCCTGATGGTGACCTTGGCAATGGCTGCAAGCAGGCCACCGGCGATGCCAATCAACGCAACCCAGTTCATTTCACCGGTCGGATCCAGCACCAGCCAAACCCCGGCAAAACCAACAATCAACGCATAAACAGTCCAGTTGGATATCCCTTCTTTGAGCCAGAACAGGGCCACCAGAGGCATGAATAAAGGTGCGGTCATTTTCAGCAGCATACTGTCGGCCAGTGGAATATGAATAATGGCGTAGAAAACGCGATTATATAAATTTTAGATTCTTGTAGCAGACTTAACCGCATTTAAAACAGGTGCAGATGCAGGCAATCGGTTTTCAGAGAAAATCCACGTTGCGAAACAATGAGGGGAATCAGCACCAGTAATCCAGCCAGATTCCGGGCAAAAACGGCCATTTCACTGGGCATGGTCTGACCCAGGGTCTTTACCAGTGCTCCCATGGTGGCCATACAAAACTCGGCAACCACCACAAAAATGGCACCAACAATGAGGCTCTGGGAATAACGCATATCACCTGGACCGGACTGAAGCCAGGATTTCAGGCGCGTACGTTGATATTCTGACCTAAATTCCCCTGGGGCTTGGGAACTGATTGCGCGACAGAATTGATCAACTGGACAGCCTGGGCCTGCTGGATGTCCATTGCCTTGCGTTGCACCAGTATCCCAACGGCGTCACCTGTCTGCATTTGACTGGCTGATGCAACTGCTGCTGTTCCTGAAATATTCATACTGTCTGTTACGGCCACTTTGAAATGATCTTGAGTCGTTTCCCTCAATAGTCTGTCTATTAATGACTTTTATTCCTGTCACTGTTTTTCTTTAAAGTGGCTGGTGGCGTCAATGACACTATGACTGTAGCGACAAAGGTTAAAGAAATAAAAAGTGTTGCCGACATAACAATTCAAATAATTAAATGAATTTCGCTCAATTACCCCTCAATTGGCCCAATAGTGGAGAGAATCTGTGAGTATACTCGATAGCTGCAAACTGAACTGGCTGGTAAAAAACACCACGATCAAAAAGCGCATCTGGTTTGGTTTTGGTTTGATCCTGGTTTTGCTGGCAGGCGTTTCATTGAGCACACTGGGTCAGTTCACAACCCTGAGCAGCGGTATCAACAAGCTGACAGAAAAAATTCAGCCCGCTGTGCTGTCTTCGCAAAAACTGGCCTTTCAGCTGGAATCATCCAGTAACGCACTGGGTTTTTACATCCTTACCAAGGAAGAACAATACAGGGATAGATATGTCAGCCTGCTGGATCAGGCTAAAACCACGCTGAACGGGCTGAAAGGCTATGAATACATCGCTACCAATGACAAGTACCTGAATAATGTTGAGTCAATAGACACTAACATTACAACCCTCACAAACTTTAAAGACCAGGTAGCAGAGCTGGTCAGTAATGACGCGTTGAATCTGCCCGCACTGGCACTGGCTGGAGAAAAACTCAATCCATTATCACAGCAGATGCAGGGCATGTTAAGCCAGATGCTGCTTTCCGAGTGGGAGGAAGACAATTCTGATGAATCGCGTACTGAGTTAAGACAGACATTTTATGACCTGAGGTATTACACTGCCCAGCTAATGGGTGAAATGCGAACCTTTCTGGCTTTTCGTGCAGACATCAATATTACCAACATGAATTCAATCCTGGAGGTAATTGATTCAAAACTGACCTCGGCCAAAGAATCCAGTGACATGTTTTCTTTTGAACAGGAAGAAATCATTCCTGAATACGAAAAAGCGCTCAATGAATGGAAAAAAGCTCTGGAAGCAACGCTGGCAGTTCATAACTCTGATGAATACCGCAAGGATATCTATCTGGCCAAAACATCCATTGGTCCGGTGATTGTCAGCATACAAAATGAGCTGGATGCCCTGGTAAAACAATTAACCTCAGATATCTCCTCGGAAAGCAGCAATCTGCAGGGAGAATCTGACCGGGCTGGTAGTCTGGTGCTGATGGGCATGAGCCTGGGAATCCTTGTGGGCTTGATTATCGCATTTTTCATGTCACGCATGATTACCGTACCAATTAATGACGTTGTCCATGCATTCGATGATCTTGCAGAAGGCGAAGGCGATCTGACGCGTCGCCTCAACGCCGAAGGAAAATCTGAAATGGCCCGTTTATCAGGCGGCTTCAACCGTTTTGCCGAAAAGGTACATCACCTGGTTGAACAGGTGGGTAGCGAAGTGCAGAACCTGACAGCCGTGGTGGATAATGTTTCACATATCGTTGAACAGACGCAACAGGGATCGATACAGCAGCGTGAACAGACTGGCCAGGTTGCAACCGCCATTACCGAGATGACAGCCACTGTTCAGGAAGTCGCCGCCAATGCCAATTCAGCAGCTGAGTCGGCCCAGCAGGCTGATCAGAATGCCCGTACAGGGCAATCCGTGGTCAGCGATACCATTCAATCGATACAGGCCCTTGCCTCCGAGATTGAGACCGGTGCCAATGTCATTCATGAACTCGAAAGAGATGCCGAAGCCATTGGTTCAGTACTTGATGTGATCCGCGGTATTGCCGAACAGACCAACCTGCTGGCGCTGAACGCGGCCATTGAAGCAGCACGCGCCGGTGAACAGGGTCGTGGTTTTGCAGTGGTAGCCGATGAAGTCAGAACCCTGGCCAGTCGCACTCAGGAATCCACCAGTGAAATCCAGGATATGATCGACAGCCTGCAGTCCCAGGCAAGAGCCGCGGTACAGGCCATTAACCAGGGGCAGGATAAAACCCGCACCAGTGTAGATAATGCCTCGAATGCCGGGGAAGCCCTGAATGCCATCACCGAGTCAGTGACAACAATCACCAACATGAATTTCCAGATCGCCTCAGCCTCGGAAGAGCAAAGCGTAGTGGCCGAAGAAATCAACAAGAACGTGGTTAACATCAGCGAAGTTGCGGATAAAAATGCATCAGCCTCTGAACAGTTGGCAGCCTCCAGTAATGACCTGGCTCGCCTGACCGAAGACTTACGCGGCCTGGTATCACAATTTAAATACTAGGCTGCTGCTCTAGAGTAATAGATCGGCCCTGGGAGAAGAACCCTTGTCTTCCAGTTCAAGACGTGGTTGACAATCCACCAGACGTTCACCCTTAACGCCTGCCTTGTTGATCATGTAGCCGGATACTGTGTCCGCTCTCAGTAATGCCAGCTCAGTCAATGTATCGCTTAACAGTTTTTCATCAACAATAAACTCGGGCTGTTTTTGCTTTTGATCTTTTACTGACGCTTTGGCTGATTCTTTAGCTGATTCTTTACCGGTGGCTTTTTTCTGGGCCGCAATAAATTCCTGTTTCATTTGGGCAGTAATAATCTCGCGATCAGACTGGTTGGCCACTCCACAGACTTTCACATAAATTTCCGGCTTTTCATCGAGAACTCCGGCAACTTTCTGCAAGTACTCGTGGTATTTTGGGTCGAACTCACCAGTGCCTGCGGTG
>Ga0180434_10008403_pt1 | contig 11395 bp, 10 predicted proteins | sample SS_ome_7_FD_132453 | JGI IMG/M metagenome (GOLD analysis project Ga0180434, IMG submission 132453) | Hypersaline lake sediment archaeal communities from the Salton Sea, California, USA - SS_1_D_2 metaG | ecosystem: Environmental > Aquatic > Non-marine Saline and Alkaline > Hypersaline >... | reverse complement strand
CGTATACAAAGAGCTAACCGACAAAGACTAAACTGATCCTTCTGACAATGACTTGGTTCGCCTATTGCAGACTGGAGACCGAAAGATGCCATCAAAGCAAATTCTCTACTATCGTTCCAAGTTGGACAACGAACTCCAGCCGCTTCCCATAAGCGAAACCGATCCCGGGCAGGAACCCAAAGCACTGGTGCTGGACGTCACTCCTGGTGCAATCAATGATCTGAACAGGTCAGCAGACACATGTCAGTCTTTTGCCAGTTACATTGCCGACGCAGGCGAGTCTGCTGTCGTCGCCAAGCCATGCGGCCGAGGTCCCGGCAGCATGTACCAAGGACCGGCCGAAGTGGATTTCTTTGAAGCCGTCGACTTCATCTGTCGCACGTTCCCCATCGACCGTGATCGCATCAGCATAACAGGCGGTTCAATGGGCGGTGCGTCTACCTGGCATCTCACCAGTCACAATCCTGATTTCTTCTCAGCGGCAGCACCTTTCTGTGGTTACTGCGACTATCGCATCTGGCTCAAGCCCGGTGGCACAATCATTCGCACCCAGGACTGGCAACACCACTCCTGGGAAGCACGCGATGCGATCTTCCGTGTCGGCAATCTGAGCAATATCCCCCTGTGGATCGTGCACGGCGAATGGGACACCCCCATCGGCGGCGGCGTATCCACCCAACATTCACGAAACATGGTCAAACGCCTCACGGAACTCGGCATCCCTCACACATATACCGAAGTTCCCGAATGTGGACACGAGTGCATGCTGGAAGAAGTTCAGAGAAAAGTATTTCCGTGGATGGTCCAGCAGCAGCGGAAGCAATGCCCCGAATCCGTCGACCTGACGGCTCACACACTCCGCCACAATAAGTCATTCTACCTGCGACTGGATGCGTTCGAGCAATACGGAATAGCCGCTCACGCCCGCGCTGATCTGGATGAGAAGACACTTTCAGTCACTGAAATCGAGAATGTGATGACGCTGACTCTGGGACCAGTCTCCGGCAAAACGACGCTGGCCGTAAGCATCGACGGCAATAACGTAGGCAGCTTTGATCTGTCCAAAGAGGTCAGCTTTGCCAAGACGGACAGCGGCTGGCAGGCTACAGATTCCTGCAAAGAAAACTCCATGGTGAAACGACACTTCGTCTCCGGACCCGCGGGGGATATCTTCTACGAACCGATCCGGATTGTCCTCGGTACACAAGGTTCCGCAGAAGAAAACTTCATCCTCGATTGGCTGACAAAGGATTGGGTTGGCCAATTCATGCAGCGAAACGGCGGTGTACATCGCGGCATCTTCGACGGCGAGAGTCGCTACATAATGCAAATCGTCAAGGATACTGAAGTCACCGATGAAGAACTGGAGACCTGCAACCTCATCCTGGCGGGAACGCAGAACTCAAATGCCATCTACAAACGAATCGCGGACAAGCTCCCACTGTCATTTGGCGATCGCAAGCTAAAGCTTCTGGATCAGGAGTTTTCCGGAGAAGATCTGGGTGCCCTGGCTGTTTCACCTTCACCATTCAACCCCGACCGATACGTCCTTGCTATCGGAGGTGCGACGCCACGGGCGGCCGCCGGGTCAACACATCTCGGCTTCCAGCTTCTGCCTGACTACATGGTATGGGACGGGGAAAACGTGTGCACCTTTGGCTTCTTCAACAGCGATTGGCAATAGAAATCTAGGCTGCAGAATCTTGTTAGAGAAATGAGAGTGGGCTGTTGAATTGGCTCTTTCAACAGCCCACTCTTTATGTTCGCATATGATCGTAGCTGCGTTTTCAGAACTTGTAAACAAATGATGTCTGGAAACGAGTGCTGTTGCCGTCGTCGAGATTGTAGTACTGGGTAAACCAGTTTGAAAGCTCGAATCCTATCGATGTCTTTTCGTTGATCGAGTACATTGTGTTAGCAAAAAATACGCGATTCAACTTTCGAACGGCTGCGTCAGTGATTTCCTCTTCGCGCAAGTCTTCGAAACTGGCGCCCAGAGAACCCTTCCACTTGCCCCACGGTCCCAGATTGAAAGCCAGCCACCCGCCGCGGGAGTGGTATTCGTCGAATTCAGTCAGGTTCACGCCCTGACCGATGCCGCCGAGATAGGCATCAAGATTTGAACCAGAGAAGGCTTCTCCCTTGACCGTCAGCCAATCAGTGATGGGGACAGTCGCATCAAGATTGGCAGACCAACTGTTGAAGTTCTTGTCGTGCCCCGACGCATCGGTATCGAATTCTTCCTTGTGGTAGTGTCCGGAAATGCCGAAGGTAGCGGGCCTGTCATTTATGAATGGAACCGTGAAGCCAAGCCGCGTCTGTATGCCCGGATATTTCCAGTCTTCACCTGAGTCGCCCGGATCAAAGCCGGATACGCGACCAATCGTTCGCGCGAGTGCGATATCAAACTTTACGTTGACGTCATTTTCAAGATCGAAACGCTTAGTCAATCGGATTTGAGGGCGTCGGTAGCCGATGTTGCCGGCCCACCAGTTGACCGAGTAGTTGAGTGTCGAAGGATTGAGCGGCGAAATCACGTCCCACGTCTGCCCGGCGAGCAGGCTGATATTGTGCTCCGGCCAGTCGAGAGTCATATACGCATGGCGAAGCATGGGTTCCGGCTTGTTCTCCGTCCCATTGCCATAGAAATCGATTTCGATTTTTCCGCTTGTATTGATCTCACCTCCGCTCGGGCCTTTCAGGTTCAGACCGAGACGAGTCTGCTTGGCTGTCATGTTGAATTGGTCGTCATCGCGACTGAGACCCTCCGATTCCACCCATCGAGCAAAGTTGCCCGCATTTGTGCGCGAAGTGTCATACGAAGCGTCCAGCTTGATGAAACCGTACAAGTCTACATCGATAGAAGAGAGGATGGGCTTCTTGCCTTCAGGACATCCCTTGCACGGTCCAGCCACTGCTACGGGCTGGGTAGCTTTTGATGCACACTGCTTGCCGTCCGTGGTCAGGCTGGCTGCCTTGGATGCCTGTACCATTTCCAGCAGATCCTGCATCTGTTTTTCTACCTTGTCGAGCCGTTCTCGAAGAGCCGCATTTTCCGCTCTGAGCGCTCCAATTTCATCGGAATCGGCCGCTGCTACAATGCTGAAAAGGGCAAGAAACACTGTCGTCGCCAAAAATACTCTCATACCTCTCACTTTGTCTCCTCTTTCTATATCAGACAGGCATTTGCGTTGCGGCTGGGGTTGGCTGGACGTGAGATTACAGAGCGAAGCCAATCACCTGACGAAAGCCTCAACAGAACACACAGCTCAAAATATCACGGAACGAACGGACGGGCATTGTATTGAATCTTGCCGCCATTGTCCAACTCGGATTGATCTTGCTGGCACGAGAAACGGTGCCGCAACAACGCTTGCTGCCGAATGCTGCCACGAAAATGGAAAAGGGCGGCATGGCCGCCCCTTATTTTGAAGCGGGTCTAGATTGATCAGTCGCAGCTTTGTCTAATCTGCGTCTGCCTGTTCCGTGCACGGATGACCTTTGACATCGCCGTGGCATTTCTTGATCTGCTCCGGCGAACATTCTTCGGGATTACTCACTTTTTCCTCCGGCTTCTGACAGCACTTGTCTTTGTCACACATGGCTTTCTCCCTTTATGACAAGATTGTGATTCGGTCGATTCCAAACTGAAGAAACGGTTAATAGTATCCCGCCATTTTTTCGTTGTCTCTGGATTCAGCCGGTAGTGCACAAAACAGCCTCGCTTCTCTGCTACGACAAGACCGGCTTCCCGCAGAATACGCAGATGCTGTGAGACCGCTCCCTGCGTGACATCCAAGCGGGCCGACAATGCCCCTACACACAGCGCGTTGTCATTCAGCAGTCGAATAATCTGGACGCGCGTCTCTACAGAGAGAATTCTACAAATGTCAGTAAGTTCTTCGTCGGACACCACCAGCCCCAATTACTTTAGTGTTTACTAATATAGTAGCGCAGCATTCACCTCTTGTCAATCGACTCGTAGAGCCGATACACGAATTTCGGGGTGTTTCAAGCGCATCGATCTTTCGTTCGCAAAAACTGAGTTTCCATGTGCCCGGAAAGCCAGGTAGACATCCTGCCCTATCCCCGGTACGACCAGCATGTTATCCAGGTGCTAGCTGCAGGGGAGGTGGACAACGGGGACGGTCAAGGGATAGCGGTTCTTGAGCGGGTCTTGGAATTGATGATGGAAGGATTCGCAGTAATGACATGAGAATCGATAGCTATACAGCTCCGCCTTGGAAGATTGTCGTCTCCAGAAAGGCACAAGAACCACGTATAATGAATGCCATTCATCTTATGTATTATTTCTCACTAATGTTAATGTGAGAAGCCCCAATGACAGTCTGAATACGACAATCTCTATGCGCCAAGATATGTACCCGCATACGCCATATGCTCATCCATCTCCAAATTACATGCGGCGCATATCGAGGTTATATTCGCAGTAGTTGGCCAGTCGCGAATTCTTTCGCTCTTGTAACGACAGGCAGCCGAAGTCATATGGATGCAGACACGTGACGCTGCCGGGAGTTCTGCCATGCGGTTTTCTGCAAGACAACACCAGCGGGAGAGATTGCCGCGTCGTTCGCAGTAGCGAACTCCTCGAAATGACCGCGAGCGTAGTGCCGAGATTCTCCGGAACACGATACTAGTCTTCCGCCGGCACCAACCTTTTCAGGAAATGGGGCGTCAGTCCTGCTTTGTTGAAAACTGATTTTGTGTCCCGGGTTGTTGTAACCCCCATATGATCCGCATGTAGTAATAGTGCATGCTCCGACGGCATGTGTAGCGCTTCAGCGTTTTGCGTGCTGACGTCACAAGAGCGAAAGAATTCGCGAGTTGCCGACTGTCGCAGACACATGATGCTTTCGGGATTTCTACCCGACGGTTTTCTGCAAGACAACACCGACGGGAGGGGTTGCCCCACTTACAGCCTCTCAACAATACCTGACGGGATGATATTACTACATGCGGGGCATATCGAGGTTATACTTCTCGACAACTGTTACAATCCCGTCGGAATGCCTTGAGAAGGTCTTGTCTCCCCGAGATTTTTGTATCGACTCGTGGCGACAGAGTCGACACATGAATTTCGGGGTGATTGTCAGAGCTTCACTTTAGGTGTTGTGTGCCTCCTGCAAGACGTAGGTAATGTGCAATGCCAACGTTCTGAATTTCCAAGATCAAAACAATCAGGGCGAGATCCTTGCATCGGCACCGCACAAAGGACAGAGTGGTCAACGAAGATTTGGGAAAATAAGGATGTCGGGCTGTTGAAAGAGGTATCCCTCGGCAGCGGGGAAAGATGGCTTCGCAGAGCCTCGCAATGACGGCGAAAGATGGATTTCTTGTCATTGCGAGGAGTTCGTTTTGACGAACGACGCGGCAATCTCTCCTTCTTCGTCAGCCCCACCGTATATGACTGTCGTTCAGTAATCTCATCTGAAGAACAGCAGGATAATCTAACCACGACGGCACGACGAACTCGACGGGAGAAACTGGGAACTTACAGACTTTCACCTATCTCCCAACAACATGCGGGACATATCGAGGTTACACTTCTCGACAACTGTTACAATCCCATCGGAACGCATCTCGGGAAGTCCTGTCACCCCGAGTCTTCTGTATCGACTCCCACTCGTGGCGCCACATGATCCTGGCTGCTGCCATTGAAGTTGCAAGCGTGTCTAGTACACGCACTCCTTGACCGCATCAACAAAGGCCTGGATATTGGCTGGGTCGCCGTAGAAGAAATGATCTGACGGTGCAATGATATACCCGGCGTGGTCCTTGGTGGCCTCGAAACACTCGAAAACGAGCTTGCGGGCGGTCTCTGGCGTGCCATGCTCGAAACCGGCATTTTGATCAAAACCGCCGATGAAGAAAAGCTTGTCACCAACCCTGCGCGAAGCTTCCGCCAGATCGCAGTCGCCGCCCATTGAGACGGGAGTCATCGTTTCCAGACCATCCACCCCCGTCTCGGCGACGAGCTCTAGCATCGGCATAAGCCCGCCGCACAGGTGGTAGACAACCTTAAATCCCTTCTCATGAAGAGCTTTGTGTTGCCGCTGGTCATACGGCAACAGGAATTCTTCGAACATCTTTGGACTGATCACCGTGCTCGACCCGGCACCACCGGCAACTTCGACCACATCCGCGGGGACATCATCCCACAACTCTGTCGCACGCAATGTCTTTTTCAGCATCTCCTCAAGCGCGTGGTGGACGAAGTCCGGCTTGTCGATGGCCCACATGATCGTCCTTTGAGTATCAGCCATTCTGCAAAGGCTCTGCCACGGACTGCCTTGTCCAAAGTTGAAGGTATGTGTGCGTATGATGCCCCGGTCACCTAGCTTGTCCTTTTCCTTATGCATCGCGGCAACATCAATCCCTGTCGGGATGGGCAGAAACTCATTCCATATCTCGAAGTCACGCTCACTCTGAATGATATGTTTCGTTTCCCATTTGGTGAATTCATTGACCGCACCGGCCTGGTGTAATGTGCCCTTGGGAGTTGTAATCGTCTCCTCCCAACGATGATTACCATCCTCGTCGACGCCGAGTTCTTTGTGATCGACCTGCCATTTGGTCAGATCTTTTTCATCATAAGTGTATTCAGGGTCGATATAGATGGCATAGTCCATGCCAAACTTCTCATACGCCTGATACCAGTCTATGCCTCCCAGATAAGTATTCAAATAATAATCCATCCATCCGTGCATTTGGCATGGCAGGCGGTCGGGACGGCCGTTTTCCAGGGCAATCAACATACGTTCGCGGGAAGTCATAGTCGCTCTCCAATATTCGTTTTGAAAATGCGATCTGAGATTTCGTCATTCTATTTCAAAATACCTTGTTAAGGCAAGGCGGGGTAACAGTACATGATTGAATGGCTATTGCAGGAAAAACTACGACGCCGGTTGACAATACATCCAATATGTTCCCTAATATGTGCTCGTAGAATCCCAATAACGCACAAAGGAGAATATTGGAAATGGCTGACACGATTAGCATCATGCCGTGCCTCGACATGCAAGATGGCCGAGTTGTAAAGGGTGTTCACTTTATAGACATCAAGGATGCCGGTGACCCCGTCGAATGTGCCCGTGCCTATTGTGAGGCGGGTGCTGACGAACTGGCTCTCCTCGACATCACAGCGACCGTCGAAGGCCGAGGGACAATGCTGGATGTTGTTCGTCGCGTTGCGGATGCGACTACGATTCCCTTCACCGTTGGTGGTGGCATCAGCGATGTAGCAACGGCGTCAGCCGTTCTCGATGCGGGTGCGGACAAGGTGTCCACGAGCAGCGCTGCCTTCCGCAAGCCCGAGGTCATTGCCGAAATGATCAAGGAACTTGGCGCCGACAAGGTGACTGTCGCAATAGACGTCGATATCAATGATTCCTTGCCATCCGGCTACGAAGTCTACATCGACGGCGGCCGCACTGCGACAGGAGCGGACGCTATTGAGTGGGCAAAGAAGGTGGATGGATACGGCGTCAAAGTGATTCTCCCGACCAGCAAGGCAGGCGATGGTGCAAAGACCGGCTACGACCTTCCGGTAATTCGCGCGATGGCCGATGCGACGTCCGCGTCAATTGTTGCATCCGGCGGAGCGGGAAAGCTGGAGCACTTCTATGAAGCCGTGGAAGCTGGAGCGACAGTCCTCCTGGCTGCTTCGGTGTTTCACTTCCACATCATAGATATCCCCGGCCTGAAGGCTTACTTGCGCGAGCGCGGCCTCAACGTCAAGTGAAGGCTGTGTTCATGCAGAGGAACAGAGCATGGCGGAGATACGGGAGTTGCAAAGTGAAGACAACCTCGACGATCTGATTAGATTGTCGAGGGACTTCTTCACGGAGTATGAGGTTCACCATTCGGACTTTTTTGATATTGACACTCTGCGCGACGAAGACATAGCCGACTTCTTTTGTCGTTCGATAGACTGCGACAACAACAGGACCTTCATAGCCATCGAGGATGACGAAATCGTCGGCTACATAACGATCTCAGTCCGGCCACAGCCGAGCTTTTACAAGATCAGGAACGTTGGAGCCATCTCCGGTCTGATGGTTCACAAAGACTACAGACGTAGGGGGATAGCAACCCAACTGCTAAGCAAAGCCAGGACCTTTTTCGAGAAGAAGAACGTCAATTACTTCACCGTGTACACCGCGACCGCCAACAAAGGCGCCACGAAATTCTATAAGAAGAACGGCATGGCACTGTTCATTTCTAAACTGATCGGAGAAGTGAGCAAGACAATAGAAGAAACTTGAACGCAGCCAGCAGGACTATCCGCCTCTACATTTCGTTGTGGGTTGCGCCCATATGACATTGACTGACAGTCCTGATGTTTTTCAAAGACCGCACTCTTGCCGCACTTGCTTTCGCTTGATCTGAAGCTTCAATAATACTCCCGCCACACCCGATTCCACATCGCCGTCTGGGCCAAAGTCGAGTCGTTCTGCTCGTGCAGCGTCCTGGAGGCTGGAGGCAAGAATCCTGAGTCTTCGCTCATATTCTTGATCAGCAGTAATAATCAGATGCTCAAGCGGACTGTTTGCGTGCGCCTGGTTGGCGGTCTTCCAACGACGTATCCCTGTCAACACTTGGATCAACAATTGTCCTTCAGCTTCGGCCTCGGTGTCACGTGATAGTTCTTCAGACACCGGCCAGTCAGCCACGTGAATACTCGCAGGCCCGCCATATGCGCGGAAGAGGTGCTGGTATATCTCTTCAGTAATGAAAGGCACGAACGGGGCGAACAATCTGATCACACCGAACAGGACCTGGTGCAATGTCATTCTCGCAGCCTCAACCTCGCCACTGCTGTATTGACTCGCCTTCCTGAATCGCGGCTTGATTATCTCAAGATAGTTGTCACAGAATTCCTGGAAGAAGAACATTTCGATAGTCTGCAATGCGTAGCTGTAGTTGTACTGGTCAAGAGCAGCGGTCGCCGTTTTCACAGTCGCCGCAAGACGAGATAGGATCCAGCGATCCACCAATGCAGGTTTTCCCCTTTTGAGGGGCAACGGATCCTCCTGTCCATCGTACAAATACTGCAAAGAAAGTCGGGCGGCGTTCCACAGTTTATTGACCAATCTCGTTCCATCCCGCAGGTTACCCTCGTGATAGCGCAGATCGTGTCCGAGTGTTGCTCCCGCAGCCCAATAACGAATCGCGTCAGCCGAGTATTTGTCAATCGTCTTCAAAGGGTCAACAAAATTGCCGTAACGCTTGCTAATCTTCTTGCCGCGTGCATCCAATCCCCAACCGGAAATCATCACGTCATGCCACGGCAGAGAGTCTGTGTGATAGTGACTCTTGACTATCGTATAGAAGAGCCACGTGCGGATGATTTCAAAAGCCTGAACTCGAAGCGACTGCGGATAGACCTTGGCAAAATGATTGTCTTCACCAAAGCCGTGTTCAGCCCACCGCGCATTGATCAACGGCGTGAGAGAACTCGTCATCCATGTATCCATCACATCTGACTCGCCAACAAAGGAATCGCAGCCGCATTCGCACGTCGTGCCGGGCGATGGAGCATCTCTCATCGGATCCACCGGCAATTGGCTTTCCGGCGCAAATTGAGGTTTGCCACACAATTCACAGTACCACACTGGAAACGGCACGCCATAGTGACGTTGGCGAGATATGCACCAGTCCCATTTCAGACCTTTCACCCATTCGTCGTACCGCGCCTTCATGAAGGTCGGGTACCAGTTGAGTTCCTCACCGCGGCGAAGGAACTCCTCCTTGTGATCCAGAAGGCGAATAAACCACTGCTCGCTCTGCGAAAACTCCACCGGCTCACCGCAGCGTTCGTGGACACCAAGCAAGTGGGAAATCCGCCGGGAACTGATGAGCAGGCTCTTTTCCGAAAGAACTTGTAGAATCGCGCCTCGCGCTTTCTTCAAGCTCAAGGACGAAAATTGCCTTCCACACTGGTTAAGTCGCCCGTTGTTATCGAGGATCAGACGAGTGCCCAGGTTGTCCTCGCGCCACTTGGTGACATCCTCGGCATCGCCCCATGTGCACACCATCATGAGTCCCGAACCGTATGATCGGTCCACATCGGGATGTGTGAAAATGGGGACTTCGTGATCAAAAAGTGGCACCCTACTTTTTCTGCCAATCAGGTCAGTGTAGCGTTCATCTTTTGGGTGGGCGTATAGCGCCACGCAAGCGGGCAGCAGTTCTGGACGGGTAGTGCTGATGATCAGAGATGCGCCGTCGGGTCCGTCGAAAGTGATATCGTGCAAGTCGGTGTTTTCTTCGATTGTATCCACATCAGCCTGGGCAAGTGAGGTCTTGCATTTGTAACACCACTGTATTGGTTCGTCGCGGCGGTCGATCAGACCTGCATTGATAAGTTCCAAAAAGCTTTTCTGAGCGGTACGACGACTTCGTTCGTCGATCGTGGAATAGCTCAGCGACCAGTCCACACTGATCCCAAGCCTGTCCCAAAGCTGCCGGTACACGCGGGCTCCCTCGGCCGTCTCGCGGAGGCACAGGTCAATGAAGGTGCGACGGTCTGTTTCTTTGGGGTCCACATCGTATTTGCGTTCCACATAGCGCTCTGTTGGCAGACCATTGTCATCGAAGCCCATGGGGTAGAAAACGTTGTAACCACGCATGCGCTTGTATCGCACAATGATCTCCGGCTGCGTGTAACTCATCACATGGCCGACGTGTAAGTGCTCTGCGGATACATAGGGCGGCGGAGTGTCGACGGAAAAGCAGGCCTTCGTAGACTCCGGGTCATAGCGGTAGACGTCCAGTTTCTGCCACATCTTACATATTTTGTGCTCAACATCTTGCGGATCGTAGTGTTTCGGGAATTCCATAGCTACCCCCTTGGGACCTGCCGAGCCAATCGGGAAAGGAACAGGCGTACACAAAAAAAGCCTGCCCCGATCAGGAGCAGGCCTTGTGAATGATGAATTGCGAAGATCAAATCATAGCAGCCTGCTCCCTCTTTGCGAGGTTACTACACATACGACTACACCGACAGAATAAGCGCGCAAACGTCCCCGCGTTATCTTGCCATCAAGAGCGTTGTAGTATCGATTCAAGCTGCTATCCATAACAAACCCATTGTAGATACACGCCTTGTGCATGTCAATCCTATCAACTGGCTCGAGTCGATACATGAATTTCGGGGTATTTCAAGCGTATCGGTTCTTCCTTGGAGTTGACGATGGAAAAAGTCGCGGCAATGACGAGAAGATCAACAGTCATGCAACTCCGCCTTGGATGACTGCCATCTCCAGAAAGGCACAAGAACTACGTATAGTGAACGCCATTCATTATATGCATATTTCTCAGCAATGTTAGTGTGACGAACCCCAATGAAGTCGACACATCAATTTCGGGGTAT
>Ga0180434_10008402_pt1 | contig 11395 bp, 10 predicted proteins | sample SS_ome_7_FD_132453 | JGI IMG/M metagenome (GOLD analysis project Ga0180434, IMG submission 132453) | Hypersaline lake sediment archaeal communities from the Salton Sea, California, USA - SS_1_D_2 metaG | ecosystem: Environmental > Aquatic > Non-marine Saline and Alkaline > Hypersaline >... | reverse complement strand
TGGGATAGAGACAATGCCGAAGCAGTAATGGCCTTAGCCAGTGTATATTACAGCAATCAATGGCATAAATACTGGAAATCAAAACAAAAAGCTGCATGATCGCCAGAAAAAAATCTCGCACACACACAAATGGCTTAACATGCAAAAGACTTGACATTTATATCATTCCAACGTAGGATTCCCGTACAATTTTGTTGTTTTATTAGGGAGTTTCCTATGGCTGCGATTAAGCCAAGTATAAGTGTTGAATACGCCGGAAACGCCACGATAGTGAGCTTTACCGACGATAAAATCCTCGAAGAAAAGGATATTAAAGCCCTCCAGGAGTCGATCATGTCTGTAATCGAGCAGGCGGAGCGGATAAATCTGATTTTGGATTTCGGCAACGTCCGGTTTTTGTCTTCCGCTGTTTTAGGACTTTTAATAAGGATTAGCAAAAGGATTTACGAACGGGATGGACAACTTGGGCTGTGTAACATAAATCCGAAAATCTACGAAATATTTAAAATAACGCGGCTGACCAAAACATTCGATATTTATAATGATGTTGAAGAAGCCAGTGAAGGTTTATCTCAACCTAATTAGGTAAAGGATTTTCGCTTTGTAAATTTATGACGTCGAAAGCTCCAATCAACTGCTCAATAGTTGTCGACAGCAAGCCATCTGCTGTTATTGGTGTATGCAAACAGATTCTGTCGAAGCTCGAGGAAAACAACTTCGATAAAGACGATATTTTCGCCGTGCATTTGACGTTGGAGGAGGCTTTTCTTAACGCCGTCAAACATGGTAATAAATCGGATCCCACCAAGAAGGTTAAGATTGACTATTCCGTTGATCCAGAAAAGGTTGCAATTACCATAACAGATGAGGGAACAGGATTTGAGCCGGAATCGGTGGCCGATCCGCGGTTTGGCGAGGGTCTTTACGAGCCGGGAGGCAGAGGATTGCTCCTTATGAATTCGTATATGGACATAGTCAAGTTCAACGAGAACGGCAATACAGTGTATATGGCCAGGTACAAGGAAAAACCACCTCTAACAGAAAAACAAAATCAAACCCAGGTTTAATCGGAAGCAAGCCCTTACCAACAAAATCGAGAAAGATTTAATACCAAACAAAAGGAAGTGTTATAGAATGTCTCACAAAACAATGATTTTTTACAGTTTTTTGTTCGTTTTGGGGGGCTGTGCATCGAATAACGACCTATTGCCGGAAATTGTCCACAACCCAAGCCCCGAACCCAAAATTGTTAAACCGAAAGTTGTCAAGCCGGAGCCAAAGCAGAAAAATGATATTGTGAACGTCCCGAGAGAGTGGCTGCCTCCCGCCGATGTGGAGAAACAATGGATGGCCATCGTGATACATCACTCTGCGACGGAAAACGGAAACGCCGCCATCTTTGACAGGACGCACAAAGAAGAGAGACACTGGGAAGGAGTCGGCTACGATTTTGTTATAGGTAACGGAACTAACAGCGGTGACGGCGAGGTTGAAGTAACATTTCGCTGGCGAAGGCAAATGACCGGCGCCCATTGCGGCGGCACACCGGGTAATTGGGCTAATGTAGACGCCATAGGAATCTGTCTCGTCGGCAATTTCGATTACACAACACCATCCACACGACAAATGCAATCCCTTTTGAAATTGGTCCGCTTTCTAAAAAACCGATATGCAATTTCGAATAGTAGTATTTATGGTCATAAAAACACTCCGGGAGCACGAGTAACTGATTGTCCGGGGCATAAGTTCCCAATAGAAAAACTGAAATGGATGGCCGGTTCTTAATTTGATATTGTCTTCCGCGCCCAGGTAATGCGCCTTCTTGGTCCCATAAACTCAGTTCCAAGCTCATCAATTGCACTTAATAAGCAGAATTAAGCTAAAAAATTACAGCTTGGAAAGTTGCCTTACGATTATACCGAAGTTTCTGCTGATGAGATTATTCAAAAGCAAATAAGGAACCGGTCGAATGAATCTACACGAGTCGCTGTCTTCTCCGAGCTTTATGCTCAACGAGCAAATTGCCCGCCAGGTTTTCGAAGTTTTGCCCGAGGAGGGGCTGATCCTGCTAATTATGGACAGAGACGGTCATAGCTGGCCCAGCGATTCTGAAGAATTTGCCAAATTGAATATCGGTGAGCCGTTTTTTAAGGAACTTTGTGCAAAAATTGACGATGGTGCAGAGCCCGTAGTAACACAAATGAACGATTGCAGTATCGTTGCCGCACAATTGGCGACCGAGCAGAGTAATTGCGGATACGTGATTATTGCTCTGCCCAAATATGGCCCTGAATCAACCCTGATAAATATCGACCTGATCGAAATTTTGCTAAGCCAACTCAGCCTGATAGCCAAACTCATCGAGAAGAACAATCTCCTTTATGAAGCTCAAATGAGACACTATAGGACGTGCAGCTATAACGAAATAACATCGAATTAACCACCATTTTGCACATATCTTAACTCTCAGCACACTCCTTCACCTGATAAAATTAGACTAAAGTAAAGTTTGGATTGCGTTTTCGGCATGTGAAGGCTATAATCTACGAGCAGTTACCGAGCGTAACAGGATGGATAAAGATTTCTGAATCCGCCTGTACGGCAATGACAGTGTTATACGCTCAGTTATCAACAAAAATGATTGTTAAATGCTAATAAGCAAAGGAAAAAAGTGAAATTCCAGATTTTTAGGAACGGTAAGATTGTTGATAAATTCACTTTATGCGGTGCCTATCTTTTCGGCGGAGATGGTATTGGTATTCGCAGAGCACAGATTACCTTTAAAAACGGCTATGTCGAGTGCACAAAATCAAATCTTGAAACAGCCGGTCTGGCTCTCCTATGGCCTATCGAAGGTTTTGGCAAGGTTCTCTTACCGACAACCTGCCTGCCCGAGAGAGAGCAACCTTATAATTTGAATGTCGAGATAGCCCGTGCAAAACTCATGCAAATCGTTAACAAGAGGGAGGATTGGCTCTTTCTAAACGACATAGAAGTTCTTGCGGATTTATTGAAAGAGGCACAGGACTTATTTATTAAGGCGATTCAAAATATCGCCGTGCCGTCGAAAGCATCCAAACTGGCCGATGAATCGCTTAAGAAAGCTATAGTTTCCTCCGAAAAGCTGGCGATAAAACAGGCAGAGTCGCTTTTCAATTCAAGAACCACAAACCACGGCCTCGGCCGGGGCTGCTTCGGTTGCAGAATCGATCCTGCGAAAATCCATAATCCTCAATACGTTGAGAAGTTGCTGCAATTATTCGGCTCCGTCACTATTCCGATAAACTGGGCCCGGATTGAATCCCGTAAAGGCGAATTCGACTTTTCAAAGGTTGACGTCTGCGTTGAAACGCTCTGCAAAAAGAAATTGACGCTCAGCGCGGGGCCTTTGCTTTGTTTCTCTCAAGAGTATCTGCCCAAGTGGCTTCTTAAAAGCGGAGCAGGTTTCGAAAAGATCCGGGAAACGGCGTACAAGTTTATTTCGGAGGTAGTTGCTCGTTACTCCGGTGCCGTTCGTGCGTGGAGTGCTATAAGCGGCTTGAATGCCTTAAATCACTTCGGATTTGGATTCGAGCAGATTTTAGAAATGACCCGTGCGGCCAACATGGCCGTCAAGCAGGCAAGTGACAGGGCATTGAAGATTATAGAAGTCAGCAATCCTTGGGGTGAATATTATACAACTACGCCCAACAGCATCCCGCCACTGGTCTACATGGATATGGTTGTGCAAAGCGGCATCAATTTTGACGCCTTCGGACTGCAAGTACGATTCGGCAAGAATGCGTCCGGTATGCACGTCAGAGATATGATGCAAATATCGGCGATCCTGGATTACTTCGGGCCCATCTCCAAGCCTTTGTATATGACCAATGTCGAGGTCCCGAGCCGGAACGGCGACGGATTACATGATGGGCAGGTTGCCGGTATCTGGCACGAACAATGGAACGAATCACGACAGGGGCAATGGATCGAACAGTTCTATAAGATTGCACTGAGCAAACAATTCGTTAACTCAGTGACTTATGCGAACCTCATCGACACAACTGATAGCACTATCTCCAACAGCGGCCTGTTGACCGATGAGCTCGAACCTAAAAAATCGTTTCGAATCCTGAAGAAACTTCACGACAATATTTTTCACCGATAAACAGATATTGTCGCGAAACCGGCGGCTTGCGGCTCGAACGGGCAGCTTTATATGATAAATGATATGAGACAAACCAGGCAAAAGAGGATTCAATCGTTCGCGTTTGTTATTGGTGTATTTGCAGCCGTTTGTTTTTCATGCGGCTTTGTTTCGAATTGCGGGCAAAACGAATCAGCTTTTCAACAATGCAAAATCGAACTGGACGACCGAATAAATCCAAACTACGCACCTTTAGAAAGTTTAGTTAGGCTACCCGGCATGGGCCCCGGAAGAGCCGGTGCGATCGTTGCTTACCGCAAGAACTTTCATGCAAAAAACGGCGAATACCAGGCCTTTCAAAATTGCGATGATTTACAGAAAATCAAAGGCATAGGCCCTAAGACAGCGCAAAACATAAGCGGATGGCTGAAGTTTGACTGAGTAAATGAATTATGACCATGAAACCGGCGATTCTAAATATTCAACTAAACGAGCTTAGACAACTCTCAAAAGCGACTCTATCGAGTATTACGAGACAACATAGCTATGAGTGATTGGGAAATTAATAAGCCGATTGGACAATGTCACGGCACAGGCAAAAAGATTGAGTCCGGCCAAGAGTACGTCGGCGCTCTCATTGAAACCGACGAAGGACTCCAACGGCGGGATTTCTGCGCCGATTACTGGGAGAGCCAAAAGCCGGAAGTGTTTTGCTACTGGAAAACCAGGCTGCCCGAACCGGGCCAAAAGAAACAGTTGTTCGTTGACGACCAGATGCTGATGGCCTTTTTCGAACGGCTGGAAAAAGAGACGGAGCAGGAGAAAGTCGATTTCCGTTTTGCTCTGGCATTAATTCTGATGAGAAAAAGGATTCTTAAATACGATGAAACAAAAAACGTGAACGACCAGGAAGTCTGGCGTTTAAGAATAGTGGGCGAAAAACAGATCGTCGAAGTCGTAAATCCGCACCTCGATGAAGAGCAGGTCGAGCAATTATCGTCGCAAATAGGTGAGATTCTCCAGGCGGATATATAAGCTCGTACTATTTACTTTGAAAACAAATTCCCGCTCCGGCAGCAGTGACCGGTGCCAAGAATCAGATTAGGAGCTTTTTAAAATGTTAGGAAAACTATTCCCGATCATTGCCGCAGCAATAGTGGTTCTTGCCGGCTGCACACCTCAGATCCGCCAACCTTCGGAGATCTGCCCGGGCAAAGCTACCGTAGCCGAAGCATTGGCCGCTTTGCAATCCCACTCACAAAATATCGTGCCGATGCGAGCTAACGGACAGTGCCGCTTGGAGTATTACCTCGAAGAAAAGAAGGAGCCGCAGCGGGAAAACTTCGACGTAAGACTCTGGGTAAATCCGCCCCTTGAAATTTACCTCCAGGGTAACAAGGCTCTTGTACCAAAAGCGATAGTGCTCGGCTCGAACGAACGGGAATTCTGGCTGTCGATAAAACCGAAAGAAATCAGCACCCACTGGTGGGGTAATTGGGCCGAGCAGGACTTGTCCAAAGGACTTTTAATCAATCCCAGAACTTTACTTGAGTCTCTCGGTATCGAGGAGGTAAAAACGCAGCGCAACTGGTCTTTGTCGAACGAAGGTCCTTATGACATAATAGCAAAAAAACAGGATGGCGTGATAATAAAAAAAATATATATCTATTGCTGTGATTATCGAGTGAGGAAAATCGAATTCTTCGATCGGGACGGTCAGGCTGTCGCCGACGCGGAGCTGGGTAATTACAAAGAGGTATCCGACGGATTTTCTATTCCTTCCCTAATAATAATCAAAACATACACCCGGGAAACCAGGGAAGCCCCGCTCAGCATTACCCTGTTTCTTAAATCTATAAAACCAGCAACAATTACCGAGCTTCGGCGAAAAGTTCTTTTCGGGCTTCCCACGCCTCGCGGTTTCAAGCACATCTACAGGGTCGTTAACGGAAAGTGGTTCGAAGAGTCTCAGTAGCTAATACAAAAGGAGTTTGTCTATGCCCGAGACAAGTCTGAAAGAAAGAATCAAGCAGGGATTACTCTTGCTGGATGGGGCAATGGGAACCGAGCTGATTGTCCGCGGAATTGAAGTCGGCACGTGCAATGACTATTTGAACATTGATTCGCCGGATATAATTTCCGACATCCATAACGCCTACCTGCTCGCCGGCAGTGACGTAATTATAACTAATACCTTCGGCGCCAATAAATATGCTCTGGCCCGACATGGATTGGCTGAGCAAGCCGCCCGGATAAACAAGGCGGGCGCCCAAATCGCCCGTCGGGCGGCCGGTCAACAAAAGTACGTCCTGGGCGACATTGGCCCGAGCGGGGATTTTTTGGAGCCGCTGGGAACCCTTAAACCTAATGAGTTGAGAGATACCTATACAGCACAAGCCGAGGCGCTGCTCGCGGGCGGCGCCGACGGCCTTATCGTCGAGACAATGACGGCCATCGATGAAGCCGTCATAGCAATCGAGGCGGCAAAATCCGTCGCCGGCAATCTTCCGGTTGTCATATCGATGTCTTTTGACAGAGCCGGCGACAACTTCAAGACCATGATGGGCGTCGGCGTCGAAGCGGCGGTCTCAAAACTTGTCCCGCTCAACGTGGACGCGGCAGGATTCAACTGCGGCACACTGTCACTTGACGACTATGTAAAATTGGCGGAAAAATTTGTTTCAGCGGTGAAAGCCTTGTCCGATGATGTAACAGTCTCCGCCGAGCCGAATGCCGGCAAGCCTGAGCTGGTTGAAGATAAAGCCGTTTACAGAGTCTCTCCGAAAGATTTTGCCGTAGCGGCGGAGAAAATACGTTCGGCCGGCGTCAGTATCATCGGCGGCTGTTGCGGAACAAGCCCGGCACATATCGAGGCTATGGCTAAAAAAATAAGAACGACCACCTGAAAACGCCAACGGACGGGATATGCCGAATTAGCACACTTGACCTTATTCGGCCTCACGGAGGAATTTTTCGATTTGCTCGATGCTCCTGGCGGTCGCCCCCTGGTTTTTCTTAATTACTTCTTGACCGTTTTTCGCAATTCTCCCGGCGAATTCCGGCTCGAACAGGCATTTCTGCATCGTCCGGAGCAGCTCGTCCCCGTCTTTAACCATGATAGCGCCGTTGTCTGCAAGAAGCACTTCCACCGTTTGTCTGAAATTAAAGGCGTGCGGCCCGAAGATCGTGCATTTGCACAGAGCAGCCGCCTCCATCATGTCCGAGCCTCCTACGGGAACGAGAGACCGGCCCACGAATATTACCGTTGCCATGCAATAGAACTTCCTCAGGTCACCCATCGTATCGCCAAGGATTACGGGCGGCTTTTGTTGATACTTCTTTTCGGTATTCTTAATTGAACTGTAGCGGAGAAAATCAAAACCTCCATCCGAAATTACCCGGGCGACATCATCGAATCTCTCCGGCTTTCTCGGAACGATGACAAGCCGGAGGTCTTCTAATTGGTGCTTCTTTTTTAATTGCGAATATATGTCGAGGATAATCTTTTCTTCTCCGGGACCGGTCCCGCCTGCAACCCATATTCTCTCGTCGCTGATATTAAGTTTTTCTGCAAGAGCATCAGAACCTTCCACTTTATCCGTAATCCTGGCCGTGTCGTATTTCAGCGAGTTGGTGACTATGACATTGTCGGCGCCAATTTCTCTGAAGCGTTGAGCGTATTCGTCGGTTTGGGCAAGAACCAGATTAACTTTTCGGAAGATGTGTCTTACAAGCAGTTTTACCCTTTTATACTTGGGATAGCTCTTGTCACTAATTCTGCCGTTAACCACTACGACAGGAATGTTGAGCCGCCTGGCTGTGCTGACAAAATTGGGCCAGACCTCCAGTTCCATAAGTAAACAGATCGCAGGTTTAATATTTTCGAAGGCACGACGCATCGCCCGGGAAAAATCAAAGGGGAAATAAAACACGTAGTGTTTCTCGCCGAAAACTTTTCTTGCGCGAGCAAATCCTGTATCGGTGGTCGTACTGATGACTATTTCGAATTTGCCGAACCGGCCTTCAAGCTCCTCGATGATGGTTTTTGCCGCGTTCACCTCACCGACACTGACGGCATGAAGCCAGACACATTTTTTCGCAGGATTCCTCCTGCTGACCTCGCCGAAACGCTGGACCCAGCCGGCCCGGTAGCGTCCGTGCCTGATCGCTCGATATACGATCACAGGGCTATAGGCCGCCCCGGCTAATAAGTAAAGCAAATCCAGAATTAATCTCATTTAGTCGTCCTGCAGAACAATAGATACCTTAGCAGTCTGTGGATAATATTCGTAAAGCTCGTAGATGTCAAACAGTTGCCTGCCTGTATCGTGAGAAATTAATGACTTGACATCAACGTTAGAAATTGCGTTGGGGCTGATCAGGTGCGCTTAAGGCGCCGTCGTTGCGAGCCAATGTTCTGCAATTAAGGCAAAATCAAGGAAATTAACTATGCCGTCGGGAGCACCATGCGGTGCGATGTCGGCATCCGGATTCCAAAGCAGCGACTCCGGAGTAGTCAGCCATAAGCCTGCCAAGGCGTTGATATCGCGAAGGTCAACGATTCCATCCCCGATGCCGGGTGCAATGTCACCGATCGGACGGGGAGGGATCGGCTCAAAATCGAGGCTATGTCCGCCATAATCAGGCAAACCACCGCCCCGAAGCACCAGGTTAAATGTAGTGAACAAATTCATGCCGATAATACCGTCCATCACACCTCCCTCGGGAGAATCGACGTCGAGCATCACGATGGGAACGTTCGTAAAACTCAGCCAATCGGGGACCGCTGTTATATCGAGACTATCAATCACGAAGCCCGGAGCCATAATACTATCGCCCGTGACTCCGATGATTTCTACTTCAAAATCAGCATCAGCCGAGCTGAGTCCGAGCCGGGCGGCAATCGCTTCACTTATAACGGTGACCTGGGCACCCGTATCCACCATGAAACCATCCTTATCGATGGCGCTTTTGCTCCCATGGGCGAGGTCAACGCTTGAGGCAAAGAAAAGGCTCTGAGTCGGCAGAAATGATGTCATCGCTGATGGGCTCAGCGGCGAGCCAAAATCGGAGCCGAAAGGATCAAGAATATCGGGGAAATATTGAACGGCCATCGAACCAGATGGGCGTAACTCAAGGGGGATGTGGCTCGAATAGTCCGGAATCTCCGGATCATCTGCCTGGAACAAGGTAATTTCCGGCCCGGTGAACTCCACTTCATCCCGGACAATTGTGATTTGCTTGTCATTACGTAAGACGGCGGTAAAAAATACAGACATGGGCGAGCCAACCACGGTCGGAACGTTTGGCGAGTCTATGGGATCACCAACTCCGACTGAAACGTTGGTCTGGCCCATCATCACTGTCTCATCAAGTTTTAGCCCGTTTGGATCGATGGCGTTCAGACCACCGATGAACAATCCTAAGGGTTGGCTTACCCACATAGTCGCCGAGCCGGTAACTCCTGAGACCTCGATGGGATTGTCTGTAATCAGGTTGGGCTTGTAATCGAGTAAACCAGTATATGAGGCATCGTCATACGATATGATATGCGTGCTTGCTCCGGTATCGAATATGCCAATTCCATAGGCCGTCTCAGGCTCTGCCACCAAACGTTTACCTACCAAAGAAGTCTGCGGAACGGCATCAAACTCTAATTCATCCGACCGCTCATCCGTCACGGCCACCGCAATCCAGGGAACAAATCCGTTCAACGGCGGCGAATCAATCAAATACGCAATTGCGGCCCCATCGGGCTGCTGAGCGAGCAGAGAAAATCCCGAATCTGCATCAGGACGGAAAATGGTTGTCTCAGGTGAGTAACCTGAATAGTTATCACGCCCGGTAAGAAACGGCAGCGTTCCGGCCGGGGGGTAATTTACGGATTTAATCCGAGCGCCGCCGGAGATACGCAAGTCAACATCCTGAGACTCCCAGCCGGACCGGTCCGCCTGAGCAACAGAAGCCAGGAACACGACGGCGAGCAATACAACAATCCAAACCCGATTCGAGTTGTACGAACTCATTCTTTTCATCTTTGCCATCAACATAAACTATTATAGCATAAATGGCCGAAATATACACATAAAAATGCCGGATAGCGGACTATCTCCTCAAATTGCCTGTAATATCACGGCGGAAAAATCCTAATAAGACACAAATTACCGCTGCCGCCGGTTATATTCTTGACTTGCCGGCCTTTTTAGCGTATTAGAATGGAATTGATTTTCGTCCCCGTAGCTCAATTGGATAGAGCGTTGGCCTCCGGAGATTAAGCCCGCCTGTAAGTCTTTATCACAACATACCTTATACGCGGTTTTTTACGTCAAAAAACGGGTGCGGCATGGTTGCGGCATGACGTCAAGTTGGCCGCCGGAACCATTGCGGGACTAAAACTGACGTATGACTGACGTAAATAGAATATAATAAAACTCGTTAAAAACTGAATATCGTTCGCACCTTTGGGCGATGGCAAGCGGTGAAGGTGACAGATTAAGCGGCTGTGTGGAGTCTGCTCTCTCGGCCGCTTTTTTTATTTAGGAGAATAGAATCATGGCAAAAAGAAAATTAGTTTTGGAGATGCTGGCCAAAAATAAAGGGCGGGGGGAGATTCTTGCTTTTAGTCGTGGCATAAATACTATGGCGGGGTCTGTTAAGCGGATGGCTCGGGGGCTTCTGGTTGCTGCCGGGGTCACTGGTATGGGTTATATGATCCGCCAGCAGATGAAGGCTGTTGACTCGATTGCGAAAATGAGCTCTGAGCTGGATATCAGCACGCGGACTTTGTCCGGGTTATCTCACGCTGCACAAATCACGGGCACTGATATTGGCAACGTGCACAAGGCAATCGAAATGATGGTTCGGCGATTGGGAGAAGCAGAGCAGGGATTCGGCGAGGGCAAGCGGGGATTGGAAATGCTGGGCTTTAGCGCCGAAGAGCTCATCGAGATGGGGACCGAAGAGGCATTTATGAAAATTAGCGACAGCATTATGGGGATCGAAACTGCTGCTATGAGGGCCGGCGTCGCTTACAATCTCTTTGGCCGCCAGGGGACCCAGCTTTTGAATATGCTTCAGGAGGGAAGCGGATCCATAAAAGACCTTATTAAAGAGGCGGATAGGCTCGGGCTGACCTTTGATGAAATCGACGCCGCGAAGATCGAAGAGGCAAATGATGCGTTGACCAGAACCAAGTCCGTGTTTGCCGGCCTGTTTCGTCAATCAGCTATCCAACTCGCGCCTTATATCGAGGCGGCAAGTACAGCCTTC
>Ga0180434_10008401_pt1 | contig 11396 bp, 10 predicted proteins | sample SS_ome_7_FD_132453 | JGI IMG/M metagenome (GOLD analysis project Ga0180434, IMG submission 132453) | Hypersaline lake sediment archaeal communities from the Salton Sea, California, USA - SS_1_D_2 metaG | ecosystem: Environmental > Aquatic > Non-marine Saline and Alkaline > Hypersaline >... | reverse complement strand
CTATCTCGGAGTGCATGTAGCGGGCCCGCACCCCCACCCCGACCAGGTAATCGGTCAGGTCCTCGGCCATCTTCTTGGTCAGGGTCGTAACCAGGGTGCGCTCGCCGGCCTCGGTCCGGACCTGCACTTCGGCCAGCAGATCGTCGATCTGTCCGGTGACCGGGCGCACCTCCACAGCCGGGTCGAGCAGGCCGGAAGGACGCACGACCTGCTCGACCACCACCCCGGCACACCGCTCGAGCTCGTGCGGACCGGGGGTGGCCGAGACATAGACAGTCTGCTGCTGCAGCTCTTCGAACTCGTCGAACTGCAGGGGCCGGTTGTCGAGGGCGGCCTGCAGGCGGAAACCGTACTCGACCAGGGTTTCCTTGCGGGAGCGATCACCGCCGTACATGCCCCGTATCTGGGGGACGGTGACGTGCGATTCGTCGATGATCGTCAGAAAATCGTCCGGGAAGTAGTCGATCAGGGTATGGGGGCGCTCCCCCGGTTCGCGCCCGTCGAAATAGCGGCTGTAGTTCTCGATCCCGGTGCAGAAGCCCACCTCGGAGATCATCTCCAGATCGTACTTCGTGCGGGTCTGCAGGCGCTGGGCCTCGAGCAGGCGCCCGGCATCCTGCAGGGCGGCCACTTCGGAGTCGCGGTCGGTGATGATCTCGGCGATGACCGCGTCGATCTGCTCGGGGTCGGTCAGGAAGTGCGAGGCGGGATAGATGACCGTGCGTTCCTTCTCCTCGACGATCTCCCCGGTCACGAGATCCACGATCGCCAGGTTCTCGATCTCGTCACCCCAGAACTCAACCCGTACGGCGATCTCGTCATAGGCCAGGTGGATCTCGACCACATCGCCCCGCACCCGGAACGAACCGCGGTCGAAGCTGACATCGTTGCGCCGGTACTGCAACTCGACCAGGGCCCGCAGCAGAACCTGCCGGTCGAGTTCCTGTCCCCGATAGAGACCGACCAGGTGCTTGTAGATGTCTTCGGGCTTGCCGAGCCCGAAGATGCACGAGACCGAGGCCACCACGACCACGTCACGCCGCTCGAGCAGGGCGCTGGTCGTGCGCAGGCGCAGGCGTTCGATCATCTCGTTGACGCTGGTTTCCTTCTCGATGTAGAGGTCGCGCCCCGGCAGGTAGGCCTCGGGCTGGTAGTAATCGTAATAGGAAATGAAGTACTCCACGGCGTTTTCCGGGAAGAAGCCTCGCAATTCACCGTAGAGCTGGGCAGCCAGGGTCTTGTTGTGGCTGATGATCAGGGTCGGGCGGTTCACCCGGGCGATCACGTTGGCCATGGTATAGGTCTTGCCCGACCCGGTGACTCCGAGCAGGGTCTGGTACCTCTCCCCCCGTTCCAGGCCGGCGGTGAGATCCTCGATCGCCGCCGGCTGATCCCCGGCCGGCTCGAAGGGCGCAACCAGGTTGAAGGTCGCCTCGGGGCTCATCGTCCAGTCGGGGGCGAGCCCGGAGCCGGAATCGGCCGTATGCTCTGTGTCGGGAGTCATCAGACCCGCAAGCTATGCCGCCCGCACTCTTCGGAGCAACGGCAAAGCGGGTCACGGGCGAGCACCGGCCGGCCCGTTTCCCCGTGCCCTTTCAGCCCCGGTTCGCAGGGGCCGGGATTCTTCTTCCGCCGGTGGGAGCAGCGGCAGTAGATTCAGCGCAGACGCGCACCTGGAGGAGGTCCGCATGCGCCTGCCCGTCACTGCCCGCTTCGCCGTTTCCGGCATCGCTCTCACCGCCGCTGTCGTGATGGCCGCATCGGGCTGCACGACCACTTCCGAGGCGCCTCCGACGGCCGACCGGGAAGCGGTCGCCGCTCTCGTCGAGGCCTGGACTGCATTCTGGAACAGCTACGATCTCGACGCCGTCGACGACCTCTTCCTGGCCGATTCGAGCCTGACCTATTTCTCCTCCGAGCGCGAAGGGCTCCTCCGCGGAATCGCGGCCGTGCGCGAACACCATGCCGGCTTCGATTTCGTCCCGGGCGGCCGGACGAGCGACACCCGCCTCTGGCTCGAAGAGGTCGGAATCGATCTCTTCGCAGACAGCGCGATCGTGACCGGCCTCTGGTACTTCACCCGCACCGGTGAAGAGGGTGTGCAGCGCGGACCGGTCACCGCCCTCTGCGTGCGCACGCCTGCGGGCTGGCGCATAGCTCACATGAATTTCTCCACCTACCGGGATGACGATGCCGCCTGAACGCGAACCGCAGAACGGTGAGCGGCGCCGGCGCCGCCTGATCGGGGCGGTAACGGTCGCCATCGCCGTCCTCGTGGCTGTCGGCCTCTGGCGCACCGGTCAGGAGCGACCGCAGCGGCGCGACTTCGGCCTCACTGCCGAACCGGAAGGCATCATGGGAACCACCTGCCGGCTGGTGGCAGTGGTGCCGCCCGGCCGGGAAGACATCGCCCGTACCGCCCTGGCCGCAGCCGAGAACGTCCTGCGCCGGATCGAGGCGCAGATGAGCAGCTGGCTCGCCGATTCCGAGATCTCGCACTTCAACCGGGCCGAAGCCGGCCGTGAGATCGCCCTCTCCCCTTCGGTGCATCACGTACTGGCCGCCGCCCGCGAGGCTCACGAGAGCACCGGGGGTGCCTTCGATGTCACGGTCGGCCCCCTGATCGAACTGTGGCGCCGGTCGGGGGAGCGCAACCGGCTCCCGACTGCCGACGAAATAGCCGCCTGTCGGAATGAATCGCACTGGGACCTGATCGAACTGACCGCCGAGGGAGCCCGCAGACAGGATTCAGGTGCCCGAGTCGACCTGGGCGGAATCGCCAAGGGCTACGCGATCGACCAGGCCCTCGAAGCGATGCGCCTGGCCGGGGCAGCCGGGGCGCTGGTGGATGTGGGCGGTGACCTGCGGGTCGCGGGGCCATCCCCGACCGGCGGACTCTGGCGCGTCGAGGTCCGCGACCCGACCGGGGGAAGCGAACCGCTCGAGGTCCTCGAACTCGAAGCGGGGGCGGTCTGCACCAGCGGTGACTACGCCCGTTTCCAGATCATCGAAGGCCGGCATTACAGCCATATCATCGACCCCCGCACCGGCCGGCCGGCGGCCGAAGCCGTCTCGGTCACGGTGATCGGCCCCGACGCCATGACGGCCGATGTCTGGGCTACCGCCCTGAGCGTGCAGGGTGTTGAAGGACTCGCGCAGGTCCCGGCCGACCTGCGGATATTTCTCCTCACCCCCGATGGTGCCCTCCATCGCAGGCCGTAAAAAAACCCGCCGGGCCGGCCCCGGCGGGTGCGGTGAAATCCTGTTCGTACCGGCTGTGGCCGGTAACCGACTGAATCGCGGGTGACCGCTACCCCCGCCACTCGGTGTCGTCGACGGTGGTCTTGAAGTCGACCTCGATCCGGTCGGGGACCTCCTCGTCGGCGGTGGCGGCGATATCGGCCTCGGTCGGGGTGCCGACCCAGACCAGGCTGGCCCGCTTGCACTTGCCGGTGATCGCTTCGAAATCCTCGCACTGCTCGTAGTCGTCGTAACAGATGCTCGAGAGGTTGTTGTCCATTTCCATGAGGTCGGATTCCCGGGTGCACGACATGCACCCCAGGCAGCCGACGGTGCAGACCTTCGAGACATCCTTGCCCATGTCGTGGTTCGAGCAGGCCACGACCAGCATCTCGGAGCGCTTGAAGGGAACCATGGTGATGATGTTGCGCGGGCAGGCCATCGAGCACTGCTTGCAGCCCGTACAGGCCTCGTAGTCGACCGTCGAGAGTCCGTCGATGACGTGGATGGCGTCGTAGTCGCAGGCCCGCTCGCAGTCGCCGAGCCCGAGACAGCCGAAGGTGCAGCCCTGGTAACCCGCCACCAGGTTGGCGGCGGTGCAGGTCCGCTCGCCGGTGTACTCCATCTTCTCGAGCCGGTCGTCCCAGTGGGCGGCACAATGCACCACGGCCTTGTACGGCCAGGTCTCGGTCATCTCGATCCCGAGAATCGCCGCGACCGCCTCGGCGCACGACACCCCGCCGGGACCGCAGAGGGTGACGTCCTCCTCTTCACCCGAGCCGAGCGCGTCGGCATAAGCGCCGCAGCCGACGTACCCGCAGCCGCCGCAGTTGGCTCCGGGCAGAGCGTCGTTGATCGCCTCGACCTTCGGATCCACCTCGACGTAAAAGACCCGGCTGGCCCAGCCGAGGACCCAGCCCATGCCGACCGCCAGCAGGGCCAGGATGACGGCGGCCAGGATCAGTGTGACAGTGGTGACCACGTTCGAACCCCTCTCTTAGCGTCCGATGAGGGCCATCAGGGCCTGCTCGACCCCCCGGTCGACGCCGGTGAAGCCCATGAAGGCCATCGCCATGATGCCGGCCACGATCAGGGCGATACCCGCCCCCTTGAGTGCTTCCGGCACGTCGGCCAGATCGAGTTCCTCTCTGATCCCGGCCATGAGCGAGATGGCGATGGTGAAACCGACCCCGCCGCCGATCGCGAGCACGAGCGCCTCGTGCAGGCCCCACAGCTGGGTGGGATCCTGCAGGTGCTTCATGATCTCGAGACAGGCGAAGAGGATGGCGCAGTTGGTCGTGATCAGGGGCAGGAAGACCCCGAACGACTCGTAGAGCTTCGGCTGGAACTTGCGCACGTACATCTCGACGAACTGCACCGAGGAGGCGATCACGAAGATGTACATGATGTAGCTGAGGACCGAGAGATCGACGGTGGCCCCTTCGGCTCCGCCCATCACGTTCCAGACCCAGAGCGGCAGGGGCGCCCCGGGACGCAGGATGTAGTAGGTGAACACCCAGCTCAGGAAGGAGGCGATGGTGATCACGAAGGTGACCGCCAGACCCATGCCGAAAGCGGTATCGACCCGCCGGGAGACGCCCAGGAAGGGACAGATCCCGACGAAGTAGTGCAGCACGAAGTTGTTGATCAGAGCCGCACCGATGAAGATCAGAATGAGCGAGCTGACAGTTTCCATGATATCCCCTCAGCTAGCTGGCTTTGGCCGCGCGGCGCTTGCCGAACCATTCGGCCCCGCCCAGCAGGAGCCCGAGCGTCAGGAAGGCTCCGGGAGGCAGGACCATGATGCCCCAGGCGGGCCAGCCCGATCCGAGCACGTCGATGCCGAACCAGGTGCCCGAACCGAGGATCTCGCGTACCGTGGCGATGCTCGCCAGGGCCAGGGCGAAACCGAGGCTCATGCCGACCGCGTCGGCCACGGCCGTGCCCAGTTTCTGCTTCGAGGCACAGATCTCGGCCCGCGAGATGATCAGGCAGTTGACGATGATGAGCGGCACATAGGGCCCGAGCTGCTTGCTCATGTCGTACATGAAGGCCGCCAGGAACCGGTCGGCGATCGTCACGAAGGTGGCGATCGTCAGGGTGAAGACCAGGATGCGCAGGTGCGGCTTGAGCAGCCCCCGGATCAGACTCACGAGGGTGTTCGACATGATCAGCACGAAGGCCGTCGCACCCGCCATGGTGATGGCCGGTTTCATCCCGCTGGTCACCGCCAGGACCGGACACATGCCGAGCAGCTGGCGGTAGACCGGGTTCTCGGGCAGGATGCCGTTGAGAAACCGTTCGGCTGCGGTGGGTTGATCAGACATCATTACTCCGGTGCGTTGGAACCGGCGCGGGTCGCGAGGACCTCACGCAGGTTGGCGATCGTCGCATTGACGATGTTGGTCACACTTTCGGACGAGATGGTGGCGCCGGTCAGGGCAAGGATCTCATTCGTTTCGGTCGGGTCCGCCTTGACGACCTCAAGGGGCGGCAGGGCCGGGATTCCGGCAAAGTGTGACTGGAATTCCTCCCCGCGGATGAAGTCGCCGAGCCCGGGCGTCTCCTTCTGGGCCAGGACGTACATCCCGGTGATGGTCTCGAGCGAGGCGTCCTGACCGACGAGGATCTCGATGACATCGGCGAAGCCCTGTCCCCGGGCCGGGATGACCCAGCCGAGGTGCTCCCCGGCGGTCGAAAATGCCTTGTAGACCCGCACGTCGCGTCCGTCGGCCCCCTGCACCACGAGTTCTTCGGTACTCTCCTGATCGGCTCCGGGAACCAGGGTCGGGATCACGCTGTAGGTCTCGTTGCGCTTGTTCTCGGCGATCTTCGGGCCCAGGGTGGTCTGCACGAAGGCCAGCCCGCCGCCGAAACAGAAGGCGAGCAGGATGACCAGCCACGCCTGTCCGATGTAGCTCTTCTTTTCGGGCAGTGAACTCGCGCTGTCGGCCGCAGCATCGCCTGGAGCCATCCCGTCACCCGGAGCCTCTCCATTCACCGCGGGGGGCATGCTCACGTTCTCGGCCTGTTCGGTCGTGTTCTCTGGCAAATCGCTCATGCCGCTACGCTTTCTCGGGAACCGGGCCGCCGACCGGCCGCGGGATCGTCCACTGGTTGATGAGCGGTACCGCCGCGTTCATCAGCAGGACCGCGAACATGACCCCTTCGGGGTACCCGCTGAAGACACGGATGAGCACCACGAAGAAGCCGATGCCGATCCCGAACCACATCTTGCCCTTCGGCGAGAGCGGGCTGGTGACGGGATCGGTGGCGATGAAGAAGGCGCCGAAGAGGAGCGCGCCGGAAAAGAGGTGTTGCAGAACGGTGAGTTCGGTCAGACCGATCAGATCGGCCAGGCCGCTGAAGATAATGACCGAACCGACCACACTGGCCGGGATCTCCCACGAAGCCGAACGGCGCCAGCAGAGGTAGAGCCCCCCGATGAGGCAGGCCAGGGCGCTCGTCTCACCGAGCGAGCCGTTGTGGGAGCCCACGAAGAGCGGCCAGAGCTGGGGCAGGTCCCCGGCGGCCTCCTTGGCGGCGGTGAGCGGAGTGGCCTGGCTGATGATCTGGACCGCCTCACCGGCCTTGAGGTAGGCCCCCGCCCCCATCTCGCGGGCGAAGCTGAGCATCACGAAGGCCCGGCCGACCATCGCGGGGTTGAAGATGTTGTTGCCGAGCCCTCCGAAAACGCTCTTGCCGAGTCCGATGGCGATCACCGAACCGATCACCGGGATGTACCACGGCGCGCTCCAGGGAATGGAGAGCCCGAGGATGATACCCGTGATGATCGCCGAGAGATCGGCGATCTGGTTCGGCTTGCCGCGCATGCGGGTGAAGAGCGATTCGGCCACCAGGGCGGCGATGACGCAGAGACCGACCTGGATGACGGTGTACCAGCCGAAGACCAGGAGCGAGACCAGCAGCACCGGCACCAGGCCGATGATCACATCCCGCATCATGCCCACGGTGGTCACCGACGTGTCGGAGAGGTGCGGCGAGGGCGCGACGATATTGCCGCGGATGATCTCGGCGACCTCCTCGGCCTCGGCAGCCTTCTTCGCAGCCGGTTCGGCTTTTGCGGGCTTCTCCGCCGCTTCGGTCCTGGCCGGCTTCTCTACCGCCGGTTCGGCCTGCACAGGCTTTTCCGCAGCCGGTTCGGCAGGTGCCGGGATCTCCGCAGCCGGTTCGACCTTTTCGGGCTTCTCCGCAGCCGGTTCGACCTTTTCGGGGGCGCCCTCTTCGTTCGGATGTGTGTTTTCCTGTTCCGCCATGCGATTCCGGTTTTCTGGTGTCAGAGTCGTTGACGCTACGCGTTCAGCATGATCTTGCCAACCCGGATGAGCTGCACGAGCGGGATGCTCGCCGGGCAGACATAGGCACAGCAGCCGCACTCGACGCAGGCCTGGAGGTGGAAACGCCGGGCGACCTCCTCGTTCCCGGCCCGGGACGCGAGGGCGATCCTGGTCGGCACGAGATGCAGGGGGCAGGCATCGACACAGCGACCGCACCGCACGCAGGCGGTCTCGGCGGCCTTGCGGACGTCGGCGTGGGTGAGCACGGTGATTCCGCTCGTCCCCTTGGTCACCGGGGCCTCGAGACTGCCGGCCGTAAAGCCCATCATCGGTCCGCCGGCCACAACGCGCGCGGCGTCATCAGTCAGGCCGCCGCAGTACTCGATCAGTTCGCCGTAACTCGTGCCGATCGGCACCAGCAGGTTCTTCGGCTCGCGGATCCCGGCTCCAGTCACGGTGATGACCCGGTGCGTGAGCGCTTTGCCGCGCAGGACCGCCCGGGCGACCGCTGCTACAGTGCCGACGTTGTGGACGACGATGCCGACATGGAGGGGAAGCCCGAGGGTCGGCACTTCCCGCCCGACCAGGGCGGTCGAGAGCTGACGCTCGGCGCCCTGCGGGTACTTGGTCGTGAGAGCCTGTACCCGGACACCGGTCCCCGCCGCCGCCTTCTCGAGCGCCGCTATCGCCTGCGGTTTGTTGTCCTCGACACCGATGATCACTTCCCGGGCGCCGGTGGCGTGTTGAGCCAGCAGGGTGCCGGTAATGACCGCTTCGGGAGCCTCGACCATGACCCGGTAGTCGGCAGTGAGATAGGGTTCGCACTCGCAGCCGTTGATGAGCAGGTACTCGATCGGGGTCTCTTCGTTCCGCGCCAGCTTGACATGACTGGGAAAGGCGGCTCCACCCAGACCCACGACGCCGGCTTCGAGAGCGGCTTTCGAGATCTCTTCGGGAGCGAAGCGGTCGAGCCCCTCTGTCGGCCACTCCCCGCCGAAGACATCGTCGTAGAGGGCCCGGCCGGCAAGCGACTGCTCCTCGGAAGCTTTGATCGGGATGACCGTTACATGGCGCCCGTTCGGCAGGGTGGTCACGCCCTCCTTGGCGACTTTGCCATCGATCGAGGCATGCACCGGGGAAGAGATGAAGCCGGTCGCTTCGCCGACCTTTTCGCCGATGGTCACCTCCTGCTTCTTCGTGACCACGACCTCGCAGGGCGAGCCGAGGTGCTGAACCACGGGAATGAGGACCTGAGCCGGGGTCGGGAATACTTCGATCGGCCGTTCTGCGGCGAACTGCTTCTCTTCGGGGGGGTGGATCCCTCGCGCGAACGTGGCCTTACCTTCGGTTGCTCTACTCACGGCAGGACGTTCCCTCTCCTGATTCTCTGGTAGTCTGCAGGTGGCAAAAAAGTAGTCATGGTGCGAAGGCAGTACAAACGGATAATGGGGTCTGAATAGCTGTAATGGCGTCGCTCTGGCGGTTGCGGGACCGGATCGGCCGAACTGCCCTCACCAGGTGGATTCCCGGTCCGTTCCGGCTGCTGCCGGATACTCTTCCGCACCGTCCGCTTCCGATTCAGCTCCACTCTCCTCCGGCGTCTCCTCCGACCGTTTTGAAAACAGGGAACTCATCACCCAGAAGAGGATCAGGGCGACGAAGTAGAGTGCTCCCCCCGAACCTTCCCCCTCCTCGGGAGCGAGGATCTGCCAACCGATGACGAACGTCGCGAAGAGAACCAGAATGACGGCCCGTGCCAGACCGCGGGAACGGCTCCGGTCGGCCGCTTCGGTCCGGGACCGGGCAGAGGCATCGGCGGCCGGCCTCCCGGTTGCAGTCACAGCGGTCGGCGGACCGGATTCCGGAGACGGCTCTCTCCCGGCCTGGGCCTCTTCGAAGGCCTTCTTCAGGTCCCCGAAGAGCCCGCCCGGACGCGCGTCCCCGCCAGCGGCATCGGTGGCCCCCCGGGTCTGCGGCCGGGGTGCTGTCTCTGAAGTCGTTCCGATACCGGAATCTGTGTCGGTACCCGCCTTTCCACTGGTGCCGGTTCCGGTCGTCACCGCCCACTCCTCGATCCGACGGCGTATTTTCTCCCCGGTGAGCCAGGGCGGCAGGGGGCTCTTCTCCGCCTTCTCGAGCAGGCGGTGGCAGACGGTACAGTAATCCGTGTTATCGTGGAGCTTGTTGCCGCAATAGGTGCACCAGGGCATGAGCGCCTCCCTCTCCCGGGCCCGGTCAAGGCCGGGGATGCCTCTGCCCCCTTTCTAAACGATGCCGGCCGGCGGTGCAAGTCCGGGCCGGTTCTGGCCGGAGGATGTCCTCGGGAAAATCGCGTCCGGCGACGGCCGGTATGACCAGAGGAGCATCTGGCAGGAACGGTCATCGATACGCTACCCTTGCACCATGACCCATGACACCCGGGCATCTGACGCCGAGCGACATCGCTTCGGCTGGTGGGGATGGCTCGGCCTGGCGATGATGATCGCCGGCGGGCTCGGGGTGATCGTGACCGGCTGGCGGCCCCTGCGGCTCTACTTCACCCCCTGGATGTGGAGCGGTTACCTGCTCTCGGCCGATGCCCTCCTGCGGCAGCGCCAGGGAACCTCCTGGCTCTTCCCCCACCCCGGCCGCTTCCTTCTGCTCCTGGGCCTGAGCCTGCCCCTCTGGCTGATCTTCGAGGTCTACAATCTGCACCTGCAGAACTGGGCCTACGTCGGCCTGCCCGATTCCCTCCCCCTCCGCCTGCTCGGTTACACCTGGTCGTTCGTCACCATCTGGCCGGCGCTCTTCCTGACCGCCGACCTGCTCGAATCATTCGGCCTGAACCTGGAGGGCCGGCCGCTGACGGTCACCCTGCGGAGGCGGCGGATCTGGATCCTGGCCGGGGCGCTCATGGCCGGCGTGCCCCTGCTCCTGCCCGCTCAGATCGCCGCCTATACCTTCGCGATCGTCTGGGTGGCCTGGGTGCCCCTGCTCGAACCGTTTCTGCTCGACCGGGCACCGGTGACGACCCTGCTCGGGCAGGCCCGGGCCGGGCTCTGGACCCGCTGGGTGAGCCTGGCGGCCGGGGGACTCTTCTGCGGCCTGCTCTGGGAGAGCTGGAACATGGCCGCCGAGGCCCGGTGGATCTATATCTTCCCGATGTTCCAGAACCTCAAGATCTTCGAGATGCCCGCCCCCGGCTTCCTCGGCTTCATTCCCTTCGCCTGGGAAGCGGCCTCACTCTATGCCTTTTCGAGCCTGATTCTGGTCAGGCTCTTCCCCCGGCTGCGCTCGAGGAGCTGGTGGCCGCTCCCCGAGCAGGAGACCTTCGCGCCCGACAGGGGTTGAATCTCCAGCCGGAGCCGATTCTCCAGCCGGAGCCGATTCTCCAGCCGGAGTCGAATCTCCTGCCGGAGCCGATCCTCCTGTCGGGTCGAACCTCAGGGCAGGCGCACCTCCTCGGCCGGACCGGAGAAGATGGCGTTGAAGAGCAAACCGAAGGCGCCGTGGGTCTGGGCGCGATAGGTGATGTCGGTAGCGAAGAGGATGAGGTGTCCCTGCCCGAGAGCAGCTTCGAGGAAGCTCGTCCCGCCCTCCAGATACTCCTGCCCCCAGGCCCAGCCGCTGCGCAGCGGTTCGGAGCGATCGAACCAGCCGAGGCGCCTCACTCCGCGTGCGGCCGCTCCCGATCCGAGGCGGAAGACCTGATCGTTGCCGAACATCACATCGATCCGCCCGGGGAGTCCGTGGGTAAGCGGGCTGACCGGTTCGAGTTTGACCGAGAGAAGCGAACCGGGGATGAAGAAATCATCCCGCCGCAGCGCCTCACCGGTGGCGGGATCGACGAGATGATCACGGACCGCGAGCCCGGCATGG
>Ga0180434_10008400_pt1 | contig 11396 bp, 8 predicted proteins | sample SS_ome_7_FD_132453 | JGI IMG/M metagenome (GOLD analysis project Ga0180434, IMG submission 132453) | Hypersaline lake sediment archaeal communities from the Salton Sea, California, USA - SS_1_D_2 metaG | ecosystem: Environmental > Aquatic > Non-marine Saline and Alkaline > Hypersaline > Sediment... | reverse complement strand
TGGTGAAAGAAATGGAAAGTGCTTTGGTTGAGGCAAACATACAAACTGCTAACGTTGAGGATAGAATCTCTAAATTGAACGAGGGTGTGCTAAACAACGCAAAGGTTGTAGTAAGCACTTGAGCGAAAACCTTCACAGACCCAATCTTAATGAATATGAGGTTTGATGCTGTTGCGATAGACGAAGCCAGCATTGCACCTTTGCCAATGTTATTTTATGTATGCTCGCTGGCTAACGAAAAGGTGTTGATATTTGGAGATCCAAAACAGCTGGCACCTATAAAACTGGCAAACACCCCTGCTGCTGATAGATGGCTGAAAGTTGACGTATTTCAAGAAGCGGACGCAACAACAGATAATCCAGAGGACCCGCGTATTCAAAGTCTAAGAAATCAATACAGAATGCATAAAGAGATATTCAGAATTGTGAACAAAAACTTCTACGGTAACTTATATGACAGAAGACCAGAAATTGATCAAGAATATGGTAAATATGACAACAAACTAGTTCCTAAGAGCGAGCACAGAGTAGTGGCAATAGATACTTCTAATGCCAATGCTTGTATGTCAATCGAAAGAACGGGACCAAAATCATGGTCTCGGTACAATCTTTACCACATTCAGATACTGGAAAAAGTCATTCATGATCTCATTGATGGTAACCACATTGAACAGAGTGATGTAGCGATAATCACTCCGTATAGGAGTCAAACAGGTTTCATAAGAGAAATGTTGCTTGAGTCGGGGTTCAAAGATATAGATCTAGGAACAGTCCATAGCTTTCAGGGCATAGAAAAGCAGTACGTTATATTTGACCTTGTAGAAGCACCAGGAAAGAGAAACATCGGTAAATTAGTTAACGATAAACATGAGAAATACTTAGGGAAGAGCTGGATTGATAATGATGCGTTGAGATTGCTTACTGTGGCATTTTCGAGACCGAAGGAGAAACTGCTAATAATATCCCATAATAAACACATATTAGGCAATCTACCGCGAAATTCAGTGATTAGAAGTATCGTAGCCGACCTGACAAACCGTAAGGCTATTGTAGATGGGTCTGATCTTGTTCCCTATTATGTACCAGCAGATGAATATCCAGACGCCGCATTGTTCAGTGAGGAGGAATTGCTGGCAAGTGAAGCAGTATTCAATCAGAGGAGTTTCTATCCACATCTAATTAGAGACTTAAAGAATGCCAAGGAACAAGTCATTTTCATATCGGGCTATATGGCCACCAAACGTATAGATAAATTAATGCCTTACTTCACGGACCTCTTATCAAGAGGGGTAGATATCAAGATAGTTACTAAGCCCCCAAGAGAGCAGATGACCAAAGAGCAGGAGTTGGAGCAGCTACACAATAGGTTAAGAGATATGGGCATAGTGGTATATCCGCTTTACGGAACACACGAAAAGGTAGTTGCCATAGATAGTCATATACTATATGCAGGCAGTTTGAATGTACTTTCATTCAATCATAACTCCAAGGAAATGATGATTAGAAGTGATAGTAAGTCAAAGCTACAAAAAGTATTTTCTGTATTAGTCAAAGACAATCGAGTACTAGAGGATTGCTTAATTAGAGGTGGATACATACCTCTTCCCTTGAAACCAGAAGTGTATGAAGATATTCTGGACAGGGTGCGTCCGAAAAACAGAGAGTCACCCAAAACCAAGCAAGAAAGCAAAGAATATTACAGGAGCATGCTGAAGAAATTGAGATGGGTTATTTCAGACGACAAAAGAATTCCTGTTATGGCTATCCTTCATAACAGTACAATTGAAGTTATTCTTAATGATCCCCCTACAACTGTTGATCGACTCTTATCACTACCAGAATTCAGAAGAAACAGAACCAACATTAGAGGTTATGAAAACATTGTATTAAAAATACTAAAGGAGTATAGAGAAGTAATTGGCAAGGATGAAGTCAAAAGAAGGAAGCTATGAAGTTTGTTATAATTATTGACCAGCGTGAAGACGGTTTGTCTATCGTCGAATGTCCTTAGAAAATATTGAAGTTTGGCTGTTGCGATACGTGAGATAAATGAAAGCGGTAGAAGTTAGAGAACTGGTCAAGGACTATGGTAGCTTCAGGGCACTGAATGGAATCTCTTTTGAAGTAAACGAAGGGGAGATATTTGGTCTGATAGGTCCCAATGGTGCGGGCAAGACAACCGCACTGAGGGTCGTTGCCACGTTGCTTCAAATAACCTCTGGTTCGGTAACAGTCTTCGGCTATGAACTTCCTAAAGAGGCAGGAAAGGTGAGAAAGATAATAAGCTATTTGCCGGAGGAGGCTGGCGCCTATAAGAATCTCACGGGTAGGGGATACCTGAATTTTATCGCCAAATTCTTTAGTGAGGGGGAGAGATTCCAAAACATGGTCCAGAGAGGACTGGAAATAGCTAATTTGGAAGAGAGAATAGACGACAAAGTTGACACATATAGCAAGGGAATGACACGGCGTTTGCTTGTGGGCAGGGCTTTAATGGCGAACCCAAGATTGGCAATATTAGATGAACCCACCTCCGGCCTGGACGTGGTGAATGCTCAAGAGGTACGAAGGATAATAAATAACGCAGTGGAGGGGGGAACGGCTGTCTTATTGTCTTCGCATAACATGCTTGAGGTGGAGCTTTTATGTCACCGCATCGCTTTGATAAACGATGGGAGGATAATTGCCGGTGGGACTGCTGCGGAACTTAAAAATAAATATAGCGCTGGCAATATAGAAGAAGCTTTCGTTAAGGCAATAAAATGATTGGCAACATAGTAAAGAAAGAATTCAAGGAATTGTTTGTTCTCTCAACTATAATCCCAATATTGGTTATTGCTGTAGTGTATGGGTCTGTGGGGAATATGATTGGCAACATCGGGGAAACCATGAAGGAGAAGCCAATTATAGGAATCGTGGATATGGACGACGGCGATTTTTCTAATATAGCTGTATCAGTTATTACAGGGAGGGGGGAGGTTATCTATGATGGCGGTGATGTTGAAGAAGGCCTGGAAGAAGTAAGAGAAGAAAATGGGGTTGCGCTTCTCGTAATACCGGATAACTTCAGCCAAAGCATTTATGCCAATAACCCCGGGAAAATAGAAATTTTCTGGATAATGAGAGGGGTGGGGATGATGGATTCCATATCATCAGGCACGGTTGAAGGGCTTATTCAAGCAGTGAACCAGGAGATATCGAAGACACTGATACAGCAGGATAGCTCATCGGACCCAGCCTTAGTCCTAGCGCCAACGACAAGAGTTGAAACCACATTTTTCAAGGGCAAGGAAATCGAGGGTGTATCGCCAGGTGCGCTGGGTAATATGCTTATGTCGCAATCGATAGTTGTTCCAATTGTGGTAATGATGTTAATAATCATGGCCGGTAGTTCTGTAATATCGTCAATGGGGTTAGAGAAGGAAAACAAGACCCTAGAGACATTGTTAACCCTGCCTGTAAGGAGAAGTCATATAGTAATTGGCAAAATGGTTGGTAGCGCTCTGGTAGGAATGATAATGGCAGCCATCTACATGATTGGATTCTCACGCTACATGAGCTCGTTCCAGAGTTCAGATATAAATCTGGCTAATTTTGGGTTAGCTCTGGGCATGCAAGATTATGTACTGGTAGGAATTTCATTATTCATGGCTCTTTTGGCCGGACTTTCACTATGTATAGTCTTGGGAACGTTTGCTAAGAATTATAGAAGTGCCCAGGCATTAATTTTCCCGATAACCGCCGTGGCTCTTATCTCTGCGTTCATCGTCATGTTTAAAGATTTCGATACCATTCCTGCCGTCTTAAGAATTCTGGTGTTTGCCATACCTTTTACCCACCCTATGATGGCTATGCGGGCTCTTATGCTAGATAATTATTCGCTGGTAATCGGCGGTATTGCTTATACAGCAGTTTTCACTATAATAATGGTGGCGGTGGCAGTTCGCATTTTCAATTCAGACAGGTTGCTGACCGGAAGCGTTCAAAAAAGGGCAGGTTTGGGAAAACTGGTGTGGGGATTCCGCCGGTAATAAATCAGCCAGCCCAAAAAAACTTTCCTGTGCACTCAGGTGCTTTGAATTTCGAGGGCGTTTTGGATAAATTCCTAGTAATAAGGTAGAGGCGGGTCCACATGATAACCATAGATGGTGGGGCGAAGTCGGGGAGCGGGACCATAGTTCGCTATTCGGTTGCGCTGGCTAGCCTGATAGGCGAGGAAATAAAGATAAAAAATATCAGAGCGGGCAGGGATAAGTCAGGGCTGAGAGCGCAGCATCTTAAAGTGGTGCAGGCTTGCCAGGAGATGTGTAAAGGCAACGTGGGAAATGCCACGGTGGGCTCGAAGGCGATTACCTACGCATCCGGAGAGAAATTCAATGGGGGGGAGTATAGTTGGGATATAGGTACGGCGGGCTCAACTACCATGATGGCTCAGACGCTTTTACCCTTGGCGTTATTTGCCCGAAAACCCTCCAAATTCAGGCTGGAAGGCGGGCTGTTTCAAGATTTTGCCCCTTCGGCTTATCATATGAAGTTTGTGTTGCTTCCGATTCTCGAGCGAATGGGTGTTCAGGCAGAACTTGACATAATCCGTCCTGGCTATGTACCAAGAGGCGGTGGAGTCTTAGAAATTAGAGTTGAGCCAACGGGGAAGCTAAAGCTGTTAAATCTCACCCAACAGGGAAAAATATGTAATATTAAAGGCATAGCGCTTTCTTCGCATTTGTGGGAAAAGAGGGTATGCCAGAGGATGACAGCAGAATGTCAGAGGGTGTTAACCTCTTATGATTATAAAGCGGAGATTGAGGAAATAGAGGATGAAAGCTCCCTTCAAGAAGGGGCAGCCCTGACTATATATGCCCAAACAAGCCTGGGTAACAGGATAGGTTCCGACAGGGCAGGAAGACCAGGCAGGAGCTCGGAATCCATAGGCAGATATGTGGCTGAGAGATTTATAGAAGATGTTAAAACTGGTGCCGCAGTTGATAGATATATTGCCGACCAACTTATAATCTATGCCGGCTTAGCCGATGGGGTCACCAGGTATTCAGCCCCTGACATAAGTGAACATGTGAAGACGAACTTGTGGCTAATTGAGGAATTTCTGGGCGCTAAAACAAGGATCGATGGTAATGTTATAGAGATAGAGGGGATTGGTTTCACCTAAATGGAAAACCTGGTCAAGAGGGCAGCCCAGGATTTGGCGGAAAGCAAATACGCCATTGCTTTAACCGGGGCGGGAATTTCCACTGAATCGGGCATACCTGATTTCAGGGGACCAAAGGGGATCTGGACCACAAATAAAGAGGCAGAGGCGAAAGCTTATCAGAGATACGAGCTTTTCCTGAACAACCCCAGGGCATACTGGGAGGAAATGATGGGATTTAAGGGGACATATGGGGCGTTTTATGAGGAAATCATAAGGGCCGGGCCAAATCCAGGGCACTATGCTCTAGCTGAACTCGAAGCTCTGGGGATACTAAAGTGCGTAATCACGCAAAATATTGATGGCCTACATAAAAAGGCGGGGAGCAAAAGGGTTTTAGAGTATCACGGCACAGTCCTTGCTGTGAGGTGTATTTCCTGCGGCTCAAGGTTTGCCAGAGAAGAAATCTCCCTCGATGAGTTGCCCCCTCGCTGCCAGTGTGGTGCTGCTCTGAAATATGACGTAGTTCACTTTAAGGAGCCAATACCCTCAGATGTCATTGAGGAATCGGAGAAGGAAGCTTCGAGATGTGACTTGATGATTATCTGCGGAACATCAGCAGTGGTCTATCCTTTTGCAAATCTGCCCAGGATGGCGAGATTTACTTCGGGCAGATCGGTCGCGGGCCTGGATGTAATGGGGCATAAGGCTAATGTGAAGATAATAGAGGTGAATGCGGATCCTACGCCGCTCACCCGCGAAGGCATATCAGACTATTTAATGCAGGGAAAAACGGGTGAGATATTGCCCAGGATAATGGAAGAGGTGAACAAAGCTCGGTTCTATCACAAGCACTGAAACCGAAGCTTTCGTTAGCTGTCTTCTAGTCTACGTCACTCTCTTTAGTCTGGGGCTGGGGGTGATGCCGGGCATTCTGCCTCTTTTAGCGATTGGTTTGCCTTCTATTTCGTGAAGATCGGCGGTGAAGTTAATGGGCTTGGCATCGCTGATATAGCTGCCAACAGCGAAGACATCCACAGGCGCTCCTTCCTCGATAAAATGGCTGATTCGTTCCGGGTTAATTCCACCGCTGACAACTATCTGTACATCCTTAAAACCCTCGAGGTCCAGCCAGGCTCGAACCTCTTTGACCAGATCGGCCGTAACCCGGCCCCTTTCTGAGGGTGTATCCAATCTTACGCCTTGTAACTTTCCCTGCATCGCTTTAGCTACGTTTACACTTTCTCTAACTTCATCCTCAAAAGTATCTACCAGGGCGATGCGCGGCACCTCGGGGGGCATGTGCTTGTTAAAAGCAAGAGTGGCCTTAGCCGTGTTGTCCATAATAATGATGAGGGCGTGGGGAATGGTCCCTGTAGGTTCGATACCGGCAAGCTTTGCTCCGGAGGTACTGGCACAGCCATTACAGCCTCCGACTATAGCGGAGTATTCCATAATGCCGACTATTGAGGGATGAACATGACGAGCTCCGAAGCTGATGACAGGAACGCCCCGGGCAGCATCAACGCACTCTCGGGCAGCGGTGGCCCAGCCGCTACAATGGGAGAGTATGCCTAGATAAGCTGTTTCATAACTTCCGTAGCTTTGATAGGGTGCTTTTATGCGCAGGATTACCTCTTTTTTATCGAAAGGCTCACCTTGAGATAGCGACCACACTTCACAATTATCCTTAGGAAGAACCTCATCGAGCAATGATTTAACCTCTTCTATGCCGCACAGGATACCATCTCGGCCAGGAAATACCTCCATAGTTGCTATGGGATTTATTCCTTCTTTCTTAAGTATTTCCACAGTACGGGGAAAATAGATGTCGGCAGTTTCCCCACTCAACCATGAATCTGGGATTTCGAAACGAGACGAAGAAACCTCAACCGGGGGTGTAATAAGCTTGGCTCCCAGCACCCTATCCATATAGTCCAGGGCGAATAAGTGAGCTTTTTTATCGAAGGAAGCAACGCAATCAACGGGAACTTCAACTTGATAGCCTCTGTTTCTGGCATCGATTACTGCTTGCAGGACGCAAATATGGGTGGTAACGCCGCAGACGACTATGGTTTCGGGTTTGATTGCCTCCAGTCTCCTGTCTAAAGGTGTGTTGTGGAAACTGCTGAAAGTCTTTTTCGGTATTATTTCACCGGGATACTGTGAAAGCTCAGGTATGAGTTCAGCTTCCTCAGTATCTTCAATGCAATGGGGTGGGAACATTTTGAATTCAGGGTCTTCGGGTGTGTGATGGTCACATAAATAGAAGATTTTCGAGCCCTGCTCTGACTCTCGCTCCAGTAGTTTTTGGACATTGGGTATGATACTGCGGGCAGCTTTTCCGCAATAAAGCGGATAACCTTCCTCGAGGAAGCCACGTAGCATATCTGTGACAATTACTGCTCTAGCCATATATCATCAATGATTGAGTATAGTTTATTTTACTATCATTAACAATGCTTATACACTCCATATCCACAAATTCTAAGCACTAATTGTTAAGTAAATAATTCCTGAATATTCAGGGTTAAATGATTCTGTGTTTGCCCAGGTCAGTGTCTGAAGTGGCGGACTCCGGTAAATATCATAGCTACATTATACTTGTTCGTCAGTGCAATTACGTCTTCGTCTCTCACCGAGCCACCGGGCTGGATGATGGCGGTAACTCCGTGCTTGATTGCCAGTTCCGGGCCATCGGCGAAAGGGAAAAAGGCATCTGAGGCAAGGACGCTATTTTTGGCTTGGTCTCCAGCTCTTTTCAAAGCTAGCTCAACGCTTACCACACGGCTTGGCTGTCCAGCTCCCATACCTAACAACGTTTTGTCCTTGGCGACAACTATGGCGTTAGATTTTATACCTTTAACTGCCTTCCAGGCAAAGAGCAAATCTGATAGCTCAGACTCACTCGGTTGACGCTTGGTTACGATGCGGGGCTTGAGTTCGGGTTCGGTTAACAGGTCTGGCGATTGAGCCAGGAAGCCACCTCTGATGTAGCGAAAATCGAAAAACGATTCAGCGTGCGAGGGTTGATGATAGGGAGCGACCTTAACTAGGCGCAGGCTTTGTTTCTGTCTTAGTAATTCCAGAGCCTCCTCCTGATAACCCGGAGCAACAATGGCATCGTAATGGCTCTTATCTATCTCTTGGGCAGTAGCTAAATCAAGTGTTCGGTTGCTGGCAACTATGCCGCCAAAGGCAGCTACAGGGTCGCCAGCTAAAGCTCGATGGTAAGCCTTGGCTAAGTCGTTATGGGAAGCTAGTCCGCAGGAGTTAGTGTGCTTCATTATGGCAATGGTAGGAGCAGTGAAATCACATAACACGTTTAAAGAAGCATCTAAATCAAGGAGATTATTGAAGGATATTTCGGGTCCGCCAAGCTGCTCCAGGAATGCCATTCCTCCTTGTCTGTGTTTGACGTTTTGCTCGACGTAAAAGGCGGCTTGCTGATGAGGATTCTCGCCATAGCGAAGGTCACGAGCCTTTTTTAAGGCTATAGTCATTTCTTCTGGAAAAGCTTCTTCGTTAAGGTATTGAGCGATAGCGGTATCATAAAGGGCAACATGCTGGAAAGCTTTTTGAGCCAACCGTTTCCTATATGCCAAATCAATATTGTTCTGGCGCAGCTTTTGCAATATTGCATCGTAGTCCCCGGGGTCGACTACTACCAGGACGGAGGAGAAATTTTTAGCTGCGGAGCGAATCATGCTTGGTCCGCCAATATCGATGTTCTCTAGCGCCTCGTCCAGAGAAACTTCGGCTTTGGTCACAGTTTCCACAAAGGGATATAGGTTGACCACTACCATGTCAATGAGTCCAATATTGTTCTGGGTTAGCTGTGATAGATGCTGAGGAAGGTTACGTCGGGCTAATATGCCGCCATGCACTGCGGGGTGTAAAGTCTTTACTCGGCCGTCCAGGATCTCAGGAAAGCCAGTAAGTTCTGAGATACTTTGTATTTTTACTCCATCAGCCTCTAAAGACTTCTTGGTGCCGCCGGTGCTGAATATCTCAATTCCCAATTCTTTTAGTCCCTGGGCAAAAGCAATTACCCCTGATTTATCTGAGACACTAATTATTGCACGCATAGAACCTCCTTTAATTTATAAATTTCTTATTACTCTTTCTTCGCCTTCTCGCTTGATTATCTTGCCGATAGTTTTAGCTTGAGACAAGATACTGACAATCCTGGCTACATGTTGGGGAGAACAAACTAAGGTCATGCCTATCCCCATGTTGAACACTTGATACATTTCTGCTTCTTCTATGTTGCCGTTTTCCTGGATAAGTTTGAAGATGGGCGGTATATCCCAGGAATCGTGATGAAGATAGGCGGTGAGTCCCGGAGGTAAGATACGAGGGATATTACCCACAAAACCACCACCGGTAATATGAGCCATACCTTTAATCAATGGCAAGGTTGACTTGAGTTGTGGGTAGTAGCAATGGTGGACCTGGAGTAATTCTTCACCGAGGTTTTTGCCTAGCTCAGGATAAAATTCATTTAAGCGCGAAGGGTTAGCATCAATGCCAAAGACTCTTCGTACTAATGAATAGCCATTGGTGTGTAAGCCAGATGAAGGCAGGCCAAGGATTACATCATTCGGGGCAATGGAACTGCCGTCGATGATATTTTTCCTTTCTACCACTCCAACTATGAAACCTGCCAAGTCATAATTCCTCTTAGAATATATGCCCGGCATCTCGGCGGTTTCACCGCCAATTAATGAGCAGCCAACTTCTTGGCAGGCTTGCACTAAGCCTGAAATGATAGCTTCGATTTGCTTAGGCACAAGCTTATCTGCAGCAATATAGTCGAGGAAGAAAAGGGGCTCAGCGCCGCAACAGAGAATATCGTTCACGCAGTGATTGACTATGTCCATACCCACGGTATTGTTTTTATCCAGGAGCGATGCTATTTTTAACTTGGTGCCTACCCCATCAACACTGGAGACCAAAACTGGTTCATTGTATCCTTTGAGTTGAAACATACTGCCGAAAAATCCCGAGCCAATGACTTCGGATCGAAAGGTAGTTTGAGCTTGCTGGGCAATGATTCCTTTGACTTCATTGGCGAGGTGAATATCCACACCTGAGATGGCATAAGCTTCCTTAGAAACGTCTTTCACTGAATTTCTCCTGGGGAGGAAGTGCTTCCAAAGCCAGCTTATCCATTTCTATTTGGACCGGTATAGGGTATGCCCCGGTAAAACAAGCAAGGCAGAAAATATCTCTGGGTAGCCCAACAGCTCGAATTAAACCATCAAGGCTGAGGTATCCTAGTGAATCAACACCAAGGTATTCTTTTATTTCAGGGACGGTCTTTCTTGCAGCGATAAGTTGCCATCTCGCCGCCATGTCTACACCGAAGAAGCAAGGATAACGGATGGGAGGAGCGCAGATGCGAAGGTGAATCTCTGCGGCACCTGCTTTTCTGAGAAGATTGACCACACGCGGAGTAGTGGTGCCGCGAACAATGCTATCATCGACGACTATCAACTTCTTGCCAGCAATTATCTGTGAGAGGGGGTTGAATTTTAATTGAACGCCAAGCTCCCGTATCCTCTGGTCAGGCTCAATAAAGGTACGTCCTACATAGCGGTTTTTCAGCAGACCTTCGCAATATGGGATATTCGAGGCGTGCGAATAGCCAATGCCGGCAGCAGTGGCTGAGTCAGGAACGCCCATGACGAAATCAGCATCGACTGGATATTCTTCGGCCAGTCTTCTACCCATAGCTTCCCTTATAGGATAGAGCAGTTTGTCCTCGATTATGCTGTCCGGACGGGCAAAATAAATGTATTCAAAGATGCACAAAGCTTTTTTATTACTGTGCTTCTTAAAACTTGTCATTCCCTGGCTGTCAATGATTACAATTTCCCCCGGTTCGACTTCTCTGATGAATTGGGCACCTATGTGGTCCAAGGCACAACTTTCTGAGGCGATACTAAATCCATTGTCAATGGTTCCTAGACAGAGTGGACGTACGCCGAGGGAGTCACGAACTCCGATCACCTTATCTTCAGTTAAGATCACTAGTGAATAAGCTCCTTGGAGGCGGTGCATGGCATATTCTATTTTCTTCTGCCAGTTCTGGCCGGGGGAGGCTAAAATAAGGGTGGCAATGATTTCGGAATCACTGCTGGTGTGAAACTGATAGCCACGCTTCTGGAGTTCGTCCCTGAGTAACTCGAAGTTGATGATATTGCCGTTATGTGCCAGAGCAATGGTCAACCCATCTGCTTTCGCT
>Ga0180434_10008399_pt1 | contig 11397 bp, 11 predicted proteins | sample SS_ome_7_FD_132453 | JGI IMG/M metagenome (GOLD analysis project Ga0180434, IMG submission 132453) | Hypersaline lake sediment archaeal communities from the Salton Sea, California, USA - SS_1_D_2 metaG | ecosystem: Environmental > Aquatic > Non-marine Saline and Alkaline > Hypersaline >... | reverse complement strand
GCACTCGACGCTGAGGGACGCATCACGCCGGGCATCGGCGATCCAGTGCAGCGCCAGCAGATTCGATCGGCGAGCCAGTCGGCCGGATCGACCTAGTCTGGATGCACTGCGACACACCCCATGGCCCAGCAGCGGGACACGGCCAGTGGCACCCTGATCACCCTGGTGAGTGGTGCCGTTCTCGGAGCTGCCGGGCTCGCCTGGTGGCTTCTCTCCGAGGCGGACCGACGCCAGCGCGGCCAGCGGCAACGCAACATGCTTTACGCCTCGCGCCTCCAGGACGGCAGCGAGGCCAGTGATCGCAGACGGCGGCGGAACAATCAGGCCCAGCTCGAGCAGCGGGTGGAGCAACTCAACGCCGCCATCGCCGACGTGCGCCGTCAGCTCGAGGATCTGGGCGCCAGGAACTAAGAGCTGCGCTCGGTAGGTTGGCATCAGTCAATCACCGGACTCCGGCTGCCATCGATGCTCCGCTCCGACGCCGTCACGCAGGGGATCCAGCGTTCACCCAACCGCGCCATGCTCCGCGCCGTTGGCTTCGGGGATTCTGATTTCGGCAAGCCGATCATCGGCATCGCCAACGGCTACAGCACGATCACACCGTGCAACCTGGGCCTGAACGATCTGGCGCGCCGCGCCGAGGAGTCGGCTCATGCCGCTGGGGCAATGCCGCAGATGTTCGGCACGATCACCGTGAGCGATGGAATCTCCATGGGCACCGAGGGGATGAAGTATTCCCTTGTGAGCCGCGAGGTGATCGCCGATTCAATCGAAACGGCCGTGAACGGCCAGAGCATGGATGCGCTGCTGGCGATTGGCGGCTGCGACAAGAACATGCCCGGCGCCATGCTCGCCATGGCCCGCATGAACATCCCCTCGATCTTTGTCTACGGAGGCACGATCAAGCCGGGCAAGCTCGGCGCCTGCGATCTCACGGTGGTGAGCGCCTTTGAGGCGGTGGGTCAGTTCAGCGGCGGCAAGATCGACGAGCAGGAGCTCACCGCGATCGAAAAGAACGCCTGCCCCGGCGCCGGCAGCTGCGGCGGCATGTTCACCGCCAACACGATGAGTGCGGCGTTCGAAACCATGGGGTTGAGCCTGCCCTACAGCTCCACCATGGCGGCCGAAGATCCCGAAAAAGCCGACAGCGCCGCCCGCAGCGCAGAGGTGCTGGCTGAGGCGATCAAGGCCAACATCCTGCCTCGCGACCTGATGACCCGCGAGGCCTTTGAAAACGCCATCAGCGTGATCATGGCCGTGGGCGGCTCCACCAACTCGGTGCTGCACCTGCTCGCCGTGGCCCGCACCGCCGGTGTGAATCTCTCGATCGATGACTTCGAGACCATTCGGCAGCGGGTGCCCGTGATCTGCGATCTCAAGCCCAGCGGCCGCTACGTGACCGTGGACCTGCATCAGGCCGGTGGCATCCCCCAGGTGATGAAGCTCCTGCTTGATGCCGGCCTGCTCCACGGGGACTGCCAAACGATCGAAGGCAAAACCCTCAAGCAGGTGCTCGCCGATGTGCCCTCAGTGCCCCCCGCTGGGCAGGACGTGATTCGCCCTCTGAACAATCCGCTCTATGCCAAGGGCCACCTCGCCATCCTCAAGGGCAACCTGGCCGAAGAAGGCGCCGTGGCCAAGATCAGCGGTGTGAAGAATCCGGTGATCACCGGCCCGGCCCGCGTGTTTGAAAGCGAGGAGACCTGCCTGGCCGCCATCCTCGATAAGCAGATCAACCCCGGCGACGTGGTGGTGGTGCGCCAGGAGGGCCCCGTAGGCGGCCCCGGCATGCGCGAGATGCTCAGCCCCACCGCCGCGATCGTGGGCCAGGGCCTGCTCGATTCCGTGGCACTGATCACCGATGGCCGCTTCTCTGGCGGTTCCTTTGGTCTGGTGGTGGGTCATGTAGCACCGGAGGCCGCCGTGGGGGGCACGATCGGCCTGGTGCAGGAAGGCGACAGCATCACCGTGGATGCCAACCAACTGCTGATCCAACTCAACGTGGATGCAACCGAGCTGGCCCAGCGCCGCGCCGCCTGGACCAAGCCCGAACCCCGTTACCGCACCGGTGTGCTCGGCAAGTACGCCCGCCTGGTGAGCTCCAGCAGCAAGGGGGCGGTGACCGATCAAGCCTGACCAGGCCCACCTCCAGCCAGAAGAGCCCTCAGTCGCCGCGCCAGTGCTTCCAATGGCGCCCCATCGCGAGGGCGCTCACACCGTTGGCCACTGCTCCCATCCATCCACACTGGATGGGATCCCTGCCAGAGCAGCGGCCGCTCATCCTGCTGCCACCAACTGAGCATCAGGTGCAGATCAGTGCCACTGCGATAGATCTCCAACTCCAGATCCAGCTCAGGGCGTCGGTCGCCGCCAGGGTCCCTGCTTTCGATCCGCAGGTGGGCGTCGTCAGTGGTCAGATCCACCGCACCACTCACGTTTGGCTCCCCAACCACGGGAACCACCGCATGCCGCTGCGGTTTGAGGCACACATCCGCTGCTGCGGCAATCAGCACCTGCAGATCCATCAGACCACCGGTTCAATCGCACGCACAAGCAGCTGAATCGGGCCGGAGCGGAAACCGGGGTTCTCCCGGCCATCCTCGGCAAAACGGGAATGGAGCAACTGGAGCCGGGTCACTCCCGAGGCATCAAATCGCACCGGCAGGCTCACGGGCTTGGCCCGGACCACAGGCTTGAGATCAGCCAAGGGAATCACCGTGGTGGTGGTTCCCTCAGCCTCGGTCGGCAGCGAAGCCACCCAACGCAGCCCTCCCGGGATCAGATCGGTGAGGCCTAAAACACCATCGCGGCAAGCGACGGCCAGCTTGAGGGTGCGACCACCTCCATCCACCACGATCCTCAACCCCTGGGCAGCGGACCAATCCAACGGCGGCCGGAACACCGGAGAGCGGCAGCTCACAAAGCCACCACCCTCGGCCACCACGTCACCCTCGAGCCAGAGGCCCTCGGAGCTGAAGCGGCAGCCTGCCCTGCTGGACCCGCCCATGATCGTGTCGTTGAGGCAGGTCCAATCCGCAAGTCGAACAGACAATGACACCAAGCCTCAGTCGACCACGACGGCTTCGAACACCACCAGATCGTTGTTCTTCAGGGCTTCGGCGACGGCGTTACCAACAGAAATCGCCCGGATGCGCGCATTGATCACGTTGAGCGCAGCGTTCGGATTGACGTTGCTGGGCAAGGTGCCGAGCACATCGCCGAGGCTGAGCTGGCCGATGGCGATCACGGGCTGCTTGGCGATCTTGCCGGCCACGAAGTAGTCACTAAGCGCAACGATCCCGGCGGGAGTCGCCGTCTTTGTGGCGAGGGCCAGGTTGGTGAGGCGGGTGGCGATGGAGGAGCAGCGCTTCTTCACCGAAACGCCTCCCTGGGGAGCGTTCACCAGGGCCACGGGGTAGGAGCCGGAACCGGCCAACGGTGCGATCGTGCTGGGGTTGATCGCCACACCATCAGCGGGGCGGGGCATCGGGCCGAGACCCACCACATAGTTCTTGCCCGCCTTGAGGCACTGGAAGGCAAAGATCGATTGGCTCTTGGCCTCAGCCATCGGCACACCGAAAGCGAAAGCCGAGAGGGAGAGAGCGCCAGCGGAGGCAGCGAGGCGATGCAGCATGGGAGGAAGGAAAAACGGCCTGAGCTTAAGGGGTCCTCAAGGCCGCTTCATCGGCAAGGATGATCACTTCGCCGGCCGGTTGCACCAGGCGAGCCGGGGTGCGCTCAGGTGACTCGCCAGGATCGAGCAAGCGACTGAGGGCCTGACGCTTGCCCTCACCGCTCACGAGGAACACCACCTGACGGGCGGCGCTGAGAACGGGAGCGGTGAGGGTGATCCGATCCAGCCCCTTGCCGCGACCGATCGTGGTCCAGCGATCGCGCACCATCGGGGCCTCCGTGCCCGGAAACAGCGAGGCGGTGTGACCGTCATCGCCCAGACCGAGCAGCATCAGATCAAACACCGGCGGCGCCCCACTGCACAGGCGTGACACAAGGTCGGCGAAGGCGTCGGCACTGGCCTCGGCCGACGCCAGCTCCACCGTGGGTACGGGGTGGAAACAGGCACGTGCACCCGGCTGCCCCGGCTTGAGGAGGGTGTTGCGCAGCATCCGGGCGTTGCTGGAGGCATCATCGGCGGCGACCCAACGTTCATCGCCAAGCAGCACATCCACCCGATCCCAGGGCAGATGCTCATGGCCGAGCAGCTCGTACGCCGTTGCCGGGGTGGTGCCTCCGGAGAGGGCAATCTGGGCTCGGTCGCGCTGATCAAGAGCCAGATCAATCGCCGTGGCGATGTGCTCTGCGGCGCGGCGGGCCAGATCCTGGGAATCCTTGGCCCGCTCGATGCGATAGGAGGTCATCCGACCACCCTCAGTTCAGCCACTCGGTGTGGAAGACACCGTCCTTGTCGACCCGCTCGTAGGTGTGGGAACCGAAGCAATCGCGCATGGCCTGCACCAGGTTCTGAGGCAAGCGCGAGGTGCGGTAGCTGTTGATGTAATCCAGCGTGCTGCTCAGGCAGGGCACGGGGATCCCTGCCTCAGCAGCACCGGCCACGATCTGAGCCAGGCCAGGCAAGCGACGGTTCACCTGATCGGCGAACCAGGGGTCAATCAGCAGATTGGGAAGCTGGGGGTCAGCGTTGAAAGCATCCTGAATGCGCTTGAGCAGACGGGCGCGAATGATGCAACCGCCCTTCCAGATCTGGGCGATCGAGGGCATGTGAAGGTTGTAGTTGTGCTCGGCGGAGGCGATGCGCAGCAGCTCCATCCCCTGGGCGTAACTCGCCATGCAGGCCAGCACCATCGCGTCCATCAACGGGGCCATGCCATCGGCGGGGCTGCCCATGTCAAAGGGCTTGATCGCCGGCCCCTTGAGCAGGGATTCGGCCTTGATGCGCTGATCCTTCATCGAGCTCATCACCCGACCGTTCAATGCGGCGTAGATGGTGGGCACGGAAGCGCCCATCTGCAGGGCACTCACGACGGTCCAGAGGCCAGTGCCCTTCTGGCCGGCCTTGTCCTGGATCTTCTCCACCAGGTCACTGCCGTCGTCGGGATCCTTGGTGCGCAGACACACCTCCGTGATCTCCACCAGATACGAGGCCAGTTCCTCGGTGCTGTTCCAGTGGGCAAACACATCCGCCATCGCGCTGCCGCTCAGGCCACCGACACGCTTCATCAGGTCGTAGCCCTCCGCCAGGATCTGCTCGATGCCGTACTCAATGCCGTTGTGCACGGTCTTGACGAAGTGGCCCGACCCCCCGGGGCCGATGTAGGTGACGCAGGGCCCGTCTTCCACCTGGGCGGCCATCTTGCACACCAGACTCTCAATCGCGTCATAGGAGGATTTGGTGCCGCCGGGCATCATGCTCGGACCTTCCAGAGCACCCTTGGCACCACCGGACACGCCCATGCCAATGAAGCCAAAGCTTTTGCTCTCCAACTCAGCCACCCGTCGCTCGGTGTCGTGGTACTCCGAGTTGCCACCATCGATCAGTAGATCGCCCTCCTCCAGGTAAGGGGAGATCTGCTGAATCACAGCGTCGACCGGGCCACCGGCCTTCACCATCATCAGAATCCGGCGGGGACGCTCCAGCTTGTTAACGAAATCCTGAAGATCCGTGGCGCCCTGGATGTTGCGGCCGGCCCCGCGCCCGGCGAGGAACTCCTCCGTTTTGGCGTAGGTGCGGTTGTAAACGACGCTGGAGAAACCGTTGCGTTCAGCGTTGAGGACGAGATTCTCGCCCATCACACCGAGACCGATCAGACCGAAGTGCGCCTTGGACATGGATCCGTGAAGTCATTCACTGGCGTCAGTGTGACCACGACGGAGCGATTCGGCTGCAACCTGCACAACCTCTGTCAGCAGGAGGTGATCGGCGGCGATCCCGCTGGCGGGATCAGATCACCGTGCCATCAGGGATGGAGGCATTCTTCACCACCACAACGATGCCGTTGCGGATGTAGAAACCCAGCTCAGGCCGGTCGGCTTCTTCCACGTGATCCTTATTGACGATGGTGACGTTGGAGCCGATTCGCGTGTTTTTGTCGAGGATGGCGCGCTTGACCGTGGTGCCCTGACCCACACCCACTGGAATGCCACCACGCTCCCTGAGAACGGCGCGCTCAGTGGAGGATTCAAAGAAATCAGCCCCCATCAGCAGCGAGTCCTGGAGCACCACGTCGTTTTCCACCCGGCTGCGCACCCCCAGCACGCAATGGTGGATGCTGCACGACTTGAGAATGGTGCCCTCGCCGATGATCGACTCCGTGATCTGGGCATCCACGAGTTTGCTGGGCGGCAGATAACGGGGCCGGGTGTAAATCGGGAAGTCTTCGTCGTAGAAGCTGAAGGGCGGTGAAGGTTGCTGGGTCAAGGCCAGGTTGGCCTCGTAAAAAGCACCGATGGTGCCGATATCTTCCCAGTAATCATCAAACACGTAACTCTTGAGCGTCATGCCACCCGCCAGGGCTTCAGGAATGATCTCCTTGCCGAAATCCTTATGTTGGGGGTGATCGTTAAGGAGATCGATCAGCGCCTTGCGGCTGAACACATAAATGCCCATCGAGGCCAGATAGGGCTTCTGCCCAGCCGATTCCGGCGACAAGCCGAAGCGGGAGGTGTCCACAGCCATCTCCTTGAGCGAGTCTCCCTTGGGCTTCTCCCGGAACTCCTGGATCGTGCCGTGGGCATCGGTGCGCATCAGGCCGAATGCCTCCGCCTGCTGGGGATCCACAGGCAGAGCAGCCACGGTGAGGTCAGCACCCGACTGGCGGTGATGCTCCACGAACAGGCTGTAGTCCATGCGGTAGAGCTGATCTCCGGAGAGGATCAGATATTCGTCAACATCCCATTCCTGAAACAACCATTGATACTTACGCACCGCATCGGCGGTGCCCTCAAACCAGGAGGGGCTCTCGGGTGTCTGTTGCGCCGCCAGCACTTCCACGAACCCCTGACCGAAACCTGCACTGAGGTCGTAGGTCTGGGAGAGGTGTCGGTTCAGCGACGCGCTGTTGAACTGCGTCAACACATACATCTTGGTGATGTTGGAGTTGATGCAGTTGCTGATCGGGATATCGATCAATCGATATTTTCCAGCCAGTGGGACCGCCGGCTTGGCCCTCATCTTGGTGAGCGGGTAGAGGCGGGTTCCTGCTCCCCCCCCCAGAATGATGGCCAGAACGCGCTTCATGCCGCCCCCTTCAGATCGGCGTTGCGCGTGCAAACTTACCGGACATTGCGCCGTTCCAACCGCCATACGGTGAAGATCGGTCAAGAATGCTGGGAATCAGGTCTGGACTGCAGCGCTGGCCGACCGGACGGGCGAGGTCTCAGGCATCGGTGGAGGTTGAATCCAGCTCCAGCTCGAAGATCTGCTCGACAACCCGCAAGGCTTGCTGACGATCCTGACGGGGCTGGGGACTGCGCAACTGGGTCACGGGCGTGTGCAGAATCTTGTTGATGATGCCCTTACTGAGGGCTTCCACCACCTTGCGCTCCCGGGCCGAGAAGTCGGGCCCCATGCGACTGAGCGCTTTCTGCAGTTCATCCGAGCGGATCTGCTCGAGAGCTGAACGCAGGCGGTTGATCGTGGGAACCGCCTCCAGGCTGTCCCACCACTCCAGGAACAGACGCCCCTCCTCATCCAGGAGGCCCTGGGCTTCACGGGCCACCTGCTGGCGCGCTTCCTGATTGCGCGCCACCACTTCCTGCAGGTCGTCCACGTCAAAGGCCTCAACGCCGGCGATGCCAGCCACATCCGAGGCGATGTTTCGGGGAACACCGATGTCGATCAGACGCAGGGAGCTGCGCCGATTCAGCCGTTGCAGGCGAGCGGCATCGATGATCGGATCATCGGCCGCCGTGCTCGTGAACACCAGGGAACAAGTGCTCAGGCAATGGTCCAGCTCCTCCAGGGTGCGGCACTGCACCGGCAGCCCTGGGAAATCGGCGGCGAGCATCTGGGCCCGTTCACGGGTGCGGTTGAGCAACACCACACCGGAACACCCCTTGGCCTGCAGGTGCTGCAACAGCAAACGGCTCATGCGGCCGGCACCCACCACGGCCACCTGCTCCGTCTCCAGGGTGACCAGCTGATAGAGACCGCGGGCCTGGCCGAGCTTCAACTGGGCCAGCTCCACCGCAGCCGAACTGATCGACACCGCACCAGTGCCGAGATTCGTTTCACTTCGCACCCGCTTCCCTGTGCTGACCGCCTGGGTGAGGAGACGGTTGAGGATCGGGCCGATCGATTTGTGCTCCTGGCCCAGGCGCATCATCCTCTTCACCTGGGACAGGATCTGGCCTTCGCCGAGCACCAGACTGTCGAGCCCGGCGGACACCCGCAGCAGGTGGGCGACAGCGTCTTGATGGTGATATGTAAAGAGATGGGGGGTGAGGTCATCGGTGGGCAGACCGGAATGACCGCTGAGGAACTCACGCACGGCGGACATGCCCAGCTCGGGATGCCGCACCAGGGTGTAGATCTCAAGCCGGTTGCAGGTGCTGAGGATCGATGCCTCGAGCACCTGCTCATGGTCGCGCAGGGTCTGGAGCGAGGACTCCATCGTCTGCTCCGGGATACTGAGCTTCTCCCGGACTTCAATGGGTGCCGTGCGATGACTGAGGCCGACGACGGCAATATGCATGGAGTGAATTCCTCGAATCCAGACGAAACGGTGATCAGCTCAGAGCGATGCTCTGGGCGCCGTCCTTGATGTGCACCGTGTTGGTGAAGCGGCAGGTGTTGTCGAGATTGCTGATCACCAGGCTGCTGGTGCGGGTGCAATCCTTTTCGAACTTAACGCCGTGGAACAGGAGGCCGTCGGTGATCCCGCTGCCGGCGAACACCACATGCTCACCGGAGGCGAGCTCCTCGGCTTCATAGATCTTGTCGGGGTCGCTGATGCCCATCTCAGCCAGGCGGGCCAGGTTGCCCTCCTTGGTGAGATCGGCCCACTCCTTGGTTTGAGCGACCGCGGGGTCGTAGACGAGCTGGCCCTGGAAGTGACCGCCGAGGGCTCGCATGGCAGCGGCGGAGATCACCCCCTCGGGGGCGGCGCCAATACCCATCAGGCAGTGGGTGCCGGTGCCGGCGAAGCCACAGGCGATGGCCGCTTGCACATCACCATCGGAGATGGGCTGCACACGGGCGCCGGTGGCGCGGATTTCAGCGATCAGATCCTTGTGGCGGGCTCGATCCATCACCACGATCGTGAGCTCGCTCACCGCCAGGCCAAGGCACTCGCTGAGGATCTTGATGTTTTCGGTGGCCGACTTGCGGATGTCCACCTTGCCCTTGGCCGCCGGAGGAGCAGCCAGCTTCTTCATGTAGAAGTCGGGGGCATTGAACAGACCACCGCGATCGGAAGCCGCGAGCACGGCCATCGAACCGCGCTGGTTGTTGGCACAGAGGTTGGTGCCTTCGCAGGGGTCGACGGCGAAGTCGACGCCGGGGCCCGTTCCGCTGCCCACTTCTTCACCGATGTAGAGCATCGGCGCTTCGTCACGCTCGCCTTCCCCGATCACGATCCGGCCCTGCATCTCGATCTGGCCCATGCGCTGACGCATGGCCTCCACAGCAGCGGCATCGGCTTCATCCTTCTTGCCGAGACCGGTGAGGCGAGCGGAGGCGATGGCCGCCTGCTCCACGACCTCGAGTATTTCCTGGATGAGAGTGCGATCCACGGGTGTGCGGCGTTGGGGACGATTGCAGCGAACGGAGAGCGGTGCGGACCGGTCTGGGACTCGCCGAGAGCATCGGCAGGCCTGGGCCAGGGGCGCGATGCCGCAGGGCTTTCCAGCTCTTAAGCGCGGCTCACTGTATCAGTGGCATCAGCGCTTCCTACAATCGCCGCGCACTCCCGCGGACCCTTCATGAGCACCAAGCCCCTGGTGATCTCCCCGTCGATCCTCTCGGCCGATTTCGCCCGCCTCGGCGAGGAGGTGAAAGCGGTGGATCAGGCCGGTGCCGACTGGATCCACGTTGATGTGATGGATGGTCGCTTCGTGCCGAACATCACGATCGGCCCGTTGATCGTGGAAGCCCTCCGCCCTGTGACCCAGAAACCTCTGGATGTGCACCTGATGATCGTGGAGCCCGAGAAGTATGTGCCCGATTTCGCGAAAGCGGGAGCCGACATCATCTCGGTGCAGGTCGAGGCCTGCCCGCATCTGCACCGTAACCTGGCGCAGATCAAGGATCTGGGCAAACAGGCTGGTGCTGTGCTCAACCCCAGCACCCCACTCGACACCCTGGAGTATTGCCTTGAGCTCTGCGATCTGGTGCTGATCATGAGCGTGAACCCCGGATTCGGTGGGCAGAGCTTCATCGACAACCAGGTGCAGAAGATCCGAGACCTGCGTCGCATGTGCGAGGCCAAAGGCCTCGATCCCTGGATCGAAGTGGATGGAGGCGTCAAGGGCGCCAACGCCTGGAAGGTGATCGAGGCTGGGGCCAATGCGATTGTGAGTGGCTCCGGCGTGTTCAATCAGCCCGACTACGCCGCCGCCATTGAGGGCATCCGCAACAGCAAGCGCCCGGAAGGCGTTCTCGTTTGATCAAGACTCCATCACGAGGAAGGAGAAGCCCCGCCAATGCGGGGCTTTTTCATGGCGTGGGAGCGACGGTTGAATGCATGGCGATGCAGATGGCGATGGCGATGCTCAACCCTCGAAAAACCAGCCATAGCTGTGCAGGCCGATCCCCAGCAGGTTCACGCCGATGTAGCAGACCACAATCACCACCAGTCCGGCTGAGGCCACCAGGGCAGGCCGCCGGCCCTGCCAGCCGCGGCTGAGGCGCGTGTGCAGATAGGCGGCATAGACCAGCCAGCAGATCAGGGCCCAGGTTTCCTTCGGATCCCAGCTCCACCAGCTCCCCCAGGCTTCATTGGCCCACACGGCACCACTGATGATGCCCACGGTGAGCAGCAGGAAGCCCACGGTGATCGTGCGATAGCTGAGGCTGTCGAGCTGCTCGGCTCGGGAAAACTGCACCGGCGAGAGCTGCCAGGACGCGGTGGACTCAGGTTCCAGGCTGGGTCCAGTCAGAGCCGCACGACGAAAGCCACCGCTACCAATCGAACTGCTGCGCAATTCCAGAGCATTGCCCCGATCGATCACGAGCACAGCAATGGACAGCAGGGAGCCCACCAACAGGGCGGCGTAACTGACCATGATCACGCTCACATGCATGACCAACCAGCTCGATCTCAGGGCCGGCACCAAGGGGGATGCCTCCTGCAGACGATCGGGTAGAGCAAAGCTGGCGAAGGCAATGCAGCCCAGACCCATCGGCGTGGCGGCAGCCGCCACCAGGGGCGAGGCCCAGGCCCTCTCCTCCAGCAGCTGGGTGAGGGTGCAGGCCCAGGCGAG
>Ga0180434_10008398_pt1 | contig 11398 bp, 3 predicted proteins | sample SS_ome_7_FD_132453 | JGI IMG/M metagenome (GOLD analysis project Ga0180434, IMG submission 132453) | Hypersaline lake sediment archaeal communities from the Salton Sea, California, USA - SS_1_D_2 metaG | ecosystem: Environmental > Aquatic > Non-marine Saline and Alkaline > Hypersaline > Sediment... | reverse complement strand
TCTGACATGGATAGTCGACTACTCCATATCCGAAACTGCGGGGTGGAAACGCTTAATTGGGAAATCGTGGAAGACTGCGAGTGGTTAACCGCGACGCCCCCTGCCGGCGAATCATCCGGCGAAATGGACGACGTCCTGCTTGGCATCGACGCTTCAGGGCTTGTTCCCGGTGAATATTATTGCGAACTGCTGATTGTCGATCCGGCGGCTTCTAATAGCCCCATGGATGTTGTCTTGGTTTTATCCGTCCTGGATCCAATTTATGTCGATGATGACTCGCCTGACGATCCCGGCGCCGGAGATCCATCGATAAGCGATCCGCTCGAAGACGGCTCGCCCGAACACCCGTTTGACGCCGTGCAGGAAGCTATCGACGCAGCGAGCACGGGACATGTAGTAGCCGTCGAGGACGGCGTTTACACCGGCGAAGGCAACAGAGATCTGGAGTACCAGGGAAAAAATATCACAGTTCGCAGCATCAACGGGGCCGAGAACTGCATCATCGATTGCGAATCATCAGCACGCGGTTTCTTTTTCCATAACGGCGAAAGCAGAACCGCCATGGTAGACGGTTTTACAATCACCAACGGGGAAGCCGGTTACGGCGGCGGCGTCTTTTGTAATAACGACAGTCATCCGACAATAAGCAACTGCATCATCACGGGGAATACGGCTGAGAATGGTGGAGGCGGCGTCTGTTTACACCACAGCGACGCCCGCATAGCCGGCTGTTTAATTATCGATAATACCTGCGACAGGTATAGCGACGGAGCAGGGATAAGATGTCGTTCGAGTTCAGCTCAGATAGTCAATTGCACCATAGCGGACAATGCGTGTAACGACGGGGACGGCGGCGGCACGCAAATCATCGACGGCAGCCATGTTTCGATCACGAACTGCATCTATGCGTATAACACAGCGGACACTGGAAGCCATATTACAGCATCCGGTTCTCCTTATACATCCACGCTCACAATTTCTTATTCGAGTTTCCAAGGCGGATCGTCCACAATACATATCCAGTCGTCATGCACGCTGGATTGGGGCGACGGCAACCTGTACGCAAGCCCAGTGTTTATCAACCGGAACGACGGGAATTATAGACTGGATCTCGACTCGCCCTGCATCGACGCCGGGACGAACGCGCCCGACGGCGGCCTGCCCCCTGTCGATCTGGACGGCGTCCAGCGCCCGCTCGACGGTGACGCGGACGTGGAACCGTGGTCCGGGCAAGGCAAAACCGCCGACATGGGAGCTTTTGAAGCGCCGGCAATAATTTCTCCGCGGATTTGCCTGTCCGATACCTTGCTTGAATTCTGGGTTATGCACAACGGCCCAAAGGCGCCCGACCAATCCATCTATGTCTGGAACTGCGGCGTGGGCACGTTGACGTGGGAAGTCGTGGAAGACTGCCATTGGCTAATCGCAACGCCTTCTTCGGGTGAAGCGACAGCGGAACGGGACGAGATCGTATTCAGTATCGAAGCTGCCGGACTTCCGCTGGGCGAACATCATTGCGCGTTGCTGGTTGTCGATCCGTCAGCATCCAATAACCCGATCGACATTTCAATCGTTCTCCATGTCTTGCCGAGTTACCACGTCGACGACGACGCCCCCGGCGATCCGGGGCCGGGCAATCCCGGCGTCAGCGATCCGCTCGAGGACGGTTCGCCCGAGCATCCGTTCGACGCGATCCAGGAAGCGATCGACGCGGCGGTGGAGGGACATGAGATCATATTGGCTGACGGTGTTTACACGGGCGCTGAGAATCGCGATATCGATCTTCATGGGAAATGGCTGCTGATCCGTTCTGAAAACGGCTCCTTGAACTGCATGATCGACTGTCAACAGGCCGGGCGCGCCTTCGTGTGCCACAATCACGAACCACGCGAGACGGAAATTCGCGGAATAACGATCATGAACGGCCTCGCCGACACGGGCGGCGGCATTAGTTGCCGAAACGCCTCCAAGGTGCTCATCAACGGTTGCCGTGTGGTTAATTGCGAAGCCGCGCGCGGCGGCGGGCTGTTTGTGCACAGTTCGGCCCCTACCGTGCGAAACTGCCTGATCGCCGACAATACGGCCTCTGACAACGGCGGCGGGATGATGTGCCGCAATGCCGACATTATCATCGAAAATTGCACGATCGCGAACAACACGGCCGTGAATATCAGCGGCGGCGTGCATATCGCGGGCGCTAGTACAGCCGTGATGCCGAACACCATCGTCGCCGACAATCAGGCGACTGAAGGCGCCGACGTAAGCCTGCAGGGCGCGGACAATCCGTCGAGCCTGACCGTGGATTACTGCGCGATTCCCGGCGGGCCGGCGGCGATGAACGTCAACGGGGCATGTACGCTGGTCTGGGGCGTCGGGAATCTTACCGGCGATCCGCATTTAACGGGCGACGGATGCCATCTCTTGGACGATTCGCCCTGCCGCGATGCCGGCGATCCAGCCGGCGACTTTGCCGGGCAGTGCGACATCGACGGCGAAGCGCGCGTGTTTGAGAACCGCGTGGACATCGGGGCGGACGAATTCATCGACACGGACGCCGACGGATTGCCGGATTGGTGGGAGGAACTCTATTTCGGCGACGCTTTGGCGGCCGACCCAGATGCGGACACGGACGAGGACGGCGAACGGAACATCGAGGAGTACATAGCGGGCGAGAACCCGCTGCTCGGACGACATTGCAGTTATGTCAGCCAGACCGGCTGCGATTCCTGGGACGGCTTGTCGCCTGTTTGCGACGGCGTGCATGGGCCTAAACGTACGATCCGCGCGGGAATGGCGGCGGCGGACGGCGATCTGATTACGACGGTCATCATCGGCGACGGCGTTTACACGGGGCCGGACAACCGCGAGTTGGATTTCGAGGGGAAGGCGATCACTGTGCGTTCGGCCAACGGGGCGGAATCGTGCATCATCGATTGCGAATTGGAAGGCATTGCGTTTCATTTTCGCAACGGCGAGACGCAGGACTCGCTGTTGGAAGACTTGACGATGATGTTTCCGAGAGCTGACGACGTCCCGGACTATTTCGGGGCCGCAGTGGTATGCGAAAACGGGGCCGCGCCGACGATCAGCCGCTGCCATTTTAGTGAAGGCGAAGGCGCGGTCACTTGCGACGGGAACGGAGAAGGCGAAAAGGTTGACGCGGTCCAAATAACCGATTGCCAGATTTACAAAACATTTCATACGATCACTGTCACGGACTGCGGCAGCGCCGACGTCAACAATTGCGTGCTTCTTAGCAACGAAACGTTGCCTAATGGCTACGGCGTCGTGTTGCACCAAGGCGTTCTCCGGATGACTAGGTGTTCGGTGTCTGGCTATCGCTACGGCGTGGGAGGGCGTCCCTATGCGTCCAACCACTGTTGGATCGATGGCTCACTATACCTCACTGATTGTCTGATCGAATTCAGCGGCTTTCGTGAGCATGACGAGGGCGTTGGGTTGTGCGTGTCAGGAGGCGATGTTGTTGAGATACGCGACTGCATAATCCGCGACAACGCCGGGGGGGATAACATCGGCCTTGTCGCTTATGCGGAACAGGTATTAATAGACGGCTGCGTGATCGACAACAACTACGCCAGCGGCTCAAGAGCCGGCATCGCTGCGGGAGGAAAGGCGATTATACGCAATTGTGAAGTAACTAATAATTCCTCTCGGTGCAACGCTGGCATAGTATTGGACTATGATGGTTACGGAATACAGGAAGGACTTCTCAGCAATTGCCGTATAAGCGACAACAGCTCCGAGGTTTGCACCGCGGGAATAACGACTTATGGCCTCTCGTATGTATCAGGCACATGTAAACCGAGCATCCGCAATTGCACGCTTGCGAATAATGTCGGTGATTTCGCGATCATTAACCTTGACTTTTATTACACTATGAGTACTGAATTCGACTCGATGTTGCATAACGTACATATTATCAATAATACGCTCCGTAGCGAAGGCATTCTTATGGACTGTAGTCGTTCCCATAGGCTGCATCTCTCCGATTGCGTCTTTGCCGGCAATGTCTTGAATGCGTCCAACAGCCCTCTTTTGCGCACGCAATTGTCAGAACAAGTCGTGCTCAACGGCAACACGTTTGTCAATAACAGCGCGATCGACGCCGACAGTTTAATTTATGTCGAGGACGGCGCCCGCACAATCACGAACAACATCATCTGGAACAACGCTACGCTCGGCGGCGAACAAATCCATTTCGACGAGTTCACCGAAAACGACGTGTTCCTGAATAACGACGTCCAGGGTGGCGCGGCGGCGATCAGCGTGGACGAGGGCGAGTTCGTCTGGGACGAGTCGAACATCGACGCCGATCCCATGTTCGTCGATCCCGACGGGCCGGACGACGATCCCGCGACTTGGGAGGACAACGACTATCGCTTGAGCGGCGGCTCGCCATGCATCGACGCGGGGCATAACGGCTACGTGCCGGCCGACGTGTTCGACCTGGACGACGACGGTGACGTTACGGAGCCGGTCCCGTTCGACTTTGACGGCCTGCCGCGTTTCTTCGACGACGCGGGCATGCCCGACGACGGCGCGGCCGGAGATACCGGCCTACCCATCGTGGATATGGGCGCCTTCGAGCACCATGGCGAAACCTGCTACGGCGATCTTACCGGCGACAATCGCGTCACGCTCAACGATCTGGCTCACCTGCTCGGCCACTACGGCCTAGCCTGCGACATGACATATCCCAACGGCGATTTCGATCGCGACGGCGACGTGGATATGAACGACCTGAACACGCTGCTGGGCCTCTACGGGCACGAATGCCCGCAATAGATCGTGACGTGTCTGGATGTTTGTTACCAAGTAACCCGCTCGCTTGCGCTCGGGGATTCTGACTGGTGAAATCCGCTCGTTCGGTTGTCAACGAGCGGGTTTCATTTAGGGGTACAGGGGCGCCTGCATGGGGCCTTCATATTGAAGCTAGTTGCACTCGCCGCCGTATTCCTGGTGCAGTTCGATCCAGCCGCCGCTGTTTCCAATTTGCGCACCGAGCGACATGTAATCGGTGTCGAGTTGGCAGTCGATCGACGTCGGTGGATTCGTCGAGGTCAACTGGAAACTCACCAGCGGCCAGCCGGCCGTGCGTCGCACCGCCGTCACTAGTCCGGACTGTTGCAGCACCCAGCCTCCATGTCCGGTCTTTTTATACCGCGTGAACGAACCGTCCGCGTTGAAGACGATTTTGTCTTCGACGCAAGTCTCGGCGTAAAGGCACGTGCTGGGTTCGTATCCCCACCAGCAACCGCCAAGCAGTTCGGGAACGGCCTGGCCGCTGAATGTCGGCGCCAATGTTCGCGCGCCGGCCTCGCCACGCGCCGTCACCTGTCCGTTCCAGACTTCCTCGACAATGAATGAGTAGTAGGTATCCGGCGCCAATTCCGTAACCGTGATCTGCGGCACGGTTGGCTGGAGCAGATTATTGCCGTTCAGCGGCGTCGGGTAGCCGCTCTGATAGATGTTGTAGCCGCAATCTTGCGCCACATAATCCCAGTGCACCACGATCATCGTGTCCGAGGCCGGCGCCGCCCGCAACGGCAGCGGCGCCGCGGCCCCGTCGGTCAAGGTTCTGGCGACAGCGACTCCGGATGCAAGCACCTGTGCTCCGGCCATCGCCGACACCTTGAACCTGTATTCGATACCGGGCTCCAGCGGATAGATATAAGTAAAATTGTCCTCGGCGGGTACGTCGCCGATGTAGACGAAGTCGTTGACGCCGAAGTCGAACTGCTCGATTTGATACTTGTCTCGACCGTCAACATGATCCCATTCCAGCTCGATTTCGGCGCTTGACCAAGGCGTCGCCCAGACGTTGAGCGGCTCGGCCGGCGGCGGCGTCTCACCCGTGGTGTTGAATATCACGGTCACTTCGCGATCACGGTCCATCATGACGCTGCTGATGTCGCCGTTGACCGCATCCACGCCTTCCCAGCCCACGAAGACAGAACCTTCGTCCGCGATCGCCGTCAGTTCCAGGCGCTGGTTGAGCGGCGCCATGTTTTCACACATCTCGCCGCAGTCGATGAAAGCTCCGTCAGTAACCGTACCACCGCCCGTTCCCGCCTTGGTTATCGTCAGTTCGGCAAACCCCTCGATGATCGGTATATCGCCGCTGTATGACGATTCGCCGGCGGTATTCCAGGCTTTGACGCGATAAATCGCCGTCCTTTCCCGAACCGGCGTATCCCAGGGATGCGGTCCTGGAATATTATACTGGAGTTGATCTTCATACTCCCGCGTGTCCGGGCCAAGCTCGGCGATGACATGCCATTGATCGGCTGAAACCACCGGCATTAAGGGATGAGACAGCAGCGCCCGTTCCAGGATAAAACCCTGCTCGTTATCGGAGTTGTCCTGCCAACTTATCAGTGTATGGGTGTAACGGCAGCCGTTCTCGAAAGTATCCGGCAAATCCTCCTTGGTTAGATTGCTCGGGGCCTCCGGCGGCCAGGAGTTCACGGGTTCGCAACCGCCGCCCATGCCCGCCGCGAACGGCAGCATAACCAACACCCCCAAACTCCAGACAGCTTTTTGAACCAAAGTATGCGATTTTCTAAACATGATTGTCTCCTGATGGTGCGTGGTTCCATGGTGGATCAGTTATCCGCTTCATCAGGACTTAGAACGATACGGCGACGCTTCTGACAAATAATAGGGATGATTGTGATTAAAATGGCTGGCGCCAGGCAGCCCGGGCTCAAGGGCTGGGCAGCTTGGCGCGCCAGCTGGCGGCCTGGTCGGGTTGATTGCTCGCTTCATAGAATGATATGAGCCGTTCCAACGCATCCTGCAAGCGCGGCGGCGGTGTTTGTGCTACGCGTTCAAGACCGGCGTAACCGCCTTGCAGCAACGGCTGGGCTTCTTCGAATTTTCCCTGTCCAGCCAGCGTCTCGCCCAATACGCTCATGGCGCTGTAATGCAACCAATGATCGGGCATGGTCTGGCGGCGAATTTCAAGGCATTCCCTGACCAGCACCTCGGCTTCTCGATAATTCCGCCGGGAATTGAGAGCCGTCCCTAACCCGGCCAGGGCCACAGCCAAGTCAGGGTGCCCCGGCGTCAACTTCTCTCGTTGAATCGACAAAGATTCGCGCAGCAAGGGAATGCTGGCGTTATAGTCGCCGAGGTCTTGGAAGAGAAAAGCCAGGTTGTTCAGATCCCACGCCACGTCGGGGTGACGTTCGCCCAGCAGTTTCCTTCTGGCGCCCAGGACTTCGCGCAGGATAGGTTCGGCTTGTTCATAGTCGCCGCGGGCCTGCACCAATACGGCCAGGCTGCTCAATGCCGTGACAACTTGCGGATGTTCGTCTCCGAGCAGTTTCCGCAGCATCGTCAGCGCCTCGCGATAGAGCGACTCGGCGGCTGTTAAATCGCCCATATCCCATAGCAGGCGGGCCAGGTTGGTCATGGCGACGGCCACGCTGGGGTGTTGATCGGCATGCACGCCGCGTAATATTTCCAGCGCCTCGCGCAGCGGCGGTTCGGCGGCTGGCAAGTCGCCGTTGTACATGTGCGCGATCGCCAGATTATTCAGCGAATGAGCCATATAGCGGTGTTGTGTTTCGGGAAGCCGGCGTTGTACGTCCAAACTCTGTCGGCATAACGCGACGGCTTCATCGTACGCGCCTTGAGTGCACCGCAGCGTGGCCAGATTGTTCAGGCATGTCGCCGTTTCAATGTGCACGTCCCCCTCGAGTTTCCGCCACAGCGCCAACGCTTGTTTATAGTGATCCTCGGCGCCGCCGTAATCGCCCCGCGTATACAGCAACTGCCCGAGATTGTTCAGCGCCGTCGCAATCTCTGCTTTTTCATGATCGAACTGTTCGCGCAACATGTTCAACGATCCGCGAAAGAGCGGTTCGGCGGCGTCGTAATCGCCGCGCTCGTACAGCAGTTGCGCCAAATGGTCCATGCCGCGAGCCACGTCTGGATGAGATTCACCCAGACAAGCCTGATAGAGCCGCAACGCGTTCCGCAGGTGCGGTTCAGCCGACTCGTAAAGCCCCAACTCCTGGTAGGTCTGCCCGATGGTCGTGCGGACAGCGGCTTCTATCTCGGGCTGGCGGCTAAACGCGCCCTTTTCGATTTTTCGGGCCGCCTCGTCCAGAACCTCGCGCACGCTGACATCTCGGCCGGCTTCCCATGGATCGACGGACGCCAGCATCTCCCTCAGGAAATGATTGATCGCGTCAGCCTTGCCTTTTTCGAGATTGGCCAGTGCGGCGCCCGCTTCGGCTCGTTCACGCTGGGTCGACTCGGCCAAGCCGGCGCGCCGGGCTTCGTCGCGTTCGTCTCTTGCTTGATTCCAGAATGCCACCGAGATGATGAAGGCGACGGTTACGACCGCCGTCAACGCCGCCGCCGCCGCGACCGAGGCTTTGTAGCGGCGCAGTTGCTTGCGGAGCATGTAAGTTACGGAATCGCGCTTGGCCGCGATCGGTTCGCCCTCGAGATAACGGCGAATATCTCGCGCCAACTCTCCGGCGGTTTGATAGCGACGCTCGGGCTCTTTCGACAGGCACTTCAGCACGATCGTATCCGTTTCGTCATCGACCTCGCGCTGCGCCGCGCTCGGGCGACGCGGTTCGCACGAGCGAATGTTTTCGATAACTTCCGTAAAATCGCCGCTCACGTCGTACGGAAATTCGCCGGTAAGCATCTGGTACAGAATCACCCCCAGCGAATAGACGTCCGTGCGCAGATCGATTTTGCCGGGATCGCCGAGGGTTTGTTCAGGGCTGGCCCACGGCGCCGAGCCCATGAACTCGCCCGTGCGGCTCATCTCCGGAGCGTGTTCGTCGCGCATTTCCAGCAAGCTTTTAGCCAGGCCGAAATCGAGCACGTGGGGGCTGCTATCTGGATCGATACGGATGTTGCTGGGTTTGAGATCACGGTGGATCACGCCGCGTTGATGCGCGAAATTGACCGCTTCGCAGACTTTGGCGAACAATTCGAGCGTTGCGCGCGTGGAGAAGACTGGGATAACGCGCGTCTCCGCGTCGTCGACGCGCGCGTCGAGAGCGACGCCGGCTTGCGCAGGCGCCGGTATGCCGCCAATGAGTTGGTCCAGGCCGGCGCCGTCGATGAATTCCATGACGTAGTATTGATATCCGTCGCTGGTGACTCCGCTGTCGTAGAGTTGCACGATATTAGGGTGTCGCAGGTTAGCGATCAGATCGATCTCGCGGGCGAAGCGAAATTGGCGGCTCTCGGAAGCCCAAGCCCCCTCCAGCAAAATCTTGATCGCAACTTTCCGCTTGGTTGAAACCTGCGTGGCGGCGTACACCACGCCCTGCCCGCCGCGTATCGGATCGCGAAAGTCGGCGTAGCCGGGAATCTCGGGCGTCGCCGCGCCGGGCGCGCTATTCCGCTTAAGTTCCGTCAGTAATATCTCGGGATCTTGATACCAGTCGGAGCCGGTGCTCATGCTCGCTCTCCACGTCGTCAGCCCTCGTCTTCGACTTGGCGCTCAATAAATTGCGTGAGCCGTTTCATGATCCGCGACTTGGCCTGATAGACCTGATCGACGGTCAACTCGAGCGCCTCGGCGGTTTCCCGCACGTCGCCGCCCTCGATCGCATAGCCCTTAAACGCCTGAAAATCCGCGGCGTTGAACTCCGCCTCGATCAATCGCAACGCCTGCCGAAGGTGATATTGACGCCACTCGGCCTCCCAAACGGCGTCGACGGCGTCGTCGCCGACCGCGACTCGGGTGGCCTGCTCAATATGTTCTAGGTTGACTTCGCCGCGTTTCTGACAACTTCTTTTGAAAACGGCGTGTAAAGTCACGGTTTTCAGATACGAACGAAACTTCCCCTTGGTCGGATCGTACCGAAAACCCGGCATGGTCTTGGTTAATGAGAGCAGGACGTCCTGGGCGACGTCGTCGCAGTCGGTCGGCTGCATGCCTCGGCGTCGCGCGAAAGAGTGAATCAACTCGCCGTAGCGCTCGTGAAACTCATTCCAGGCCTCGTCGCCTTCGTGCGCCAACCGCGCCAGGAGGGTGACATGCGTGGTCGATTGCGGCAGCATGTCGTTATTATAGCCGCGCCACGCCGAGCGCACACAAGCTCGAACACAAATATGGAGAATATTAGAAGCTCTCCATCAATTGAACTGTGACGGTGAACTAAAATCTATCCCCCCTACCGCTCCCGCGCCGGCCGCCAACCGGTCAGAGACTGGATCTGGAATATAGTCCATGAAGACCGCGCGTAATAAACGGCGACCGGGTTTTATCCCGACCGCCGCGCTCAGCATTCATTCTACGTCGGACACGGATGCCCGACATTTCTTGGTAGTTCAAAATACGCTCATTCAAGCGGAATCGTCTCGCCGTTGGTCAGGCGGATGATCGCGTGCGGCGGTGCGCCGCCATTGGCGACCGGCGATGCGAACAGCACCTCTCCAATCACTTGACCATCTTCCAACAATTGGCCCTGCGCGGCCCACTGATGCGAATCCACGACCACGCCGTTCTGGATGTGCGTGGCGAAACCTACATCCTGATGCGTATACGTTACTCCGCCATACGTGGAGGTTGTGCGAATCGCTCTCGAGAAATTCTTGATGACGTCGCCGCGCCAGTACGTGACGGTAGAATATTGAGATTCATCCACGTTGGCGACGCCCAAGGCGGAGGTGGTCGTGCCGGTGATTTTCTCCTGCCGCGCGGTTTGAGCCCAATCGTAATCGACGCTCTCGGTCAGGTCGCAGACATAAGCCAGGTCGATCGCCATCGTAAGCCCGTCGATCAGCGTCGTACCCGTATAGCGCCGTTCCGTGTGTGCCGTAACCTCGCCCGCCGGATTGTAGCAGACGCTTTGCACGTCCAGGTCGCTCTCGCCGGCGACCTTGATGTTGAAAGCCAGGTTCGTGTGGCTCTTGAGAAACTCCTCCCATGTATCGAGGAGATGCCCCTCGAAGGCGGCGAAGGTGATTTCGCAGGCCTGCCCGCCGTTGATCACGACCACGAGTTTGTCGGCCGGCTGGGGCGAGTAAGTGAAGACCTCGGATCCCGGCTCGGTTTGCGTCATAGTGCCGGTCAATGTGATAACGCCGCCGTTCAATTCGCTGGCGTCGAACACGATTCCGACGGCCAATTCGCAGGCGAGATCTCCCTCCAGGCCGGCGAAGGCGCCGCTTGTCGAGGTCTGCGCCAAAAACTCCGGGCGATCTAGCGCCGATGCCGGAAGGTCGTCCTGATTGGCGTTCGGATCGACCGGTTGAACGCCGTTTGGATCGGCCGGATCGTCCGCGGGATCGGCTGGATCGTCCGCGAGCGGCGTATCTTGCGTTGATCCATCGGACACTGGATCGTTTTGGGCAGGATCGTTGTTCACCTGTTCGATGTCCGTGATGTCCGACG
>Ga0180434_10008394_pt1 | contig 11401 bp, 8 predicted proteins | sample SS_ome_7_FD_132453 | JGI IMG/M metagenome (GOLD analysis project Ga0180434, IMG submission 132453) | Hypersaline lake sediment archaeal communities from the Salton Sea, California, USA - SS_1_D_2 metaG | ecosystem: Environmental > Aquatic > Non-marine Saline and Alkaline > Hypersaline > Sediment... | reverse complement strand
TGCTCGAGATGGCCAATGGAGGCACCGTGTTCCTGGACGAGATCGGGGAAATCCCGCTCCCCATGCAGGTGAAGCTTCTCCGGTTCATCCAGGAGAGGACGTTTCGTCGGGTGGGGTGCACGGAGAACATTTCCGTCAATGTCCGGATCATCTGTGCCACGAACAAGGAACTCGAAGAAGAGATCGAACAAGGGAGTTTCCGGGAGGATCTCTACTATCGGCTGAATGTCATCCAGATTCAGCTCCCACCGCTGCGTCAGCGCAAAGAGGACATCCGGCTCCTGGCGGAACACTTTGTCCAAAAATACGCGGCTGCACTCAACCGAAAGATCGGTCACATATCCAAGGAAGCCTTGGACAGGCTCGGGAATTATCCCTACCCCGGGAACGTCCGGGAACTGGAGAACATCCTGGAGCGGGCGGTTGCCCTGGAGAGTTCGTCGTCGATTCAGGAGAACTCGCTGCCTTCGGACATGGTTCACGGCATCCGAAGAGACTGGAGCGGAACGGGCAGAGGGCAGGACGTTCTCCGGCTTCCTGAAGAGGGGGTCCATCTGGAGGATCTCGTGGAGGACATCGAGAAGAGGATGATCCAGCAGGCCCTGGACAGAACCCATGGCGTGAAGAAGAGGGCGGCGGAGTTGCTGCACGTCAGCTTCCGTTCCTTCCGGTACCGGCTGGAAAAGTACGCCATGAACGATCGAGAACAGGCGGCGGCGGTGGGAGAGTGAGTATGTGGGTATTAGGTGTTAGGTATTAGGTATTAGGTATCAGCTCCCAACCGTACCCCACCAGGACTGGCAATCGTACTCGTCCTTGTCCTCGTCTTCCTCCTCGATTGGGCTTTCAGCCATTACCCCATAGCCAGAAAGGCCCCGGGAGGGTGGGGCGGGCTAATACCTAACAGCTAATACCTAATACCTGTTTTTAAGGCTGTCCCACGTCAACCGCGTGACAATTCTTGTCACTCTCGGACCCGAACAAAGCGGTCTTTCATGACACCATTCAACGCTGGAACTCCGTCAGATGACCCTGTCTCCCAAAGCGATAAGTCTCAACTTTCACATAAATATCAGACAGTTACCCTTTGCCCCCAGGGCACATCCCCATCGAAAGGCGAGCGATCGACTCCCATCGCAACCGTCGTGGCATACCCTTTGCACATTGCCGCGGGAAACAGTTCGAAACGGAAGAAACAGTATATTTCCTGATTAGACAGAATGAACAATCCCTGACGAAAGGAGGTGAGACGCGGAATCGGAGGAAGACGTTAAACTGCATCACCCAGAACCGAGTATCCTAATCCCAACATCGAGAACCTTGAACCACAGGAGGTACGAAACATGCTGAGCAAAATGAGAAATCAAAAAGGTTTTACCCTGATCGAGCTCATGATCGTTGTGGCCATCATCGGTATTCTGGCCGCCATCGCAATCCCGAACTATCTTGGTATGCAGAAGAAATCCAAGATGAGGGCCATCATGGGCGCCTCTCAGTCCTGCAAGAGCGAGCTCCACAACTGGATCTCCTCGTCCCTGACCGGTGAGGCCGGCGTGGTGGATTACAACGGCGATTCCACCCTGGACATAAACGACATCGTACCGAATGCTACCGCCATTACCGACTTCATCGCCCTGCACACCGGGACCGCCGGCGGTGGAACCGGGGTCTTCGACGATCTCAGCCCGTTTGCCGCCAATACGCCCCTCTACACCACGGGCGCGGTCACAACCACGGGCCAGGTTTACATCAACCCGATCACCTCGGGTGGTAACGTCGTAGGCGCGACGGTCACGGGTACCCATATCGAGGCCACAGGCGGGCCGGCCAACAACGGGATCCTCGTGGTTCACATTATCACCACCGAGTAAGAGCAGGAAGTGGAGCGCCTTCTCTGTGGGCTCAGACCGCAGCAACCGCTCCAGGGCAGGCGACTGAAGGAATCCAGGGCAGACGGGGAAACTCCCCGTCTGCCTCTTGTTGCTCAAGGTATCGACGGTTCTGCACACTCGCGAGGCGACCATGAGACGAAAAGGGGTACGGGTCATTGAGATCGCAACCGTGTGTGCCGTCCTCGGCATACTCGTCTCCCTCGCCATCCCCACCCTGATGCAAATACAGGCGCGGTCCCGGGTGGACGATCTTCTCGCGTCTGCCAGGTCCTGTCGTGAAGAACTTCCCCGTTGGCTTTCCAGCACGCTCTCGAACCGCCCGGCCACATCCAGCACCGGTCAAGGGACGGTGGAAGCCCCGGGCGCCCGCGACCTCCTCGAGGACTATGCACGTATCTACAACGAGCGTCTTCAGCGGAAATACCCGCCGGGAGAAAGGCCGTTCCTGGTCGTCGAGCCTTCAGGAACCCTGCCGATCTATTGCAGGAGGGACGGCAGGATTCACCTCATCCCGAACCTGGATCCGGGCTTGGAGAACGTAGGCGCCACGGTGGTCGTCACAGACGAGGACAGGAAAGGCGGGCCGGCCTACGACGGTATCCTGGCCGTCTATAACGTGGAACCCGGGACCGAATGATCGTCGTTTCACAAGTTCTCGACAGGGAGTATTCGCCATGAGACACAACCAGAGAGGGTTTTCGCTCATCGAGCTGATGATTGTGGTGGCCATTTTGGGCATCATCTCCGCCATCGCAATTCCCACATACATGGGTATCCAGAAAAAGGGAAAGCGGACCGAGTACAAGACGAACCTGGAGATCATCAAACTGCTCGAAGAGAAGCTTCATGCGGAGATGGGAACCTACACCGACGCAGCCACCACGGCCGACCTGATGCTGGCGCTGCCCAACTTCCAGCCTGGGGTCGCGGCCGACCTGTTCTACGAGTACAGTGTGGTTACCTTCCTGGCGGGACAGCAGTTCACAGCGGTCGCCACGGGCAAGGCGAACGGTCCTGACTTCGGAAAGAAATACTGCATCGATCAGGACAATCAGAAAGCGGAAGACGCTGGTTGTCCATGATTGGCGTAGTGGTCGTGGTTGTGTGCTTGTCACAGCCTCGATACTGGCAACTGGCCTGGCAATTAGCTGTTAGGTATTAGGTATTAGGCCCCACCATTGCCCCCCAAAGAAGTTACCCGGGAGGGTGGTTGGGAGGGCTAATACCTAACAGCTAATACCTAATACCAAGAAGAAAGCCAACGAGCACTTGATCGACGACCCCCACACGCCCTCCTTGAAAAACCAGACGATTCCTCTATAGTTGTTCCAAAAAACAATCCGGAGACAAGCCGTGATAGAGCTTCTGTTCAACCATCCGTGGATTCTGCACTTGCTGGCCGTCCTCCTGGGACTGATCCTCGGAAGCTTCCTGAACGTTTGCATCTACCGTCTTCCCCGAGAAATGTCGATCGTGCGGCCCAGATCCTGTTGCCCTTCCTGCAACCGGATGATCGCCTGGTTCGATAATATCCCTCTTCTGAGCTATCTCCTCCTGCGGGGGAAATGCCGGCATTGCGGCACAGCCATACCGATCCGCTACCCCCTCATCGAGGCGATCACGGGTCTGATTTCCTGGCTCGTCTTCTATCGTTTCGGCCTGAGCTTGGACTATTTCGTGTATTTCCTCTACGCTGCCTCCCTGCTGACGGTGAGCGTGATCGATCTGGAACACCGCATCATCCCGGACCAGATCAGCCTTTCCGGCATCGTGATCGGACTCCTGCTGGCCGCCTTCACGCCTGTGATACCCTTCCTGGACTCTCTCGCCGGGTTCGCCCTTGGAGGAGGGTCGCTTCTGCTGGTGGGCATGGCCTACGAAGCGGTTCGCAAACAGGAAGGCATCGGCGGCGGCGACATCAAGCTGCTGGCCATGATCGGCGCCTTCACGGGCTGGCAAGGCGTGCTCTTCACGATTTTCGGAGGCTCCCTGATCGCATCGATCGTGGGAATCACCCTGATGATCGTCCGCAGGGAGAACGGCCAGGTCCCCATCCCCTTCGGCCCGTTTCTATCGGGTGCCTCGTTCCTGTTCATCCTGGTCGGTCCTTGGCTGATCGAGAAATACTGGTCCATGTTTCCGGTCTGACGATTCGCTCATTGAAGAAGGCTAACCCTTCGGCTCTTCCGCTTCCAGCGGGAATTCGTGCCCGTGCCCCGGCCTTTGGCCGGGGCACGGGCACGAATTCCAATCCGGCTCTGCTACGAGCAGTTGATTGAAATCATTGCATTTTATGCATCTATCTTCTCCGCTTTCTCTCCCGGAACACCCGCTCCCCCCGGTCGAACCCTAAACTTTTTACAGATTCCGACCGAAAAAATTTCATACAGACCGAGCATGTCTCCAGGCAAAAGGAACCCCACCATGCGCGTTGGGCGCTTCAGAGGACTCCGGTCCGAGATCCTCGGGAACCTTGCCGTCGTCTCCTTGATCTCGTTGCTGCTGACAGGATTCGGCGTCTGGTTCATCAACGGAAAACATATGCTGCAACAGCATCTGCTCCAGGGCAGGCTCCTCGTGCAGTCGTTCGCCGAGGAAACGCTCGAGCTCCTTCCGGCCGACGAAGCGGGCGGAATCCTCGACGACCCGGCGGGCCGAACAGCCATCCATGACCTGATGCAAAGCTACCGGGACAAGGACTCCCGAATTCAGCTCCAACTCGTGGCCCCGGACCTGCACGTCCTGGCCTCCACGAACGAGGGTGGCTGGGACTTCCCTTCAGGCGAAGAAGCCCTTCGAGCCTCTTTCCAGAGCGGAGAACCCTGTACGAGGCTCGACGGGACGTCGCCTTTCTTCGGATCCTTCCACCAGGCGACATTCGCCTTTCCTCTCCAGAGGTCGGGAAAGCGGGTGGGCGCAGTCCTTGCCACCCTCTCTCTGGACGGCGTTCTTGGAAGTGCCCGGCAAACGGTCAAGTTTATCCTGATTTACATGACCCTGGGCAGTCTGGTCTTCCTGATCTTTGGAACCATCCTGATTTCCCGTACCCTGGTCCACCCCCTGGAGAAGACAATCCGCGTCATGCAGCGGGTGGCCGACGGGGACCTCCAGCAAAAGGTGGAGCCCGCCGGCGAAAACGAGGTAGGCAGGCTGGCCCGAACCTTCAACACCATGGCCGAAAAGCTCAAGGGGCACGAGAGGACCTTGAATGAACACGTGAAAAGCCTCCAGAAGATGAACCTTGAGCTAAAAGAAACGCAGCAGGAGGTCATCCAGTCCGAGAAGCTAGCCTCTGTGGGACTTCTGGCTGCAGGGATCGCCCACGAAATCGGCAACCCTCTCGGGGCGGTCCTGGGCTACATCACGATGCTCGAACAGGGTGTGGCCGATCCGCAAGAGCAGAAGGATTATCTCAAGCGGATGGAGAAAGAACTCCTTCGGATCGACGGAATCGTAAGGGACCTCAGGGAGTACTCGAGGCCCTCTCCAAGAAAGATCGCCGCTACAGATCTGAACGGAATTATCCAGGACACCGTGAACATGCTGAAACGGCAGGGGGACTTCCGCTCCATCCGGTTCGAACTGTGCCTGGAGAGACCTCTGCCCCAGGTCTCTGCCGACCCCGGACAGTTGCAGCAGGTGTTGGTCAATTTGTTTCTCAACGCAAAGGACGCCATGGGCCGCAATGGAAACCTGCAGGTCATCTCCCGAGCCACTCGCTACGCCTCTCCCAAGAGGAACGGGCCGGCAAACCCTGCACGCCGAGAAGACGACCCGCCCGGAATCGACTATCGTCTGCTCCGGCGGAGGAACCCGGCGAGGAAGTGGCCCTTCCTGGAGGGCCAGAGACTCGTCGAAATCGACGTGGTGGACACAGGCCCCGGAATCTCCAAAGAGGACCTTCACCGTGTATTCGATCCTTTCTTCACGACCAAGGAGGCAGGGCAGGGGACCGGACTCGGGCTCTCTGTCAGCCAGAGAATCATTGAATCTTTCTACGGTGACATTCAGATCACGAGCGGACCGAACGAAAACACGCGGGTCAGCATACGTATACCCATCCTCGAGGAGGATGAAGACACCCTTGGGACCCCTGTCAGAGAGGAGATGCCGCAAGATGGAACAACAGCTGCTCATCGTGGATGACGAAGAAAACATGCGTCACATGCTCTCCGCATTCCTTCGGAAGCACAACTACCAGACCGACATGGCGACGAACGGCGCGGACGCGTTGAAGCGGATTCGGGATCACCTCTACGACATCGTGCTGTGTGACATACGAATGCCGGAAATGGACGGCATGACGTTCCTGAAGAAGATGGCGGATGAACAGCTCACGGCCGCCACCGTCATCATGATGTCTGCCTACGGGACGATCGACGATGCGATCGAAGCGATGAAGATGGGTGCCTACGACTATGTCTCCAAGCCGTTCAAGCCGGACGAGATCCTCCTCACCTTGAAAAAGGCGGAAGAACGGGAGCGACTCCGAAAGGAGAATCTCCAGTTGCGACAAGAGGTAAAGAAGGAATACAGCTTCGAGAACATCATCGCCAAGAGCGAGGAGATGCACCGGATCTTCGAGGCGGTCCGCAAGGTCGCAGATTACAAGACAACCGTTCTGATCACCGGAGAGAGCGGAACCGGCAAGGAGTTGATCGCCAAGGCGATCCACTACCACAGCGATCGATCCAACGGGCCCTTCGTGGCCATCAACTGCGGGGCGATTCCGGACAACCTTCTGGAGAGCGAATTGTTCGGTCACGTGAAGGGCGCCTTTACCGATGCTACGCGGAACAAGAAGGGCTTGTTCGAGGAAGCGGACCGGGGCACCCTGCTCCTGGACGAGATCGGGGAACTGCCGAAGTTCCTGCAGGTAAAGATTCTGCGAGTTCTGCAGGATTCGGAAATCCGAAGAGTAGGGGACACGAAGACGCACAAGGTCGACGTACGAATCATTGCGGCCACGGTCAAGGACCTTGCGCGGGAGGTATCGAAAGCGGCGTTTCGGGAGGATCTCTACTACCGACTCAACGTGATTCCGATTCATCTGCCGCCGCTCAGGGACAGGCGCGAGGACATTCCGTTGCTGGTCCAGCACTTCATCAAGAAGTGCAACGATCATCTGGAAACGAAGATACAGGGCATTGCCTCCGAGGCGATCGGCGCGTTGATGGATTACGCCTGGATGGGGAATGTGCGGGAGCTCGAAAACACGATCGAACGGGCCATGGTTCTGAGCGAGACGGACCACATTCGGATGGAGCAACTGCCCGATCGTGTTCTGGAGGGAAATCGAACCGGGTCCTCCGCCCTGGGCGAAAAGGGTCTCTCGATCAAAAAGGCCGCACGGGAAATGGAAAGAGATTTGATCACGAAAGCCCTCGAGAAGACGAAAGGGAATCGAACGCATGCGGCCCGCCTGCTCGAGATCAGTCATCGAACCCTGCTGTACAAGATCGAAGAATACGGCGTGCAGGCATAACCTAGCAGTGGCCCGGAAGCCCCTTTTGGACACGCAGACGTGGGGACGTTGCTTAGTTCGTTAACTTCCTATCGGGCCTTCCCGACTCTGCAGAACGATTGATGGAAGAGCGTAGAAAGTCGACAGAAGCAGCCGAGGGTCAGGTCAGGTCTTGCATTTGAATGTTCTGTCGTCGGTCCTTCAAGGACGCTGCGATCTGCAGCTTTTTCAAATGGAGACCGTTATACAATGCCACCGATACCGCTGGCGACAGGAAACAGCGTGGGCGGCGGAGGTAGTCGTTTCCGGGGAAACCGATGAATGACAACGTAGCGAAGGTTCCATTTCCGACCTCGGCCATCCTGAACAAACTCTCTTTGGTACTCTTTTTTCTGACCCTGCTCCTCCACAGCGTGATCGTGTTCCGAGTGCTACCCCCCTATCTTTTCATCAAATACCAGGTAGCCGCGCGGCAGGTGGTGGAGGGTAGCCTCCCTACGGAACGTTTCATCGATTTCAGCCCCCTCTACCTTCAAATTCATGTCGCGGCGGAGAAATACCTGGACCATCCCGACAAGACACTTCTCATGGTACAGGTCGTGCTCTCAGCCTTCGCGGCTGTCTTTCTGTTTCGTCTCTTGAGCCAATTCTATACGCTGTCCATTGCTTTACTGGGCACCTTTCTGTTCGTGATCAACCACAGTGTTATTCTGCACACAGGAACCTTCGAACCGGAACCGCTGATCGTTTTCACGACCCTGGGCTTTCTTCTGTTCTCGGTCAACAGTCGACCTCGCAGCGCGCTGCTCGCCGGTATCTTTCTTGGCCTCAGTTTGTTGACCAGACCAAACTTCTTTCTCCTGGCTGTGGTGACACCCTTCTATTACTGGCTTCAGATCAGATCGGTGCGACCCTGGATGCGCACCGTGGTTTGTTTCCTGGTACCGGTAGTGATTGCCCTGTCCCTGTTGACCCTCCGGAATTCTGCGGCCGGCGGCGCACCTACCCCCTTTTCCATGAATCCCGGGCAGGTTCTCTTCGAAGGCAACAATCCCAACTCCCTGGGGCAGAGTGCCACCTATCCCCCGCTCATAAATGATTGCAGAAGGGATTTTCCCCCGGAGTCCGATTACCGGCATGTGCTTTACCGCCTGTTTGCCAGACGCAGCATGGGAAAGCCTCTGACCGTACCGGAGGTAAATGCGTACTGGATCGAAAAGGCAGGCAATTTCATCATGGACCACCCGCGCTATTTCTTAGGCCGTTTGATGGAAAAAGTTACTTGTATTTTTCACTCCTTCAGGAGACACGACATCGCCTATCTCTATGTGAAGGACAAAGCCCTTGCCGCATGTCTGCCGTCGTTTCCTTTCGCCCTGATTTCCGTGCTGGCCCTGCTGGGCATGGTGCTCTCTGCCGGTGCATGGCGCGAAAGGCTTCTCATTTACCTCTTCTTCTTCACCCAGTGTGGTATCATGCTCGCGTTATATGTGTCGGAGAGGCAGCGGGTGGCGGTTGTCGCCGTCTTCATTTTTTTCGCTGCGGGGGCGGTTCAGGCCATGTCCAGGGACAGGCGTATCCTCGTGATCGGGCTGCTCATAGCCGCCCTGTTTTTCCCGATCCTGCACATCACCGGCGACGTGGACCGGGAAAGCCTGCATATCGCCGAACAGGGTGAAACGGCCCGGGAGCTGAAGATCCAGGCAAAAACATACCGCGAAAAAGGTCACCTGCAACTCGCCTCCAGGGCCAACGCCTTTTGGCTGTCGTCCGTTCCCTACTACCCTGAGGACACGCGTCTGGCGGGACTCCGCTTTGGGGACCTGACCATCGAGCAACAGGCCCTGGAAACGGCGCTGCTGTTCAAAGACCCGGACCCCTCGAAGCTTTTCGATCTGGCGATCCTCTATATCGAAAATGGGTTGTACGACCCGGCAAGGCCCATTTTGAGGTATCTGATCGATGCCGGATACCGCTTTAACCGTCGATTCATCCAGTCCTCCCAGCCGCACTACTATCTCGCCCGCATAGAGGCGATGCGCGAACACACCGCAGAGTCCGTCACTCACCTGCAGGCCGCGCTGGAAAACAATCCAGGGGATCCCTGGGTGCTTTCGCTGCTTGCCTCTCTCACCGGCGACAAAATGTACCAGGAGAAGCTGCGACGGTATTTCGGTGAGATCGATGCCGCCTTTTTCATGGGACGCGCCCATTACGACACCGGCATGTATCCAGAAGCCGCTGAGAGCTTCGCCCGCGTGGTTTCACTCCTGCCGGAATACCGCAAAGCGAAGATCTACCTGAGCCTGGCCCTGGGCGCATCAGGAAAATACCAACAGGCCGGCCGGACGTATATGGCGGCCGTCAGTCAGCGCAGGGATGGAATATTTGGGGAGGAACAGGTGCTGGATTTTCTGCGCCGGTGGGCCGGCGAAGCCCCGCACACCCGGGAAGCTCTCCACGCTGTCGGCACCGTGCTTGGGGAGTTCGGTCATTATGAGGAGGCCCTCGCTGTCCTGCAGAAACTCGGCGGGTACGATCCTTCCAACACGGAGATCGAAAGGGCCGTTCGCTGGAATCAGGACGCCCTTGAAAGCTATTCCCGCCGATTTTCCGTCCCGTGACCGTTAGGATCGGGAGTCAGGCTTTCAAAATAAGGGAAGGGATGAGTACCGCCAGGCGGGGGAAAGCCGCTGCTATGTGCTGTATTCTATCTCTTGATTACTCTGAAGTATCTTGGACGTAATTGGGGACAGCCATTGATTTCCTCAGCGCGAACCGATAGTTAGCCAATGGGAAATTGGTGGCTGTCTCCAATTACGAAGCAAACCTGTGCAAAGGTATTTCTGGGACAGGACACTGGGGGTGGTCCGGAAGCCCCTTTCGAACATGCAGACCTTCGGATTTCTATATTATTTCGTGCTTCGTGATCCGTGTTTCGAAATTCACAGACCCACGGGCACAAGAAAACCCTTCCGTCCTTCCTCACGCGCACGGGTTCCGCGCCGGCAAGTCCTTTCTTCTGTGAACTTCTCTACACGTTTCAACCCCATGGCACCCTTCCCGGATCCCCAGGCGTGAACCGCCCTGAGTGAAGCCCTTTCTTCCTACGGACCCAACAAACCAGGCCTTTCGGGGTATTCAATTGCCGGGTCCCCCGGCTCGGTACGATCTTTGCTGTGCTGTACATCTTCAACAGGATCCAGCGAACAGGGAAGGTCGACTCTTGCCAACAAAACCGAAGGACAAAGCGAACGGACCACGACCCTCAGGATTTTCTCTGGTGGAACTCCTCGCATGCTGCACCCTGATCGGGCTCCTCACGATGGTCTGTGTTCGCGGCCTCGAGGGATTCCTTCCGGCCGCCCGCGTCAACCGTGCCTTGCGTGAAGTCGCCGCCTTGCTGGAATGGTCGAGGTGGCGTGCCGTCCGGCTGGGGTCCGTGTTCCGTGTCGTTGTGAGCGCCCAGGACGCGACGATCACCGCTTACCGGGTGAGCGAGAATGAGGAAGGTGAAGAAGAGCTCGTTCCGGCCAGAAGACTCGACCTTCGAAAGGACCATCCCGGCGTGGTCTTCGGAACGGCCCATGGGGTGGTCCGCACCAGCGGGTGCAAACCCGTCGACCCTTCAGGGGTGCACCTCAAGGATCACGCAATACGCTTCCTTCCCTCCGGAACCTCGGATCGTTGCGGTTCACTCTATCTCATCCCGGAACGGGACCTCCCGGACCACCCGGACCGAATGCGCGCCGTGAGTATCCTGCTGACCACGGGGCGCCTCCAAACCTGGACGTACAACCCTTTCCAGAAATCGGAATGCCCGGATGACGGCGGATGGCAACCCCTGTAGGAAGACAGGATCGGAAGGCTTCACCCTTCTCGAAATCCTCGTGGCCATGTCCCTCACCGTGTTTGGCGTCCTTGGCTTCACCGGTCTCCTCAAGGCTATCGGAAATGTGGAGGCGGAAGACACCTGGGAAACGAAAGCCCTGTTCTGCGCACAGAACAGGATGGAGGAACTCAAGTTTGCCTGTTTGACAGGGAG
>Ga0180434_10008391_pt1 | contig 11403 bp, 6 predicted proteins | sample SS_ome_7_FD_132453 | JGI IMG/M metagenome (GOLD analysis project Ga0180434, IMG submission 132453) | Hypersaline lake sediment archaeal communities from the Salton Sea, California, USA - SS_1_D_2 metaG | ecosystem: Environmental > Aquatic > Non-marine Saline and Alkaline > Hypersaline > Sediment... | reverse complement strand
CGTGACTGTCTATGACGTGGGGAGTGTCTGCATGCGTCCGGCGGGCACCCCTGATCTGCGATTTCATCTCCAAAGACAGCTACAACTCGCTGTGCTGGGCGTCGGCGGGGAGTCATGCCGCTGTCTGGAGGCGGGTTCGAACCTCATTGCATCGTGCGAACCGCAGGAATGCCGGGTCCTCCTGTCCGACGGAGATGAGTCTCCTGGGCTGTTCCAGATAGGCAATCCGGTCGATCCCGACCGAAATCCAGGGAAGGTTCGTGTGTCCTCGCTCCCGGAGGTCCTGTTCCGATTGCAGGGCAAGCGGACTCAGGAAGTCAGGCTGCAGGTCGTCGAGATCGAGGAGCTCACGGAGGACCAGCGTAAGGAGTGGATCCAGTTGTGGAGGGTGGTCGGGGAGGCCACGGTCGACTTCGACCCGCGGGAACTGCCGCGCTTCGAGGTGATCATCGATCCCGAAGACGATGTGACGGAGAGCGACGAAGGGAACAATGCGCTATGTCGTGAGTGCACTCCGGCTTACTCCCTGCCCGATGCCGAACACTACGAGATCTGGGCGACCCGCGGAGTTCTCGAGCCGAGTCCGTTCGTACCGTCGGAACGCTGGGTGGTCGGCAAAGATCGTGTCCTTGAGGTCAAGGCCGACAACCAGGACGGACCGGGTGAGGCGCGTTCGGACGCGAGCTTCGAATGTCCCGAGAGAGAGGACCGCGGCCGTGACTGGGTAAGAACTGAGGTTCTTGAGGTTGTGCTTTGTCCGACGTGTATCTGTCACGAGTGGGACTTCGACAGTGACGGCGAGGTGGACGAGACAGGAGCGGCTGCGAAGCATACGTACCTTGAGAACGGCGTATACACCATCACGCTTCGAACCCATCTGGGAGGCGAGACGCTCATCGACACCCAGATCGTGGAAGTGACGGATCGTCCGATTGTTACGCTTCTTCCGCCGGCGTATGGAGACGTCTTCATCCCGGGGATTCGGGTCATCAACACGTTCCGGGCCCGGGTGGATGAGAACGGGAATACCGTCGAACGCGTCGCCTTCACTCTGAATGACGTCACGATCGCCTGTCCACCGACAGAGCCGATCGCGAAATTCGACATGGGGAGCCTCAATCCCCATCCTGAGGCCAATCAGCTTATCGTCGTCGCTTACGGACGTGACTCGCACGGGAACCCTATCTCCTCCACCCCCGAGACTCTGTCTATTCCCGCAGCTCCCATTCCCGGCTGGCTGGGCTGGATCGTCTCCTTGTCGGGAGCGATCTCGGCCGACACGGGGGGGCCTCCGCTGGTCAAGTACGGGACATCGTTCACCTTTCCGGAGCCGCCCCTCACATCCTCGTTCGAGGTTCCTGGCTACGTTCCCTTGCTGGACGGGAAGTACGAGGTGAAGGCGAAGACGGAACTCGCGCTGTCCGTCCGTTCGAAAGGAACAGCCGAGGTCGAAGCGAAAGGGGATGCAGGGTTCGAGAAGAAGGGGGGCGACTGGACCTTCGGCATCGAGGGGAAGATGTCGGTGAAAGGGGTCACGAGCATCGGCCCCCCCATCCGGCTCACGCACGGTGAGTTCAGCGCTTCGGTCGACGGCTCGGTGTCCAAGGATTTCGACGTCAGCGACGCCTTCCCCACGATCAAGGCCGCGACCAAGATCCCGGTGATTGGGCGAGGGATCGAGTATCTGGCTGAGCGGGCGAAGATCGGACTGGGCTTCTCCGCCGGCATCTCTGGGGTGGCCTCCTTCAGTTCGGTCGATCAGGGAACAGGTTCGTGCCTCGAAGGGTTCGACTGCAGCGGGGAGTTGTCTCTCCGTGGCGGGATCTCCGCGAGTTTGACGGTCGACCTCTCGATCGTCAGTGCGTCGGCGTACGGTCAGGCGACCCTGATTGCGAAGTTCACCGCCCCCGGCGAGGATCTAGGTTTCCTTGATTTTGATTCCCTCGACCTCGACGGCTGCTTTGGACTCGTGCTCACCGCCGATCTGTGGTTGGCCGAAGTGCGGAAGGATTTCTCGATTCCATTTCACGTCCACATTGCGTCCCCGGAAGAAGGGTTCGCGGAGCCGGAGGAGACCGATTGGGTGGTCCTTGAGCGTCCGTACGTGGGGCCGGGCTACGACGTGTACCGCGGAGAGACAACGGACGACCCGGAGCTGGCCACCCGAGAACTCCTCCTTGTGAGTGACGTATTCCCGTTCGCTCGACCCACGCTTGCGACGACCCCCACCAGCAGATGGCTCCTCTGGACCACCGACGACGATCAGAAACCGTTCCCACGGGGGCGCGAGATCATGGCGTCAACCGGCCACCAACTGGACCGGATGACCCCTCCGCGATTTCTAACCGACAACGAATTTCCGGACTCCCAGCCGGTCGTCGGAATGACAGCCGACGATGAGGTGATCGCGGTGTGGGTCCGGCATACCTCACCGCCCGCCGAGCTCAGCGGAATCGACGAGCTGACCTCGGAGATCCTCGGGGGACTCGAAATCGTCTACTCCGTCTACGACTCGACCCGTGATCAATGGAAGCCGGCCCACCCGCTTTCCGATAACGACGTGATCGATCACTCGCCCCAACTCGTCTTCGGTCGCCATGGCCTCGCCGGTGTGGCGTGGGTCCGCAACGCGAACGATGACGTCTTCCCTCTGGCGGACGGTTCATCGCCCGACGCGTTGTACTACGCCCGTTGGACCGGGGCCTCGTTCGAATCGGCCGAACTGCTGACCTCCCAGCTGAGGGGGAGTCAGTGGGCGATCGTGGAGCACGATGGCTCGCTCGTCCTTGGGTGGGTTGAAGACACGGATGGAGACTGGTCCACGGCTGGAGACAACGAGCTGTTCGCGGCAACGTGGCGCGATGGATCGTGGAGCGAGAGGGAGCGATTGACGGAGAATGGCTTCGACGACGTTTGCCCGGTGCTGATGTCAAGCGCTTCAAGCGGTGTCACGCTCCTGTGGATCCGTGAGGGCGACGGCGAATCGAACGAAGAGAGTCTTCTTCTTGCCCGAAGGTTCAATGGACAGACGTGGACACCAGAGATCGAGCTCATGCAGGCGCCCCATCTGTTCACCGCTGAAATGTCGGCAGACGGTTCGCGGAGGCTCGCGGTGGTTTGGAAGGGATTCGGCGATCTGGGACCGGATCTGTTCGCGGTCGTCTGTGACTTGAAGGAAGGGACGTGCACGGACCCTCGTCCGTTGACGGCAGATCGTGCCGCGGAAGAGCAGCTCGCGGTCGGATTCAGCGGGGACCTGCTCACCGTCGCCTTCGTCCGAGAGCGGTTCGAGGAACAGGGGGAAACCGTGAAACACGCGGATGAGGCCTTCCACATCAACCGGCTTGTTCCCCAGGGCTACGATCTGGTCATGCTGGAGGCCGCGATGCCGTAGCTGCGGACGCTTGCACCTCGGATACGACGCGGAGGAGTTGCACCAGTGCCCGGACGGATAGAATAGGGATATGCACGACGAGTCAGATCGACACGGTGATCGGCGGCCGCCGATGAGCGGCCGGGAGGAGACCGGATCCAGGGACGACGCGATCTCCTTGCGTGCCGACATCCTGGCTTTGCTCGTCGACCCGCGCGGAACCATCCGAGCGGCGAGTGCCGACCTGATTCAACGGATCGGACGAGGGACGGAAGTCCTCGTCGGCAGGAGCCTCTCCAAGATTCCGGCGATACGGGACGTCTTTCCCGATCGGGTGATGAAGGAGATCGAGAGCGCGGCGAGTGCCGGCGAAAAGAGGCTCCTGCAGCAACCATCGGAAACTTCAAGACAGGCGGCAATCGTACCCTTGCTGTCGACCGGCAAAGAGGTGAGAACGGTCCTCTTGCTGGCGGATCCGTCGCGGGATCCCGCGGAGGCGTCTGTCAGCGAAAGTGCGGAGCGGTTCTTCGATCTCGTGAGGAACATCCCGCAAGGCGTGTTCTACAAAGACCGCAATTCGGTCTATCGTGCCTGTAATCATGCCTACGCTCAGGATCTTGGGATCACCCTGCGGACGATCGTCGGAAAAACGGAGTACGATTTCCATCCCCCAGCGCTTGCCGAGCGATTCATGGAGCAGGACAAACGGATCATTGCCTCGGGGGCGACGGAATGCACGGAGGCCATCCACTTCGACCGAGGAGAGGAGAGGCTGGTCTACAAGGTGAAGACCCCCGTCTGGGACGCCGCCGGAGAAATCATCGGGGTGCTGGGGATCCTGTGGGACATCACGGACAGAAAACGCACGGAAAGCCATTTGAGGCGTATCGTAGAGCTTCAGACCAATTCGCTGGATCTCTTCGCCCATTCCATTCGTGATCCACTGACGGTGATCCAAGGGTACGTCTCGATCCTGCAACACGGAGACAAGCATGGGCTCGGCGAGGACCAGATCCGGATGATCCAATCCATCGAACAAAGCGCAAGCCAGCTGGTCCATATCACGCAGACGTTCCTCGATGCCGATCGGATTGAACAGACGGCTTGGTCGCTCCAGACGACCGTCGTGTCCCTCGACGAGATGATCCACCGCGTCGTCGAACGGTTCGCCGATGAGGCTTTGCGCAAGGGGCTTGCGATCACAGTTCAAGCGGAAACGGAAGTCCGGGTGACGGGCGATGAGGAGCTTCTCATGGAAGCGATGTCCAATTTACTGTCGAACGCGATTCGATACTCGGATTCCGGGACGATCACGGCTTCTTTGCATCGGACCGTCGATCAAGTCATCGTCTCGATCGCCGACGAAGGACGTGGCATCCCAGAGGAAGACCTCCCGCACATTTTTCGCAAGTTCTACCGGATTGCCCATCGTGATTCGGACGTCGAAGGTCTGGGACTGGGTTTAGCGTTGGCGAAATCGATCGTCGAGTCTCACGAAGGATTCATCGAGGTCACCTCGAGGCCGGACTGTGGGAGCACGTTCGAGATCCACCTTCCCCTTTCTGCTCGGACAACCCCCCCTGCCAGCCAGCGATCGCCGATGCATCGAGATCGTCGACCCTCAGGCGATACCATTCGGTCCTGAACAAATCCGGAGTGGGCACAATCTGGAAACCATCTCCAAGCGAGTGTCCAGCTCCCTCCGCGCCTCCAGCCGGACTTGCATCGTGCTTTCATTGATGTCCCGGCGAGCTCCACCGAGAATCATTGGCAACGCAAATGGGGTGAAGATTCCTCATCGATGAGAGCGGTGGGGACGAACAAAGAGAGGAGAGCTCAATGAAGAAGGGGCAGACGATCCGGGTCATCCAATACGGCCTTGGACCGATCGGTGCGGCCACGGCGCGGCTCGTCACCGAGAGGAGCGAGCTGCAGCTTGTCGGCGCAGTGGACATCGATCCAGCCAAGGTGGGCCGGGATGTTGGCGACGTGGCTTCGATGGGGATGAACACGGGCATCAGGGTCTGTGAGCGTCTGTCTGATCTTGATTCCACCGCGCGCGCGGACGTCGTGCTCCACACCACCAGCTCTTTTTTCCCGACGTTCATGGACCAGATCGCGGAGATCCTCGGATTCGGCTGCGATGTCGTCTCGACTTCGGAGGAACTCGCGTTCCCGTGGCTGGCCAATCGGGAAGCTGCCGAGAGACTATCGAAGATCGCCAAGAAGGCGAAGAAAACGGTTTTGGGAACCGGAGTGAATCCGGGGTTTCTCATGGACAGCCTCCCTCTCTTTTTGACAGGAATCTGCCAGCGGGTGGACCGGATCGAGGCCATGCGCGCGATCAATGCCTCTCTCCGTCGCGGACCGTTCCAGGCGAAGATCGGATCAGGGCTTTCCCTCGAGGAGTTCGAGGAACGAATGCGCAGCGGACGTATGGGGCACATCGGTCTACCGGAATCGATCGGCATGTGCTTCGATACACTCGGCCGACCCCTCGATCGTTACACCTCCTCGGTCGAACCGATTGTGGCCGATCGGCGGATCCGGACCGATCACTTCGTCGTTGAAAAAGGGCAGGTCCGCGGACTGCATCAGACGGCGCAGGGGTTCTCCGATGGGGCCGAGTTCGTCCGGCTGGTCTTCATTGCCGCGCTGGACTGGTCGGAGAACCACGACGAGATCCGGATCCGTGGGGTTCCCGATCTTGAGGTGCGCCTCTCCGGCACGAACGGTGACCTCGCCACAGTGGCCATCGCGGTGAACGCGATTCAAAGGGTGATCGACGCTCCTCCGGGTCTGATGACGATGCGCGACCTCCCCCCGGTGGTCTGCGGCGGCTAGACAAAGATCGGATCGCTCGAAGGCGCGGTCTAAGCAGGGCGAAAAGCCGCAGCCGTCCGGGAGAGAGAAAACGCGAAGAAGAGGGCGGCCTAACCGACGGCGTCGCGGAACACGCGGACAAAATTCAAGCCGAGAATGCCGCGGACTTCGTCTTCACTAAAACCCCGCCGGAGCATCGCTTCGGTCAATTTTGGCAGGTCTCTCCAATCGCGGTACCCGGCCACCTCAGGCTCGGGAATCAGGAAGTCGCCGGCCCTCCATCCCACCTCGGTGACCCCTTGCCCCGCTAGCGCCGCCGCCTTCTCCCTCTCGATGACGTCGCGGATCTCCCGAGGGTAGGTGCCACGATCGGTGCCGATCCCCACCTTGTCGACCCCCATGATCGACGCCGCATGAACGAGATGATCGATGAAATGCGCGAGCGAGGGTTGTCGGGGGGCGAGGAACGAGGGGACCAGGAGGATGCCCGCGTAGCCGTTCGCTGCGGAAAGCGATCGCAACAGGTCGTCCGACTTCGCTCGCACGTGGTCATGAACGGCTTTGCAGCTGGTGTGCGTGATGGCCACCGGGCGATCCGAAGCCTCGATGGCGTCTTGACACGTCATTTCTCCACAGTGAGACAGGTCGATCAGGATCTCGGTTTCGTTGAGTCTCTTGACGAGCCGCCTGCCGAAATGGCTCAGGCCGGCATCACTTCGTTCCGTGCAGCCATCGCCGGAGCGGTTTCGGAGGTTGTAGGTCAGTTGGACGATCCGAATACCCAGTGCGTGGAAAAACTCGACGTGATCGAGATCCCCCATGAAGTGCGTCGAGTTCTGAAAACCGAGGATGACCCCGGGCTTTTTCTCCTCCAGTGCGCGCTCGATATCGCTGGCGCGGACGATCTTGATCAGAGCGTCGAATGTATCGAAACGTCTCTGCCAGATTGCAATCTCCCGTACCGCCGTCTCGAATGCCTCCTGGCATGTCCCCCCTTCCACCCGGCCGACCGTGGTGTGAAACGCCGTAGCGCCACTCGCTTCCCACCACTCCCAAAGGTCTGTCGAGCCTGACAGCAGTTCCTTGTCGTACAGGACCGCCATCCGCTGGCGGATGTCAGAGAATCGGTCGCCTGTGGCGATCATCTGCCTGGCTTGACGCAGCATGTCCTCCGAATAGCCGAGCGGCCCTGTATGGATCGGGAAGCAACCATCCACGACCAGGGCCCTCTCATGCAGTCTCTTCGCTGCGGCGGAGACACCGGATCCGTCTTCTCGTGTCATCTTCTCCTCCTGACGAAGGGATTGAAGCGAGGTCTTCCTGAACCAGTCTACCCGATGGGTTCGGCCGGCGCATGACGTTGCTGGGAGCGTGAAGATGTACGTCATGGGGCTGAAAATTCGTATAGAAAGGGGTTCGAGCTGTTCTTCCATACGCCTTGCATCTTGAGCGTCGGAGCGCCGGAGAGGGATCCGTCGGTGCCAGCCGGCTTCCATTGACCGACCGGGTCGCCCCGTGCCAGGCTAGTGCAAGACGGATGATTGTGCGCTGCAAGTCCCGGCTGAGGTGCAGGAAGCAAACCGTCCGGCGCTGCAGGACGCGTGAGAAAGAGGTCACGGAGCGACAAGGAGGTTATTGTGCGGAGAAAAAACAAGGTTTCGGTTGTGCTGATGGCCTTGGTCGCGGGACTCGCGATCAGCGGGAGCCTGGTATTCGCGGGAGAGCCGCAATACGGCGGAGTGTTGCGGATCGCCGCGACCGGGGAGCCGACGACGCTCGACATGCTGATCACGTCGGCCGCCGACACGCGTGAACCGGGAAAACATGTGTTCGAGACCCTCTTCACCCCGGACGCAGCGGGTTCACCCATCCCCTTCTTGGTCGACACGTACGAGTGGAGGAACAAAAACACGGAACTGCACTTGGTGCTTCGCCAGGGCATTCTGTTTCACAACGGCGACGAGATGACCAGCACCGATGTCGTGGCTTGTCTCAACCGTTGGGGGAAGTACTCCGCGAACGGCAAATTGGTGTTCCAGCATGTGGAGAGTGTGACGGCCGTTGACGAGTACACCGTCGATGTCCTGTTCACGGACGCCTATCCACCCACGTTGAGACTCCTTGCGGAAGAGCAGTACGGCTGCACCATCGTGCCGGCGAAAATCGCACAGCAGTATGGAGGAGAACCAATCGCTCCCGAGGATTACATCGGCACCGGACCGTATCGCTTTAACGAATGGATCCCAACGGTCCGCTTGAGCTTCGTCCGCTTCGAAGACTATGTCCCACGGGATGAGCCTGCGAACGGGATGGGAGGGGCACGGATCGCCTATTTCGACGAGCTCCAGTTCATCCCCGTCCCCGAAGCCGCCACCCGGTTAGCGGGGCTGGAGGTCGGGGAGTTCGATTTCGTGACCAGGGTCTCTCCGGATGACTTCCCGCTGGTCGAAGCGATGTCAAACGCCCTCCCTCTTACCTACGCAGAGCCGGGGTACAATCTGATCATCTTCAATACGCGCAGCAAGATCGTCGGCGATCCGGTACTCCGTCAGGCGCTCCTTGCCGCGTTGGACGTTGAACCAATCCTCGTGTCTGCGTACGGTAGCGAGGAATTCTTCGATGCGACGGGGAACTACTATCCAGAAGGAAGTGCTCTCTACACGACCGCGGGTCTCGAGTTCTACGACCAGGCGGACGTCGCTCGTGCGCAGGAACTCGCTGCCCAAGCGGGATATTCCGGAGAGCCCATCCGCTACATGACGACGGCGCAGTATGCCGAGCACTACGATCAAGGGATCATCATCTTGAGTCAGTGGGCGAAGGCGGGGTTCAACATCGATTTCCAGGTCATGGACTATGCCACCTTGACGTCGCGCCGTTCCGATCCCGAGCTTTGGGACGCGTTCTTCACTCGCTTCGGATACCGGGAGGATCCCTCCGGCCAAGCGTTCCTCAATCCCGAATGGGCCGGATGGTGGAACACGCCCGATAAGCGCCCCCCCTACGAAGTCCTCCTCAACTCTTTCGACGAGAACGAGCGGATCAACGCGTGGGAGGACATCCAGGGCCTGATCTATGAACAGGTCCCCCACATCATGATCGGCAAGCACCTGTACACGGGGGCGTTGGCGACCAGGGTGAAGAACTTCACGAACAGCATTCGGTTCTTCGCCTGGAACGCGTGGTTCGGAGAAGACTAACCGCTGCATTCCGTACCCGGCGTGCGACTCCACCCGGCGTCTGCCGGGTGGAGTCGTCGTCGGGATCATTGACAAGAGTCTCAACAGCGGAAGGAATCAAGATTGTCGAGGTACCTGTTCGGCCGTTTGGCTGCGCTGTTCCCGACCGTTCTCCTGGTGGCGCTGTTCGCCTTTTTCCTGATGCACTTGGTCCCGGGTTCCCCGGCCGCGGTCATGCTGGGCCCCGAGGCCACTCCGGAGGACATCGCGCAGCTTGAACGCGAAATGGGCCTCGACAAGCCGCTGATCGTCCAGCTTACCACGTGGCTCGTGAATCTTGCGAGTGGCGACTTCGGCGACTCGATCTTCACGCACACGCCCGTTCTCCAACTCATTCTGAGCATGGCGGAAGCGAGTTTCTTGTTGGCTCTTCTAAGCCTGATGATCGCCATGCTCATTGGCATCCCGACGGGAATTCTCGCCGCGGTCAACCGGGACTCGCTGTTCGATCAATTTGCGGTCACCTCGGCGCTCCTGGTCGCTTCGATCCCGAGCTTCTGGCTTGGACTGAACCTCATGCTGCTGTTCTCCGTCGAATTGCGATGGCTCCCAACATCGGGGTTTGAGAGCCTCCTGCACACCGGAAACCTGGCCAACCTGAGATACCTGCTTCTCCCGGCCTTCGCCATGGGCCTCCCGAGTTCCGCACTGATCACCAGGCTGACCCGGTCCACCATGCTCGACGTGATCGAGGAGGACTATGTCAACACGGCCCGAGCCAAGGGCGTGCGGGAGTCCGCCGTCATCCTGAAGCACGCCTTTCGCAACGCGTCCGTGCCGATCGTGACCGTGGTCAGCTTCACTTTTCTCAATCTCATGTCCAGGGGGGTCGTCGCGGAGAACGTCTTTCGACTGCCCGGCATCGGGCGGCTGATCGTCATGTCGATCATGCGGCGCGACTATCCCGTCATTCAAGGGGTGCTTCTCGTGGTCGCTGCGGCGTATGTCGTTCTCAACCTACTGACGGACGTTGTCTATGTCTTCTTGGATCCTAGGATTCGTTACTAGCCTGGGCGGTAACAACGGAGGTGGGCGAAGCATGTGGAGGAAGCTCAAGCGCAGGAAGATCCTCTGGTTCAGCGCAGTGACGCTTGTTGCGATCCTCATCCTCGCGACGTTTGCCCCTTGGATTGCGCCGTTCGATCCCCAAGACGTCGATCCGATGATCCGGCTGCAGAGCCCCTCTTTTACGCACCTCTTCGGCACCGATCGATACGGGCGCGATGTACTGAGTCGCGTGATCTATGGCGCCCGACTCTCCATGGAAATCGGTCTTTCCGTGACAATATTCACGTTCGTCTTCGGCACCCTGATTGGGCTGGTCGCCGGGTATTTCCCCTCGGCCGACAGGATTCTGATGCGGATCGTTGACGCGGCGATGGCGCTGCCCTCTCTGATGCTCGCGCTTGCGCTGGTTTCGATCGGCGGCGCAGGGTTGCAGAACGTAATCATCGCGCTTGGGATCACGTTCGCGCCACGGCTGGCGCGCGTCGCACGCGCCACGGTACTGAGCCTACGGGAACGGACGTACGTCGAGGCCGCCAGAGCAATCGGTGTCGGGAACTTCCGCATCCTCACATTGTACATCTTCCCCAACGCGCTCTCTCCGATCCTCGTCCAACTCACGCTGACGTTCGCATCCGCTTTGCTTGCGGAAGCCTCGCTCAGTTTCCTCGGCGTTGGGGTTCCGCCCTATGTTCCCAGTTGGGGGAGCATCATCGCGAACGGTCGAGCGCACATGGTGAGAGCGCCGTGGCTCCTGGTGTTCCCCGGCGTGGCGATTATGCTTTCGGTGCTCTCGCTCAACATGATGGGCGATGCGCTGCGGGACGTCGCTGACCCGCACACGAGGAAGCGATGAAACGGGCACGGAAGAAACGGAGGACACGATGGCTCTCCCGATGGTTGCGGTGACGATGGGGCTGCGCAGCGAAGAAGCGATGTATCGAATCAGCCAGGCCTACGTCT